>Ga0310122_10000388_pt1 | contig 28015 bp, 26 predicted proteins | sample CB6_Bottom_1051__FD_203503 | JGI IMG/M metagenome (GOLD analysis project Ga0310122, IMG submission 203503) | Marine microbial communities from Western Arctic Ocean, Canada - CB6_Bottom_1051 | ecosystem: Environmental > Aquatic > Marine > Oceanic | place: Canada: Western Arctic Ocean | collected...
CCGGCGTTGTTATACGAGAGTAGGATCCTTAGACGCTTGCCGACCTGCTGGGCCACCGCTGTGGTTTTCAATTCTTGGGCATGGCCGGAGGTCATGGCAAATTCGCCTTCGATAGCCAGAATCTTCAGGCTATCCGGCGCACCCATGATGTCCCAAAATGCGGCCTTGCCCGCGGCGGTCGCTATCCCTATTCCAGAGGGCCCTCCATTAACATCGTTGGTAACGTCCGTGGTCTCCGCGTGCCCTGCCAGTGACCGGATGCCGCGAATCTTGGCTTGAGCCATCAGTGGATGGTCTTGGAGGTTGTTCTGCTCCAGCAGATTTTTCAGTGCCCCGGCCCCTCGGCGGAAGCCTAAGGCGTCGATGGACAACATTGCCAGATTCGGGTCAACGTGAAACCGGGCGTCACCTGACTGGGCATGCTTGCGGGCCATGGCCTCACCCATGATCATCCAGAGGGCATAGGTGACCGGTGCGTTATGGCCTCCCGCCAGCATGAATTTGTCGGCGTAAGGGTGTTTGGGCCGGCGATAGTCAAAACGGAGTCCGCCCAGATCGGGGCCGGCCAGGTGAGATGCGACGGTATAGGCGGAGTAAGCTAGCGGGCCGCCAAAGTGCCCGGTTTGGGCGTAGTTGCCCAATAGCACCAAAGTCATGTCCGTTAAGAACCCAATGTCTTCGATCCGCTGCTTGTCATAGTCCGGTAGAGGCACAGAACTGCCTAATGTTTGACTGGAGAGGGCTACGCTGTTGACCGTTGCCGTCGCCGGCGATTTCGTGCTTGCCATTCGCTGATGCTCCCTCAGATTAAATGATGGTGGATCGATTAACCGTGAACGCCCGTTGGACCGGCGCAGTGGCCCAGCAATGATTCATATCGGGTTGTAGGGGCCGCTATAGGTGAACCAAAGGAACCAATTCCTTGTTCGGACCATGAGATCATCGTCTTCGCCGTTGCCGAGTGGGTAAGATTGACGGTGATACTCCGGCCCATTTGACCGACATTCTACCATCCCGAACGGGTCTCCGGACTACCGGGATAGATGAATTCGCAAACCACGACATCCTGCCACAGTGATGGCGGCTCGACATGATGTGGGGCGTCTGAGGGAAATTGGCGATGGGGCCCTTGCAGTTCTTAAGGCAGTGATACTTCGTACTCGCCGTACAACGTCTGTTGCTAGATCCAAGATGGCGGGGTTAGATACGAAGAGTTGGTCCAAGGTGGTTAAGGGGAGGGACTAGGCACTGGATGTACGTTTAGGAGGTATCCACAACGACGCCTCGGTTGAGTTTTCAAACTCCCGAACTTCATCACATATCTTGCACACACCACGGCTGGTGTGACCGTTAGCGGCGTCGATGACCCAATGGTGGGCACAACGAGAAGAGATGAAGCCGCTGAGCCTGTCGCGGTTTTCCGCAGACGGCGCGACGCCTCGATATACCCAATCTTGGGCAGTCTTAAGCGGCACCTCTAGTTCCAAGGCAAACTCCCGCACACTTATGCTTTGTTCGCCCAACCAAGACTTTAGGTCCATCATGCCGTTTATTTTACTACGTTTTGCGGGTTTGTGGTGGATGCCGCTTTTTTCGTTGATCCGAGGACGGGGATGGCGCCTATCTGAGCCTGTGTTCCCGAGTTTTATCGGGCTGCTTCTCCGGTCTTGGCCAGCCTAAGAATCTTTCAATGGGGATATCAAGGGCTTGTCAAGGACGCCGCCAAAGATTCTGGTGACGGATCAAAGACCCAGATCTCGGTGTTGCCGGGCAGGTCTGCCCCGGAAAAAAGAGCAGAATGGTGTCCCAATCGCTTCACCCCTGGGTGCGTCGCCAGCCAACCGTCGGGGGGCAATAGACCGGCCGAGTCTGGTACCAGTCCCGGGATCTGATAGTGCATGGGAATCACTACCTTGGGACTCAGCCGGTCGATGAGGGAGTCCACTTCCCGGTAAGTAAGAAGATGATTGGAATCGTCCACGGTGACCATTAGGACATCCACTTCGCCCACCGACTCGGCCACATCGCCGGGCCAGTCGGCCCGGTTGTCGCCGATATGCAGAAAGCGCAAGCCGCCGGCCTCAAACCGGAACATCACGTTAGGGAAATTGGGTGTGTTGCCTCGAGGATTGGAATGGAGATCCCCGATCCCCCGAACCGAAAAATCCCGGTAGCTCACCTCCCCCGGCATCCGGAGGAGGGAAGCGGTCTCCGGCAAACGGTCTGCGGCGTCGTGGTCGAAATGGGCATGGGTTATCAGGCCCAGATCGCAAGGGATGCTTGGAAACTTACGGGTGAACCAGTAGCGGTCTTCCCGGTTCCGGTAGGGGTCAACCAGCACCCTGGCGCCCTGGCTGGTCTCCCACAGGAAGGCACAGTGGCCGTAATAAGTGACCGTCACCTGCCCTGCGGGTTCAGCCATGGTAGATATTTCCGGGCTTCAGACCGATCAGCTTAGTCCGATATTTCCAGAATCATCTCAATCTCGATGCAGACCCCGTTGGGTAGCGAACCCATCCCCACGGCGGACCTGGCGTGTGCCCCGGCGTCACCGAATAACTCGCTCAGAAGGTCGGTGGCTCCATTGGCGACCAAGGGTTGCTGGCCGAAATCGGGAACGGCGTTAATCATACACAGCAGCTTGGCCACCTGCTTCACCTTATCCAGGTCACCGATCGCGGCTTTCACATCGGCTAGACAGTTGAGGCACGCTTCTTTAGCGGCTTCGTAACCTTGCTCCACGGATATCTCCGCTCCCAGCTTGCCCCGGTACGTTGCCCCCGCCGTGTGCCCGCCGACGAAAAGTATGTTCCCAACTTGGACCGCCCCGGCGCGGCCCGCCGGCGGGGTTCCGGCGGCAGGTAGCTCCAGTCCCATCGCTTTGAGTTTGTTCTCTATTTCCATGTGTAAAACTCCTCTATTCATTCGCATTTCAAAAATCGCGTGAGACGCAAGGAATCGCTAAAACCAAGTCCCGTAGAAGTCCCAAGTTTACACCCTCATTGGCGATCCCGCCCAGGGCTCAGCATTGATTGCCAACTTACCGGCCAGGTCCCGTGTTTATGGGTTTTATTTCTTGCTGGACAACCCGTCACCTCCAACGTAACATTTCCCCATACCTGGACCAGTGGCCTGAATTAAATACAATTTCGGTAGTTGCTGCATGGCAGAGATTCGTCCCAACAGCGATATAGCCCAGGTCTTCGTAGGCCGTCGGCGGGAGATGGCTGAGCTGACGTCAGCCCTGAATGACGCCCTGTCCGGCCAGGGACGGTTGGTCATGCTGGCCGGTGAGCCGGGCATCGGCAAGACCCGTACCGCCCAGGAGTTGGGCGTGTTGGCCGAGCAACGAGGAGCCCAGAATTTATGGGGACGGTGCCACTAAGAAGAAGGAGCGCCGCCCTATTGGCCATGGGTCCAATCCATGCGTACCTACGTTCAGCAGACTGCTCCGGAACAACTCGTCGAGGAGATGGGGCTCGGAGCCGCCGCCATCGGCGAGATCATTACCGAGATACGGAGTAAATTGCCTGGCGCGGAAACACCTCCGGCATTGGAGCCTGATGCGGCCCGTTTCCGTCTCTTCGACTCCATAACCATCTTCCTTAAAAACGTGGCTCAACGTCAGCCCCTCATGGTCGTCCTGGACGACCTTCACTGGGCCGACCGTTCGACCTTGCTACTTCTGGAGTTCGTGGCTCGAGAGATTGGAACCAGCAAGATATCGCTTGTTGGCGCCTACCGGGATATCGAGGTTTCCCGGCGCCATCCCTTGTCCCAGACCCTTGGCGCTCTGGTCCGGGAGCAACTGTTCCACAGAGTGCAGCTTGATGGATTGACCCAGCAGGAGGTGGGGGAGTTGGTCCAAGGTAGCGCGGGGATAGATCTGACTCTTGAAGCTGCGGAAGCCATACATAATCGCACCGATGGCAACCCGTTTTTTGTTGGTGAGGTAACACGACACGTTACGCTGGAGAATATCACCGAAGACCCCGGGTGGGCCAGCATCATTCCCGAAGGAGTTCGCGATGCCATTGGCAGGCGTCTCAACAGGCTTTCGGATCACTGCAACCAGATGTTGACCACCGCCTCGGTTGTCGGCCAGGAGTTCGAATTCAGGTTGCTGAATTCATTAATGAGCGACATCACTGAAGACCAGTTGCTGGCGGCAATGGACGAGGCGGTGGAAGTCCAATTGATCGAGGAACTGCCTAATTCAGTGGGACTCTATCAATTCACACACGCCCTGATTCAGGAAACCCTATTTGAGGAACTATCCACTACACGCAGGGTGCGGCTGCACGCGCGGATTGCTGAGGGTCTTGAGACGTTGTACGGAAACGACGCCGATGTCCACGCTGAGGAGTTGGCCTACCATTTCGCCGAAGCACAGACGTTGACCGGTCCCGAAAAGTTGGTCCGCTACTCGTTGATGGCTGGGCAACAGGCGCTAGCCTCCTATGCCTACGATGACGCACTGACATATTTTGAAAAGGGCTTGGCGGCCCGGGACATAGCTCTGTCCGGAACGGACGCGGCTTGCGATGAAGAGGCAGCGGATCTGCTATTCGGACTGGCGCGGGCCCGGTCCAACACCGTCTCGGGGCAACAGCTTGTGGAAGCGTTCGCCATTCTAAGCCGCGCCTTCGACTACTACGCCGAGGCTGGGAATGTCGCGCAGGCGGTAGCTGCCGCCCTGTTCCCAATCGTGACTCCATCTTATCGGATTCCAGGAATTACCGGACTCTTAGCCCGTGCTCTTACTTTGGTCCCGGCCGATTCCCACGAGGCTGGGCGCATCCTCTGTGTCTAAGGTGGATTTATTGGGATCGACGAAGGTGACTACGAAGGCGCACAACAGGCCTTTGGGCGGTCTATATCCATCGCCAGGCGTGAGGGGGACGTGCCTTTGGAAGTACATACCCTAACGAATCTGACAGTCCTTAGCGGGCAACACTTCCAACTGCAAGAGTGTGTAGACAATGGGCTGAAGGCCATCGCATTGGCCACCGATGAAGAAAACTCCATTAGGACCTCTCGTTGGTGGACAGCGATGAGTTTGCTTTATTTGGGTGAGCTTGATGCGGCCCGCCCCCACGCATTGTTCTTGCGAGATCTGACAGAGAAGCGAAATACACCTCGACTGTACGCCAGTAATGCCTTAACACCGATTACGTCCTCGTCATGTCTTGAGGGCGACTGGATCGCAGGGCGGGAATATAGCGACCGGGGCCTGGAGATATCTCCCCTGACTCCGATGCTGCTATCACCTCGGGTTCTGTTGGAGGATGAGACGGGCGAGTCCACTCAGGGGAAGGTTTACCTGGAGCGGCTCCTCGAGGCGATGAGTGGGGCGGGGCTGTACAAAATGTTAGCGTCTACAAGGGTGCCTGTGGCGATCGCCGCCATCACCCGCATCACCGGTATCCCCGACAGGTTGGAAATAGCCGAAGCGGCCAAGGCGATTGTCTCAGTACAGTCTGCCCTCCCCAACGGGTCAAGACAGGCCAGATCTGCTTTGGCACTCGTGGCCGTGCAAAGGGGCGACCAAGCCGCGGCGGAAGAGCATTACGCTGACCTTATAGAGCTGCGAGGCACGATGATATTGACGGCAATATCGATCGATCGTATTCTCGGCCTCCTGTCTCAAACCATGGGCAATCTGGACCAAGCGGCTGCCCACTTTGAGGACGGCTTGGCCTTCTGCCACAGGGCCGGCTACCGGCCCGAGCTGGCCTGGACCTGCTGCGATTATGCGGACACCTTGTCTCTCAGGGATGGTTCCGGAGACCGAGCCAAGTCCATTGCTCTGCTGGACGAGGCTCTGGCTATCTCGACCGAATTGGGGATGCGGCCCCTGATGGAGCGGGTCGCCTCTCGGCAAGAGTTGGTTCAGGCCCAGCCATCGACAGCTCCGGCCTATCCCGACGGACTGACCCAACGGGAGGTTGAGGTATTGGGGCTGGTGGCTGCTGGAAAGAGCAACGCCGACATCGCCGTGGAACTGGTAATCAGCCCCAACACCGTAATACGCGACGTCAGCAACATCCTGGCCAAGACCGGCTCGTCCAACCGTACCGAAGCCGCCGGATACGCCTCTCAAAACGGCCTAGCCGAATAACCTCTACCCCCACCCACCAACGTACTCCAGGCTCATTTTCTCCCTGCCCGGCGCCTCAACTAATGGTTTATTGCTATGTCCCCAAATTCTCCGCCAAATACGGGTTTCCAAAGATAATTGTTTCCTTCGATGTACCCCGTCCCTGCCGGGTCTAATCTGTTGACACAGTAAGTCACCGGCAGGAGAAAACGATGAAAGCGCAGAACAACAACTCAGGACAGCAACTCCAAGAAACCCAGAAAAATTCATCGTCGATAAAGGGAGGATTTGAAATGAAGATGGCGAGCAAAATACAAAACGTAATGGTCAACCTGCTTAATGGAATGAAGATCACGGTTCCGGCGAAACTACTCGGTGGACTAGCCTTAGGAGCAATCTTGATGGCGGCAGTAGCTCTGCCCTCGGGCAACGCTCAGGCCAGCCCTCTGACGGAACCCCCGGTGACGGGAATGACGGTAGACATCGAAAATGAAGGTGGCACCGGTAGGATGTTCGAGGCCTGGGAGTTTGGAGAAGGGACCAACCCTTACGCGAACCAAAGAGATTCGTCCCAAGTCGGAGTTCTGGCGGCCCCTCTGCTAATCGCCGAGCCCCTGGTAGACGTCAGCGATCTAGGCGGCGGCATCACCGACTTCGAAGAGGCCTACACCAGCGAAGTCAGCATGGACGTCAGCGATCTAGGCGGCGGCATCACCGACTTCGAAGAAGCCTACACTAGCGAAGTCAGCATGGACATCAGAAACCTGGGCGGAGGCATCACCGACTTCGAAGAGGCCTGGACCAGCAAGGTCAGAATGGACCACGACCAGAATGAGCAGGCCAACATCTTTCCAGAGGTGGAGCTTTAAGCAGACTTCCTTTCTTCACTCAGCCGGTGACTGAGGGAAGCGTAAGGCCCCGAGGAATTACCTCGGGGCCTTTTTCTATCGCTTTTCAAATACGGGACTTTCTTGTCGCCAACGTTAGGGGCGTTGGATGATGGTCCTAGCCTTCAAAACTGGTAGAGATCGCTCCGTCGATCCGATGGTACAATGTGCGAAATTCAATCACTCAGGAACGCATAAGGAGTCAAGTACGGAATCTACAACTACAATAGGATTAAAAGGCGTGGACCTTTCGGTAGTACGGAAAGGGTCTGGGCCGCAGATCCTCGTCCTTCATGGTGGCGACGGTCCCGTCGATCGGTTCCCCTTCGCGGACCGATTGGCGGAAAAATTCGAGATCATACAGCCGGTACATCCCGGATTTGCCGGTACACCCATCCCGGAACACTTTGATAATCTCCAGGATCTGATCTTCCTTTACCTCGACCTCATCGACCATTTGAACCTGAGTGATGCCATCTTGATGGGCTTCTCCATGGGCGGCTGGGCGGCCGCTGAGATCGCGGCGATCAATACCCAGCGATTCTCCAAACTGTTTCTGGTGGATTCGGTTGGAATCAAGGTGGGTGGCCCCTTCGACCGCGACATCGCCGACGTGTTCGCGACTTCGGCTGCGGAACTAACCGGACTGAGCTGGCACGACCCTTCGAAGGCGCCTGACCCGAATTCCATGACCGATGAAGAACTCCAGGTCTTTGCCTCAGACCGGATTGCTCATGGGCTTTACACCTGGGAACCGTACATGCACAACCCCAAACTTCCCTATCGTTTGCACCGCATCGATATTCCCACGCTGTTGATCTGGGGCGCGGGCGACGGGGTCGTAACGCCAACCTACGGCGAAGCTTTTAGGGACATGATTCCCGGCGCGAAAATGGTGGTTATCCCCGATGCCGCCCATTCTCCCCACGTCGAGCAGCCCGAAGCTTTCGCTAAAGCCTTCCTCGAATTCGCCTCTAAATAGGATCGAAAGATGAAAACATGGTTTTTTACCGAAGACGCGTATCCCAACCTGCCGGACGACGAAACCTACGAATCGGTCCGGGTCAACCTGCCCAATAAGCATTTCGATCCGGTGTTGGGCGCTGATCTCTACAACATGTACCTGGACATGTGGGGCGCGGCCGACGAGATGGGTTTGGAGATAATGCTCAACGAGCATCACCAAACCGCCACTTGCGTGCTACCGGCGGCTCCCATCGCTCTGGGAGTCCTGGCTCGCGAGACCAAGAAGGCGCGGCTTTTGATATTGGGTAATCCCATCGTCAACCGGAAGCAGCCCATTCGAGTCGCCGAAGAGATGGCTTATATCGACGTGCTGTCCCGGGGCCGCTTGGACTGCGGCTTCGTCCGAGGCGTCCCCTATGAGATTGCGCCGGCCAACGCGTATCCCTATCGGGGGTCCGAAAAACTGTGGGAGGCCCACGACCTGATCATGAAGGCCTGGACCCACCACGATGGCCCGTTCAATTTCGAGGGGCGTTGGTTCCATGCCCGCCAAGTTAACATCTGGCCCCGGCCTTACCAGCAACCCCATCCCCCCGTATGGGTGACCATGGGCAGCGCCGGTTCCGCCGCCCAAGTAGCCCAGCGGAAGCACATCGGCGCGGTTTTCCTGGCCGGTTACCCTGGCATCCGCAGATTATTTGACGGTTACCGGGAGGGATTCCTCCAAGCTCACGGGGAAGAAGCGCCCCTGGACCGGCTCGCCTATGCCGCCATCGTTTGTGTTGGAGAAAACGAGAAAGAGGCGGAGAACGGAACGGAAAAACTACTTTGGTATATCAGGTCCAACAAAGTCGCTCCCCAATTCAACAATCCTCCCGGATATCATCCCCCGGCGGTGTCCGCCAACATTATCAGAGGTCCGCGGCCCGGCGAGCCTGACCGGCGCGATCCACGGTTGGAAACTCAAAAGGCGCGGGGCAACGTTTTCTCCGGAACTCCCGATCAAGTATTTCAACAGATCAAGAATTTCTGGGAATACTCGGGCGGTTTTGGACATTTGCTGATGATGGGCCAGGCGGGCTTCATGACCTACGACGAAACGTTGAAGTCGATGAAGCTGTTCACTGAAGAGGTATACCCCAGGCTCAAGGAGTTGACCGCGTCTTACGATGCAGGTGTTATGAAGGAGATCAGGTCGTCCCGGCCCGACGTCGAGAGCGTCGACACAGGTCTGCTGGCATCCGAGTTCGTCAGGTAAATCTCAGAAGATCGAAGGTGTAGCCCATCCGGCCGCGCCGGAAATCCCGTGGCCCCGCCGGCGAGCCTTTGGGAAGCCTTTTAGGAATAAACTTCCCGAGCTTTACGGGCGGCCAAAGGCATCGAACAGATCACCGATCTGGTCGAACTCTATGATTTGCCTCACCAAAACCAGAGAGCCTTCCTGCCTGGATGCCGAGTCCTGCGTAACCGATCCGGCCAACCTTAACTCAGCATCGTTCAACGTCAGCAACGCCGCCTTAGCAAGTCCATCTTCTTGAAAGGCGGCTACTATGTTGATGGCTACGACATTCTGGTCTAGTAGCTCGGCGCTTACGCCCATGACGCTGCAATCCAGGAGACCGCCAATACCTGGCTGGCTGCCCAAGCCCGAACAACCATCGAATACCGCCACCACAATGCCCTGGGGCAGGCGGTTCACAACCTGGGAAACTGCCGAGGAGTCCAACAGACGGGGTGTCAATCCATCGACCGTGTCCAAGGCGCTCTTTACCCGCTTTGACGGGGAGATATCTGAGGGGGGTGAACCCGCGGCAGCGACGGAAGTGGTTGCGTCCACCGATCCGATCGCCAGGCTCGTTTCGAATTCATTGAAGGTCCAGATCTGGTGGTCCCGGTAGGCTTCCGGCTCGGGCAGCTTCGAAGTGATCTGTAGGCTACTGGCCGCGTTAAGCATGGTCCCGATATCCAGCGGCGTGGTCAGCACCACGAACACGCCACCGACGTTGCCGCTTGTTGCCAATACCGCGCCTTCTATCACATTCGTTACGGCGGAGGGAATCGCGGCCAGGGCCGGCGAGATCTGGGATCTTAAAGCTGCCTGCACATCAGGCTTGTACCGCAACTCTTTCAGGTCCAAAAAGAGGACTGGTCCATGGTTGACGGGTACTGCCGACAACATATGGGAGAACTTTGAGAGCCATTCTTTGCCGGGGAGAGGCATGGCATCGGCGCTGAACTGCTCCGCAACCGCCGCCGTTGGAACGGGCGTGGGTGTGGGAGCGGCCTCAGCCTGAGTGGGCGCCTCCTCTTCGCAGGCGACCACCGCGAAAAGCGCGCACAGTGCGAAGAGGATTATCCGCAGGCGATCGCGGCAGCTCATTTAACCCGCGGTAGTTGCCCGAGTTGCGTCAGGGTTCCGAAGAACCGCGCCGATCCGATGAAAGTGCCCCAAGATATCCTTGTAGGTTTGAAAAACGCCTGCTTCGCAGTGTTCGATCGATTGCTGACGGCAGAAGGTCTTGATAATCTTGCTGGCTTTGCCGTAGTTGTTTCTCGGCATGGAAGGAAACAGGTGATGCTCTATCTGGTAATTCAGGCCGCCATACCATATATCCGTAAATGGGCTGCTCTTTACGTTTCTGGCGGTAAGCACCTGCATGTGCAGGAAATCCAACCTTTCTTTCATCAGCGGCATGGCCTTATGGTTCGTCGCAAAACTTGTGCCCATGTACAAGCCGGTAAGAACATTGCTTACTAACAGGAACACGATCGCCTGTGTGAAACTTAAAGAATTGAGAATCACCCCAAAATACAGTGCGCAACCTGCTAAGAGGAATACAGCTTCCGTGAGATGAAACTTCCATCTTTTACCGCGAATGTTTTTTACCAACGTAACGGTGTTTCCGAAACGCATGATGAAGGCGACGGACGTTAACAACGGAAACCAGATAAATGCTTGATGCTTGACCAAGAACTTAGCGAGCCCTTTTTTCTGCAAAGCTTGCTCTTCCGAAAACGCTAATATCGGCATATTGACGTCCGGATCGAGATCAACATGATTGGGCGCTTTATGATGTAGAAGGTGCGCGTCTCCCCAAGAACTACTGACATTAACGGTCAAGCCGCCAGTCAGTATGCCGGCAAAATCGTTCTTCCACTTGTCGCTAAAGATCTGCATGTGGATGGCGTCATGCATCATGTACCCGACTTGTACTATGGCGAAGGCCAAGAACGCGGCATTGAAGAGCTGAAAAACAAAACTATCGACCGTGGCAAGCAGAACGTAACTTAAGGCTAATGTTCCGAAGGTAATGATGAACTTTAGGGCGTAGTAGCCGTATTGCCGGTTCAGGAGCCCTGCCTCGACAACTTCTTTTCTAAGAGTTAGGTAATCCATGTTATTAAGGAGTCACCTTTATCTTGCTAGCCGGTATGTCCCGAAACGAATGTGAGTCGAAGGGAAAACGATTCGCTTTGCGCAACACGATTCTATCACGCTTGCCCTTTAATATGATGCCGGAAGGGCGCATATTAGAGCGGAAAGTCGCGAGCCAGCCCCGGCCGGGCGCGGAATTCCGATAAGTCCGGGCGGTTGAGGCTTACAGTCCTAAAGCCTGCTTCACCGCCACTACGATCGATTTCGGCTCCCAGGTTACGTCCATGTTAACTGCTCCATCCGGCTCTTCCATCGCGCTAAACTGGCTTTCAAGCAGGCCGCTCTTCATGAAGTGGTCCTGCCGACCCTCCAGCCTTTCCGAGATGAGCTGGAACTCCCCCTTGAGGTAAACAAGCTTAACATCATCTTCGTCCCCAACAAGTTGGTCCCGGTATGCTTGTTTCAAGGCGGAGGAAGCGATCACACCGCTCTCGCCACGGGAGACAAGATCGTCTATGAGGAGGCGTATCCGGCCAAGCCAAGGCTGGCGGTCTTCGTCGGTTAGGGGAATCCCTTGGGCCATCTTAACCACGTTGGACCGAGGGTGGAGATCGTCCCCTTCGTAGAAACTCCAACCCAGGTCAAGGGCAAGAAGTTTGCCCACGGTGGTCTTTCCAGCTCCGGAGACGCCCATCAGGATGATTATCAAGAATCCTCAATAAGTGAAAAATTGATGCCGGTACCAGCCCGCTTACCAAGCCGAACGGCCCTATTTTAATGGGTCAGACTCGGTAGTTCCACGTCAAGATAATCGAAAACGAGGTGTCCCTTTCGGGAATGGGAAAGACAGAGGGTCCGTTGTGAGCGCACGGATGCTTAGCATCTCATTTTTCACTCCGTAGAGAAATATAATCGCGGCTTTACAGACGAAAAGAATCAGACTTTCACCGGGGCAAGCTCGCGCGCCGCTTAGAAAGATATTAGGGTACACCGAGCGCCTATCGTTTCCCGGGTCGAGCCATTTGTCCGGTTCAAAGTAGTTAGCGCTTGGGTCCACCGAAGTGTCGCGGAGGCTGATCAGGAAGTAGTGCAATATCTCCAAGCCGGCCGGTATTGAGACGCCGTCGAACGTATCTCCTTGGGGAGCTACGTGGGAAGTACGGGTAACCGGCGGGAACAGGCGGCATGTCTCCAATAGGCATGCTTCCACGAAGTTTAGGCGGCTGATGGAGATCGCTTGGTCCAGGGGACCAGCAGCGTTAATCTCCTGTCGCACCTGCTCGGCAACCTCCGGCCTTGACCCCAACATGGCCAATGTCCTCGATAGCAGATCGGTGCCCGACCCGGTAAACGTGAACATCCAGTGGGGGATCTGCTGCAGCAGTTGATCTTCGTCGAAATTTCCCCCTCGAGAAAAGGTGTGCGCTCTGGCAAGCAGACTCGTTCCTTGCGCCTCGTTCCACGACTGCCGAATCGACCCATAAAACCGTTCGCGGCGGCCTCTTTGGGTCCATCCTAACAATTTTCTTCTCGGCAGGGATTGGACATAGCCAAACAAGACTTGTATGTCTTGAGCCAGTTGTGGCGGAGCACCGCCAAATACAACCCCCAGCATGACCCTGCCCATACGGTCTCGAATGTCATCAATGCTGGATACAGGTTGGGCAAATGCCACCTGGACTTGGAACAGTGCAGCCTGTTGGAGATCAGGGCTGCCACCGGTTGACAGTGTTTGCTCATTTAACGGTCGCAGCTTGTCCCATTTCTCGTCATGGCTAAGAGTGAGCGATTGCTCCGCCAGGAAAGACACGGCCGCTACTTTGCCCGGTCCTGCCGCATAAGTGTTGGTGCTTGGACTTTGATTCAAGATGTGTCGTGACAGGTCTCTTCCCGTTACCAGCAAAAACCTTCTGAATCCAAAGTTGAGGATGATGCCCTCGGTCGAGCGGCGCCGGGCTAGATCCCTGATCCAATCACTTAGGACCAAACCGGGATTCAAGAAGTAGCGATTGGGCATCAAAGCGCGGAGGAGGCCACAGATCAGTCGAATAAGATCCATCAACCCGGTCGAGGGTAAGGTTTTGCCGGTTTCGTTGGCCATCGGTTGCTTTACTCCTTTGCCCGGTTAAGGTGGGTCCCGATTCGTAGACCACCAGCTTCTATCGGCGGGCCTGGTGTGACAACGCGCTAAGTAAGCGGCCCGCACTTACGAAGCCAGAATCATCCCGGTCATAAAGTGGTCACCGTGATTGCCGATACGAGTCACCGAGCATCGGATCGGGCTTCAACTCCCGGTCATATTCACGGATAGGGTGGCGTTTCTTATCCAGTCGTTCTCCGGTATCCCAAGGTTCAAAGGCGTTTTTGACGTTCTCTAACCCGGTTTCGCCAAGCTCTGGATAGTGGCGCAACAAAACGGTTTTGAAACTGGAATCGTCGATCCACTTAAGCCCTTCTTTGGAATATGTTTCCTCGTTGTAGTTAGTGGTATAGAAGCGGTCCGCCTGAAGTCTTCGGCTGGCGTTGAGAATAAAGATCTGGAACATGGTTTCGCCGAATCCATACCCCTTTGGCCGATGTTCTTCTGCAAGAGTGCCGATCATCAGGTCCAACTTTTCTATGTCTTCGGGCTTGTCTTCGTACACTTCTTTGAGTCGCTCCACAACCTTCACGTCGCCGGTGAGGTCTTCGAAGGCGCGAATCGGATTGAGAGTTAACTGGCGCCTGAATTTGTTGTATCTAGGCACGCCCCGCTCGCGCGCCCTTAGGATGTCCACGGCGCCCAAGTCGAATAAAGGGTTACCTGGAACACTCATCTCTTGCATGAACTTCGGAAAATTGTTCAACACCAGTTTCCCCGGAAGCTGTCGGCCAAAGGAGTAGGAAAGGTCGAGCAGACCGACTTTTTCGGTCAACTTGGGCGAACCTGCCTGGCGCGTTTCGACAAATGGTATTTTCTCGATCTGTTCTTGATTGGCGATCCGCCGAATATCGATCGTCTCGGGCAATAACGAATGCAGACGATAGACTTCCACGAATTCCTCGGCGAAGCCAAAAGGGTGACCATTCTTATTAAGCCGGTTCCCGACTAGTCCGCCCATCTCAGGATTTCGCACGTTGAATTCAGCCAACGTTTTCCTTTGACGGCCGGTCTTAAAGATATTGGTCAAGAGACCAAACCAATTGGCTTGCAAGCCCGAGTGTAGGGCACGATTGGGCAAAATCGCGGGTGTCCACTCGATAGAGTGAATCTTGGCTATCAGCGCCGCGTTGATAAGGCGGGCCACATTGAAGAGGCGATTATCATCTCAATCTGGATGTGTTTGTTTTAATTTGTCACATATGGCGTTGTGCTCTCTGGCAAACAACGTGTGAAGCAACGTCAGCCCGATCCACCAATTTCGAGTGAATCCGGTCTCCTCAACTCCGTTTTGACCGACCGGTAGAGAACCATCGGCGTTGATTCTTAACTTGCCATCGTCATGGCTACGGAGCCGGTCAACTGTCTCCTGATCGCTGCCGTAGATCTGCGAGGCATCCCACCAATGTGTCACCTCGTTGATGAACGAGATCGGAGTTTCCTCTTGCCCGGGTCGTCGTGTCGGATCCGGCTGACTTTTTGGGAGTAGCATCTTGGTTTGCCGAAATCTCTCCCGGGCAGGGTCGTCCGCCGGTAGCGGGATCTCATGGTATTCATCGGTCAGAGTCTGGCCGTGATCGATCCAGTCATGGTTTTGGAAATTGATCCATGCGGCTGCCCAGAGGTTGAGAAAGGGAATTGTTTTCATCTCCCCTTGGCGCGTTAAAAACTGCAAGCTTACTTCCCGGGGATTCGGGGACATAAGGATATTCCCGGTCTCCGGATGGATCGCGTCATTCTCTACATTTCGGGTGAAACGGGTGCCCGCGGCCCCTTCCTTTGGGTCGGCCAAGTTGTTCCAACTACCGTCTGCCGTGCGAAAGTGTGTGACACCCTCAGGAGGCGATTGACCGGGTGTTTGGAACCCGATAAGGGTACCTTTGGGGTAGGTATCCTTGAGGTTGTTTTTGGTGAGCACGACTCGCAGATACGCCAACGTAAATGTCCCGATCAGATACCACCTGTTGTACCAATCGGTCCACACTTTTCCGCGATATCCAATCACCTTTCCGGCAAGTTGGATCAGGACATCCGTAATGAAGCCTAATATGGCGCCTATCAAGGTTTCGAGGATCACCTTTAATCGCTTTAACGGTCCGGGGCCGCGAACTATTAGCGGCCGTGGCGGCAATGCTCCGTCTGGCACGATAGGCTCTGCCAACAACTTGTCGCGATCGAAGAAGTAAACATCGGGAACCGGTACTTGAATCTCAGCGACGGTATTCGCTCTCGCAGCATCCAGCATCTCCTGCCACTCTTGATTACCAGCATCAAGTTGCAGGGCCACAGCGTATTGCTCAACAGCCGATGCGTATTCTTCCAGGTGATAGTGGGCGAGGCCCAGCAACGCATGTCCTTCTCCGTCAGTCTCCTGAGGGAGGCGATTTTTCAGCAGATCCAGCGCGTCTCGATATTTCCGCTGTTCGAGTAACTCTTGGGCTTCTGCCCGGACTGCTTGTTCTCCATTATCCATCTCGATCCAACCTCGGTGATCGCCAGCGGTATACTCGCCGATCGATCTAGGTGTTAGCTGCGAGCTTTTTGGGGTTGAGAACCCATGATCAATCATGGAAGTAAATAATACATACCCAATCCTGTGATTCTAAGATGTTACGACGGATGAACAAGGAATATGCGGGATTGATTTCGTTAGAACTTCAATACAGTAGATTGCCCATCAATATAATGGCAAGTTATCGTTAATTATTCCGCTGTTATTGACAGTATATGTATGTAAGCACACGGAATTCGTAGTTAAATATACATCGCTATTTTGATGAGCCCCAGCAGGCTCAACATTATCTTCTGGCCCGATCCCTTCCCTTTGATTGACAGGCCGTTAATCTAGTGAGCCGCCGGCCGGGTCCAGTTGGTGTACATAATCCAACCTGCTCGAGGGGAGGGTGGTAAATGCTGCCCCCTGCCGTTAGAATAGTCCGCCGAACGACCGAATTAATGGGGGAGGAATTGTTGCAGCCAACAAGTCAATTCGTTAAGGCACAGGGGATCAACCACCACTATCTAGATTGGGGCAACCCCACCGCGCCGCCTTTGTTGTTGCTGCATGCCGTCGGTCTCTGTGCTTCCACCTGGAACCGGGCGGCCAGGTCCCTGAGCGCAGACTTCCACGTCATGTGTTTCGATCAGCGCGGCCACGGCGATACGGAATCTACGGATCAGAACCTAACTTTTCACCAGATGGGGGAAGACCTGGCCGAAGTTATCCGGCTGATGGGCTTCGAAGGTGTTGACACGGTGGGACACTCTTTGGGGGGGATGGCCACTATGATTGCCGACTCCCTGCAGCCCGGCATCATCGGTCGGTCCGTGCTGATAGAGTCCCGTGTGGGTCCTCCCCCAGCGTCGGCGCCGTCCCAGGACCTGCAAGAACGGGCGAGGCGGGCGAGACTGAAACGGTCCATCTGGGAAAGCCGGGAGGCGATGTACGAGGCCTACCGGAACCGCCCGGTATTCAAGAGGTGGACCGAAGAAGTGTTTGCCGATTTCATAGAAGGCGGCACTCGTTTATTGCCGGATGGACGGGCTGAGTTGAAATGCAATCCCGAAGTGGAGGCGGCGTTCTACGGGCAGCGTGATGGCGTGAACGATGCAGTGTACATAGAAAGGCTCACTGGACAGTACCTGCTGCTGCTGGGAGATTACCCCACCGGCCAGAAACCCGAAGACGTTGGTGTGCAGAATTTTCTGAAAACGGTCGCTGGGTCACGGGTGAAAGCGATGGGCTGCGGTACCCACTTTATTCCGATGGAGTATCCTGACCTGATTCTAAGTGAGATCAGAGGATTTCTAGGGAACGTCGCGTCTGAAAACGAATAACGCCCAGGGCGGAGATGCGTCCTTGGCGGACTCGCCGGGTCATCCGGCTAAGGGCACACTGGCGGTGATCCGGTTGCCCACCGAACGAGTGGTGTGGCCCTGGCCCGTCAGGTCTTCGACTTGCAGAATGTCGCCGGGGTTAAACATCCGTTTGGTGCCGTCTCCGATGCCTATTTCCATCTGTCCGGAAAGGACGATCACGTACTGAAGCCGAGGACCGTTGTGCCAATCGCTGAAGCTCCCATCCGGGGAGTTGCGGAACGTCATGTTGGCTCCGGGCGTGAGGGAGATTGTCTCTAGGTCTCCCGCTGGCACGTTGAGGTCCTCAAAGTGGGCCTGACCATCCTCACCGTTGTATATACGAGTAACCATCTGACCTCCAGCAGTCCAAGTTGTGTGAACAGTAACTGTTAAGTATTTTCTGTGGTCCGCAGCACGACTTCGATATTATAGACTGGCATTTCCCGGTTAGATGTAGCCTACCCAGATGAGTACTCACTGGATATATCTAAGCTCTTTCCGCAGACCGGCTTGACGCGCGCGTGTGGTTGATCCACACCTCCGCTACTACCAGATTGACGCCGATACCCAGCCAAAAGGCGGCGCCAAATACCTCCTCCAAGCTAAGGCCTGTCAGCGACGTAAGTAGAATAAGGAAGACCCGCTGGGTGGCCACACTCATGGCCGCGGCGAACGTTCGGATCATCCACTCACGATGTTGGCGCACCTCTTTCCTAATGATGTGACGAATCGCCATAGAAAGTGAAAAGAGAAGGAGTACGCTCACGAAGATTACTGCTGACTGTGTGCTGATGCCGCCGAAGGCAGGAAGAGGAAGTTGACGACGAGCGCGAGCACGGCGCTGATCGCGGCCAAGGTGGCGAGCACCCGCCCCGAGCCACGGTGAATGCTGATTCTCCGCCGCCGAATCCGGGCGACGAACTGCAGGGGAGCAAACGTGAGAAACAGCACCCCCGGAACAATGTGGAAGAGCGAGACCCACGGGTGCTCGATATAGCGAACGCCCAGAGCGTCAGCCGTTGCCGCATCCTGGGTCAATGACCCCAGGCGATTCGCCCCGGAAAAGAGCATCAGGAGCACGGCAAGCACTATCGCGATCCAGCCTAGAGTGCTCGCGATCTTCATCGTCTTTGCTCGGCTAACGACCACTCGGTCCCTCCCACCAGGTATATTCCAAACTTAATCAACTTTCTTAAACATGTGCTGTCTTAGATTGCACGGACTATAAAACGGCATCCGGACCGCGTCAACCGCTATCCAATGCCGTGAATTCCTTTATCAGGTAACCGATTCCCGCCGAACATCACAGTTCAGAATCGCCTCGCGTCCGGCTACATTTCCTAGTAACGGATCCTTACGAGTTGGTCAGCCGCCGACTCTGGCAGCCAAACTTCGCCGTCCCGGCCGAGGATCTGCCTGACGTTGCTGGGGTTACTGGGCAGGTCGAACACCTCGAACTCCTCGCTCTCTGGGTCAAACCGGACGACCGAGTTAGCGCCAAAGTCGCTTAGCCACACCATGTCCAGCTCATCGACATAAACCGCATACGCCCGTGGCGCCGAACCGGGAAGCTTCCACTCGCGCCATGTTTCCTCGGATGGGTCATATACCGCCACTTTGCCGGCGTTCCACTCGCTTACCCATATCCTGCCTTGGGAATCGGGCCATACGCGCCTAGCGCCCTGATTCGGGGTTGGCGGGTCTAGGACGGTTGCTTCGCCTGTTTTGGGATCGATGCGGCCCACGTAACTCCCAGCCAAAGAGGCGTAATAAACGTCGCCGTTGGGACTGGCCGCGATTCCGTAGGGACCCCGGCCACGCGGCGCGTCGAAAACCTCCATCTCACCCGTGGCTGGGTCCAACCGTCCGTAGACACCACCCTGTCCGGTGAACCAAAGTACTCCGTCGTTATCAAACGTGGGAGTGTTTAAGTTCACGTTGGGGCGGTCCGGTGGTAAGGGGAAAACGTCCACTCTTAGACTTTCCGGATCGACGCGCACGATGGCGTTCAGACCGCTGTCGGTGACCCAAGGCGCTCCGTCAGGTCCCACGATCACGCCATGGGGCCGGGACCCGGCGCCCAGCTGCGTGTGCCTGGTCTCTCCGGATTCCGGGTTGAGCCACCCAAGTTCGCCAGAACCTTGCGCGGTGTACCAGACTCCGCCGTCTATGGCGGGCGCTACATCGTGAGGACGGGATCCCGCTGGTAGGGGGAATGCTTTTAATACCGGTTGGGAAAGAGTTTCCTTAGCCGGATCGGGGACCGTGGCGGCAATTTGCAGAGCCGGTTCAGGTTGAGGATCGGAACCCGCCGAGGGTGTCGATGTGGAGCGTTCCACAACCGTGGACGTAACCGCCGGAACGGACAGGGTCGGAGTGTTATCGGCCGTGGGTACGGGTTGAGTCTTGGAACTTGCATCCGGTTCCGAAATGGGCTTTGATGTCGCCAAGGGTTCACGCGCCGGCATCAAGGTCGCCGCCGCTTTGATCGGCACCGATATCGCCGTTGGCGCGGTTGACTCACTACACGCAACCAACGCGAGGAAACCCAGGGATCCCATAAATAGTGACACCGCTCGACGTGAATCGCTGTGCCCGCCCAGGAGTTTCCTCCTTTTCATTTATCAACCTCCCGAGAGTGACCCCCACCGATCAGCTGTGATGGAGACAACGCGGTTCGTTTTATATGCGCAGTATTTGACCATCTTACCGGTTTTGGGATCCCTCCCGTTCAGAAGTAGACAATCTTTGGACTTTCCAGGTAATATCGCCGCGACCAGATTCTTCAAGTAGGGTTGATTCAGTGGTAAACATGACATCAAGGTAGGAAGAGTTATGAAGTATGACGTCGTTATCATCGGGGCAGGTTCGGCGGGATGTGTTCTGGCTACCCGCTTGACGGATGACTCCAACCGCTCGGTACTGTTGCTAGAGTCGGGTCCGGACTATCCGAACTTTGAGACCTATCCCGACGACCTGAAGTATGGGTACAACCAAGCCGCTTCGGCGGTGGACGCACCGCATAACTGGGCTTTCTCAGGCAAGGCGACCGACGAGCAGGGCGTAACTATGCCCGTGCCACGCGGCTGGGTTGTGGGTGGTTCCAGCGCCATCAACGGCCAGGTTTTCCTGAGAGGCGTTCCCGAAGACTACGACAACTGGGCATCATGGGGCAACGACGAATGGTCCTTCGTTAAGACGCTGCCCTACTTCAGAAAACAGGAAACCGACATGGACATCAAGGACGACTTCCACGGATTCGACGGCCCGATCCCGGTCCGCCGCCACAAGCGGGAGACTTGGCTTCCCGCTCAAGTCGCTTTTTACCAGGCCTGCCTGGACAGCGGCTACCCCGACGACCCGGACATGAATCACCCAGACTCTGGGGGCGTTGGACCGATCCCCATGAACAACCCCGACGGCGTTCGCATGAGCACGTCCCTGACCTATCTGAATCCGGTGCGCAACCGGCTGAATCTGACCGTTCGGTCGGGTGTTACGGTGCGGAGGATCATATTCCAAGGCAACCGCGCCACCGGCGTGGAGGTGGAGAGCGGAGACGAAACCTTTATCGTAGAGGGCGAGGAAATCATCCTCAGCGCCGGGGGTGTCGGCTCACCACAGGTGCTGATGCTGTCCGGGGTTGGGCCGGCGGAACACCTGCGAGAGATGGGCATTCCGGTTTTGCTTGACTCGCCAGGTGTTGGTCAGAACTTGAGAGATCACCCCAATGTAAGGGTGCCGGTGCGGGTCAATAAGGATTTTCCACTGGACCCTGAAGCGCCGCGCACCCAGCTAGCCTTGCGCTATACCGCCAAAGGCTCCAGCGACCGCAATGACATGCAGATTTTGGCTTCCTCTTTCTCCTCTCCGATGGGAGGTGACCCCGCCGATGGAGAAGGTATCCGGTTTACCTGCGTTCTCGAACTCGCGGTGGGAGCTGGCGAAGTGAAGCTGGCATCCACCGACCCTCACGTGCAGCCATTTCTCGATTACAACTACTTGCAAGAGCCCTGGGACCGGGAAAGGCTGCGTGAAGGGGTTCGGCTGTGTTTAGAGTTCTTGGAGCACGACGTCTACAAGGACATAATCGAAGAGTGCATCACCCCTACGGCTGATGATCTGGTTTCCGACGATACTCTGGACCAGTGGCTGTTGCGCAACGTGACCACCACCCAGCATATCTCCGGCACCTGCAAGATGGGGCCCGATTCCGACCCTATGGCGGTTTTGGACCAGTATTGCCACGTTCGGGGATTGGAGGGGTTACGGGTGGTGGACGTTTCGGTATTGCCAGACTGCATACGGGCCAACACGAACGCGACCACCATAATGATTGCCGAGCGGGTGGCCGACTGGATGAGCTGACCCGGGATCCACTTCAGCCTTGATGCCGTTGCATCTCGATGGCGAACCACAAGGCCATGCCGCCGGTGCGATCGTCGAAGCCGAAAACGGCCGGCCGGTCCAGGTATTCGTCCGTCGATGCCTGGACCCCGGTGCTGGCGCAACCGTCCACCACGTTTCCTTCGCCGTCGATACGCTGGGAAACCCCTCGCCACGCCAGATCCAGCGGCGCCTGATAGGAAGGCCCTAACCAGCCCCGGCGCAGTCCTCTGGCCAAGGAGTAACCCAACATGCAGGTTGCGGTCAGCTCTTGGTACGAGCCGGGGATGTCCAACACCTCCGTCAGCATTCCCGACGGGTTTTGGATCTTGACCAGACCGTCCAGCAATCTCCGGTACATCGCCACGACAGCGTCACGGCCTGGATAGTTCTCGGGCAGAAAGGTCAAGGTCTCGGTCAACCCCATGGCCGCGAAACCGTTACCCCGGCCCCAATAGAAATGCGCCGGTCGGCAATGCCAGAATAGTCCGTTTTCTTGCTGGATGCCGCCGTCGATAATAAATCTGACCAGCAGGTCCAGATACCGATCCTCGCCGGTGATCTCGAAGGCCCGGCCCAGCATCGCGCCGGCCATAAACATATCCTCGGTGCGGAAGTCGGGGTCGCAAGGCGGTGGCGCGCCGCCATCAACGCCCGGACGATAGCGGTTGGCCACATCGACGATCAGATCGGAGTAGCGCCGGTCACCGGTGGCTTCCGATAATTCCCGGCCCCAGATCAACCCTGCTAGGTTCGCTCCGCTGGCCCGTTCACCGAACATCGCCACGGAGCCGGAAACATAAGGCTCCACCAACCGGACGATTCCAGGTGCCGGCGATTCCCCGCTATCGCTCAACTGGTGCAACCGGAGCCGCCCGCTGATTCCGACGCCTTGGGTGTAATTGACTGGGTCCAACTGATATCCATAGACCTTGGCCAGAGTCCGGGCCACCTCCAGATAGGAGCGCGCGGCTCGTGCTTCTAGCGCCTGGCGGGCTGGTGAAGCTCCCCCCAGGTCCGGTTGGTCCGAGAGCGCTTTCCACAACCGTCGAAGCTCATCACCCAGATCGTCCATTGGCGTCGTCAGCCTCAAGCCGGGTATCGGCCCCAGACCGTCCGGCGAACCCGTGCCCAAGGCGGCCAAAAGTGATCCGTTTTCCACGGAGTCGACCGGACCCGCCACGGCATCTGCCAGGCTGCCGCCGGCGTCGTTGCTCTGCCACCGCACCGATTCTCCGGACCTCAACTCCAATACCAAACTAGGCCCTTGAAAACATATCCACCGCCACAGATAACGTTTCTCCGGCTCATCGGTGTCGTTGAAAAAATTATCAGTGGGAGGATAGCCAGCGGAAAGGTCGCGACGGCCATCAGGGTTACAATTTGGGATGGCGGAAAGGCCGATATGAATTGCTAACCCGCTGTCCGGAGCCTGGAATAACTCAAGGGCGTGCCAGGCCAGGGAAACGTCGTCCACTTGACCCGATAATCCCGAGATCAGAAGCACCGGCACGGTGTTGGATGCCCGAGCGTAAGCGTCCTTATCCAGCAGCGCGGGTATGTTTTGCCTGCTGCCGGTCACCCCGCAGGCCGACACCGTCCAGCGCTCCGAACTATTTCTTGCCAAGGATTCCAGGTAGTCATGGAGACCGGCGGTTCGATCGGTCATATATCGTTTATCCTGCCCACTAAATTACAAACGTGCGCATGTGCAAGGCCGAATCCTAATGGCAATTATATCGATGGCACAACCTGACACGATCCGGGATATGGACTTCATCTTGAAACCCGAGAGTGTTCCACCTAAAAAATCGAAGGCCCTGCGAAAGCAGTAAGTCTCCTTTGGCCGCTCACAACTCTGTTGCCCCGGAATATCTCTACTCTCTCCCGCCGTCTCGAACAAAATGGGTCGTGTTGACCACAGCTAATAAACGTCCCTCGCCGCTGGTTACTCGCGTCTCCACCACGATCAGCGTTTTGCCTCCATGGACTACTTGGGACTCGGCCCTTACGATTCCCTCTTGCACGTTGCTCACGATCTGGCTAGATAGCCCGATCGCCACGGGGAAACGTGCCAGGCCGTCGTAGCTACCCTTGATGTGGGCCACGGCCAAATAGGTTGCCGTGGTGTCGGCCAGCGAAATCATGGCCCCGGTGTGAACATAGCCGGTCCGTGTCTTAACCTTGGGGCCAACTTCAAACTCAGCCACCGATCTTTGCGGCCCAACTTCAACGGCCCTGATCCCCAAGGGTTCCATCAAGGTATCTTTAACCCGGTCGTTAAGCCAAGCGGCAAGTTCCTCTGGAGGCAGGTCAACGGGCGACGAATCAGCAGCCATGCGATTCTCCTCTAAAATATCCGACGCTCTGGGAGGAATATCAGATTAACGCAGCCAAAGGGGAAAATCTATCCGAAACAGGTGGTTAAAGTCAGAGCGGTCAGAAAGGGTGTGTCCAAAATCTAGTTGCCATAATAAATGACAAAATCTAGATGGATGACCGCTGTCCAAGCCTACTCCGCCGGCGTGTCACCGGTTATGCCGCTTTCCACCAGATCGTCTATCTCGGCCGGCGAGAGGCCCAACAATCCGTTGAACACCTGGAAATTGTGCTCACCAAGCCCGGCAGCGGCGACGGCCGGTAGTCTGGGGCTCTTGGATAGTACCCAAGGGGTGGTCGTTTGCTTGTAGGCGCCAGCCTCCGGGTGATCCACCACGTCCCAGAATCCCCTGGCCTCCAGGTGCGGGTCAGCTAGGGTCTCATTGGCCTTGAGTACCGCTCCGGTGGGTACACCGTGCGCCTGGAGCATGTGCATGACCTGATAATGGTCCCTTTCCAGGGTCCAGGTAGAGATTATCTGGTCCAGCTCCGCCTGGTTGAGCCGGCGCGACTCCAGGTCTTGGAACCGGGAGTCGTTTGCCAATCGAGGCTGACCGATGCACCGGCACAGCCCCAACCACTCATCTTCGGCACTAACCGAGATCGCCACCCACATGTCGTCACCCAAGCAAGGATAGACTCCATGGGGAGACATGTCCCGATGCCGGTTGCCCATGGTTCCCGCAACTCTGCCGTTGGCTGAGTAGTCCAGGAAAGCCTCTCCCAACAGCATTGAAGTGACCTCTCTTTGAGACATGTCCACCAAACATCCCCGTCCCGTGGCGCGGCGCCGCCGTAGAGCGGCCATCAAAGCGCCGAACGCCAATATTCCCACCACCGGGTCCGGGTAGGTCTCGTTGGTCATCAGCGGCGGCCCGCCCTCGTATCCGGTAACCGATGCCAGGCCTGCTGTCTGTTCCAGAGTGGAACCCAGCGACCCGTAATCTCTTTCAGGTCCGCTGTCCCCCTGGCTGCTGATCTTCACGTAGATAATCTGAGGATTAGCTTGGGAGATTGCGTCGTATCCCAGTCCCAGCCGGTCCATGACCGATGCTCGATAGTTCTCCACCAGCACATCGCAGATCCGTGCCAGGTCAAGGAATAGCTCTTTCCCCCGGGGAGCGCTCAGATCCAGGGTGACCGACAGCTTGTTGATGTTCCGGTGGACGTGGTGGGCGGCCCGGTTCCACGGACGTTCGCCGGGGTCGCCGCCGGGATAGACCCGAGGGTCGCCCGCCGCCGGTCTGGCTCGGCCCCGGTTGATGTCCATGCGCGAGCAGGATTCCACTTTAATCACTTCAGCGCCCATGAAAGCAAGCATCATGGTGGAGTAGGGGCCTGCCGCCACCTGGGTCAGGTCCAGAACGCGCAGTCCGTCTAATGCTGGCTTGATATCGTTCCGCTCCGCGCCCATTTTATGCCCGGTCCCCACTGAATAGCTGGGTCAATTCCTCTGGCGACAAGCCCAGGCGTCCGCCCAACACTTCCTCGTTATGCTCGCCCAAACGGGGGGCGCGGGACAGTTGCCAGCCCGTGTCGTCGATCCGGAATGGAGCGCCGGGATGAACGATATCTCCTAACGCGGAGTCTTCTACGATCCGGAAGAATTCCCGGTGGGCAAATTGCCGGGACACCAGCAGGTCTTCCACCGTGGCCACGTAGCCGGTGATGGTCCGAAGACTTTGGAGCGTGTGGTAGATCTCCTCTTTGGGTTTGGTGGCGGCCCAACCGCCCACAACGCCCAGCAATTCTTGCTGGTTGGCCCGGCGCGCCTCCGGAGTGGAGAACCTGGGGTCGTCGGTCAATTCAGGGACACCCATCAACTGGCAAACCTTGGGCCAAGTACCCGCCTGCACCCCGATGTCCAGTCCGGGGCTAACCCAGCCGTCCTTGGCCTGAACCAGATTGGTTTCCCGCCGCACCGGGGTGCGTCCAAACTGGTAGTGGATGGAGGAATGTATCTGGGCCACCGTCATGCAGTCCATCGCGGAGATGTCCACGTGTTGCCCGAAGCCCTGGGTGTCTCTGACGTGAAGGGCTAGCATGGTGGCGGAGAAGGCGCTTATGCCGGTGGTGTAGAGGGCCGCCTCGCCTCCCACTTTCAACGGTTCTCTGTCCGGAAGGCCGATGGTGTACATCAACGCGCCGATGGCCTGGGCGACAATGTCCGACCCCTTGTAATCGCGGTAAGGTCCCGACTGTCCGAAGGGAGTAACGGAAACATAGATCAGGCCGGGATCGGCTTCGGACAGAGTGTCGTACCCCAGTCCGAGCGAGTCCAGGTAGCCGGGGGCAAAGCTCTCTACCAAGATCCCGCAGTCTTGAGCCAGCCGCTTTAGAACTTGGGCTTGGCGAGGTACCTCCAAGTCCAGCGATACGCTCTTTTTGCTGGTGTTGAGATAAGCGAAGAGAGCGCTATTCTCCGGGCCGGGGCGGCCGCCCAGGAACGGCTCCGACCGTCTGGAGGGGTCCCCCGTTCCAGGTGGCTCGACCTTGACGACCTCAGCGCCTAGTCCGGCCAGGAGTTTGGCGCAAAAAGGCCCGGCCACTCCCTGGCTCAAGTCCAGCACGGTTATATCGCCGAGGATCTTGTCGCTACTTTCCATAACACGCAACTATACTGTCATTTAACATTTATTCGGATAGAAGTACAATTCCTGCTGTCTGACGGCCCAGCCGTTAGCCGTTTATTGTAATTCCGGAAACAAGGGTTGGTATATGGTAGCCGGTTTATTGCCAGGAGTGCGGGTTCTCGATGTTGGTCAAGGTATCTCCGCGCCATATTGCGCGAAGATCTTGGCCCAAATGGGCGCGGAAGTCATCAAGGTGGAACCTCCGGACGGGGATGAGGCTCGACGCATGGGGCCGTTCCCCGGCGATAGCCCACATCCGGAGAGGAGCGGCCTGTTCCTGGCCATGAACTCCAACAAGTATGGGGTCTCTTTGGACCTGGCTTCGCCGGACGGGGCTGAAGCTTTCAAACGCCTGGCGGCCGGCGCCGACATCGTTGTCGAAAACCCTCCTCCCGGCTCGTTGGAAACCCATGGTTTAGGCTATGAAACCTTGAAAACCATCAATCCCGGCCTCATCTTCACATCGGTCACTCCCTTTGGCAACCGAGGCCCATACAAAGATTTCAAAGCGACGGACTTAGTTTTGTATCATATGAGCGGCCACGCCCATGGGCTACTGGGAGCGGTCGAAGATCCAGATAGCAACCCGCCGATCCGGGCGGGCGGGCATCAAGCTGAGTTGGTGGGCGGAATGGCCGCCGCAACCGCTACGTTGATGGCCTTATACCGGAAGCGGATGACCGGCAAGGGTTGCCGCATCGACATCTCGTCATTCGAGGCGATGGTCAATCAACTCATCAGCGGCTTGGCCAGTTGCGCCTATGGCAGACCTGCCCCTCCCAGAGACGCGATAGAGGTGGAAGAAGCGGCCGCCGCGGGTATGGTTAGCGCTATCGGCGGAATATTGCCCTGTAATGACGGCTACGTGGCCATCTCTCCCAGAGAGGATGTGCAGTGGGAAAGATGGCTAGGGATAATGGACAACCCGGCTTGGGCTGCCGACGACCGGTATTCCACCAGGGACGCCCGGCAGAAGAACTCTCCCTCGCTGTGGAAACTGCTGAGCGAGTGGAGCAGCAATCATTCTAAACATGAGATCGCCCGATGGGGGCAGGAGCAACGGATCCCCTGCTTCCCGGTCAATACCGTCCTCGACCTGTTCAATGATGAGCAACTGGCCCATCGGGAATTCTTTGTCGAGATAGAGCATCCGGCCGCCGGGACCCTGAAATACCCGGGAGCGCCCTACAAATTCTCAAACACTGAACTACCGCTGGCGGCACGTCCGGCCCCGCTTCTGGGCGAGCATAACGAATCAATCCTAGGGAAACTGGAATGACTAATGAGTGA
>Ga0310122_10000389_pt1 | contig 27997 bp, 27 predicted proteins | sample CB6_Bottom_1051__FD_203503 | JGI IMG/M metagenome (GOLD analysis project Ga0310122, IMG submission 203503) | Marine microbial communities from Western Arctic Ocean, Canada - CB6_Bottom_1051 | ecosystem: Environmental > Aquatic > Marine > Oceanic | place: Canada: Western Arctic Ocean | collected...
TGGCTCTTCGTGCTCGCGCGCCTTGAAAACAAGCGCGCCGGCGTGCCCGATGTCGAATGGCGGGGCCGCGGCGATTCCTGAGCCCCGGCTGGCGGCGCCTCAGCCTTCGCGCAGCTTTGTTTCGATGGCTTCGGCGAGCTTCAGGGCCAGCGATGCGCTGGGTTGCGGGCTGGCCTCGATCTTCTTCTCGAGGGCTTCGCGTCCGCCCAGGGCTTCGATGCCGAAGTGCCCATAGCGCCGCTCGAGGGCGGCCACCAGCGAGTGTCTGCGCCCGGCCCGCAGGCGAACCTCGAGTTGATCGTTGGCTTCGAGATGTGCGCGATGGGCTTCGAGGCACTCGCGAATTTCGCTGATCCCGCGGCTGTCGCGCGCCGAGGCCAGCAGCACCGGCGGTGTCCAGCCGTCTTCCCGGGCCGACCCCAAGCCGAGACTGGCCTCGAGTTCCGCAGCGGAGCGCTCGGCCGAAGGGCCGAGATCGGCCTTGTTGACCACGAAAACGTCGGGCCATTCGAGGATGCCGGCCTTGATGAATTGCAGGCTGTCCCCGGCGTCGGGGTGTGCCACGAAGGTCAGGCTGTGGACCAGGTGGGCGATGTCGGTTTCGGACTGGCCCACGCCCACGGTTTCGACCAGCACCCAGTCGAAGACCGCCGCCAGCACCTCGATGCCGCCGCGGGTGGCGTCGGCCAGGCCGCCGAGTCGGTTGCGGGCCGCCATCGAGCGCAGGAAGACCCCGGGGTCCGCGGCCCCCGAGCGCACACGCATGCGGTCGCCGAGCAGGGCGCCGCCGCTGCGCTGGCTCGAGGGGTCCACCGCGATGATGCCGACGCTCTTTTCGTTCGCACGCAGTTCGCGCACCAGCGCGTCGATCAGCGTCGATTTTCCCGCGCCCGGCGCGCCCGTGATGCCGATGCGAAGCGCCCGGTGCGAGGCTTCGGTTTCGAGTCGGTCAAGGAGCTGGCGGGTGGCGGCCACCGCCTCGGGTCGCGCGTCGTCGACCAGGTTGAGGGCGGGAGAGACGGCGTCGCGGTCGCGGGCCAGCAGGCGTGCCGCCCAATCAATCTCCGGCATGGCTCTCCGCAACGGTGTTCACGATGTCCGCCATGATCTGGGTCATGTCGTAGTCCTTCGGGGTGTAGACCCGGCGAACGCCCGCTTGTGTGAGGCGCAGGGCATCTTCGCTGGGGATGATGCCGCCCACCACCACCGGGAGATCCCCGAGCCCGGCCTTGCGCAGGCCCTCGAGCACGTCCACCACCAACACGCCGTGGGAACCCGAAAGAATCGAAAGCCCCACCACGTGCACGCCTTCGTCCCGGGCGGACTGCACGATTTCGCTGGGGGTGAGGCGGATGCCGTCGTAGACGACCTCCATTCCGACGTCGCGCGCCTTCACCGCGATCTGCTCGGCGCCGTTGCTGTGGCCGTCGAGCCCGGGCTTCCCCACGAGGATCTTCAGCGGGCGGCCGAGTTTGGTCGAGAGGGCGCGCACGCGCTCGAGCACGTCCTTTGCGGCATCGCCCGCGGCGGTGGCCTCGCGCACGACCACCCCGGTGGGGGCGCGGTACTCGCCGTAGAGCTTGCGCAGGGTGTCGGCCCACTCGCCGGTGGTGACGCCGGCATGCGCCGCGCGGATCGATGCGGGCATCACGTTCTCGCCGTTGGTGAGCGTGTCGCGCAGGCCGCGCAGCGCCGCCTCGGCCTCGGCGCCGTTACGGCGCTGACGGAAGGCCTCGAGGCGTTCGATCTGTTCGCGCTCGGCGGATTCGTCGACCACCAGGATCGAGTCCTGGGAGCCCGCGGCGGTCAGCGGGGAGGCTTCGGTCTCGGTGTAGGCGTTGACGCCGACCACCACCTGCTCGCCCGATTCGACCGCACGCACACGGGCGGTATTCGACTCGACCAGGCGTCGTTTCATGTAGGCGTTATCCACCGCGGCCACGGCACCGCCCATCGCCAGCACCTTTTCGAGTTCGGCGGTGGCTTCTTCCGCCAGTGCCTTCGTGCGCGCCTCGATTACGGCGCTGCCGTCGAAGATGTCGTCGTGCTCGAGCAGGTCGGTCTCGAGCGCCAGGATTTGCTGGATGCGCAGCGACCACTGCTGGTCCCAGGGTCGGGGAAGCCCGAGGGCTTCGTTCCAGGCCGGCAACTGCAGGGCCCGCGCCCGGGCGCGCTTGGAGAGCGTGACACCCAGGGTCTCGAGCACGATGCGGATCACGTTGTTCTCGGGTTGGGCTTCGGTGAGGCCGAGGCTATTTACCTGAACGCCGTAGCGGAAGCGCAGCAACTTGGCGTCGTCGATGCCGTAGCGGGTGCGGCCGAGGTGTTCCCAGATCTCGGTCATCGCCCGGCACTTGCAGACTTCGTCGACGAAGCGGATGCCGGCATTCAGGAAGAACGAGATGCGCCCGAAGATCCGGGGCAGGGCTTCGTCGGAGACGTCACTTCGCCCCTGCACCGCGTCGAGCACCGCCAGCGCGTTCGCCATCGAGTAGGCGATCTCCTGCACCGGTGTCGCCCCCGCTTCCTGTAGGTGGTAGGAGCAGATGTTGATCGGGTTCCACTTCGGGATCGAGTCAACGCTGTAGGCCACCATGTCGCTGATCAGCCGCATGGATGGCTCGGGCGGGAAGACGTAGGTCCCGCGCGAGAGGTATTCCTTGATGATGTCGTTCTGGGTGGTGCCCGCGAGGGTCTTCGTGTCGACGCCCTGACGCTCGGCGGCGCCGATGTAGAGCGCCAGCAACCAGGCGGCCGTGGCGTTGATCGTCATCGAGGTGTTCATGCGATCGAGCGGGATCTGATCGAAGAGCGCGCTCATGTCGTCGATGTGCCCGATGGGCACGCCGACCTTGCCGACCTCGCCGCGGGCGAGCGGGTGGTCGGAGTCGTAGCCGGTCTGGGTGGGCAGATCGAAGGCCACCGACAGGCCGGTCTGGCCCTTCGCCAGATTGCTCCGGTAGAGCGCGTTGCTCTTTTCGGCCGAAGAGTGACCCGAGTAGGTTCGGATCACCCAGGGGCGGTCGCGATTGCGGGGGGACATTCGGCCTCCGGGGGGCGCTAAAGCGCCAAGTGTCCAGAAAAACTAACGAAACGACGGGAGCGCGGCAATTTCGCGAGGCCCGTCGCGGGGGATCCGGTCACTCGGCGTAGCCCAGTTGGCGCAGTGCGTCGCGGGCTTCGGGGGAGAGCACCGGGAGCGCCTTTGCGTGCGCCTCCCGGGTGGCCTGGGCGCGCAGGGCGGCGAGTCGCGCGAGGTCCGGGGGCACGGTGCCAGGGCCGGAAGGCGCAACGAGTTCGAAGGCGGAGTCGACGACCACCAGGTGCTTGCCGTCGCTGACCGCCGCGAGGTGTTCCTCTTCGCCCGCGATGGTGTTGCGCTCGAAGCTGCGCCTTTCGATCGCGACGACGCGGCGCGCTTCGCTTTTGCGCCGCAGGTCGCGTCGCTCTTCGGCGATGGCCGTGGGGTCCCCGATGCCAGCCGCCTCGAGGATCGTGGTGTAGAGATCGCGGATCGAGGCCGCGCCGCCGGAGCGGCCCGGGGAGACGTCGGGGCCCGCGACCACCAGCGGAATCGAAATCGCCTCTTCGTCGAGGTACTCGCCGTGATCGAAGGCGTAGCCACGCGTCGCCAGGTGCTCGACGAGACTTTCGCCGTGGTCGGCGACCACGATCACCAGTGGCTCGGCGAGGATTTCGCGTGCCCCGGCAACGAAGCGCCCGAGTGCGGCGTCGGCCTTTGCAACACCGCGCGCATAGTTGGCTTCGAACGCTCCGAGCCCGCCCGCGGCCTCGATCGATGCGACGTCGACGTAGCCGTAAAGGCTCTCGTCGAGGGGGATGCCCCGGCGTTTTTGGTCCATATCACCGTAGGGAGCGTGGGCGTCGTAGAGGTGGAGCCAGACGAAAACGGGGCGCGCTGTGTTCCCGGACGCGAGCCACGAAAGCGCCGCGTCCACGGCGTCGTCGCCTGCCCGAAGCACGCCAGCGGGAGCCTCGTAGACGCCGAACCCCGGGAGGCCGGTGGCGCCGGGTGCCGCCAATGGCGAAGTGACGAAGGCCCCGGTCGAATAGCCGGCGCGCGCCAACTGCTCCGCCAGGCTGCGGTCGGCGTCACGCGGGGAGAGGGGCACGGCGTTTTGTGTGGCACCGAGCTGCGAGGGGTAGCGCCCGGTGAACAGCGAGAGATGCGCGGGGCCGGTGGTGGGCATCGTGGTGTAGGCGCGCTCGTGGACCAGGCCTTCCCGGGCCAGCGCGTCGAGTTGCGGCGTTGGGCTCGGCATCGCTCCGTAGGCGCCGACGTGATCTCTGCGCAGCGTGTCGAGGGTGACGACGAGGATGCTCGGACGCGGTTGGCACCCGATGGCTCCGAGGAGCACTCCGGCGAGGCCGAGGGAAACGAGCGGTTTCACGATTCGGGTCATCTCGCCTGGATTGGTTTAGCACGCGCGGCCGCCGCGGGCGCTTTCGCCGACCCCGCGGCGCCGGGCTACGTTCTGCACATGGCGAGTGCTGCACAGAGCCCGGACCCGAGCCTCCCCCACGACCTCGAGGGCGGCATCCGCGAACTCCTGCGCGAGAAGAACGTCCTGCTGCTGGCGCACTACTACCAGGAGAGCGAAATCCAGGACCTCGCCCACGAGGTGGGGGACTCGCTGGCGCTGGCGCGCGCCGCCCAGCGTGCCGACTGCGACGTGATCGCTTTCGCCGGTGTTCACTTCATGGCCGAGACCGCGAAGATCCTGAACCCTTCGAAGCCGGTGGTGATCCCCGACCTCGCAGCCGGCTGCTCGCTGGCAGACGGCTGCCCGCCGAAGGAGTTCCAGGCCTTCATCGATGCCCATCCGGGAGCGGCGGTGCTCACGTACATCAACGCCAGCGCCGAAGTGAAGGCGATGAGCGACCTGATCTGCACCTCTTCGAACGCGGTGAAGATGGTCGAGCACTTCGAAGGACGGCCGTTGATTTTCGCGCCGGATCGTCACCTGGCGCGCTGGGTGGGACGCGAGACCGGCCGCGAGGACCTGATCGTCTGGCAGGGCAGTTGCGTGGTGCACGAGCAGTTCAGCGCCGAGGGCTTGGCGCGACTTTCGGTGCAGCACCCCGATGCCGAGATCCTGGCTCACCCCGAGTGCGACCAGGCGGTACTCGACCAGTCGGATTTCATCGCCTCGACGACGGGCATCATCGCGCGCGCGGTGGAGTCACCGGCGAAGACCCTGATCATCGCCACCGAAGACGGGGTCTTTCACCAGATCCAGAAGCGCGTGCCCGAGAAGGTGCTGTTGCAGGCGCCGGGCATGGACGAGAGCTGCGAGTGCAACCGCTGTCCCTTCATGCGGCTCAACACGTTGGAGAAGCTCTACTGCTCGCTTAGAGAGCTCGAGCCGCGCGTAGAGGTGCCCGAGGCGATTCGCCTGCGCGCGCTCGTTCCCATCGAGCGGATGCTCGAACTCTCCTGAAGCGGGTCTGCGCGGAATCCCAGTGACAGGGCTATCGTTTTGAGAACCGGGTTTTCCCGGAGAGACCTGCTGCGGAGAAGCTCTCGATGTTGCGACGGCCTCGAACGCGGATCGCGTGGACGCTCGCCCTCGGGCTGCTCTGGCTCCCCCCGACGACGGCCGGGGCCTCGACGCAGATCGACGTGCTCGTGGTCTACCCGCAGCCCGCCGACGATCATCTTGCGAAGCTGATCACCTGGGGACGCAACCACGGCGAAACCGAGATGGGCGCTTTTCTCGACGCGGATTTTGCCCTCGTGACGGAGATTTACCAGCGGAGCGGCGTCGATGTCGTCTTCGAAGTGGTGCACCACCAGGCCATCGATCTCGCCTACATCGACGCGGCGAACTGGCAGGTGACGCTGAGCCTGGCGCTGATGAACTCCGAACTCGGAACCGCCGTCTACGAGCCCTACCTCGAGGCGATCGAAACGCTTCGCGATCTCAACGCCGCGGACATCGTCGTCTACTGGCGCGACTTCGGCGATGGCGGGCCGTCCTCCAACGGGGCGGGCAGCATCGGCGGGGGCGAGGACGAGGCCTACGTCCAGCTGACATACGGCGGAGTGAACCCGCCCATCGTCGCTCACGAGGTAGGCCACCTGCTCGGCGGCCAGCACAGCGATGGCGTGCAGACCTCGGCGATCTTCTCGATCGGCGGCGATGACGCGACCCTGCGCGAATACCGCAGCGTGATGACCATCGCGGTGCCGCTGGGTCTCGACGACTACCGCTACCTGTGGCAATTCTCGAGCGACGGCGCGTCGGTCTCGGGCGACGTCGACTGCTCTCCGCTCTCGTCGAATGTCCAGGTCTGCGGCTTTGCCGAGGCGGTCCCGCTCGGCGATGCCGAGCACGACACGGTGGCGGTGCTGTCGGCCATGGCGCCCACGGTGGCGGCCTTTCGCAGCGCCGAAAGCGAAGCGATCCCCGCCGCTTCGGTTCCCGTCCGCGGGCTGGTCGGGCTCATGCTTGCGGCGCTGGGAGCGCGCACGCTTCGCCACCGCCGCCCCTCTTCGAGGCGCTGAAGGGGAGGCTGCAGCGGATGATGCGATTCCCCGGACTCGGAAGCATTCTTGGAAGCGTCGGGCTGCTGCTGGCCGGGGGGGCCGCGGCCCGGGAGCGCCGCAAGCCGTCGATCCCCTACGGCTAGCCCGCCAACAGCGGGCGGCCCCTGGGATCGCGCGCGGTCAAAGCGACAGCGGGCGACCGGCAGGCTCGGTGACGGCCAGAGCGCTAGAAGCCGTAGGCGTCCTTGAGTTCGGCGTCATTCTCGGCCAGGGCCTTCGCCAGTTGCACCATCACGTGGCACTGCTTCACCGTGGCGTCGTCCTGCATCTTGCCGTCGATCATCACGGCGCCGGTGCCGTCGCCCATCTCGGAGATCACGCGCTTCGCCCACAGCACTTCGTCGACCGGTGGGCTGAAGACCTGCTTGGCGATATCGATCTGCACCGGGTGCAGCGACCAGGCGCCGACGCAGCCCATCAGGAAGGCGTTGCGGAACTGGTCTTCGCAGGCGACGGTGTCCTTGATATCGCCGAAGGGACCGTAGTAGGGGAGGATGCCGTAGGCGGCGCAGGCATCGACCATGCGCGCCATGGTGTAGTGCCAGAGATCCTGCTGGGCGGTGGGGCGTGCGGCGTCCGCGTCCCCGGGATCGGGGTCGGTACGCACGATATAACCGGGGTGTCCGCCGCCGACGCGCGTGGTCTTCATGCGCCGGGAGGCAGCAAGATCGGCGGGGCCCAGCGAGAGCCCCTGCATGCGCGGGCTGGCGGCGCAGATCTCCTCGACGTTGGTGACGCCGAGAGCGGTTTCGAGGATGGCGTGCACCAGCAGCGGCTTCTTGAGCCCTGCCTTCGCCTCGAGTTGCGCGAGCAGGCGGTCGATGTAGTGGATGTCGAAGGCTCCCTCGACCTTCGGGACCATGATGACATCGAGTTTGTCGCCGATCGCGCTGACGAGGCGGGTGAGATCGTCGAGCATCCAGGGGCTGTCGAGGCTGTTGACGCGGGTCCAGAGCTGGCAGCTGCCGAAATCGGTGTCGCGGGCGATCTTCACCAGGCCCTCGCGGGCGTCGATCTTCTTGTCGGCGGCGACGGCGTCCTCGAGATTGCCGAGCACCACGTCGCACCGCTTCGCGATGTCCGGGACCTTCGAGGCCATCTTGGGGTTGCTCGGGTCGAAGAAGTGGATCATCCGCGAGGGGCGGAAGGGCACTTCGCGAAGGGGCTCCGGGGCCCCGAGGGCGAGAGGCTTGAAAAAGTCCTTGGCGCTGCGCATTTTTCTCTCCTCTCCCGGATTCTACTCGTAGAGCTTCACGATTTCGACTTTGCCCTTCGGTGCGGCCTCCAGACACAGGTCGCAGAGCACGCACTCGTCGAGGTTCGACTCGATGATTTCGAGGCTTCCGTCGTCCTTCTGGGCGAAGATCGACACCGGGCAGACCTCGGTCAGCTTCCTGGCGATCTCGGCATCCGCCGCCACGGCGGCGTCCACCTTCAGGTCGATGAAAATTGCGGCCATGCTAGGAAGCCTCCTTCATGCGCTGTGCGATCAATTCGGGGATCTCCTCGATGCGGTCGGCCACCGCGATCCCGGAGGCGCGCATGCGCTCGATCTTTTCGACGGTGGTGTCCGCCTTTCCCTCGACGATGGTGCCGGCGTGGCCGAAGCGCATGCCGGGCATGGCGTCCATGAAGCGGCCCGCCATGAAGGCCACGATCGGGAGCCTCGAATCGTTTTCCTGCACCCACTCGGCGAGTTCGGCTTCCATGCGACCACCCGGCTCGGAGTAGATCGCAATCGCCTTCGTTTCAGGGTCGGCTTCGAAGAGCGGCATCAATTCTGCGTAGGTCGATCCGATCACCGCGTCGCCGCCGATCGAGACCGCGGTCGACTGGCCGAGGCCCGCCGCGGTGAGGGTGCTGGCGATCTCGGTGGTCATGCCCCCCGAGCGCGACATCACGCCCACCGATCCCTTCGAGTAGGCCTGGCGGGTGTTCGCCAACGGGCCGCCGACGCCGCCCATCTTCGCTTCGCCGGGCGAGATGATGCCGAGACAATTGGGGCCGATGATGCGCGCACCGCGGAGCTTTGCGAGTTCGACCATCTGCGCCACCTCGCGGCGCGGAATGCGCTCGGTGACGATCACGATCAACTTGATACCGTTTTCGAGCGCCTCGAAGACGGCGTCCTTCACGAAGCGCGGGGGCACCGAGACCACGGAACCGTCGACGTGCTGCTTCGCGGTGATATCGCGCACGCAATCGAAGACCGGCACGCCATAGACGTCGCGGCCTGCGCGACCGGGGGTCACGCCGCCGACGATTTTCGCGCCGTAGTCGAGGTTTTCCCGGGTCAGGTTCACCGCCTCGCGGCCGGTGATGCCCTGGATGATGAAGGTGGTGTCCTTCGTGATCAGGATCGACATCTACGCTTCCCCCTGGGCCTGCATCTTCGCGACGGCGCGACCCGCCGCCTCGTACATCGAGACGCTGCGGTCGCAGTACTCGACGCCGTATTTCTCGAGAATCTTGAAGCCTTCGTCTTCCCAGGATCCGGGGATCCGGAAGATCGCGATGGCCGAGGCGGGATCGACCCCCGACTCGAGGCATCCCTTGATCACGCCGCGGGCCACGATGTCGACGCGGGTATTCGAAACCACGTTCATCATGACCGCGATCTTTTCGACCTCGGGCTTTCCGAGAATCAGTTTCGTCAGCTCGCAGGCCTTCTTGACACTGGGGTTGCCGCCGATCTCGCAGTAGTTCGCCGGCTTTCCGCCGTGGCTGCGGACCGCATCGAAGAGCGTCAGCGAGCCGCCGCCGGCGCCGATGATGAGCCCGAGATTGCCGTCGAATTCGACGACGTTTCCCGCCACGCCGCGGTGATCCGACGCATCGACCAAAGCGCCGCGGATCTCGAAATCCGTCGGGGGGCGCGCCTGGCGCGTTTCCTCGGGAAGGATCCCGATCTCGTCGAGCAGCGCCTTGTGGTTGTTGCGGGCCTCGGCCTCCATGTCGACGTGGCCGTCGAGCACCAGGAAGGAGCCGTCTTCGAGCTTCACCAGCGGGTTGATCTCGGCGAGGGTGAGGTCGCGATCGAGGAACAGATCGACGAGCTTGGCGACGATCGGGGTCAGCTTGTTGAGGTCGCTGCCGGTGACCCCCACGGCGCCCACGGCTTCCTTCGCGAGGCGCGGCGTGACAGGCAGGATCGTCGAGATGTGGGTCTTCGAAACGTGCTCGGGATGTTTCTCGGCGACTTCCTCGATGTCGATGCCGCCCATGTCGCTGAAGATCAGCACCGGAAGCTTGCGCCGGCCGTCCCAGGTGACGCCGACGTAGTACTCCTTTGCGATGGGGCTCTTTTGCTCCACGAGGATCGATCGGGCTTCCTGTCCGTTGACGATGATCGGCAGAATGGTTTCGAAATGCTTCGCGGCCTCGTCGGCAGTGTCCGCGAAGAGGACGGCCCCGGCCTTCATGCGGCCGCCGGAGAGCACCTGGCTCTTCAGCACCACGGGGCAGCCGATCTGAACCGCGGCGGCCCGGGCTTCGTCGGCGGAATGCACCACGCGGCGTTCGCCGAGCGGCAGACCGCATTTCGCGAAAAGATCCTTGGATTCGAATTCGTAGAAGCGCATTCGGGTTCCTTTCGGGGCCTTTCCGGGTCGATGCTTGGGTTTGGGCTTGAGTCGGAGCGGGTTCGGAGAAGGGGCCCTACCGGCTGTAGTGGCTGCGGCGCTTGACCGCGAGTTGTCGGTCGAGTTCGAAGATCGGGATTTTCTTCCAGCCTTCGGGAGCGTCGTCCGGCGTGGCGTCCTCGTCGCGCGCGAACTTGTGTCCAAAGAGCCTTGTGTCCACGAGGCCAAGGTCGGCGCGTTCCGGGTGGTCGTGGGTAGCGAGGATTTCGGTGGCCGCGAAGACGGTATCGCCGGCGAAGAGCGGGGCGGTGTGGCGACCGGTTCGGTAGATCGTTTCACCGAGGGCGTTGTCGCCCACGTCGGGACCCGAAAGCCCGAGACATAGGATGAAGGGGATGCCCCCGAAGATGATGAGCTTGCCGCCGACGTACTGCTTCGGGTTCCAGTCGATCATCTGCTGGTTGCAGTGGACCTGGCTGGTGTTGTCGAGAATGCCCGTGAGCGCGATGTGCTCATCGGTCACAGTGCGTCCGCGCGAATGTTCGATGCGGGTGCCGACTTCGAGATCTTCGAAATAGGAATCGGCGCTCGAGAGGTGCGAGAGCGCCGCGTAGTCGGTGGCGGCGTCGTACTCGGGGAGCCAGAGCGAGCACTCGATATCGTCGGGGTCGATGGCGAAAGCCTCGACCGTGACCTTGTCGTCGTTCTTGTAGACCTGCACCTTTCGCTGCCAGGTCATCACCACGGCTTCGTCCTCGGCGCCGAGGTTTTTGCGCGCGGTCGACTGCACGTGGACGATGCCGAGATTCGGGCGGCTCGACGAGGGGCGGACCCCGAGAATCTTCGTCTCGACCTCGATGGTGTCGCCGATGTAGACCGGCGCGCCGAAGCGCATGTCGATGTACTCGAGGTTGGCGCGGGCATTCTCGGAAATGTCTCCGACGGTTTGCGAGAAGGCCGTCACCATCACCAGCCCGGGCGGGCAGACGAGGCCGCGGTAGCCGTGGGCCCGGGCGTAGCGCGCGTTCTTCGACAGCGGGTTCGTCGCCATCGAGAAGTCGGTGAAGAGCGCGAAGAGTCCCTCGGTCAGGGTCTTCCCACCCTTGTGGCGGAAGAGCTGACCGGGCTTGAAATCCTCGAGAAAGTTCCCGGTCTTCTTGCGGATGATGCGGGGGGACAAACTGGACTCCGTGGTACGCGAGGCGCGCAGTCTAGTTTTACTTGGGGGCGGCCGCCACGGAGCGCGAAGAGCAGCGGTCTAGAACGAGACGGCGTCGAATGGGACGCCGGGGCAGCGGTCGCCGAGCGGGCAACGCTCGAAGCGCCCGCGACGACAGGCGCGGCGGCCGAGTTTCGTGAGCGCCGCTTCGAGGTCTGCGAGCGGGATCGGTGTCGCGCCTTCCTTTTCTTCCTCGCGGGCCAGGAAGCCGCGGAGCGCGCTGGGGTCCGCGTCGTCTTCCCCGATCCAGCCGAGATGGCAGGCGGCCGCGCAGGCCGCAGCGTCGAGGGGCAGTTCTTCCGCCGCCGGCCAGCTGTCGCGCAGCGGCTGCAGGAAGCGTGTGATGCGCTGCGCCCCGAAACCGCTGGCCAGCGCCGAGAGCTTGGCCCCGAGGTCTTCGAGTCCGTCGGATGCCGCGGCGATGGCCGAGAGCGTCGCCGTTGGAGTTTTGCCGAGCCCGCGCGTGAGCCGCTGCAACAGACCGACGACGCTCTCGGCGCCGGGGTGGTGGGCCGCTTCGAGAATCCCGATGAGCAGGCCCGGCGGGGTGTTGCCGATCGCATCGAGACGCGTGGCGCCACGCGCCGCGAGGGCCCGAAAGCTGGCCATCGCGGTCGTCGGCTTCGTACGCCCGCCGAGCAGGACACTCGCGATCAGCCAGGCGGCGATCTCGTCCTCGGCATCGCGGCGCAGGGCCAGCCCCAGCGCCGTAGCCGGGTGCCTGCCCAGCTTTTTTACGATTTCTCGCGCGTGAATTGCTTCGGTCATGAGAGAACGCGTTTCACTTTCGCGCTGCGCGCACTCGTGGCAGAGCCAGAGGCGGAATCCTATATTGCCGCCGCCGTTCTCCCCGCCTGGACAGCAAGGGTTTCCGATGCATCTTCTCTTCCCGGCTGCTGCGGGCCCCGCTGCCTGCTCCCAGGGGTGACCCGAATCTAGCAGCCAGACCGGAGATGCACTTGATCGTCGGAGTCCCGAAGGAAATTGCCCCGCGCGAACGTCGTGTCGGCCTGGTGCCGGACGCGCTGAAGGCCGTGTTGGACCTCGATTGCGAGGTCCGGGTCGAGCGCGGGGCCGGAGCCGATGCCGGCTTTCCGGATGCCGAATACGAGGCCGCCGGCGCGCGCATCGTCGACACCGGTGATGCCTTTGCAGTCGATCTGGTGGCAAAGGTACGCCCCCCGCGAGCGCGGGGCGCTGGAGGGCACGAAGTCGATTCGCTGCCCCGCGGTAGCGCGCTGATCTCCTTCCTGTCGCCCCTCGACGAGCCCGAACTCGCGGGCCGATTGGCGGCGCAGGGCGTGCGAGCCTTTTCGATGGAATTGATGCCGCGCGTGACACGCGCCCAGTCGATGGATGCCCTCTCTTCCCAGAGCACCATTGCCGGCTACCGCGCGGTGCTGACGGCGGCGACCACGCTGCCGCGGATTTTCCCGATGTTGGTGACTGCGGCGGGCACGCTGCAGCCCGCGAAGGTGTTGATCGTGGGGGCCGGCGTGGCCGGCTTGCAGGCTCTCGGGACCGCGCGGCGGCTCGGCGCGGTGACCTCGGCTTACGACACCCGCGCAGTCGTGAAGGAGCAGGTCCAGAGTGTCGGGGCGCACTTCGTTGAGCTCGATCTCGAAACCGGAGACGCCGAGGACGCCGGCGGCTACGCCGTGGCCCAGAGCGAGGACTTCTACCAACGCCAGCGCGACCAACTCGCCCTGCACGTGGCGAAGAGCGACGTGGTGATCACCACGGCCCTCGTCCCCGGGCAGCGTGCCCCCTTGCTGATCGAAGAGCGCGCGGTCCGTGGGATGCGCCCGGGCTCGGTGGTGGTCGATCTCGCGGCAGAAAAGGGCGGGAACTGCGAGGTGACGGTGGCCGACGAAGAAGTCGTCGTCGAAGGCGTGCACGTTCTCGGGCCGACCAACCTGCCGAGCGAGGCCCCGGCCCACGCTTCCCAAATGTACGCCCGCAATCTCACCACCTTCCTGGCCCACCTGGTGCAGGACGGTTCGCTGCAACTCGATCTCGAAGACGAGATCACCGCAGGCACCTTGCTCACCGACGCCGGCCGCGTGGTGAACGAACGAGTGGCCGCATTGCTCGCGGCTGCGGGAGGAGAAGCCTAATGCTCGAAGTCCCGGCCGTGGCCGCGCTCACGATCCTGATTCTTGCCTTCTTTGTCGGCTTCGAGGTGATCTCGAAGGTGCCGCCGTTGCTGCACACCCCGCTGATGTCTGGGTCGAATGCGATTTCGGGGATCACCATCGTCGGTGCGATCCTCGCTGCGGGGACTCACGACGGCGATCTCTCGAAGGTTCTCGGTTTCATTGCGATCGTCTTCGCCACGGTCAACGTCGTGGGCGGCTTTCTGGTGACGAACCGCATGCTGGCGATGTTCCAGAAGCGAAAGCCGGACGACTCGTGAGCAATATCCTGATCCAGTTCTGCTACCTCCTCGCCGCGGTCCTCTTCATCCTGGGTCTGCGTGGGCTTACGTCTGCGAAGACGGCCGCCCGAGGCAATGCGCTCGCGGCCCTCGGCATGCTGGTGGCGGTGGTGGCGGTCCTGCTCGACCAGGACGTCGTCGACTTTCCGACGGTGCTTGCCGGGATCGCGTTGGGTTCGGCGCTGGGGGCCGTGTTGGCCTTGCGCATCCAGATGACTGCGATGCCCCAGATGGTGGCGGTGCTCAACGGCCTCGGTGGTGCGGCTTCGGCGCTGGTGGCCTCCACCGAGATCGTGAACGCGGTCGCCGGGACGGGGCCCGTGCCCGAGGGCGTGGTGCCGCTGGCCGTGGCGCTCTCGGTGCTCGTCGGCTCGCTCACCTTGACCGGCAGCCTGGTGGCCTTCGCGAAGCTCCAAGAACTCGTGGGCGGCGCCGCGGTGGTCTACCCGCTGCAGCGCACTACGAATGCGCTGATGGGCGCCGCGGCCATCGCGGTCTCGGTGTTGTTCATTGCGAACCCCCTCGACCCGGCGCTGCTCCTCGGGCTCGTGGCCCTGGCGCTGCTCCTCGGGGTGCTGCTGGTGATCCCGATCGGCGGCGCGGACATGCCCGTGGTGATCTCGCTGCTCAACTCGTATTCGGGCATTGCCGCCTGTGCCACGGGCTTCGTGCTCGACAACAGTGCGCTCGTCATCAGCGGCGCGCTGGTGGGCGCCTCGGGGTTGATCCTCACGAAGATCATGTGCGACGCCATGAACCGGTCGCTGGTGAACGTGCTCTTTGGGGGTTTTGGTGCCAAACCCAGCTCGGGGGGCACCGAGGTGGGCGTCGAGACCCGCACCGCCATCGGGTACACGCCCGAGGATGCGGCGATGATCTTCTCGAATGCGCGCTCGGTGATCATCGTGCCCGGCTACGGGATGGCAGTGGCCCAGGCGCAGCACGTCGTGCGCGAATTCTCCGAGGTGTTGCGCGAAAAGGGCATCCGCGTCCAGTTCGCGATCCATCCGGTGGCCGGTCGCATGCCGGGCCACATGAACGTGCTGCTCGCCGAGGCCAACGTTCCCTACGAGGAACTTGTCGAGATGGACGACATCAATCCGCAGTTCGTCGAGACCGACGTGGCGCTGGTGATCGGTGCCAACGACGTGGTGAACCCCGCCGCCCGCGAAGACACGGCGAGCCCGATCTACGGGATGCCGATCCTCGACGTGGATCGCTCGCAGCACGTCTTCGTGTTGAAGCGCAGCATGAATCCCGGCTTTGCGGGGATCCAGAACGAGTTGTTCTTCAACGACAACACGATGATGATTTTTGGCGACGCGAAGGCCACGGTGTTGAAGCTGGTCGAGGCGGTTCGGTCGTACTAGACCGAGGCCTCGGGGTAGGACGGAAGTGCGGGGGCTTTGGCTGGCGGACCCGGTCCGGGGGGCCGCTCGGCGACTCGCCGGAGTCAACCGGTCGCTTCGGGTGTGCGCGAGGCTTCGGTCTTGCCGCCATTCCGTCGACGCGCAGCGTGGTGAGCGCTCGCCTCGAACCCCCCGGACACGGGTCCGCTGCGGGGCGCTAACGGAGGGTGGGGACGGACGGGGCGCCGCTGGGCAGCGGCTCGGGGCGTCGCGGCTCAGGCGCGCGCGCGGTCGCGGGTGAAGAAGGCTTCGAGCAGGGAAGCGGCCCCCGCCGCCATGCCGCGATCGATCAACGTCTTTGGCTGGTTGTAGATGCGTTCTTGCCCCTCGAAATCGAGGTAGCGGCCGCCGGCCTCGCGCACCAGGATGTCGCCGGCGCAGACATCCCATTCGTTCTTTGGCGCCACCGAGATATTCAGGTCGCCGTCGCCGCAGGCAACGCAGGCGAGCTTCCAGGCGATCGAGCCCAGCGGGCGCAGGTCGGCGAACCAACCCTCGTAGGGGTCGAACTGGTTGCGCGAGATCTCGGTGCGGCTGGCGATGACCGCGCACTCGGAGAGACTGCCGCGCTGGTTGACCGAGACGCGTTCGCCATCGCGATAGCAGCCGGCCCCGCGGCTGGCCCAGACCGAAACGTCGGTGACCGGGTTGTGGATCACCCCGACGACGGGTTGACCGCGATGGCAGAGCGCGATGGAGACGGCGAACTCGGGGATCTTCCGGGTGAATTCCTTGGTCCCATCCATCGGGTCGATGATCCAGACGCGGTCGTTGTCGAGCCGGGTCGGGCTGCTGACCGTCTCTTCGGAGAGGATGGCGTCCTCGGGGAAAGCCTTGGTCAGCGAGGCCTGGATCGCGGCGTCGCTCTCGAGATCGGCATTGGTGACCGGGTTGTCCTTGGATTTTTCCCAGACTTCGGTCCCCTCCTCGTAGTGGCGCAGCAGGATCGCGGCGGCTTCGCTGGCTGCGCTGCGCGCCGCGGCGAGTTCGGCGCTCCAGTCTTCGTTCTTGGGCGATTCGGGTGTGGCGGTGTTCGTCATGGGCGGCGAGTATAGGACTCCCATGGCCTCCGAGACTTCTCGAAACGATAGGACCGTCGATCTCGGTCATTTTCACGCACCGCCGGCCGCTGGCCAGACCCCCGCCCCCGGCATCGTGATGCTTCACGACGTGTGGGGGCTCTCGGAACACTTCGACGACCTGGCCGGGCGGCTCGCCGAGCAGGGTTTCGGCGTGTTGGCCCTCGAAATCTACCGCCGCGAAAGTGAAGTCGCGATCGAGAACCCCGGCGCCTGGATGCGCAATCTCTCGGATCCCCAGATCCTGTCGGATATCGAAGCGGCGGCCGCTTTCCTGCGCGAGCAGCCGGAGACTCGCGGCGCGAAGGTCGGCGTCGTCGGCTTCTGCATGGGCGGGATGTACGCGCTGCTCGCCGGCTGCGGCCCCGGTGGCATCGACGCCGCGGTGGTCTACTACGGCCTGCTCTCCCACGAGCACGGCATCCTCTTTGATGAAGCCGGCCTTGACCCTTCGAAGAAGCCGCGCCAACCGCTCGATGCACTCGGCGATCTCGCGTGTCCGCTGCTGGCGCTCTACGGGGAAGACGACGAGTTCGTGCCGGGGGAAGACCTCGCCGCTCTCGAGGCTGGGCTTGCGGAGTCGGGGCAGAGCACCGAGGTGAAGATCTACGCCGGCGCGGGCCATGCCTTCATGAACGAGACCCGCGAAGAGGCTTTCCGTCCCGAGACCGCCAGCGATGCCTGGGCGCGGATGCTCGCGTTCCTGCGCAGCGCGCTCGCCGCGGAGTAGCGCTCAGCCCTGCTGCCAGGTCGCCTCGAAGGCCGCGGAGACGCCCGGGTTCTTCTGGGCCGCGGGCTTTTTCGGGGCCCGGCGTCCGGGGGCGGCGGTTTCGCGGCGCGCCCGCGTGAATTCGCTCTGTGGGCGCACCATGACCAGCGCCAGGGTGCGTTGCCGCGTGGCGAAGCGGGTGAGGCGAAGGGAGACCGAGATGGCTTCGTTGCGCACGTCCTGGAGGCGCAGTTCGAGGTGGCGCTCCTCCTCGTTGTCGGTCAGCGCATCGAGGGCCTCTTCCCAGGCCAGATGGGCCTCGGGGGCCACGAAGGAGAGGGAATCGATGGCCAGCAGTGCGTCGCGCTCGACGCCGAGCAACGCACCGGCGGCCGGGTTGGCGTCGACGATCTGGCCGCTGTCGCAATCGACGGCGAGGAAGGCATCGCCGATCCGGTCGATGGCCGCCACCACGGCCCGGCGACTGGCACGCGGGGCGCCGGCGGCGCGCCGCCCGCCGTGGGTGGATCGCAGCGCCAGGCGAAAATGATCGACCAGGGGGTTTAGCGCCTCGCGGACACGTTCGGCGCGATCGCCCGCCTCGCTCGCCGCCGCATCGACCCAGGCCCGCAGCAATGCGGTGGCGCGGCGCTCGTTGGGGCGCAGGCCGTCGATCGGCGGGGCGCCGACGCGCTCGCGCACCAGCGCGGAAGCGGAGTAGGAACGGAAGCGCCGCAGGGTCTCGGTTTCGGGCGCGCCGACACTGGGCGCGGCGGCACCGAGGGTTTCGCTCATCCGGGCCTCGATCTCGGGTCGGCGTCGAACGAGCCAGGAGGCCAGGTCACGCTGCGATTCCATGCGCGGCAGTCTAGTGAATTGACGGGGGTTTGCGAGTGATTTTATACACATAAAGGTGTATTTTTGATAGGAAGTGTCGGGGCTCGGGCCTACGGGTAGACTCCCAGGCGATGTCTCGATCGGACCTCGAAGCCACCCAGGGCCGCATCGCCGCCTTCATCGCCGAGCGCGAAGGGTTGCCTCAGGACGCCGTGCAGGTGACCGGCCTCGAGCGGCTCGCGGGGGGGGCTTCGCGGCTGCTCTGGTCCTTCGACTGTTCGATCGCGCGGCCGGGTGAAACCCCCGAGCCCCGCGCACTGGTGCTGCGGCAGGATCCTCCCGGCCGCGTGGCCGCCGGCGTAATGGAGCTCGAATTTGAGTTGCTAAAGGCCGCGGCGGGCCAGGGTGTGCCGGTTCCCGCCGTGTACTGGTACGGCTCGAATCCCGCGGTGGTGGGGGCTCCCTTTTTCGCCATGGACCGGATCGAAGGCGAGTCGATTCCGCGCCGGCTGCTGCGCGACGATGAATTCAGAGCGACTCGTGCCGGGCTGACGGCCGAACTCGGCGCGCACCTGGCTCGAATTCACGCCATCGACACCGAGGTGCCAGCGCTGCGCGAGCGCCTCACGCGACCCGAGCCCGGCCAGTCTCCCGCCCAGAGCGAGATCGAGCGACTCTCCGTCGGGGCGCGGCAGCTGGCGGTCGAGCCCCACCCGGTGCTCGACCTCGCCGAGCGTTGGCTGCGCGAGCGTGTTCCCGATGCAACGCGCCAAACCCTCGTGCACGGCGACTACCGCGTGGGCAACCTGATCTTCGACAAAAGCGGAACGCGCGCGATCCTCGACTGGGAACTCGCCCACGTCGGCGACCCGGTGGAGGACCTCGGCTGGCTTTGTGTACGCGCCTGGCGCTTCGGCAACGACGACCAGCCGGTGGGCGGCGTGGGGCAGCGAGAAGAATTGATCGCGGCCTACGAAGGCGCGGGGGGCGACCCGGTCGACCCCGAGGCGCTGCGCTTCTGGGAGGCCTGCGGCAACTTCAAGCTCGCCGTGGTCTTCATCACCCAGGCACGTGCCTATCTCGACGGCGCGCATCCCACGGTCGAGTTGGCTTCGCTCGGGCGACGCACCGCCGAACCCGAGGCGGAACTCCTGCGTTTCATGGAGGAGTCGCCGTGAACGATCGCCCCGACGCGCGCGAGCTACTCGAAGCCGTGCGTCGCTTTCTCGAGAAGGATGTTCTTGCTGGAGCGCGCGGCGCGCAGCGCTACCAGGCGCGGGTGGCCGTGCATGCCCTGCAGATGGTCGAGCGCGAGCTCGGCAGCGAGGAGCGACATCTCGCAGCAGAATGGCAGCGCCTCGGCGCCCTGCTCGGGGACGATGCCGAAACGCCCACCGAGCGTGCGGCCCTGCGCGAAGCGATCCGCGAGCGCAGCGAAGCTCTTGTAGAAAAGATCCGGGCGGGCGACGCCGACACCGGCGCTTGGCGCCGCGAAGTCATTGCGCACCTGCGTGCCACTTCCGATGCGAAGCTCGAAGTCGCAAGGGGGTCGTAGCGTGGGCTTCGTTTCTTATCGGGCGTGGGGGCTCGTTGCGGTGTGGGTACTCGCGGCCGCAGTGGGCTGTGCGGGGAGCGACCCCGAGGCGCCCGGTCGCGTGCTGGTCGTTGGACTCGATGGCGCCTCGCTGCGCGTGATCGAACCGATGCTGAAAGCCGGTCGCCTGCCGAACCTCGAGCGACTCGCGCGCGAAGGGGTGATGGGGCCGCTGCGCTCGGCGATGCCGATGGCCTCGCCCCGAATCTGGAACACGATTGCCACCGGGAAGGGGCCCTGGAAGCACGGCGTCACCGATTTCGCGAAGCCCGGGCCCGATGGAAAGCCTCGCCTGCTGCTCAGCAGCGACCGTCAGACCCACGCCATCTGGAACATCCTTTCGGAGCGGGGCTTTGACGTTTCGATCGTCAACCTCTGGAATACCTACCCGCCCGAAAAGGTCCACGGCGTAATGGTCTCGGACCACCTGCTTTCGCGCGAAGTCGAGGGCCGCGAGACCTTCTCGGGAGCGGCAGAAACTCCGACGGGTCCCTTGATCCATCCCGAAGCCCTCGCGCCGCTCCTGATGGCCACGCTTCGCGATGCAGAGCCGCTGGTGGATTTCGCGAATCCCTTCGAAAGCGACGTCGCCATTGCGCCGAACGCTCCGCGGAAGGTGATGGCGAAGCGCTTCGACGAAGATCTCGCGCTGGCGCGTCTCACGGTCGAGATCGATCGCGAGATCCGGCCCGATTTTGCGATGCTGCTGCTGCCCGGGATCGACCGGATCTCGCATCACTTATGGGCCGGCATGGAGCCGCCCGAGGCCTACCCGCCCTACATGCGGATGACCGACGCCCAGCGGCTCGGGTCGCGCGCGGTGGTCGAAGCCTATTACGAGTTCAGCGATGCGCTGCTCGGGAAGCTTTTCGCGCTCTACGGCCCCGACGATCTCGTCGTCGTGCTCTCGGACCACGGCTTCGAAGCGGGCGTGGCCTTGATCAGCCTCACCGGGATTCACGAAGGCCAGGGCGCCCTCGACGGTGTGTTCTTTGCCCGCGGGCCGGGGATCCCGGCGGGCGGGCGCCTGCCAAAGGGCAGCCTGCGCGTCGTCGACATCACGCCGACGCTGTTGGCCTGGCTGGGCCTGCCCGTGGCCCGCGACATGGACGGGCACGTCGCGACCTTCCTCGATCGCCCGTCCGTCGCAGCCATCGACAGCTACGACGGCCCGCCGATCGAACGCCTCGCCCACGACCCCGAAAACGCGAATACGAAGCGCATCGAAGAACTGCGCGCCCTCGGTTACCTCGAATAGCCGCGCGACTCAATAGCCATCGAAGCCGCCCTCAATTCCTGAAGCGACAGAGGGCAGCAGTCTCATCGAAGACGACTGCCGCTCTGTTGCCGGTTCCTGACGTGTAAAGGCGAACCAATCGCCCCGAAGCCATCCGTCGTCTCGCGCTCGACAGGTTCATTCAGGACGACGAGAGGAGGGCGTCTGGCCCAAAATCCATGTGTCGCTCTGGTGTTATAATGAACACCCCGAGTTCTTGCGTGTGATGCCCCTGTGTTTCAAGGAGGAATAGAGATGTTGTTCAAGAAGACTTCGTTGATGCTGAGCTGTCTCATCATGTTGATGTTGGCGGGTGCTGTTGTTCCCGGGGATGCGCAAGCTGAGACGAAGATTGCCTTCACTGCGACCGGGGATGGCAATGGCGAGGTCTATGTGATGGTTGCAGACGGTTCCAATCAGACGAATCTCACGAACAATCCTCTTTCATACGAGTACTATCCCGCATGGTCCCCCTATGGAACCCAGGTTGCCTTCGCGTCCAACCAAGACGGCGGCGATTGGGAAATCTATCGGATGGATGCAGACGGCTCCAATGAAACAAGGCTCACGAACAGCGTGGGAAATGACACGGCGCCAGCATGGTCTCCCGATGGAACCCAGATTGCATTCTCGACCTACAGAGATGGCAATATGGAAATCTACTTGATGGATGCTTCAGATGGTTCGAACCTGACGAGGCTCACGTACAATTCTTTTCCCCTTTCGACTTCAATCGATTACGGTCCCGCCTGGTCCCCCGACGGAACCCAGATTGCCTTCCAGACCTTCAGACATGGCACCTCCGGGAACCCCAATATTGAAATCTATAAGATGGATGCAGACGGTTCCAATCAAACGAGGCTAACGAATGAGCCTTTATCGGACGCGGTGCCTGCATGGTCTCCCGATGGAACTCAGATTGCCTTCACCACCTACAGAACTGGCAATGCCGAAATCTTTGTGATGGATGCAGACGGTTCCAATCCGACGAATCTCACGAACGATCTCTCGGACGATACGGCGGCTGAATGGTCCCCCGACGGAACCGAGATTGCCTTCGACTCCGACCGAGATGGCGATGGCGAAATCTTTGTGATGGATGCAGACGGTTCCAATCCAACGCAGATCACGACCAATGGCGCGGACGATAGCGGCCCTGCCTGGTCCTTTGCAGTCGCGGAATCGGTGCCTGCGACTTCCGCCAATGGAACGGTGACACTCGTGTTGCTGATGGCTGGATTGACTTTGCTTGCACTCGCCGTCGTGCGACAGCGCAGGCTTCTCGAGCGCGAATCACAGCGCGGCTAAGCGCAGATCAAGAGCGGCAGCAGTTCTTCTATTCGGCGGTTGCTTCTCGTTACCGCTACGAAACGAGATGTGAATCGAGCGCTGTGCGAATCCGTCCGGCGAGTTCTTCGAGTTCGGCCCGGTCTGCGGGCTTTCGGCCGCGCAGGGCGGCGGGGTTCACGTCGGGCTCGTCGGCGTTCCGGGGCAAGAGGTGCGTGTGGTAGTGAAAGACGGTCTGGCCCGCGGCGGCGCCGTTCAACTGGAAGAGCCGCAGGCCCTCGGGCTCGAGCACTGTGCGCAGCGCGTGGGCCAACTGCTTCGCGGTGCGCGCCACCGCGGCGGCCTCGTCCGCCTCGAGGTCGAAGAGGTTCTCGGCGTGGCGCTTTGGAATGACCAGCACGTGCCCGCGCGCCAGCGGCTGGATGTCCATGAAGGCGAGGCAGTCGTCGTCGTCAAAGACCCTCGCCGCCGGGGCGAGGCCTGCGACGATGGCGCAGAAGATGCAGTCGCTAGCGCTCACGCTGCTAAACCCCGAGCCGTTCGATCACCGCGCGCACGACCAGCGGCCAGGCGATGGTGGCGTCGGCGTATACCTCGGCGAAGCGTCCGCCCTCGGATTCGGGGATGAACTTGCCCCAGGAAACCCCCTCGCTGTAGGGGCAGCCCGAGAGTCCCCCCCAATGCTCGGGCTCGGGGCAGATGCGCAGCGCGTAGCGGTAGCGGCGCACCGGGTGGTCTATTCCCAGGCGGACGCGCTGGATTTCGAGATAGGGCCCCACCTGTTGCGCCCAGTTGCGCGGCACGCCACCGCCGATGGTGAAGATGCCGAGGGTCTCGTGGGCGAGGATCTGCTCGGTGAAGTGGTCGAGATCGAGGAAGGGGTCGAAGCGGAACTGCCGGCCGTGCTCGCGAGCGACGCTCTTCTGGAAGATCGCCAGGTCGAGCCCGAGCTCGGAATCGGTGAAGGCGGGCACGTAGATCGGCACATTGCGTCGTGCAGCGCTCTGCAAGACGCCGCGGCTGTCGGGATCTGCCGCCAGATGCTTTCCCATTCGTTCGAGGATCGTGCGACTGCACAGCGCCTCGTTCTCGTCCGCTCCCTGCAGCGTCTCTTTCAGCAGTCCTTCGATGTTGTCGAGGTTCTTCTCGAGTTCGATGGTGTCGTAGACGCGGTTGTAGCCCTTCGGGAACAGTTCCTCGTCGCTCATCTCCGGGCGGTGCTTGAAGTGTTGGAGCCCCGTGCCTTCGACCAGCCCGTGGGTCATCAGCGCGCCGGTCGCAACGATCGCCTGCACCCAGCCGCGGTCGATCATCTCGGCCAGCACCAGGCCCTGCTTCGCGATGGTCATCGCCCCCGAAATCGTGACCACCCGAAAGCACGACTCATCGCGCACCATGGTTTCGAGCAGATCCGCAGCCTCGCCGAGGCGTCGACCGCCAAAGGCGGTGTCTGCCATGGCGCGCAGCAGTGCGTCGATGCTGTCGGTCTTCGCAACGTCGAGGGGACGGGTCGGTTCGAGGCCGTCATCGAAGCCGTCGCCGTACTTCGATTCGTCGCGTGCCTTCATGCCGGGGTTCCCTTCACGGGGGGTGGGGCGAGCGCGGGGTGTCTAACACCGCGCCTCGAGTTCGTCGGGGGTGGTGGCGGCGAGCGAACACTCGTTCCCCCGACACAGGTAGGCCGCCGCTCGCCCGCCTTTGAGGTCGCGGCCTTCCAGAAAGGACGCGGCGATGCCGGGTGGCGTTTCGCCGGGCGCCACCGCGAGCACCAGATCTTCGGGGCCGAGCACGCGCCGCGCCCGTGTGAGCAGCGCCTCGCGTGCCGGGTCTTCGGCTTCGCCCACTACCACCGCGATGCACAGACCCCGCTCGAGGACCGCCACCGCGCGCAGCAGGGTGGGGAAGGCCGCCGGTTGGCGCGCGACATGCCCCGCCCAGGCCCGCAGAACGCTTTGGGCCACTTCGAGGAGCGAGTCGTCTCCGGCCAGGGTGCCCGCGCGCAACAGTCCCAGTACCGCGAGCCCGCTGGCGTGGGGGGTGGCGCCGTCGTGGTCCGAGCGCGGGCGGTGGGCCAGCGGCTCGCCGTCGCAGGCGCTGAGGAAGAAGTCGCCGAGGTCGGCGTCGAAGAAGCGGTCGCGGATGGCATGGGCCGTTGCCAGGGCGGTTTCGAAGTGGGCGTGTCCGGCTCCCGCGCGCTGCAGCTCGAGACCGGCGTCGAGCATCGCGGCGTGGTCGTCGAGGAAGGCGCCGACGTGGGCGCGACCCTCGGCGAAGACCCGCAGCAGTCGCCCCTGCTCGTCGCGCATCGTCGTGTTTACGAAATCCGCCGCCGCCGCCGCTTCGGCCAGCAAATCCGGGTCGCCCTGGAGTGCGGCCGCGCGCGCCATCGCCGAGATCGCGTAGCCGTTCCAGGCGGCCACGCGCTTGCGATCGGTGGCCGGGGCGATGCGCTTTGCCCGGGCCCGAAGCAGGTTCTCGCGCTCGATCTCGAAGTGTTCGCGCGGCTCGCGGGCCACATCGACGAGGTGGCTGGTGCCGTTCTCGAAATTGGGGTGCGGGGTGACTCCATAGGCCGCCGCGAAGGCGTCGGCGCGGGGGCCGAGCACGGCTGCCAACGACTCGGGTGTCCAGACGTAGAAGAGTCCCTCTTCTCCCTCGCTGTCGGCATCCTGGCTGGCGAAGAAGCCGCCGCCGTCGTCGCTACCCGGTTCGGGCGACATCTCACGGCGCAGGTAGTCGAGGGTCTCGCGCACCGGCCACACCAGTTCTTCGTCGCCGAAGCGCCGGCGCGCGGTCTCGAGTAGCGCGCGAATCAGCAGCCCCTGGTCGTAGAGCATCTTCTCGAAGTGTGGGATGGTCCAGGCCGCGTCGACGCAGTAGCGATGGAAGCCCCCCCCGACGTGGTCGTAGAGCCCGCGGCGCGACATTTCCACCAGCGAGAAGGTGCAGTGCTCGAGCACCGCGGTGGCCTCGTCCTCGGGCAGGAAATCGACCGCCGCCAGCAGGAACTCGAGCTGGGTGGGCGTCGGAAACTTCGGCGCGTCGCCGAAACCACCGCGCTTGCGGTCGGCGCGCGCCAGCAGTTCGCGCGCCGCGGCCTGGATCTCGGCCTTCCCCGGAAAGGGGGCCTCGGGGTCTTCTCCGCGCGCCGAAAGAGCCTCGAGAATGCGCTGGGCCGTGCCCTCCACCTGATCGCGCTGGTCGTGCCAGGCGGTGCACACCGCTTGCAGGATTTCCGGGAAGGCCGGCGTGCCGAAGCGCCGCACCGGCGGGTAGTAGGTGCCGGCGTAGAAGGGCTTGCCCTCGGGTGTGCAGAAAACGGTGAGCGGCCAGCCGCCGTGCCCGGTGAGGCTGGTCACCGTGTCCATGTAGATCTGGTCGACGTCCGGGCGTTCTTCGCGATCGACCTTGATGCAGACGAAGTCGCGGTTCATCTGGGCCGCGATCTCGGGGTTCTCGAAGGATTCGTGCTCCATCACGTGGCACCAATGGCAGGCGCTGTAACCGATCGAGACGCAGACCGGAACGTCGCGGCGCCGGGCCTCGGCGAAGGCCTCTTCGCCCCAGGGATGCCAATCCACGGGGTTGTTCATGTGCTGTCGCAGGTAGGCGCTGGTGGCGTCTGCCAGGCGGTTGGTCTTCGGGGAGTCTTCGGGGGGCATGGTTTCTCGCGGCCGCAGTGTAGCGACTGCTGCGCCCCGCGATGTAGCCTTGCCGTATGTTGGATTTCGTTCTCGCACCCGGGCGCGACCGCGCGCTGCGCAATCGCCATCCGTGGCTTCTTTCACGGTCGGGAGAGGTGCGTGGCGCAGGCGATGCGGCTCCCGGTAGCTCCGTGCGCGTGGTCTCCTGCGACGGGGAGGTGCTCGGCTACGGCGATCTCTCGCCGGCTTCGTCGCTGCGCGTGCGCGTCCACCACTTTGGGAAGGAAGAACCGGCCGAGGACTGGTTCGTGCGCCGCATCGAGGCCGCCATCGCGCGCCGGGCCGGCGATCCTTCGCTGGCGGCGACGGATGCGCATCGACTGGTCAACGCCGAGGGCGACGGTTTGCCGGGGTTGGTGATCGATCGTTACAAAGACGTGCTGGTGGTGAAGCTCCAGAGCGCCGGGATGCACCGCCGGCGCGAGCGCCTGGCCGCCGCGCTGCCCGGCCTGCTGCCGCCGGCTGAAGTCGTGTGTGCCTGGGAGCGGGCGGATGCCGCCGCCTGCCGCCGCGAAGGCGTGCCGGTCGTCGAGGGCCCTCTCTTCGGCGATCCGCCGAGCGCGAAGGTCGCGATCCGCGAGGGGGCGTGCCACTTCGAAGTCGATGTGATGCACGGCCAGAAGACTGGCTTCTATCTCGATCAGCGCGACGCCCGGGCGTGGGTGGCGAAGTACGCTCCCGGCCGGGACGTCCTTGACCTCTTTTGCTACAGCGGGGGTTTTGCCACCGCCGCCGCCCGGGCCGGGGCGGCTTCGGTGACGCTGGTCGATTCTTCGGCGCCGGCCCTCGAAACGGCCGAGCACCACCTGCAGGCGAACGCGCCCGATTGCCCTCGGACCGTCGTGAAGGGCGATGCCTTCGAGACCCTGCGCGGTGAAGGACCCGATTTCGACCTGCTGGTCGTCGATCCGCCCCCGCTGGCGCGGCGGCGTTCGCAGGTGGCGAAGGCTTCGCGCGCCCAGAAGGATCTGTTGCTTCACGCCTTGCGTCGCGCGCGCCCGGGCGCCCTCGTGTTTGCATTTTCATGCTCGCACCACCTGGGACCGGATCTGTTCCGCAAGATCGCCTTTGGCGCATCGCGCGACGCCGGCCGACCGGTGCAGGTGGTGGGAAGCCTCGGGGCGCCGAGCGATCACCCGGTCTCCCTCGATCATCCCGAAGGCGCCTACCTCACCGGGCTGGTGTTGCGAACGTGAGCGACGGCCCGATCTTCGTCGCCGGACCGGACGACGCGGCTTCCGGTCCCGACGCCTTGAAGCTCAGAGCGGCGGAATCTCTCGAGCGCGGTCACGCTTTCGTCGAGCGCGCGGGCGACGACGAAGCCCGCGCGCGCGCCCGGGTGATCCTCGAAGCCGCAAAGCCCGAAGAAGTCGCCGCACTGATCGAGGCCCGCCAGCGGTCGGACGGGGCCTTCGAAGCCCAGCCGGGCCCGCGCCCGGAAGTCTTCGCGCGCGCGATCAAGGCCTGGGTCCCGAGTGCCGGGGTGCTCGGGTGCTTTGAAGCACTCTCGGCGTTGGCCGAACTGGGACCGCTGGCGCGCGAGAGTGTCGGGCGCGCGGTGGATTACCTGGCTTCGGCGCAGAACGAGGATGGCTCCTTTGGAGACGCCGCCGAGGCGGACGCCCGCCTTGCCGGGAGCGCGCTGCTCGGCGGACTGCTGGCGCGGAGCCGCTCCGCGCGTCCGGAAGGGCTGCTGCGCCTGTCGGACTTCATCGCCGAGCGCTGGAACCCCGCTCGCGTCGAGGGGGGCGAGACGGCATCGCTGGCGGGGCACGCGAGTTTCTTCAGCAACTTCCAGCAGGAAAAATCCGACGAGGTGCTTCAATGGTGCGGGCGCGAACTCGAGCGCGGCTTTCGCACCCGGCGGCTCGAGACCGCCACGCTGCTCGGCATCCTGGTGCGCTGCGATGTCGGGATGCTACCCGCGGCGACCCTCGCACCCGCAGAATTGCTCGAGCGCCTGCTCGAAGAGCAATCGAGTGATGGCGGCTGGGGCGCTCTCGAAGTGGCCGGCGAAGGCGCGCGCATTGAGCCCACCCTCTGGGCGTTGCGCGGCGCCGTGCGCCTCTGCCGGAGTTTCTAGGGCGCGCGATCGAGTCAGGCGCGGTGAGCCCCCCCTCATGCTTGTCGCGCCGATGAATCTGATGGGGGCGACCGTGCTTGCGGCGGCGCGTCAGGCGGGGCAGCCTCCGGGCGCCGCGTTGCCGGAGAACCTGCTTGCTGAACCTCGCCGTCATTCACGAAGCCATCGCCGAGGCGATCCCCGAGCGCGAATGCCTGGTGGTCGGAGACCG
>Ga0310122_10000391_pt1 | contig 27964 bp, 26 predicted proteins | sample CB6_Bottom_1051__FD_203503 | JGI IMG/M metagenome (GOLD analysis project Ga0310122, IMG submission 203503) | Marine microbial communities from Western Arctic Ocean, Canada - CB6_Bottom_1051 | ecosystem: Environmental > Aquatic > Marine > Oceanic | place: Canada: Western Arctic Ocean | collected...
CGGTTCTTTGGGTCTCGCTGGAATACATTCGGTCCACCCACTCTGAGTTTGGATTTTCTTGGCTGGGACTGGGCTATTCCCAATTCAAAACCCTGCATGTCATTCAGATGGCCGAAATAACCGGGGTATATGGCATCTCCTGGCTCATCATGTTGCTCAATGCCGGACTTTATCTGGCATGGAAAACCTGGCGGGAACCGGGCAATGTGGGAGCGCGGTTTATATCGGTCACACTCCTGGTTTTCGCCTGCTGGTGGGGATACGGAAGCGTTGTCATGGACCGCCCCAACACTGATAAAAACTCCGGCTTAACAGTGGGACTGATTCAGGTCAATGTCGAACAGTTCATGAAGTGGAATCCAGTATTCCAGAAAGTGGTCATGGGCAAATACCGCGACCTGACGTTGGTGGCCGCCCAATCGAAACCGCAACTGATTGTCTGGCCTGAAACCGCCATGCCTTTTTATTACAACCAGCATCCGGTCGGCACCGAATTTGTTAACGATTTAGCCCGGCAAACTCAAACCCCTATTTTATTCGGCAGCCCTCACAAAGAAAACAAGGACGGGCACACCACTCACTATAACAGCGCCTACCTGGTGTCCGAAACCGGTGACACACAAAACCGTTATGACAAAATCCACCTGGTGCCTTTTGGCGAGTTCGTTCCCTTTCGGAAATTATTGTTCTTTGTGGAAAAGATGGTGGAGATGATTGGCGACTTCGGGCGTGGAAAAGAAGCAACATTATTCGATGTGGCAGGCTATAAGGCCGGAGTCTCCATTTGTTATGAAATAATTTTCCCCGACCTGATCCGGCAGGCGGTTAAAAACGGTGCCGACTTTTTAATCAATATCACCAACGACGCCTGGTTCGGTAAAAGTGCGGCGAGCTACCAGCATATGAGCATGGGGGCTTTACGTGCCGTGGAAAATCGTGTGCCCATCGTTCGTGCGGCGAATACCGGGATTTCTGGAACCATAGACGCTAACGGAGCTCTTCGCGATGAAACAGATCTTTTTGTCGAAGCGGCCAAGATCACCAAAATCACCCCCCGCCAGAGAGGACTCACCTTCTACACCGCCTACGGGGATGTGTTCAGCTGGATTTGCCTCGTTCTGACCGTGGTACTGCCCTTTATACAAAGACAACAGAACAGCTAGGCCCGGCCAAGCGGGCCGGTGGCAAATTGCAATAGCTTTCGCTGGCGAGCAAAGAGTTTTGGCGGCTCAACAAGCCCGTTGCTCCCCTGCTAAGGGGTAAGGTGGTTCAGGAGCAGTTCCACATTGCGGTCGCCGGGTTTGGCGCCGATGAAACCCTCAATATCACCGGGACCGGCACGGGCATCGCCATCAACATCTACTCTCGCTGTCAGCAACATGGGGCCTTCAAAAGAAGTTCCCGGAACCATGATGTCCGCTGGCCCCAAAGTAAATTCATAGGGAAACTGGATGTCGGGTATCCGCTTGACCGCCAGTGGAGGCCCGCGCTTAATATTCTCAGAGCGGACAAAAATAAACAGGGTGCCGTTTTTGGGAACCTTGTTCTGTAGCCCCATACCCACGCTAACCGTTCCCTGTATGTTGTAGGCAGACGCGCTTATCAGGTTGTCCAGCACCAGTTGAACTTCTTTTTGCCCCGCAGTAACCTGGACTTTCCCTTCCACATCGCCCGGACTTGACTTCCTGTTGCCATCCTGATCCAGACGCGCTGTCAGGTTCATGTCTCCCTCAAATTGGGTCCCATCAATCATGGTATGCAATTGCCCAATTTCAAATTCAAAGGGAAACTGGAAAACACTGTGACGTTTGACGGCAAGAGGTGGCCCGGCTTCCACACCTTCCGGCCGGGCAAAAATGAACAGTCTGGCACTGGGGCTCAAGCTCACTTTCAGCTCAGAATCGAGCGAAATGGTGCCGGATACATCATTAAGATGAATAGTCGGATCGGCCTTGCGGGCCAACTCTTTTTTCAGGCTTTCGGGCAAAGGATGCTCTTTCAGCTCCTTGTCACACCCTGTTATCCCTATAATTCCCCAAAAAAGCAAAAATAACCCTAATTGTTTCAAAATGTTCCTCCGATAAGAGCATACAGGCCAAAGAAAAAAACTTGGGGGGGATGCTTGACATCCTAAATTGTAGATATCATTAACACTACAAGACCCCGTTTATAAATTTCATTGGCCCGAAAGGCTAAACCGACCCAAAACGATGATCCATCACCTGGGCGGAGGCGCTTAATATATCCTCCAAACCAGGGCGAATATCACCAGGGTAGGCATAAGTTTGGAGTGTACCATGTTTCATGAAGTCAAAATATTTGATAAAAAAGGCAAAATCAAAAAGGTTCTTTCCAGTAAAAAGCTCAGTAATAAGTACTGGGATTCGTTTTTTCACAATCCGTTGAGCGAAGCGATGAAAAAAAAGAAGGGCCGCGGACGAAAATCGTCAGAAAACATGAATTTCGATGACGAAACTCTGGGTTCGTCCGAAACTTGACAAAAACCACCAAACTCCGGTAGCGGAGTTGAGGTAATAAACTTGGGATAATTTCGATGACTGGCTAACTCCTAATCCTCCACCAAGGTAGAGTTGGAAAGTTGAAATTACCCATTAACGTGGGAGGCAAATCCAGGAGGAGATGCCTCCCACGTGCCCTAATTTTTTCCAAATCTAAATTTTTCGCCCCCCCTACATTTTTGATCACACCCAAAATTCCCGGAACCTGCTCCACCATCTTAGTTATTTCTTCCCATACTCCTGGGTCCATTCTCTTGCCAATCTCTGAGCTTCGCTAATTTGGTCGGGTGTCATAAGTTTTTCCACAGCGTCTCTATTTTTATGTTCCTCCCCATCTCCATTCGCACCGGCTATATTGAACCATTTGTGGGCTTGAATAAAATCCTCCTTGCCGGTTTTCCCTTCCACGAACAGGTGTCCAAGGTTGGATTGTGCCATGACATCACCTTGTTCTGCCGCAAGGGAATACCATTTGACTGCCTCTGCGTAGTCTTGAGCCACACCTTGTCCATCTTCATACATGCACGCAAGAAAAAATTGCGCCTGCACATCGCCTTTTTCTGCTGGTAGTGATACCCATTTGAATGCTTTTTGGTAATCCTGAGTGACGCCCTGTCCATTGTCATACATCACCCCAAGACTGAATTGCGCTTTTATGTCACCCGTTTCTGCGGCAAAAGAATACCATTTGAATGCCTCCGGGAAATTTTGAGGGACCCCCTCGCCATGGTAATACTTCCATCCAAGTTTATATTGTGCTTCAGCATAACCCTGTTCGCCTGCAAGCTTTAACCATTTGACCGTTTCCGCATCGTCCCGGGAAACTCCCTCCCCAGTTTCATATACACCTGCAAGAGTGAATTGGCTGATCGCATAACCCTGCTCCGCAGCCAATAAAAACCAGTTGAATGCCTGTCTATGATCGTGGGGGACCCCTAACCCTCTTCTATATAAAACACCAAGATTGAATTGGGCTTTTACATCACCTTGCTCTGCCGCAAGCGAATACCATTTGAATGCCTTTTTGAAATCTTGAGTAACCGCTTGTCCTTTGAAATACATCAACCCGACTTTGTATTGCGCCTCTGCATAACCCTGTTCTGCTGCAAGTGAATACCAATGGTATGCCTTTTGAAAATCCTGATTAACTCCCTGTCCGATTCTATAGAGAAACCCAAGATAGAATTGGGCCTTTGCATGGCCTTGTTCCGCCAGGGGTTGGAATATTTCAAAAGAAGTCCGGTAATCTTCTTTGTCCATTGCCTGTAAGGCTTTTTTAAGTTTTTCTTCCATATTTTCCATCAGCATTGCCCCAACAAAAAAACTAATATCACCCCTTATCCCGTCTGGCGACTTGCAAGAGTTCAACCCGTCCCATCTTTAGATGCCAGAGAGGTTTCGCAGAATTGTGATTACATCTTAGCTTTTTTGCAGGATGTTAACTAGCGGGTTGCTGAAAAAGTTTTATTGGCGGCAAAAGGTTAAACGATGAAAAAAAGAAAGGCCGCGGACGAAAACCGCGACCAGTGGATTTCGATGACGGGCTAACTCCTAATCCTCCACCATGGTTGAGTTGGAAAGTTGAAATTACCCCTTCACGTGGGAAGCAGATAGCAACGACTCTTTGAGCCGAGACAACTCTTTGCCGGCCAGCAAAAGCGCTGGCTCGTAGGCCCCACGCCGAGTGACCCCTTCACGTGGGAGGCGATTCCAGGAGAAATTGCCTCCCACGTGCCCCAAATTTTTTTTAATCCAATTCTTCCGACTACATTTTTCCCATACTTTTGATCGCTCCCAGAATTCCAGGAACCTGACGGGCCTTGACTTGTTTCAATTCCGCAATATGAAAATGGTGATTCAAAAAATGGTCCAGCGCTTGCATCGATTTGTGCCGGATGCCGGGGCCGTGCTCCCATAAATAAACGATCAAACCGATCTGCGCCATCGTGGCAGGGCCACGCCTTGAGGAAATCTTAATAGGACTTTTTGGTTTCCCTGAACTTTTGGTTTTAGCAGTACCCCCAGTCGTTTGTGCTGAAGTAAAGCTGCTCTGCCAACCCAGACTTTTAAAATGCTCCAGGAGTTCTTCAACCTGTTCATGGGTGAGGTCTTTGGCTGAGGTCTCTCCAAACAGAACATTCAGTAACCCGCGATACAGGGGATCGGTGAGTTTTAAATCCCGTTTCCTGATGTGGACCTTAGCCAGTTCCGCATTTGTCGGCATGGGGGCTTCCCTCCATATATTTTAGTATCCCACTGAAGGCAGGAACTTTTGATATCTTCATTGGGGCGAGAAGAAAAGGTGCGGCCCGTGAACAGAAACTCATCTCTGACTATAAAATATAGCTCCTGATATCCGTTTAGCCAGCGAAAATTTTTTACAGGGGGGGTATTGACTTAAAAATGAATGAGTTGGGGCAGGAAATAATTGTTCCTAAACTTGTTCCCGGCGGAAATCTTTGCCCTGCAGGTGTACCTTCTTGCACATCTCCATCAAGCGGGAAAAAATGCGTGGGCCGATTTTTTCCTCCAGAGTATAACGGGTGCTGGCATTGGAGAATTTTTTACTGTCCCTGTCTTCCTTGCCAATACCGTTATCCAGCTTGTCTTTAAAATTGGTGGTGACTAGTGTTACTTTGTCATCATCGTTGTAGCGGGCAGAGATGAAATGATCGAGAATAGTCAGTTCCCAATCCGTGTTCCTGCCCTTGGCCAACTCATCGATCACCAATACCTTAACACCCATATAAGGGTCCATGAATTCACCTTCCGAGATATCCTCTCCATAACCATGGCGGATGTCGCGGAGCAGTTCAAAGAAGTCGACAAACTTGCATTCGACTCCATGTACTAAAATCAGTTCCTTGATGATGGAAACGGCGAGATGGGTTTTGCCGAGGCCCGGTTCGCCCATAAAAATCAGGCCCTGGCTGAACTGGCCTTGCATCTGAATGAACTCTTTGATGAAAGTCCGCGACCGTGATAAAGCGTCTTTCAGCGACCGGTGTCGTCTGGGAGTCGCAACGTCAAAATTTTCCAGACTCTCATGCACAAATTTACCTGGAATTCCAGCCTGGTTGAAAAGTTTCAGCTTTTTAGAAAAGTCGGCGCATTGACATTCGCGGATTCGGGAAATGCCGTCGGCATCTTCTTCTAAAATTCTTCCTGTCCCTTGACATTTATCGCAGTCAAAACATTTGCAGGCTTCGGCCTGGACTTTGCCTTTTTTATTGGACATCACATAGCGATGGTCCCGGCAGGTATTGCAGTTTACCTCATGGGCGGGTTTCGTTTTCATGGCCGGGATCGCTCCAGTTCCGCTTCGATAAAAACCTTGAGATAGCTGAGTCCCATGCGCGAAGATTGCCGGGTGTTCTGCTGCTCAAATTCGGCAACACCATTTTCGATGCCCCGGCAAACAATATTGACCGGTATGCCCCGGGTTTCCCATTGCTGGATGAGATCGTAATCGGTGGCGGAAAGCGCCAGTCCCGAATCTTTCAGGGAAAGAAAAAACCGCTCAACAGTAACAAGATAATTTTCCGCATTCATTATGTTTTTGGAATAAAAGGAAAGAAATTTACTACTTACCACCAAACATCGGTCCCACCCCTGGTGATTGTACGCTGGCCCCACGCCGAGTGGGGGTTAACTCTTTATGTCAAGGATGGTGCCTATCAATTCGTCGTTAGCTTTGATGACATTGACATTGGCTTTAAATGCCGCCTTGGCCACAATCTGATCGACAATTTCTTCGGTGATATCGACGTTGGAACCTTCCAGAAACCCGGAGAGAACCGTGCCGCATCCCCCTTCTCCCGGGCCGCCCACAACGGGTGCGCCGGAACCTGCCAATTCGTTAAACAGATTTCCTCCTGCCGCTGATAATCCGGATGGATTCGGAAAATTGGCAAGCTGAATCTGGCCGAGAACCTCAGGTTGTCCTCCTACCTGAGCGGAAATTTGCCCATTGGCACCCACGCTGATTCCGGTATTGTTTCCTGGAACATTCACTGCCGGTACCAAAGCGTTGCCACTGCCATCTACAATATTACCTCCACCATCGAGCTTGAAACTTCCCGAGCGGGTGAAGCTGGTACCTCCGTTCGGATTAGTAACCTGGAAAAATCCGTTACCGCTGATGGCAAGGTCTAAAGGATTGTTAGTCGGAATCAATGAACCCTGGGTGTTGGATCGAGAGATGTCGTTGACCCTCGTGCCGCCCGATTGTAACTCGACGCTATTTATATCGCTTTTCTTGAATCCAGCGGTGTTGATGTTGGCAACATTGTTGGCGCTGTTTTGCAGCCTTTGGGATGCGTTTTTTAATCCCGTTAACGCGCTGAAAATTGGACCTAACATGGCTTAAAATCCTCCCTATTTACAGTACTAGGAATATAGGACTTCTTCTGAATCTTTCAAGGCCGAGCGAACGGCATTCTTCAATGGCAACAATGAAAGGCTCATGGCTGTTTCATCACAATTGTCTTTATGCAGGCAGGCCTGGCAGTCGTTCCACACCTTCTGCGGAAGCTGTATTTTATCCACGATTTCAAATCCGAATTTGGTAAACAAGGGCACCGCGTAAGTCAGAACAAAAGCGGTATCGCAGTCGTCCCTTAATAAAGCGCGCTCAATACTGCCCTGAATCATTTGAGTGGCGATCCCCTGCCGCTGATAACGCGGGTCCACCCCGAGTGAGCGGATCTCAACCAACCGATCCCAACCGAATTTCAGGCTACAGATGCCGACGATTTCATCCTGTTGTTCGTAAACCAGAAAATCCGCAATGTTCTGTTCAATTTCCGCCAAGGTGCGAAACAGCATTTTGCCGTCCTCGGAATAGAAACAGATCAAATTCTGGATGGCGTGAGCATCCTCTATTTTAGCTTCTCGTATCATTATATTGGGAACCTTAATCAAAAAAACCCCGGCTTTCAACCAGGGAATCCATAAGCTTTGAAATTTCGCTTGTTAGTTAATAAACCTTTTTTTCGCTCTGCGTAGTGATTCCCCAGTATCGGGGAAGTTGCAGAATTAGTCAACCCCACCACTCGGCGTGGAGCCAGTGTTGTCATCCTGAGTTCCATCGAAGGATGTGCCCTTCGATATACCCCTTCGGGGCAAGAAGGCAATGGTCAAATATCACTAACTCAGGGTGACTTGATTGAATTATTGATTCACTACCAGCTGATCTTTGAGTTGGTCGATGAGGAGGATGTTGTTGATGGAGATGGCGACTTTGTCGGCCATGCGTTCGAGAAACTCGGTGCCGAGTCCGTCATGAAAATGGAAAGGTTTGGGACTGCCAAACGCAATAGCCCCGACCAAGTTGTCCTGCGCCATAATAGGAATCAGCGCTTCAGATTTTATGTCACCGTGCCCGTTATTGGGACCGAACACTTCTGAATCTTTGATCTCACTGCGCAGGACAGGTTTGAGTCCGCTTTCAAACCAGCGGTCGGCAGTTTCCCGGCAGATGAATTTCACCATTTCATCCAGATTGCCGTTATAGCGTTGCCGCAACCGGTCTTCCATACAAGGGTCGGAACCTTTAATCAGACACAAAATAACATTGGGAATACCAAACCGGTTGGGAATTTCTTTTTTCAATTGCTGGACCATTTGATCCAGGTTGGTGCTGGTCAATACCAGTCTTTCGATTTCGAACAGGTGTTCCTGAATTTTTTCATTGGCACGGGAAATTTCGAACAGCCACTCCAGTTTGCTTTTAAGATGTTCTTTATCATCGTGAACCCGCTTGATAATCCGGTCAGCCAGACTCAACGTGCTCATGGGCTCGATGGGCAGATCATCATCTTTAATCTCTTTGATTTTTTTTAATAGCTCCGGGTATTCGTTGAAGAACTCAAGATGCTCATTGAGATAAATAGCCATCTGGTCTTTGTTCATAAAATTCCCTGTATGATTATGAGTAAAATTTGAAGTGGCCCCAATGTACCACAACCCCCGCCAATCTCATAGCAGTAAAACGTAATAAATCAATGCATTATGGGATTATCGGAACATGGTGAGCCTCCGTTGCCAGAGGATTTAAAATCTCTTTGCATTCTTGCGACTCTAAACCATTAAGCATTGGTAATTGGGTAGCTGGTGGTGAGTTTCCATGGTAGTTTAAGGGAACCCAATTAAAACATTACAGAATATAGAGCTTTAGTCATTAACCCTTGAATTTTCCTGGAGGCAAATTATGTTCGGAATAAAGATGAATAACCTCGGAAAGAAATTGAATGAAATTTTTCGGCAAGAGGGACAGCCATGGATGATGGTTTCCTTTTTGACCGCACTATTCCTTGCGGGCCTGATACCAATCAGCGAGAGCATGGCAGGGGAAGTGTGGGTTGCCAATATGAAAGGGGCCAATGTCCAGATCATTGATACCGGTTCCAACAAGGTGGTAAAAACAATTGCTACCGGTGCCGGTGCGCATAATGTCACTTTTAGTCCGGATGGCAAGCTTGCCTACATCGCCAACCTGGGAACCAACAGCATCACCATCATCGATGCCATGTCCAAAGAGATACTGGCCAATATAGTGACCGACACCAAAGCCCACGACGTGGCAGTCTCTCCCGATGGCAAACTTGCCGTGGCCTGCAACGTCGGAGCGAGCAACATCACCTTCATTGATGTCGCATCGAAAAAAGCCGTTCACACGATGGCCGCTGGAAAAAAAGCTATTACCGCTGTTTTTTCTCCTGATGGAAACACGTTGTATGTGGTCAATGCCGGGGACGCCACGATTTCGGTGGTGGATGTAAAAACCCGTAAGATCACTGATACCTGGACAGGCGCCAAAGGCGCTATGGCTATAAAGCCAACCCATGATGGAAAACTGTTCTGGGTCACCGCGCCAGCCGATAACAAATTGTTATTGATGAATCCAAAAAACGGTACGGTGGAAGCCTCCATCGACGTCCCGGGTGAACCGCATGGACTGGTGCACAGCCCGGATGGGAAAACCGTCTACGTTGGGCAACGAAAACTGAACCAGATCGCCATGATCGATACGGCAAGCCGCAAGATCGTTAAAACCACGCCGCTGGGCCAGCGTCCGGATATGGTTGATATCAGTTCGGATGGAAAAACGGTTTACGTAGCTATTCGGGATGAAAACAAACTGGCTGTAGTTTCCGCCGCCGATCTGAGTCTCACGACCAAGATCGACACCGATGGCGAAACCCATGGAGTCGCTTACCGCGACAACTAGGTGCAAAGTTTGATTCAAAATTAAAAGGGCCTGGGTTCCCCCCCCCAGGCCCTTTTTGTTTTTCAGCCTCGCTGGAGAACTTTTTTGCCATGGAACCAACGGTAAAGGGCGGGTAAGACCACCAGGGTCAATGCTGTGGATGAGAGTATGCCGCCGATAACCACCGTTGCCAACGGGCGTTGCACTTCGGCCCCGGTTCCCGTTGCCAGAGCCATGGGAATAAATCCTAAAGAGGCAACCAGTGCCGTCATCAAAACGGGCCGTAACCGAGTGAGAGAACCTTGCCGAATAGCTTCATCCAAGGGGAGTCCCTTTTCACGTAATTCACCTATGAAGGAAATCATCACCAATCCGTTTAACACGGCAACACCTGAAAGAGCAATGAAGCCAATTGCGGCGGAAATTGATAAGGGAATTCCTCTAACCCACAAAGAAAAAAAACCTCCTGTTAAGGCCAGCGGAATGCCGGTAAAAACGAGAAGCGATTCTTTTATCCTGCCAAATGCGGCAAACAACATGAGGAATATCAGCAAGAGCGCTAATGGGACCACGACCCACAGCCTCTGAGCCGCCGAAATCATATGTTCGAACTGCCCACCCCAGGCAATCCAATAACCGGGATCGAGAGAAACTTTTTCTTCAATGGCCTTCTGAGCCTCTTGCACAAATGAACCCAGATCGCGACCCCGGACATTAGCTGTAACGACAACCCGGCGTTTGCCATTTTCCCTGCTGATCTGATTGGGGCCTTTTATAATAGAAAACTCCGCCACAGCGGAAAGCGGGATGTAGTTCAGGTTTTGACCGCTCCCAGGTATCTTCACTGGGGAGAAAACATCCTGCTCATCGGAGAAACTTTTTGGCAGGGCTATAGGAATTCTTTTCAGGCGCTCTATATCCGTTCGTATATCTTCCGGTAATCTCACAATAAGTTCAATACGCCTATCTCCTTCAAAAACCTGTCCCGCGCTTTTTCCGCCGATGGCAATCGCTATAACATCCTGCACAGCGGAAACATTTAGTCCCAACCGGGCCATTAGCTTTCGGTTCAATTCAAGGGTCAACACGGGAAGCCCTGTCACCTGCTCCACCCCGACATCGGAAGCACCGGGGACCCCTGAAAGAACATGCTCAACTTCTCCCGCTACAGATACAAGGGTTTCCAGGTCATCGCCAAAAACCTTCACCGCTACGTCGCTGCGCACACCGGCTATCAATTCGTTGAAGCGCATTTCAATCGGTTGGATGATTTCGTATTTGTTACCGGGGACTTCGGCCAGTTTTTGCTCCAGCTCATCAATGAGGTCAGATTTAGGCCGGTCCGGGTCGGGCCATTCGGATCGGGGTTTAATGATCGCGAACACATCGGCGACGCTCGGCGGCATCGGGTCGGTGGCAATATCTGCAGTACCGATCTTGGCAAATACGAAATCCACTTCCGGCAATTCCTTGATTTTTTTCTCCAGCGTGTCCTGCATTGCAACGGCCTGGGAAAGACTGGTGCCGGGAACGCGCAAAGCATGGATGGCGAGGTCCCCTTCATCCAGAGTCGGGAGAAACTCGGTTCCCAGGCGAGTGGACAAAAGAAGGCTCAGGACAACAAGAACTCCGGCAAAAGTAATAACCGTTGGCCGATTATTCAGAGAAAAGTTCAATATGGGTTCGTAAATATTGCGAATCCATTTCAACAACGGATTTTCTTTCTCCGATATATGCCCGGATAAAAATTGCGCTACCATAGCGGGAATAAAGGTAACAGATAAAATCATGGCTCCCGTCAGTGCCGCCAGAACAGTGAACGCCATGGGTTGAAACATCTTTCCTTCAATGCCAGTCAAGGTAAGAATAGGCAGATACACGATCATGATGATGAATCCGCCAAAGATGCTCGGCCGGGAGACCTCCTTGGTGGCGTGAGCAACAAGTCCAAAACGTTCATCACGGGTCAGGATGCGTCCTAACCTTTTTTGTTCTTCCACTAACCGGCGACTGCAATTTTCCACAATGATGACCGCCCCATCCACGATGATGCCAAAATCGATGGCACCGAGACTCAACAGGTTGCCACTGACCCGGTTGCCCACCATGCCCGTTACCGCAAACAACATGGAAAGTGGAATGACCAAAGCAGTTATGAGTGCGGCGCGGAAATTACCCAGGAACAGAAATAAAACGACAATAACCAACAAAGCCCCTTCTATGAGGTTGTTTCTTACCGTTACAAGTGTGGCGTTCACCAGGTCTGTACGGTCATAGACGGTTCGTGCCACCACGCCCTCTGGCAGAGTCTGGTTGATAGCTTTCATTTTTTCGGCCACCCTTAACGAAACCGTTCGACTGTTTTCGCCTTTCAGCATAAACACCGTGCCCAGCACCACTTCCTCGCCGTCTTTGGTGGCGGCTCCGGTCCGCAGTTCCTTGCCCAGGCCCACGTCTGCCACATCCTTAATATAAAGGGGAACGCCCTGGTGGGAGCCAATTACAATATTTTTTATATCCTCTATACCCGATACCTGGCCTGGAACTCTGATAAGGTATTGCTCCCCACTGTGTTCAATATAGCCTGCCCCCATGTTGGCATTGTTTTTCAGCAGAGCTTCCATAACACTGCGAAAAGTGATTCCATAAGCCATCAGTTTTTCAGGATTCGGAGCGACATGATATTGCTTCACAAAACCGCCGATACTGTTGACATCCGCAACGCCCGGAATATTACGCAACTGCGGACGGATGATCCACTCCTGGATCGTTCTTAATTCAGTGGATGAATAGGAACTTCCCTGCTTGGAGTCCGCGTCTACTGTCCACATAAAAATTTCGCCAAGGCCCGTGGTGATCGGACCCATGATGGGTTCCATGTCCGCAGGCAGAGTTGCCTTCACTTCTTGCAGACGGGCATTGATCAATTGCCGGGCGAAATAAATATCCGTACCGTCTTCAAAAACCACAGTGACTTGTGACAGTCCATACCGGGAAATAGAACGTGTATAAGATAACTTTGGCAGCCCTGCAATGGCCGTTTCGACAGGGAAGGTAATACGTTTCTCAACCTCAAGCGGGGTAAATCCACGTGCCTCGGTATTGATTTGCACCTGAACATTGGTGATATCGGGCACCGCATCAATGGGCAGGATTTGAAAATTGTATACCCCCAGCACCGCCATTGCCAAGGCTCCTAACATCACGAATACCCTTTGTTTGATGGAGAACCTTAAAATTATTTCAAGCATAATTGGAGATACCCTTAATTAATGGCTGTGAACGGCGGATGATTTTTCGATTTCAGCCTTCACCACAAAACTATTTTTTGCTACGTACTGTTCTCCGGCTTTCAAGCCCTCGAGAACCTCCACCCAATTGCCATCGTTTGCGCCCAGTTCCAGAGGCCGGGCTTCAAAGAAGTTTCCGTATTTGACGAATACAACAGACCAGTCTCGAATCGTTTGAATGGCTTCTGTTGGCACGGCAATAGGAACCCTGCGTTCCTCAAGGAGCAGTTCCAACGCAACAAAAGTTCCAGGCCGCCAATGCCCTTTAGCGTTGGGAATGACCACCCGACCCGTAACGGTCCTGTTTTTTTCGTCTATTATGGAATCGAGATACGTCAACATCCCCTTGGCCTCTATTGCAAGATTGTCATCCTTGACGACAACGGCTTGACCCAGCTTGACGTATTTAAGATCCTTAGCAGGGATAGCAATGTTCGCCCATACATCCGAAAAATCTGCGAGAAGAAAAACATCATCATCATTTTTTACTGCTTCTCCAGTGGTCAAATGCTTTTGTATGACCACTCCTCCCAAAGGCGACCTCAACTCATACTGGGTAAAAGCATGTTCTTCCTGGTTAGACAACGTGCCGACTTCCTGGTTTGTTAAACCCAGCACAAAAAGTTTTTGCCGGGCGGTTTGGAGCTTGAGTGTTTCGATCTCATAGGTTCTCTTTTTTTGACGAACCGCCCATTGACCGTCATAGGCTATCTTTTCGCGCAAGGCGATGTATTTGGCTTCCCCGCTCTTGTAGTTCTCCACGGCAAGTAAATATTCAGCTTCCGAAGAAATTCCTTTCTCAAGCAATTTTTTCTCCCGCAGGTAGACAGACTTTGCCAGGCTCAATTTCGCATAAGCGGGGATGAGCAGTTCCCGGCTTTTTCCGATCACCCGGTCCTTCAGTTCACGATACACTTCTTCCAAATCCAGCTCCTTTTGCAGGAGGTCCAGCATTTGGGATGTGTTTTTTAAAATGAGGCTTTGTCTTTCCAGATCCAGTTTTGCTAAATCGGTCTGTTTGGTAGCGGCAAGATAATTGATTTTCGCATCGGCCAACTCCCGGCTTTCAATAATAGCCAAAACATCTCCAACCCGGACCCGGTCGCCTAAATCCTTGAAAACCTTTTTCACCACACCATCAAGCCGTGGAACAATGTGGACAACCTTCTCCTCGTTGAGACCGATTTCTCCGGATAAATGGAGCAGGTTTTTCAGTTTGACCGGGCCTGCAGGTTGGATGGTGATGTCTCCATTTTTAATCGCTTCGTCAGGCAACTCCACCCTGGCCTCAATTTGCGCAAACTCCCATTCATAGCTTTGTTCTTTCCAGCGAGCATGGATTTTTACGTCAAATGAATGCGGTTCGACCACCTCTTTATCACCGAGAAGATATTTACCAACCGGCTTAAAATGAATTTCATCGACCCGATCCAACCTGTGCAGATCAATGACCACGTCCACTTCATTGAGAGGCACCGTTTTGCCTGAAACATCGGTTACATAAACTCTGAATTGAGGCGGGATGCCAGTTTCAAAAATTTTAACTTCGACCTGCAAACCATTTTCAGAGAACAACCAACCACCATGCGGTCCCCTAGCAATTGGATTTCCCTGTTCAGGGGTAGATTCGTGCGAATCATGATCCACAGTAGCCACATCCATGTTCAGGATCATTCTGCCCACGAACACCCCCATCAGGAGGATCAATATTAGTGGAAGTATAAATTTTTTCTTCATTGTCCCGGTTCCCCCTTTATTGCAGTCGGAGTGAAGGCCGCGAGGGGTTCCCCAATCAGCCTTTCAATATCGGCAACCGCAATATGGTAATTAGCCAGAGAGTCGAGATATTGCCTCTTTGCCTGAAAAAAAGTTTTCTGGCTGTCCAACACATCTAAATAACCAAATTTTCCAAATCTATAACCTTCGTTAATTCCATCGAAGGCTTTTTGAGCTCCCGGAAGTATCTCAGCCTTGATCGAAATCACCTGTGAGTGGAAAAAGACCAAAGTGTTATAGGTTTCCAATAAATTCTTTTTTATGCTTACTTCCATCGCTCGTTTTTCTGCCTGGACTTTGCCTAACTTATGGCGGGCTTCCTCGATGGCTCCCTGGTTTCGATTAAACAACTGCAAGGGAATTGATATTCCAAAAACCAGCGCGTTGTCATCCGTTGTTTCCAGGCGTCTGAATCCGCCCTGAAGTGTTACATCAGGAATTCTTTTAGAAAGTTCACTATCTAAAACCGCCTGGCGTTGTTCCGTCTCCGTTGTCCAGCGTGCAAGATCGGGATTGTTGATTAAGCGTTCCATTAAACTTTCCAAAGTGGGAATCATGGAAATCTCAAAAAGATCCCCCAAGGCAGATTCATATTGCGCTTTGGGACTGCCCCAGGTAACAGACAAATTGCTGCGCGCAACCTTTAGCTCGCGCTGTGCCTTTTTTAATTCTATCTGCATAGAAGAAAGGCTTATTTCAGATTTTATTTTTTCCAGGAGAGCTACTTTTCCTGCCCTGACTCGTTCATCCACTGCATTAAGAAATTTCTCACCAAGATGCACCAGATCCTCAGTGAGTGATACTTGTTGCTGAGCTTTCAATACATCCGCATAGGCTTTTGCTACCTGCGTCAATACCTGCATGCGTTTTGTTTCGTAGTCCCAATCGGCCAGTTTTTTTGACAGCGTATTGGCGCGTAACCTTGCCGCTCTTTTCCCGCCTAACTCAACCAATTGGCTCAGTTGAATGGTCGTTTGTGACTGGTTGAATCCATTAAAATTCCCAGAGCCAACGGCATCTTCCACCATGATTTCGAGTTGTGGATTAGGCATAAGGTCCGACTGCAAGGCGCGTGCTTCTCTAGCGCGTTGTTCAAAGGAAAATGCCTGCAGTTGCGGGTTATTCAGCAAAGCTAACGCCACAGCTTTTTTTAAGGTGATGGCGCCTCGTGGCTCTTTGTTAAGCTGAATCGCCCCATCCGTGCCGGCAAAACCGGTGCATGGCACGAAAACCAAAACAATCAGGGCAAGCCTTATGAGAATAAATATTTGCTTCATGTAAACTTCCTCAAATAAATTGGCAAACTCAGGGCACCGCAAAGCATCGCAAAGTATCGAAAAACCTAAAAAGAACGGATCGAGTCCACTACGTTGCTAAAAGCAAACGTCTGTACGTTCGTTAGCGATGAATGAGATAAAAAATTAAATGAGAAAAGTGGGTGGGGAACGGGAAGAATGAGGGCTACCGCTGAATCGCGACTGGAAGGAGATAATTTCGGAATCTACGGAAACAGAAACCAGAAGATTGGAAGTTTCAAAGCGTATAGGATGCCCGACCTGTTGGAAGGTCAATCCCTGCTTGAGGGGTTTGGAGTATTTTGCCAGGACAAAAAATGCGGAATCGTTTTCATCGTTTTCTTCGGAAGAATGCGAATGATGAAAATGGTTATCCAGTTCCTGGTTGGAAAAATGCCCGTTGACAAGATGAGCATAAGCTTCCAAAGCCGCGGAATGATAACGTCCCGAATGCTGATGGTCCCCCACCTGGTCCGTGTGACTATGTGTGGTTCCGGGATGATAATGGGATGGAAAGAAGATGAACTGGAATGCCCAAAGGCAAACCAAAACAAACATCAGGCCATAGTTTCTTTTGAAAAATGCAATCATTAAAAAAATCTCGCAACGCCCTTGATCGGGCCCTCGTTCTATATATAGCGGCAAGTGTGCTAAAAGTATAAGGAAATTTACCGGGTTCCGTCAAGTCTTTCTGAACTGAACAAAAGGGGTAACAAAATATTATGAAAAAAAATATTTTATTACAAATTATAGCGGTATTATTTCTTTTCCTGATTGTCCAGTCCGTATTTGCCCATGGAATGTCTGAAGCGGAAAAGCAAACTATTCTGCAGGGAGGAAATCTTCAATATTTGAAGATTGGGGCAACCCACATGCTTACCGGCTACGACCACCTTTTATTTGTCTTTGGGATTGTCTTTTTTTTAACTACCTTCATGGATGTGGTCAAGACCATTACCGCCTTTACGATAGGGCACAGCATAACTCTCATCACTGCAACCTTAATGGGGGTTACTGTCAATTACTTTTTGATTGATGCCATGATTGCCTTGAGCGTTTGTTATATCGGTTATGAAAATATAGGAGGGTTCCGCAAATTCTTTGAAAAGTCACCCAATCTGATTTGGGCTGTATTTATATTTGGCCTGATTCACGGATTAGGGTTATCCACAAGGCTTCAACAATTGCCATTAGGAGAGGAAGGGATTGTTTTACGAATCCTTTCCTTTAATTTGGGAATTGAATTAGGGCAAATAGCCGCCTTATGTTTAATGGTTGCCTTGCTGTATAAATGGCGACATACCCAGTCTTTCCTGAAAATAACTGCCGTCTCAAATAATGGACTTATCTATGCAGGAGTTTTTTTATTTTTAATGCAGATGCATGGATATTCACATGCCGTTTATCCTGATGAATTTGGATTCCCGGAAGACAATCATTTTCACATCCATGAAAAGATGGTAGTTCCTTCCACTCCTTTGCCGGGAAGCGAATATAGAACTCTTCCGGAGCAGGGCTCATTGTTTTCGAATGATCTGTAGTTTAGAACTCCGGCACAACCTATCCTATTTTATTAATACATCGATGACTCAGGAGGGGGAGTGGGAGGGCCTTTGTGACCACAACCACCACCAAGACAAATCAGGATCAGTAACAGGAATACAACAGGTTTTAATTTCATGCTCATGACAACCTCTATCTAGTCGATAATTTTCTCTACGGCAACACTAGAGGGTGTGGCGGTGGTATTCTTCCTCAGCTTTACTGCCCCCGGCGGCTGCCGGCCTTATTTCAGTTTTTTTGTTAATCGGGAAATCTGTGCTTTCACCTGTTTTTTCGCCGTTCCCCCATAAATGTTTTTCCGGTCCACGGAATTCTTAAGGGCAATATGCTCCGAGACATCCTCGTCGAACCGTTTGGAAATTTTGCGCAGTTCCTTCAGCGAAAGCTTGTCCAGGGTTTTCCCGTTATCCAAACAATAGGCCACGATTTTTCCGGTAACCTCATGCGCCTCACGGAAGGAGACCCCTTTTAAGACCAGGTAGTCCGCCATGTCGGTGGCAGTCAAAAATCCGCTGGTTGACAGTTCTTCGATTGAAAGCGATTTAAATTTTGCCGACTGCATCATACCGGTGAAAATTTTCAGGCAGGTTTTGACCGTATCCGCCGAATCGAACAAGGGTTCCTTGTCCTCCTGCAAATCTTTATTGTAGGCCAGCGGTAATCCTTTCATCAATGTAAGAAGCGAAACCAGATTGCCAAATACCCGGCCGGATTTTCCCCGAATCAGTTCCGCCGCATCAGGATTCTTTTTTTGCGGCATGATACTGCTGCCTGTGGTGAAAGCATCGGACAATTCCACAAACCCGAACTCACTGGAATTCCAAATGACCAGTTCTTCTGAGAACCGGCTAAGATGCATCATCAGTAAAGCCGAAGCACTACAAAATTCAGCGGCAAAATCCCGGTCCGCCACCGCGTCCATGCTGTTATGGGAAATTTCCGGAAACTTTAAAAGTTTGGCGGTGTATTGCCGATCGATGGGAAAATTGGTGCCCGCTAAAGCCGCCGAACCCAAAGGCATGATATTGATCCTTTTTCGTGCGTCAAGAAAGCGGTCTTTATCGCGAAGGAGCATTTCCACATATGCTAAAAGGTGATGCGAAAGCAAAACCGGTTGTGCCCTTTGCATATGTGTGTATCCGGGAATCACTTTATCGATATTCTTTTTGGCCAGACTCACCAGGGTTTTGCACAACCGGTTGATTTCTTTTACTGACTCCTCCACTTCGTTGCGCAAATAAAGACGGATATCCAGGCAGACCTGGTCGTTGCGACTACGGGCGGTGTGGAGCTTGCCAGCGGTAGGACCTATGAGTTCACGCAAGCGGCTTTCAATATTCATGTGAATATCCTCCAGCTCGTCCTTGAACTGAAAACGCCCCTCGTCACATTCTTTTAAAATCCGTTTCAACCCTTTCTGGATTTTCTGCGATTCGGATGGAGAAATAATTTTACAACGCGCCAGCATTTTGCAATGCGCAATACTTCCCTCAATGTCGCAGGCGTATAACCGCTTATCAAAAGAAATGGAAGCCGAGAAGGTTTCCATCAAAACATCGGTCGATTGTTTGAACCTGCCGCTCCATGGTTTTTTCATCAAATTTTTCTCGCTAGAGAGTGGCGGAGGATGGGGGAATGAAATCCCGTTTTTTAACCCATTTGTCTTTTTGCACGATATCGACGCGGGTTCCCAAGGGAACCATTTTAGCCAGGAAGTGCAGGTACCATTCCTGAACATTGGGGCAACCGGCGCTACCATTTCGCCAGTCAAAGTTTTTCTTGAAGAATTCGTTTACCTTGCCCGCATTGACTCCGTGGATGCCATAACTGCCCGGAACCGGATCGCCCAGCCGTTTCATACCCATCCACCAATGCCCAATTTCATGGTCTTTATGACCAAATGGAATCGCCCGCACCCTTGTTTTTCCGTTTAGGGTCTCTTTTTTATACCAGGTGGGTTTATAGGCCTTATTTTTTATTTCGTATTCTCCGATCGGGGTTTCTTCGCCGGTCCTTCCGAAAATACTTTCTATTTCTATGACTTCTTCATCGTTGTAATAAACCCTCAGGATACCGCTCTCAACAATTCCCAAAAGGTACCAGAGTTGTGGATTTTTATAGTTGAAAGAAGCCACATCCTTGTCGTTGTACTTCAAGGTCATCATCTGGCCGGAACGTACATAGCTTGCATGCTTGTTGTTATAAACCTGTTTCAGAATGTATTTCAGGTTCTCCGTAACTTTGTTATTCAAAATCATCTGCTCGATCTGCACGCTGAGCTCCGCATTGAATTTGCGTATTTCTTCCAGCTCGACGGCGGTCATGCTAAGATCCTGGCGAATCTGTGCCACTTCTTCCTTAGAGACCAAGCCAACCTTGTTCAGGCCCTGATACCAAGCCACATCTACTTTTTGCCGGGTTTGCGCACCGAGAACAAATTGGTAGACCAGGGTTCCGCTCATAATTAATACTCCCATGGCGATTCCCGCCAATTTTAGAGTTCGTTTGACATTGTTGGATAAGCGATATCTGGCGACCTCAAATTTTACTTTTTTATTTCTTTCTTCCAGTGCGCCGAATGTTGCTTTTTGGAATTTTCCCAGCAGGCGACGTTCGAGCCTGGATAGGGTGGGAGTATGAGATCGAAGCTTTTCTATGATCCAATACAGGTTTTCACGTGTCTTGCGGTCGTAACTACCGTTTGGATCTTTGTTACCGATCAGATTGTATTCGGTAATATTTAAAACTGTGAGCTTGCTTTCAGATTTCATAAAACCCAATCCGTAGATATTTAGCGGAGAACCTCCGCAGGCAAGTTGCAATACTTTACCCTGCGGGCAAATGTTCTCCTCGGCTTAACGAGTACACCTTCAAAATGGGGGATGCAACCTTGATATTTTATCCGGGAACGCTTTAATATTCAACAGGATAAATCGGAGTCGGAGAATAGTCAGCCGGTTTTTTTCAAGGCATTTCTCAACAGGCGGAGGGCGCTGGGTTTTTTGCTGCGTGGCATGGAGCAACGGCCATCAAAAACCGCGCCTTTTTCTATAATAAAATTGGGAGTATGGACATAGCCTTTGACTTCGCCACCTTTGGCGATTTTTATTTTATAGGTGGCCCGTATTTCTCCGAAAACCCTGCCTTTACACATCACCACTTCCGCGGCAATGGTGGCGGCGATGGAGGCTGTTTTTTCTATAAGAACCGCTTGGGCTATAATTTCGCCCTCGAACTTTGCTAAAATCTGTACTTTTCCGGAGTGAATAATTTTTTCCCGAGTTCTCGAATTCTTATCTAAAAGAATGCCAAAGTTGGCATCGCGAAAAATTTTGTACAGCTTTTTCTCCTCCCGAGAGTTGTTTCTTTTTCCGCGTTGCAATTTTTCAATGATGCTATAAAGTTTTTCTCGGGTTTCATGATTGTAGACACCATCCCGTTTTCTGTTTTCCAGGAAAACGAACTCCGCAGGAGTGAGCACATTAAGGTTTTGTTCGAGCATGTTTACTTTCATGGGTTTTCTTATCCCAGACTACTGGCAATTCTTTTAATGTTTCCTAACAAACCGCCTTTTCCATTTTTCTGTAGAAACTGAATAATTTCGTCATTGCTATTAGAAAGAGTGGGGCAAAATTTGTTCTCGTTGATGATGTTTTCGGCAACCCTATTGATACAGTTGGAAAGGGCGCGGTCCTTATCGTAAAACAAAGTGCCGCGGTTATTGGTTATATTGATGATCTTGTGATGGGGAACCATTCCAACCGTATGGATCCTGTCCTTATATTTTTCATATTGGTCCAAGGTATCTAGATATTCCCTCAACTGGTCGAGACGGTTTGCGATTTCCCTGGACTGCTGGCAACGGTTGAAAATAATTCCAAATTTTTTGTTTGCCAGAATTTCCGTCACCGCCGCCTCGCCTTTAGATGCGATCATGCGGTTGACATATGCCTTGTCCATTCCGGATAACTTTCCCTGCTGATAGTCCTGGTAAAAATCTTCATAATAATCAATGAAAGAATGAAGAGCATCAATACTACCATTGGTGGCAATATTATTGCTCATATCAAAAATAAAAATAATCTGGTCAATCGTATTCATCAATGAGGACAAGTGGTTCACACCCCCTGCCGGCGTATCGAGCACCACATAGTGGAACCGTTCCATCAAATCATTGACAAATTCCAGAAAAAGAAGGAGGAACGCAGGTTCGTTGATGCGTTTACGATGGCTTCTTTTCCCGAGAATAGGAACCTCTCCCCCCAGCAGGGAAAATTTAAACTCTTCAATATAATTGATATATTCATCGGGCGTTGGCCGGGAATTGGCTTCATGCTTTTTGAGGACTTGTTTGAACTGACCCATATCCATTTTTTTCAGGATCGGTCTAAGAGTCCTAATCTGGCCTACGGTATAAATCTGGCCCCGCTCCAGAAACAATTCATGTAAATGATTGCCAAAGGGAAACTCGGAGAAATGGAACAACTCTATGTTCAGTGTTTTGTATAAAGCCAGCCCCTTTTCAAGTTGTGGATTGTCTCTTTTAATTTCATTATCCAGATAGGCCTGGAAAATGGTGACAATCCGGTAAATCGATTGCAAAAAATCAATTTGATAGGTTTTATTGGCCAGGGTTTCGAACAAGTCATAAAAAGTTTTTCGAGGATGACTTTCAAGAATGCTGGAAATGGTGGGAAGCCTGAGGTCGAGATCAAACAAACACACGCTGTCGTGGGTCAGCGATTTGCCCAGCGAGTGTGTCAGAGCCGCAGCCGTATTAATGGCCAATGTGGTTTTTCCGATTCCCCCTTTGGGGCCAATGATTGAAATAACTGGCATTTAGCTTTTCCCCTTTTTCTTGTCTGCCCCGGCGATCACCAGGGTAATTTCGCCTTTCCAGTTTCGCTCCTGAGCGGAAAGTTCTTTCAGGCCCCCTCGCACCACTTCCTCGTACATTTTAGTCAGTTCGCGGGCGATGGCCACCTTGCGGTCCCCAAAAAACCGGTAAAGGTCGTGCAGCGTTTTTTGGATACGGTTGGGTGATTCAAATAAAACTATTGTACGTTTTTCCTGCGCCAGGTTTTCCAGCATCGTTGTGCGCCCTTTTTTACGCGGGAGGAATCCCTCAAAAACAAACCGATCCATGGGTAAACCGGAAACGGTTAATGCCGCCAGCAAAGCTGAAGGACCCGGTATGGAAAAAATGGAAACCCCCTCCTCGATCGCCGAGTTCACCAAATGATAATGCGGGTCAGAAATTCCGGGTGTTCCGGCATCTGAAACCAGGGCAAGGTCTTCACCTTTTTTGAGACGCTCAATAAATTCCCTGCCTTTTTTTATTTTGTTAAAACTGTTGTAACTGGAAAGGTTCGTTCGGATTTGATACCTGTTCAACAATATCCTTGTCCGGCGAGTATCTTCGGCGGCAATCAAGGAAACTGCGTTAAGGATTTCTATGGAGCGCTGGGTCACATCACCCAGGTTGCCAATGGGGGTGCTCACTACAAATAAATTTCCCGTTTCCTCCGAGCCCGGTTGTACAACAGCCATATTACGTGTGTATTTTAGTATCCAACTAAGAAAAACTCAACGTTTCGTTTGGAACCGTAAGACCCCTTTAATTATCCTTTCTTGGACTGGATGGAAACTTTTTTGTCTTTTTCCTCAGTTTTGACCAGCGGAATGATTTTGTTTTCTTTTCCTGTCATATCACAGGTACCGTCCAATTTCCCTCCAAGCTCAATATACAAAGCGGGAGATTTAACATTACCCACCACTCGGCTGCTCGAATGGATCTCAACCTTTTTGATAGCTGTGATGGTTCCTTCCACGCGCCCCAAGCAAATGACGGTTCCCGCAAAAATTTCCGCCCTGACATGCCCCGTCTCCCCGATAATCAGGGTATCATCGGTGTTGACTTGGCCTTCGAACTTGCCGTCAATGCGAACGGTGCCATCAAATAATAATGATCCGTTAAAAACCGTATCCTCGCCCATATAGGCCTTTATTTGACTGTCCTCTTTTTTCATCTTTTTTTACCCTCCTCACATGAGAGTTACCACCTGTCTAAGTTTAAAGTTTGCTCTGGCCGATCAAATCTTTAATGCGATCCAGATCATCATCAGAATAATAAGTCACCACCAGCTTGCCGCCTTTTTTTGCCGGCTTAATATCAACCTTGGTTCCCAGCCTGCGCTCGAACTCTTTTTCCAGATCCTTGATAAAAATATTTTTTTTCGAAACCAGAGATACGGGTTTTTTAGACACCGATTGTTTTAATCTGCTTACCCGGCTTTCAATTTGCCTGACCGTAAGGTCCTGTTTGAAAATTTCCTTACGCAGTGCTTCCATTTGTCCGGCATTGTCCAACCCCAGCAAAGCCCGTGCATGACCCATGGATATTTTTCCGGAAATTAAATCTTCCTTGATATTTCGAGAAAGCTTGAGGAGCCGCAAGGTATTGGCCACTGCGGTTCGGCTTTTGCCTACCCTTTTAGCTATCATTTCCTGAGTCAGGGCAAACTCATCGGCAAGGCGGGCATAAGCATCCGCCTCTTCTATGGGATTGAGATCCTGACGATGGATATTTTCTATGATGGCCAGCTCCAAAGCCTGTGCATCGGTCACTTCCCTGATTACGGCGGGGATTTTTTTCAATCCCGCTTTTTTTGAAGCCCGCCAGCGTCTTTCGCCCACCACCAGTTCGTAACCGGCTTCCACTTTTTGCACCACTATCGGTTGCAGAACACCGTTGTCACGAATGGATGTTACCAGTTCTTCAAGTTTGTCATCATCAAAATATTTTCGGGGTTGAAAACGATTGGGGGAGATTTCATCGATCAGCAATTCCGTGTTTTTCGCCGGTCCGTTTTCGTGGGATTCGGGAACTCCCATTTCAAAATCCGGAATTAATGCATTGATGCCTTTACCCAATGCTTTTCGATTCATACCCCAGAGCCTTTTAGTGAAGTTCGTTCATCGAGTTTAGACCGGGAAATAATTTCTTTGGCCAGCTCCACATAAGAATCCGCGCCGCGTGAACGCCCTGCATAAAGCACAATAGGTTTTCCATGGCTGGGGGCTTCACTCAATCGCACATTTCTTGGGATGATTGTTTTTAGCAGAAAATCGCTGAAATACTTTTGCACCTGGTCCTTTACCTGCGCCGCCAAGAGGGTTCTGCTATCGAACATGGTCAATAAAATACCCTCTACTTTTAAATCCGGGTTGATGGATTTTTTTATCAGCTTTAAAGTTTTCAGCAAATGGCTCAACCCCTGAAGAGCATAGTATTCACATTGCATAGGAATTAAAACTGAGTTGGAAACGGCCAAGGCATTCAGGGTCAAAAGACCTAGTGAAGGGGGACAGTCTATGATTACAAACTCAAACTCCTCACGTACTCCGTTGAGCGCGGACTTTAAAACTTTTTCTCGCGACTCTTTCGATACCAGTTCGATTTCAGCGCCAGTAAGGTCTACCCGGGACGGAATGATTTTAAGCGTTTCAATTTCCGTACAACAAATGACTTCCTCCTGGCTCGCATCCCCCAGCAAAAGCTCATAAATCCCGCGCGAACCGGCCTCGATACCCAGTCCGCTGGAGGCATTGGCCTGGGGATCCATATCAATCAATAACACCTTTTTGCCCGAAAGGGCTAACGAAGCCGAGAGGTTTATTGCTGTGGTGGTTTTCCCCACCCCGCCTTTTTGATTTGCAACGCTTATGATTTTGCCCATAAAGCCCTCAGGAACAGTGCGGCAACTATGCTAAAAGTACCACAACTTCTATTCCCTGCCAATATCTAAATAGGTTATTAATGAATTGTTTCACGTGAAACACCGCTCGGCGCGGGGCCAACTGGCAATAGCCCGATCCTGCGAACGAGTGTTCCCTCGGCCCAATCCAGTTATTCCCTGCTGGGTCCAGCGAGTTATGTTCATTCATTAGCCTTCATGCCCCGGATGGGGTATCACGCTGGTGCCAGCGGAGGCTCTCCGCTGTTTCACGTGGAACATTTTTCAAAAACCAAAAGATTTGAGACCACCCCATGATAGCTGGTTATAGAAACTTCTTTTTGCAATAAAAACCCTGGATTGAATGTCGTTTGGTTCTCCCCCGGAGGCTTTTTTAGCACAACCCTCCCTCCTGAAGGCAAAAACTCTTCACTCAAACTCAGGCATTCCTGTGCCCCTGATACAGCTCGAAAAACCACAACATCGAATTGGCCTGCCTGATTACCAGATATATCGTCTGCCCTGGCATTAAACACCGTCACCTGCTCCATTTCAAGATCCCGCACCACTGTTTCCAGAAAACTACATCGTTTGCGCTGGCTCTCCACCAAAGCCAGTTGCAATTGCGGAAAAATAATTTTTAATACTATTCCGGGGAAACCAGCACCACTGCCTATGTCCATCACTCGGAAACCGGGTTCGATAGCCCTGCAATACTGGAGGGAATCAAACACATGGTTTTTAAGGATCTCTTCGGGGTCTTTTTCTGCGGTGAGGTTAATTTTCTGGTTCCACTTCAGCAAGAGTTGCAGGTATTGCCTGATCTGGGACACAACTCGCGAAGTTTCAATATCCAGGCCCAGCCTGGTGTCCTGCAAAATTTGTAAAATGGTCTCTTGCATGGGGGGTGGGGTTCAGGAGACAAGAACTTTTTTAAATTCCCGGGTAAGGGCAGGAACCACCTTGAGAACATCCCCGACTATACCATAATCAGCAACCGAAAAAATGGGGGCATTGGGGTCCGTGTTGATAGCCACTATACAACGGGACGAAGACATTCCAGCCAAATGTTGTACCGAACCAGAAATCCCGCAGGCAATATAAAGATCCGGGGAAACGGTCCTGCCGGTCTGGCCCACCTGATTGGAATACTCCCTCCAGCCATTATCCACAACGGGCCGACTAGCACCAACTGCCCCTCCGAGGACTTCAGCCAATTCCTCTAGCAGTTTAAAGTTTTCTGGCCCTTGCATCCCCAGTCCACCAGAAACCACGATACGGGCTTCGGTGATATCCAGTTGGGAACCCACCTTTTTCACCAACTGCTGGGCCTGACGTGAAAGTTCCGGTAACTGGATATCTTCTTTAAAAACCTCTCCCGGCCTTGAAATTGGAGAATCCGCCTCGCGGAAAACATTCGGGCGTAAGGTAAGGATATAGGGCTTTTTGCCTTTGAAACGGACTGTGGAGAGTGCCTTTCCCGCGGATACCGGCCGCACAGCCTCGACATCACCTTCCCCCCATACAGAAAGAGAAATACAATCCGTAGCTACCCCTACTCCTAATTGGGCAGAAAGAAGTGCAGACAACTCCTTACCATTATTAGTCGCCGGCAAAAACAAATAATCCACTGAAGATTTTTCAAGTTCCCGCGTTAAAGCGAAGCCATAATTTTCATGAATATAAGTGTTCAGGTCGGGGTGTTGGAGCAAACGGACTTCATCCGCCCCATATTGAATGAAAAGCTCGACCTGCTCATCCGCTTGGCATAAATAAAAAACAACGACCTTGCCTGAAACCTGATCCGCGAGTTTCCGGGCGGCACTTATTACTTCCAAGGAAACGGGTTTGAATCCTTCTTGGTCATGTTCGATCACAACACCCAGGACCTGGCTCACAGAAAACTCCTAAAATAAAAAAGGGGCCGAAAGCCCCGATAATAGCAACAAAATGGCACCGCGTTGGCCCAAAGGAAATACCCCCTGTCGCATAAATAGCCTATTTTGGCATTTTTATGTGGTCTCGGTCGGAGCTGTTAATATTTGCCAGGGGGACGAAACAGGGGAAGATCCAAAATCCATTCAATCTCCCAAATTTCGCCAAGGGTTCCCAGTCCGAGAAGGCAAACATACAAAACCAAAAGACCAACACCAATTTGGCCTTTATATTTTTGCACAAGAGCTTTTATACCGCCGGGGTTGGGAGAATCTGAAGTTTCATTCATAGGATGGAGAGTTTTGGTTAAGGACATCTCAAAAAATTGCTTTAGAGAAAATGCCAGAATAAATAGAGAGGCTCTTAAATGATTTTTTCTTCTTCACGCAACAGCCGAACCAGATTGCCACTAATTTCTTCTTCACTACCTTCTAGGATTATTCCCCTTTTTCGCTCCGGGGGCAAGCAAAGATTTTCCTGAATAATTTTATTGTCTTCAATATTGAGAGTCCCTTCCTCGATGCCAAGGTCATCAGCACAAAGAGTTAAAACCTCTTTTTTCTTAGCAGCCATAATACCCTTAAGGGACGGCAACCGGGGTTCGTTAAGACCTTTCTGGCAGGTCGCCAGTAATGGAAGT
>Ga0310122_10000393_pt1 | contig 27864 bp, 31 predicted proteins | sample CB6_Bottom_1051__FD_203503 | JGI IMG/M metagenome (GOLD analysis project Ga0310122, IMG submission 203503) | Marine microbial communities from Western Arctic Ocean, Canada - CB6_Bottom_1051 | ecosystem: Environmental > Aquatic > Marine > Oceanic | place: Canada: Western Arctic Ocean | collected...
ATTGAATTGGAACTCATCCATGTATGCGGCCGGGCCATAGTCCAGCGTCTCGCCTGATATCGAAGTGTTGTCTGTGTTCATGACGCCATGAATGAAGCCGACCGCCATCCAGCCAGCTACGAGTTCGGCCTGCCGTTCGGCCACGCGACGGAAAAACGCGACGTATGGCGCCTCATCATTTTTCGCCTCGGGATAATGACGGTCGATCGCGTATTCCGTCAGCGTCTTGACTGCACCCGTATCCCTTCGAGCTGCAAAATACTCAAAGGAACCTACACGCAGATGACTCGACGCAACTCGCGTGAAAACGGCGCCTGGCCGAGCGGTCTCGCGATAGACGGACTCGCCGGTCTCAACGGCCGCCAGTGCGCGCGTCGTTGGAATTCCGAGGTGGTGCATCGCCTCGCTGACGATGTATTCGCGAAGTACCGGCCCGAGCCACGACTTGCCATCACCGCCGCGAGAATACGGCGTGCGGCCAGAGCCCTTAAGTTGAATGTCGTAACGTTTACCTGCGTCAGTGACGACCTCGCCCAGCAGGGCCGCGCGCCCGTCACCGAGTTGAGGAACGAAGTGCCCGAACTGATGGCCGGCATAGGCAAGCGCGATTGGCTGAACACCAGCGGGTCGGGAAGCACCGCTGAAGATCCGAGCAAGCTCCTTCTCGTCTTTGGCGAGCGAGTCGAGACCAAGTTCGACAGCCAGATCGTTGTTCCATGCCAGCATCGACGGCGCCGCCGCGGAATCAGGCTCTACAAAGGCGTGGAAGCGTTCGGGTAACCTCGCGTAGCTGTTGTCGAGATTCATAGTTGGTCTTGTGGCCGGTTAGCCAAACGCCTGATCTTACGCCTTGTCCGTCTTCAAGCAAATGGGACAGATGTGTTGTCAGGTTAGGCGAGTGTTTTGCCCATCATTTTCATGTTAGGCGGCGTGTCGTTGATAGTGCAAACGACGTTTCGCGATGGTCTTTCGTTTGATCCTTTCTCTCTTGGCCAGTATTGATTGGCCGCGTCCAAAGTAGACGTCGGCCGGTGTCAGGTTTTTCAAGCTTTCATGGTATCGCTGATGATTGTAGTGATCGACGAACGTCTCGATCTGTTTTTCCAGAGCGCCCGGTAAGAAGTAATTCTCCAACAGGATGCGATTCTTCAGCGTTTGGTGCCAACGCTCGATCTTGCCTTGCGTTTGCGGATGATACGGTGCACCGCGAACATGACTCATCTCGTTGTCTTCGAGCCAGTCGGCCAGCTCGCCAGAGATGTAACTCGATCCATTGTCTGAGAGAAATCAGGGCTTATGAACCACATTGACCTGATCACAACCCGATACCCGCATCGCAAGCGCCAGGGTTTCGGTGACATCGTGGCTTGTCATCCCCGAGCATAGCTTCCACGCAATGACGTAACGCGAGAAGTCATCCAGAATGGTGGACAGATACATCCAACCCCAGCCAATGATCTTCAGATATGTAAAGTCCGTCTGCCACATTTGATTGATGGCCGTGGTCTTACGACAACGACTTCGACGAATTTAAGAGCCCGAAATTCGCCTACCAACGCGTGTTGGCACCACACACACCCTTCACGATCGACCGAACCGGCGCAACGTTGGAATTCGCCATTTTCAAAGACACCGATGAGGGCGATAGGGTCGTACTTGACGATCCGGTCCGCAGAGAAGCGTATGTGGCTGGTTATCTCGAGAAATTACGATTCGTCAACGATCGGGTTGTCTAGCAAGTTCGACGACTGCGTGCGTTTCCTAGCGAGAAAATCATCGTAGTACATGGGGATCACGGCAGCGGCTCGCGATTCTACTCGGATGATCCGGATAGGACCTGCCTGCTGGAGCGCTTTATCAGCTTCCTCGCCGTTTACGCCGACGACCCGGAGCTCCGCGACGAATTCCGCTAGATATCGGAGCCGGGCGCCACGTTGGTCAATCTCTACAGGTCGATTTTTAATGTGCTTCTAGACCTTGATCTTGACATGCTGCCGAGCAGATCGTCCTTCGTAGGATATTCAACACCGAATAGACTTCAGCCGCTCGATTCGGATCGAATCCCGCTCGCCTGCAACTAGGTCAATACCTGTTTGGATTACCGTTGCGTCGGCAACCATCGTGGTTACTCCTCCAGGCCGGTCTCAAGGTAAAAAATTTCGGCAAGAATGTTGCGCCACTCCGCGTATTGCTGCTCAAGCCAGTCCTCAAGTTCGGCGACGCGCAATTCCATCGCCATGACCGTCGGTCCTACTTCGTTGTCGAAGGCCTCTGCCCTACTCTCTCGTAGCTGTTCCTCAGATCTGGCCCATCTGTAATTGTCGTAGAGCGTCTGAATCGCCTCATAGCTGCCGCGCGGCGCGTCCGACCTGGCGGCTTGCCGCCGCGTCGCTTCGTCATTCTGATATTGAGCGACTTGTCGGCGGTACTCGCGCCACAAATCATAGATCGACTCGATTTCAGCGTTAAGTGCCTGAAATCTCTCATCCACAGTATCGATGACCAAATATTCGACTTGGCGAATCCGCTCGATTCGCTCAAACATCGGATCGTCGTCGGCGGGTAGGCGTTGGATAATGAAGGTTCCATCGGGCGCGCTGCCCAGATAACCGCCGAATACGGACGGCGCAAGTTCATATGCGTAGCGCAGCGAGGAAACCTGGACGATGTCCGCTAGCGCCTTGTCATCATGCAGAGCGCGGGCCATATGCAGGTCTTCTGCAATTGAGTCAAAGAGTTCTTGGTAGCCCGACCTACCTGACTCGACGCCACTCTGCCCATTACTCGACGTCACCGCACTGACATAGGCCTGGTCGAGCCACACGCGTCCACTCGCGTCGATAGCACGAACCTGCAATTCCAGCGCCTCCCCGTCAGACCTGACAATCGCGCCGGACACGAGCAACTCGGCGGCAACATCGGGCCCGGGCAATACCCGCACGGCGCCCCATTCGTTCGTTTCGACCAGGATTTCGCGCAACCTGAACGGCAGTAACAGCGCCTCGACCGCGCGAATTCTCGGAAACACTTGCAAGCCGCGGTATAAAAGTGGGTCTGACGGCACACCCGGCTCGAATGCCGTAATAGATATATTAAGCTCCGAAACCCGGCGCTCATTCGCGGTAGATGCCACGCCTGCCTCAAGCTGCAGTTGCCCCGCCGCCTGTTGCAGTGAAAAACACATTACTACGCTAGCAAGCAAAATCACCGAAAGCGTGCGACATATGTTGGTGAATCTAGTTATCGCGAATCCTCGCCCATGGTGCACACGCGGTTCCTGCTGAACGTGTCTATGCAATCGAATTGTGAGGGGTAAGGCTCGAATTTCGTGTAGAAGCGGCTCAAAGTAAACGACAGGCCTGTCGCGCTGGACGAGACGGTCGTTGCAACATGCAGGTTTTCACTATCCGGCGCTATCGTGAAACGGTGGCTGACGAGCAAGCCATCCGGTAGTACCAAACGAGAGACGAACTGATCGCCATCCCAGCCACAGATTTCGGCTCCGTAGTCGGTTGTAGCTCCCTGCGCAACGCCATCGTAGAACTCACAAAGCATGTCGAAATCCTGATCCCTCTCGACGCTGATTTCGTGCTCGCTTTGCGATATTGTGAAAGTTCGCAGGCGCGTGATCACATCCGCCAAGCGCGCCAGCGCCAGGATCAAGGCCACACTTTGCGGCGAGATGAGCGCCCCGGGGTTGTCCAGGCTAGGATAACCTGGAAGTCTCTGGTCCGGCGTTGAGCGGGCCAGCTGCCGAAACCATCTATCGAGCGTTCTGTTGACGTCGTCACCACGCCAATAGTCTCGCTCCCAGGAGCCGCTGAGGTCCGCGGGCATGGCGTTGTCATCGCTGCGTACCGCGTTATCCAGCGTCGGCTGTTGTGAACAGGCCGCAAGCAGCCAACACAGGATGAGTAAGCTCGGCCACCGCAACATTTTTCTCGTACACCTCAGCATTTAGCTTTATATTGCTAAGTATCGCATCAGTTGTAGAGTATTTTCGAGGTCAAATATGCACGGCGAGTGCTCTCTCAATCTGCAGCGTGACCCACCAGGAGCCCGGAGATCGTCGATTCTGGCCTGTATTGCCATTGCAGGATAGTGTCCCTCGCTCGGGAACGCACAGGAGCTGGCAACCCTGGCACCGCTCGATACCGACGGCCAAATTTCCTACTTCATCTCCACGGGCACCCCCGAGTCGGAGTTCCGTGAGGCGGATCGGGACCTCGCATCCTGGGCACTACAGGCCTGGGAGCGAAGCACAAATGGCCTGTTTCGGTTTGAGCCCGGCCCTGAATCGTCCGCGCTGTTGCGGGTGTATTGGGTGCCCTCGACCTTTGGTCTGTACGGCGAGATACGACCGATAGTCGTCGATGGCCGCCGCGGCGCGGCTGTCTATATCCGGCCCGATACCGACGCACTCGGTGAGCAGATCGCACAGCGATCTAGAGAGGATCCGCTTTTTCGCGACACCGTCGTGTATCTGACTTGTCTGCATGAGCTCGGGCACGCACTCGGCCTCGAACATACCGCGGAGTTCTCGGATATCATGTATTTTTTCGGCTTCGGTGGCGACATCTCCGGATTCTTCGGTCGATATCGCGACGAGCTCCGTTCGAGAGACGATATCGTCGCCGTCTCCGGACTCTCGGCCGGCGACCTAACACAGTTGCAGGCGTTATACGGCCTGAAGCGCTAGAGTATTTATTGGAGTGATGATGGAATTGGATGCAGCCAGCCGTTCGAGGATCGAGTCGATCTTGCAGGACAATCACGTCGTGTTGTTCATGAAAGGGACACCGGCACAACCCCAGTGCGGATTCTCCGCCAAGACAACGCAGATCCTCAACATCTTGCTCCCCGACTACGCCACCGTCGATGTCCTCGCCGACCCGGAGATTCGAGCGGGGATAAAGGCCTATGGCGACTGGCCGACCATTCCACAGCTATATGTCGATAGCAAGTTGGTGGGCGGCTGTGACATCATCGACGACATGTATCGGCAAGGCGCACTTCACGAGTTACTGGGGCTCGAGCTTCCGCAAGAGGCAGCACCAACGATCGAGATCACCGCACCCGCAACGGATATCCTGAGGAACGCCTTAGCCGCCCAGCCTGAGAAAAGCTTATGGCTGAGTGTTGATGCCCGGTGGTCCTCGACTCTTACTCTGGAATCCGAAGACGATGGAGCCGTCAAAGTTGAGTCAAACGGCATCGTCCTCTGCTTCGACCGGATGAGCGCGCAACGCGCAGAGGGCCTCAAGATCGATGTGGAGGAGACTCTGCAGGGATCTCGCTTCAGGATCGAGAACCCGAACGCACCACCCGCCGTGAAGCCACTCACTGCGGTCCGCCTCAATGACATGCTCGAGAGCGGTGAGATCGTGAACCTGTTCGACGTCCGACCAGCCCTAGAACGCGCTGTTGCGAGTATCGCGCCGGCGCGTCCGCTCGATGCAGAATCCATGCAGGCTATTGAAAAGTTGGATAGAGACGCGGTGCTTGTTTTCTATTGCCATTCGGGCGTGCGCAGTCGAGCGAGTGCCGAACGCTATCGCCTGCACGGGTTCACGAACGTATACAACCTCGAAGGTGGGATCGAGGCGTGGTCGTTAGAGGTAGATTCTTCCGTACCACGTTATTAGGCGTAATTATGACACCACATAGCCCGTTCCCGGCCACGCCTCCTCGATCTCATCCACCTGTTGTTCCGCAGAGAAAGTCTCCCAAACGATGCCGTTGACATCCGTATCAAAGGAGAACGCTTCCTCGCCCAAGTCTTCCCATCCCAGATGGCGAAGTGATCCTGAAGCGATGGTTGAATCTAATCGAACGGAGAAATTTATCGTGTCAGTCCGCCATAGCGCATACTCGCCAGGAACTACAACACAAGGCTTACACGCAAGCCGCTTAGAGTAGTCTTCGACGGTTTTGGAAACATCAGCGGTAGAAATTTCTAGATGGAGTTTTCGCGCTATTCCCTAACAGCGACTTTGACGCTGACCATCGTGTCGCCCTGCTGAACAGCATCGACGATGTCCTCGCCGCTTGTCACCCTACCGAATACCGTGTGTTTGCCGTCCAGATGCGGCGTTGCAAGATGAGTAATAAAGAACTGACTGCCATTTGTGTTCGGACCAGCGTTCGCCATTGAGATCACGCATCGCTCGTGTTTCAGAGGATTCCCGTCGCACTCATCAACGAATCGATAGCCGGGGCCGCCGCTGCCGGAACCTGTCGGGTCACCACCCTGAATCATAAAGTTCGCGATCACTCGATGAAAAGTGACGCCGTCGTAGAATCCTTGCTCCGCCAAAAACGCGAAGTTATTCACCGTCTGCGGGGCGTGCTGCGGATACAACTCGAGTTCGATCGTGCCACGATTCGTGACAATCGATACTGAATAATTCTTCGACTCGTTGATCTGCATTTCCGGTAGCGAATCCCATTGCTTTTCAGCCATTTAAAGTCTCCTAGAGGTTATCTAAATATTTGACACATACTGTGGGTTCGTGCAGGCGCGACTATATTAGGCCACTTTGAGTCGATAACGCTGCCGTAAATAGCCTGCCTGGCAGCCCCTACCCGTCCGCGCACTCGTACGGCTCTACCGTGACACCGGGCACATAAATCCAATAAAGCTCAAGTTTTGCCGGCATGCGGATTTCGCCAGGTAAACTCGATGATGACACCTTGAAATTCCAGCACCTGTTCCTGATTAAAGTTGCCGCGGGAGTGGTGGCCCCAGGCGCTCGCGGACAGACCGGCGGCAACCGCCAAGGCGACGGATAACAGTCGTAGATCTCACATTGTGTCTCTTCCTGGATTTCGCGCCACAATTCTACCTCAGAGCCGGGTCGTACGGGTCTAGGACCTGTCATAAAGATGTCCCATACTACACTTGGCTGAAGAATCGCCGGAATATCGGAAAAATAGCAATGAGAACACGTGCGGCACTTATCCTCCTGTTACTCTTTTGCGTTGGGCAGGCCGACGCCCAGATGGGTGGAGGTCGAGGCGGCGGTGGAGGTGGCCGCTCGGCCTTATAGTCTGCGTGGAGAGATTTTTATGAGTGGCTCTTACATGAAGCGGTCTCAAGTCTTGGGGCACATCCTGCTGCTCGCACCGATCGTCCTCGTACCGGACACCGGACTGGCCGAGCGATTTCGCATGGGCGTTCCGACCCCTCCCAGCCACGTGTGGACGATAGAAGCGAATGCATTCGCCGCGGATTTCGAAGCGCGAACCGAAGGCGAACACAGTATTGCCGTGTTTCCCGCCGGCCAGCTCGGCAACGACGCGCAGATGCTCCAGCAACTGCAGACGGGTGCTCTGGATATGGTGTTCATGCCGATCGCCGAGATAGCCAACCGGATTCCGGAATTCGGCGCACTGTACGCCCCCTATCTCGCAGACAATGTCGAGGACGCGGCACGATTATTGAACAGCCCCGCCGCCCGCGCCCTGCTGGACGACTTACCGACGAAAATCGGAGTGGTCGGAGTCGGATATGCACTGGCCGGCATGCACCATATCGTGACTCGGAACGCGATTAGCTCCGTCGAAGATCTGCGCGGACTCAAGCTGCGGATCACGCCGCTGGATCCTGTAAAGGACTTCTATATGCTGCTCGGCGCCGCGCCGATTCCGTTGCCCATCGGCTCCGTCTACGATGCGTTGGCAAATGGCCAGATCGACGCCATCGACATGGATATGGAGAACACCTGGAAACAGAAGTATTACGCACTGAGTGAAACAGTACTTCTCTCCAGCCACATGATGTTTCCGATGATAGGACTCGTCTCGGGCGTCAGATGGAGGACGCTGGATCCCACCCTCCGGCAAACGATCTCCGAACTGATGACTCAGCATTTCGACAGTATCGTAGCTACCTACATCGAGGCGGAGATCGAATTCGAGCGCGAGCTCCGGATGGCCGGGATTGAAGTGCGAGTCGTTGGACCGGAGTTCTTTGGAGCTGCGTTGGCGCAATGGGAGGAGGAATGGCTGGAACGGGCTCCGGTACTACAAGATCTTCGAGAGTTAGCTGCCACATTCGACTCGAACCCGGCTGAGACCTCCCCCTAAACCTCGCTCGCCCGCGAGGTCCTGTCATGCGCTGGGTTTCCCGAATCTCGAACGCGATACTGGGCCTGGAGAAGCCGCTCATCATCATTCTTGCGGCGGTGCTCATCCTGCTCATTCTTCTCAATATCGTCACCCGTTCCGCCGGCGCCGCGATCTTCTGGGTCGATGAACTCGCGATCTATACGATGATCTGGATGGCGCTAATTGGCGCCTCGGTCATGGTGCGGATGCGTAGTGGCATTGCCGTCACCCTGGTAACCGACCTCCTCCCGCCCGATTTTCGGCGCGCCGTCGCCCGACTGATAGACGGGCTTGTTCTGGTGTTCGCGCTCACATTACTGGTGCTGTGCTGGCAGTGGTACGACCCGTTGGCGCTCGTCCAAAGTAACTTCGATCTGGATGTGTTCGCCCAAAACACGTTCAAGTTCATCTACGGCGAGCCAACCAATACGGTGGGGATCAAGAAATTCTGGATCTGGTTGGCCGTGCCGTTGATGGCCGTCAATATGTCCGTTCACGCGCTCGCTAATCTGCTCGAGGGACCTCCCGAGGAGCCGGCAACGGGCACGGACGGCGAACACCTGCTGGACGAAGGTTGATCCCATGACCGCCATGATCTTCATGTTGCTGTTGATGCTTGGAGTTCCGATCGCCTTTGTGTTGCTCGGCACCTCACTGGCTTATATCCAGATCTCCGGCAACGCCGTGCTCTATCAGTCGTTTCCTCAGCAGCTCTTCAGCGGAATAGAGAAGTACGGCCTCATGGCCATTCCGCTGTTTATGCTGGCCGGTGAAATTATGAACCGCGGCGGGCTGATCCGGAGATTGATCGGACTCGCGAGCATACTCGTCTCGGGGCTTCGCGGCGGCCTGGCCTATATCAACCTGATCGCCAACATGATGATGGCGTCTATCATCGGCTCAGCCACGGCCCAGATTTCGATCATGACGCAGGCGATGGTACCGGAGATGGAACGTGCCGGTTACAGCCGCGACTTCGCAGCCGCGACAACGGCAGCAGGCGGGCTGCTCTCGCCGATCATCCCCCCGTCCATGTTATTCGTAATCTTCGGCGTACTCGGCCAGATCGCGATCGGCGACCTGTTTATCGCAGGCATAATCCCGGGACTGTTATTGGCACTGGGCTTCATCCTCGTCATCGCCATTCTCGGCATCGTGCACGATTTTCCTAGAGGTCAATGGCTAACTCGTGAGGAAATACTGCGCGCCGCGATTCGCGGAATTCCCTCCACCACAGTGCCGATTATTATCGTCGGCGGGATCGTCTTGGGGATTTTTTCCCCGACCGAATCCGCGGGAGCCGCAGCATTCGCGGCACTCGTGATCGGCAGATTCGTTCATAAGGAACTCAAGCTCCGTGAGTTACCCGACATACTTCTCCGAACAGCCGTCAACTCGACGATCGTATTGTTTCTCATCGCGACAGCAAACGTCTTCGGCTGGGTGATTATCTTCGAGGAAGTGCCACAGCGACTGACTCTCTGGCTGACCGAGCTCTCGAATAGCCCGTTCGTATTCATGCTGCTCGTGAATATCGGGCTCTTGGTGATCGGCGCATTTATCGATTCACTCGCAGCGTTGATCGTCGTCGTACCCCTGCTGCTGCCGATCGCTCAAGGAACCTACGGCATCGATCCGTTTCACTTCGGGGTCGTCGTGTGCATCAATCTCGTATTGGGCATTCTGACGCCACCGGTGGGTGCCGGCCTTTTCATCTCGGCGACCCTGGCTCGAGTCACACCCGGCAGAATCTTCATCGCGCTTGCGCCGTTCTTGCTCGTGACAATCGCTGTTCTCGTGCTGCTGAGCTGGCAACCTCGACTAGTGACGATAGTTTTAGAATAATAACTCTAGCACGCGGCTTGTTCCGCCCGAGCCCGACGCCTATAGTTACCCCGGTTCCCAGGGGTTTTAGGAGCATAACCAATGAAAGAAGAACAAAAAATCGACCGACGGGTCTTCGATCTCTACGACGAGTATTGCCACGGCCAAATAGACCGGCGTGAATTTCTCAGCCGCGCAGCGACAATGACGATCGGCGGGGTCTCCGCTCTGTGGATGGCACAAGCGCTGCTGCCGCAATATGCCGAAGCACAGATGATCTCCTTCACCGATCCTCGGATGATGGGCACGTATGTCGAATACCCATCTCCCGGCGGTACCTCAGGCATGATGCGCGGTTATATGGTGCAGCCTGCAGGGGACGGGCCGTTTCCGTCGGTGTTGATCATTCATGAGAATCGCGGCCTGAATCCGCACATAGAGGACGTCGCCCGGCGTGCAGCGGTCGCGGGCTTCCTGGCGCTGGCGCCGGACGGATTATCCCCGGTCGGCGGTTATCCGGGCAACGACGATGACGGCCGCGAACTGCAGCGAACTCTCACACCAGCCGAACTCGATCAAGACATGATCAACAGCGCGCGCTTTCTACAGTCGCACGAACTATCCGACGGCCGTCTCGGCGCGACCGGATATTGCTGGGGCGGCGGCATGACGAATCGCCTGGCCGTTGCACTGGGTAGCGATCTTCATGCCGGTGTGCCGTTCTACGGTGCGGCGGCTGCAAGCGAAGACGTCTCGAAAATAGAAGCCGCTATGCTGATCGTTTATGCGGGCAGCGATACGCGAATTAACGCGATGTGGCCGGACTACGAGGCCGCGCTTCAGACGAATAACGTCTCGCACGAGATGCAGATGTACGAGGGCACGCTGCACGGCTTCCACAACAATTCGACGCCTCGCTACAACGAAGCAGCGGCGGCGCTCGCATGGAATCGCACCATCGGCTTCTTCCGTGAGCACCTCACCGCATAATCAGACGAGGAGTTAATAGGTGCCGGCGAACACCGGCACCTATGTCTCTACCAGACCCCCGGCCAGGGCTTGCCGACCATGAATTCAGGATTGGCACCGGCGCGGGGGCGGAACTTCTGAATGCGGCCGTTATTTACCGAGGCCGTGTAGAAGTTACCTTCGTTGTCGGTGGACATGCCGTGCACGCCCCACATACCGCCGGGGTATTCGCCCCAGCTGCCCCAGGAATAAAGGAAATTTCCCTCGAGGTCGTAGCCTACGATCTTATGGGTTCCCTGATCGGCGGCCCAGAGTTTCTGATCGCTCGTGACGATGAAGCTGTGAATGTCGTGTGGCTGCCCACGTCGACCAGCCCAGAAATTCCACTCGTCGAGGTAGTTGCCATCCTCGTCAAAGACTTGAACACGGCCGTTATCGCGATCGTTGACGAAAACTCGCCGGGTCGTCGGGTCAACGGCGATACCGTGGACGTTGTTCCAGTAACCGGGGCGCGTCTCCTGGCCCGATCCGAGACCCCTCTCGCCCCACTGCGCGAGGATATTGCCGTCCATGTCATATTTAATGATGCGCGTATTGTCGTAGCCATCGGCCAGATACATCGTGTTCTCGTCCATGAAGACGAGAAACGTCGGGCGACGGAAATGCGTGTCGCCGTCACCCGGCTCGCCCGGCGTGCCGAGCGTGAGAACAAGTTCACTACCGTCGTTCGTAAACTTGGCAACGAAGTGTCCGTCAGCATCGACGATCCAGACGTGCTTCTCGGGATCGTAGGGACTGATCTCTACATCATGCGGCCGATACCAGAGGTGATCCCATTGCGTCCACTCTTCGACGATGTTGCCTTCGCGGTCGATTACGAGCACGCAGTGCTCCCATCGCCAGTCTATGCCGGGTCTGCCGTTACCTGGCTCTTCCAACTGGTTGCCGTTCGGGATCGAGCCGCCTGCTTGCCGCAGCGGCAATCTGAAGTTGGGGTAGTGATAGCCGGGTCCGAGTTGCGGCAACCAGATTGTGTCCACCCGATCTTCGATCAGCGGTAACTCGCCTTTCTGCACGAGGAAAACTCGGTCGGGACTCTCAGCAAACACATCCATCGTGACCGACCAGGTCCAGTCATCATGACCGGGCAGGCTCTCCCCCATGGGCTTCGGCCAATTTTCGACCACTTCGTACGGGCCGAAGGCATCCTGGCCGCCCTTCAGGCCCGGAATCGCCGCAAAGCCAGTACCCGGTAGGGGTTGCTCCTGCGCGGTACTCATAGGGCTATTCAGCATGACGATCGCCGACAGACCTGTGCAGACCACTGCGATTACTCGAATTCGACTATTCATTATTCTCTCCCCGAAATTCTCAAAGGGCGTGCGCCGTATTATACACGACCTCCGCTGAGCTAGCGTCGGCTTAATCCCATTCTATCTCTACACCATCTTCGGTTGTCACATATCCGAGCAAACAGCCGTTGGAACCATCCCGAAGCGGATGACATCTGACGGAGATCGTGTCGCCTGCTTTGACGCCGTCGGGGTCGATGCCGCCCCTGACGAGCGTCGTGGCACCGGCCGCTTCGAGAGCCCAGCTCACCGTCTGTCCTGAGTCCTCCACAACGTCGATATAGACCCACGCGTGAGGATTGATCCAGTAGACATCGGTGACCGTCCCCGCGACCTGCGTGTACTCCGTCATCGCGTAGGCGCCGTGCGAATGGTGCGCCCAGGCGGAGAGCGCCACGGCGTGGGCCACGATAACAGCAAGACCTATAGACTTCAGTTGCATAGCAGGACTCCTAGATTCGAGTACGACTACCGCTCAACGACGCCAGAGACTTTGTAAACGTCACGAAAGTTCTGATAGCGGATTAGCTCACCATCCTCGTCGATGAACTCGAGAGATTGTTGAAACATCCCCGGCGGCACCGTATCCGGTGAGACCGTCGCATCGATGACGTAGAGACGGCTCTCGCGTAGATAGATCGCCGCAAAAGTTCGAGTCTGATCTGGATTCGTCGTCTGCAGCTGGTGGCCGTCGACGCGATTAATATAGTGATAGGCGTCGTATTCTATCGTGCTGGCTCTGTCACGAATCTTCTTCGCCGCATAGGCGACTGAGCCGCGCACGTCCACTTGACCGTAGATCCCGATATAGACACCATCGAGCTCCCGGATGCGCTCATCATGGAGTCTCTGCGAATCGCGGTAATCCACGACGGTCACGGAAAACCGGCCGACGTCGTTCTCGTGACTGTAGATTCTCGCGGGCACGACGATTCCGTACTCCGTTTCGAAGTCGATTTCCTCGATCTCGAATTCGCCGGGCGCCATGAGCCGAAAACCGTCGAGCGTGTTTGAGTATGGTATCCAGCGCTGAGCAACAGCGGATCCACTGAGCAGGATCGAGCTTAGGATAACTAGTCGCAAAAACGGCATTGGTAGCTCCCCGACAGGGTATGTTCTTCTAAATCTTGCCAGAAACGGGGCATCTTGCCCACTACTCGTCCGGGCGCCGGTTGTTCTCTCCGCTCAGATCCACACAATGGAACGGCGGTATTGCTGGGCCGCGATATCCGAAACGTTCACACCACTGTAGGGTTTCTCGAGGTAAAGCGGGTCCGTCACCGTGTAATGACGAATCAGGGCTCGCTCCGCCTCATCGTACTCGAAGCGTTCCAGAATATGCGTCTGACCACTGATCATCACCTCCGCTCTCGGAATTAATGCCCTCGGCAAAAGACCGACCGTATCGACGATCAACACATCTCTGAAGTTGAACTCTTCCGACGCCGCTAATCCCGCAGCGGACGGTTCGGGTAGGCCGTTGTTTACATTGCCGGTGCCACCGCCAGAGCGAGAGACCCAGGCGCCGGACAGATTCGGCTGGCCGTTATCGAGATACTTCGGTCGCGGTGCGGCCCCGGCCGCGCTTACGACGGTCGCGGGGATCACAGCACCTTCAATTCCTAACCCACTCTCGATCAGTTTGCCGTCCGTCAGAACGATAGTGCGCATGGCGCACGCGTTCTCCTCACGCCGAGCCCGCTCGCCCACAATTTTCACGGTCTGTCCCGGTGCCAGCGTCTCCGGTATCCATCCTCGCCGAATCAGTTACGTCGCGCCGGAAAGCTCACAACGCCAGGATTAAGCTACGCCACCGTCATCGACAGCATCGATATGAACCCACGCATCAGGATTAACAAATTGTAATTCGGTGATCATGCCCTCGAGCGTTACGACGTCATCCAGATCGAAATGTGCCGCTGCCCCATGATGCGCATCGGCCTCACCATCAGGAACGAGGACCAACAGTACAACTAAGAGGAACAGCGAGCGACCGAGGAGTTCTGTTCGGGTGTCGCTCATCATCTTGAACATCGTGTGTGTTCTCCGAGTATCGTCATTGGAATGCCATCGTGCAGAACTCGTGGCGCTTCCGCGGCAGTCGTATCATCGACGGCCCTCCCAGATTACAATAAGTTGGATAGCCGGGGAGGATTCATCATGCGCACTGTTTCACTGATGTCGGCGGCACTGACTCTGTTCGTGTCCGCACCGCTCCTCGCCCAGGGATTGACCTGGACCGAATACGAGAGTCGACCGGATTTCTTCAGCGTCAACTTTCCCGGTGAGCCGACGATCGACGAATTCACCTACCCCACCGAATATCGAATTACGTTGCCGGGGCGCGTCTACCGTTTCGATACCGATACGCACAGCTACTCAGCGACCGTTATCGACTACACAGACGCCGTCGAGACCCACCTGGCGCGCAACGACGCGTGCCGGGGGGCCGGGGGCGATGGCGACCTCTGCCAGGACGACGGCCCCGAAGAAATGCGTGGCGCGATCGTCTATGCATCGTGGAATATCATGAATCGGGAAGGGGTCGAGGTAATGCACTATGCGCACTACAACTCAGATCGCGTCGAAGGCCACGCGATCCGCCTGACGAACGCCGACGAATCGCGTACGTCTGCTGTAATTCATATGCACGAGAACCGTCTCTATATTCTTGAATCCACAGTGCCGAAAGGGGCGCCTGCACCGGGACTCTTTCAGATATCGCTGCGGTTTCTCGACAGCGAGTTCAAGCCCGTACGCTATGAGTGGGAGGGTACTCGCCTGTATACCAACGGCTATCCGCCACCGGCCCGGGTCATCAGGTAACCGATTAGAGCATCTGGAAAACTATGGGGATCCGTGACGATGCGAACTAGAATTCTGGGGCTTGTAACACTATGTGCCATAGCGCTCGCCTTGCCGGTATGGTCCCACCATTCTCATAACGCATACGAGATCACGGTATGGACAAACCTGGAGGGCACGGTCAGCGAAGTACATCTGATCAATCCGCATTCCTGGATTTATCTCGATGTGGTCGACGAAAACGGCGAGACGACGATCTGGGCGCTTGAAGCCACCGGTCCCAACGGCATCATGCAAAATGGTGTCACCCCGGAGGATGTACGGCCCGGCGATCCTATCAACGTCAGATGCCATCTACTACGCGACGGCACGAACGGTTGCTTGCTCGGGTTCGTGACACCGATGCACGGCGACCAGGCGCGAGGCCACGGCGTCGAGTTGGAGTGGGATTAAGCTGAAGTCGTCGCTCAGCGAAGCAATTCGTTCAAGAAAAACAGAACCATCGCGTTACGTTCGCTATCGAAAAACGGTTCCCCACCGTGCCCTGCTCCGTGAATGACCTCGAAGTGAACCGGCAGACCGTGTCTCTTGTAAGCGCCGTGGAGTTCGTGTGACTGATTGATCGGCATATCCGGATCCTGATCGCCGTGCAGGATGAGCAGCGGCGGATCCGCCGCGTCGATATGCGACACGGGACTCGCCAATGCCGCCAATTCTCTACGTCCCTCTACCGGACCTCCGAGGAGCAACTCCAGCGCCGGCGCGCGTTCAGATAATCCGAACGGCGTTGATTGATCCAGAATAGAGTTGAGATTCGAGGCGCCGAAGTAGCTCACGATCGCCTGGACGTCGGACGATTGATCGAGATGCTCGCCAACTTCACCTTCGAGCCCCTCGTGCCCGTTGGTCACGCCGACGAGTGCGGTTAGATGCGCGCCAGACGATCTGCCATGGATCCCGATTCGCGTCGCATCGTAGCCATACGTCGCAGCCATCGCGCGCAGGAAACGAATCGCGGCTTTGATGTCATGAACCTGCGCCGGGAACACAGCATCGACGGAGTTGCGGAACTCGATGCTGGCGATGGCGTAGCCGTCCTTCACGAAGTCCGTTGTATAGACCGTTTCCTTCGATCCTCGTTGCCAGGCGCCGCCGTGTACCCACACGAGCAACGGCGGATCCGCCGTGTCCGTCGGCAGGTAGAGATCCAACTTGAGCTCGCGCCCGTCGACGACTGCATACGTGATATCGGACGACTTTAAATAGTGGCTCTGATCCGTAACGCCCTGCGATTGTTGCGCAGACGAGCAAGTCGCGAAAAATATCATCGCGCCCGCACAGCAGCCGGGAATTTCCCGTATCGATCTCATCGTTCCCCCAGAAGCAACAGGCGCTGGCGCTACTCGTCCACCGGCAACGCGTATGCCAGCAGCTCGCCACTATAGTCCGCGCCACTAACGGCGACCACGATGTACTGCCTGCCATCGAGCATGTATGTCATCGGCGCTCCCGTTTGGGGTGCCGGCATATACACCGAACCGAGTTCGTCGCCCGTCGCCTTGTCATACGCACGCAGCATCGCGCCGCGGCCATCGGGCGTCGTGACGAAACCGGATTCGCCGGCGATGAGCAACGTCGAGGTGGCGAGCACGCCGCCGCGACCGGGCCGGCCTGTGCGCGGTATATCCAGATCCGCAAGCAACGGATGGTTTCGAATTTCGTCGGGCGTGTCCCCGTGCGCGATCTGCCAGACGAGTTCGCCGGTGTTCATATCGAATGCCGTGATGCGCCCATAGGGTGGCTTGATGATCGGCAGCCCCTGCACCGTCGGTACGGCACGGCCGTCGTTCGGCGGCTCCCCTAGTGCGGGATCGGTCACCATGCCGCGGATATAAGCCATATCCGACTGGTTCTCGGCAGGAGCGATAAGACCGAGCGGCGACACTTGTGTAGAAGATTGAATGTAGAACAATCCCGTTTCGGGATCGTACGAACCACCTGGCCAGTTGGCTCCGCCGACAGTAGACGGCAGCATCAGCGTAGCGAGCGGCCCGTCCCAGCGACTCACGACAGGCGGCGTAAACAATGGTCCGATCTTGTAGCGCGAGACGATCTCGATCGCTTCCGATCTCAGTTCCGGCGTGAAGTCGATCAGATCGTCGAGTGAGACACCCTGGCGATCGAACGGTGGCGGCCAGGTGACGAACGGCTGTGTGGGGCTCGACACTTCGAGAGGTACGGCCGACTGCTCCACCGGCCGCTCCTCGATCGGCCAGATCGGCTCACCGGTGACGCGGTCGAACACGTAGAGCCAGCTCTGCTTCGTCGGCTGTATCAACGCCTGCACCGGCCGGCCTTCGACAACCAGATCGGCGAGAATCGGTGCGCTCGGGATGTCGAAATCCCAGATGCCGTGATGCACAAGCTGGTAATGCCAACGCCGCTCGCCGGTATGGAGATCGACGGCGACGATGCTCTCACCGAACAGCCCGTCGCCGTGCCGGTGGCCGCCATAGTAATCGCCGGTGGGCTGCTCAACGGGCAGGTAGACAAGCCCGAGGTCCTCATCCACGCTCATTTGCGTCCAAACGCCGGTATTGCCAGTGTAGGCAGCCGTGCCTTCCGCCCACGTGTCCACACCGAACTCGTCAGCGCTCGGTATCGTGTGAAAGATCCACAGCCGTTCCCCGGTCACTGCGTCGTAGCCGCGGATGAAGCCTTTCTCGTTGCGTCGGCTGACGGGAGCCGAGCCGGTTAGGTGCGCGGCACCAACAACGATGACGCCATCTGCCACGATAGGCGTCGCGTGGAGGCCTATTTCACCGGTGATCAGGTCCATCTCCTGGTCGATCTCCAGCTTGAGGTCAACGACACCGTCCGTACCAAAGCCGGGTACCGGAACGCCGGTCGCCGCATCGAGCGCGAGCATCCGATAACCCGGTGTGACGTAGATGATGCGCGCCTCGTCACCCTCGCTCCAATAGGCCAGCCCTCTCCCGGACAACCGTCGCGGTGCCGCCGCGCCGCGCTCGCCCTCGTGCTCGCGATGCATCCACAACATCTCGCCGGTGCCCGCGTCGAGCGCCACGACAGCTCGACGCGTACCGGCCGTCGTGTAGATAACGCCGCCGACCATCAGTGGCGTCGCCTGAAGGTTATATTCCGGCGTGGGGCCGAGCGCATCCGTCTTGAAGCGCCACGCTATCTCGAGGTCATCGAAGTTGTCGGCGTCGATCTGATTCAGCGGCGCATACTTGGTGTTCGCAAGATCGCCACCGTAGGTGGACCACTCCCCATCCGCGGTTCCGTTCTCGACAGCACTTGCAGAAACGAACGCCAGCAGGCTGCTGCCGACCACTGCCCACGTGCATGCCCGGGCGGGCGCGCTCACGGCGGCTAGCTCTCGTTGTCGGCGATCATGACCAGCCCGACGGTATTCGTACTGCTCTGATGAATCACCAGATTGCCGTCAGGCGTCGCCCGCATATTCCGAATGATGCCGATACCGGAAGGAACGGCCCAGCTCTGGAATACCTCAGTCGCAGGATCAAAGCGTACGAGCGCATCAGGACGCTGGTCCGACTCGTTGTACCAGACGATGCCGTCGATGACTTCAATGGCGTACGGGTGAGACCGCGGCCCGCTCGGCGACGGCCATTCCTTGGTTTCGCCGGTGTCCGGGTTGAGCCGGCCGATATAACCGCGGCCGGAATCGACATACCAGATCGTATCGTCGCTCGCGAGCGCGAGTCGGCGAATATAGTAATTGCCGTGATGCGACTCCGGATTCGGGTTGGGCGTCCGATACTCGGTTACTTCCCACGAATCGGGATCGACTTTAGCTATCGCATTACTGCCACGGTAAGCGACCCATATCGTGCCCTTCGAATCCACTTTGATGCCGTACGGCCGTGCGCCCTCAGTCGGCATCGTAATCAGCCGGATATCTCCCGTGTCCGGGACAAGGCGGCCGAGCATGTTGCTGTTCTGTACGGTGAACCAGAGGTCGCCGCTGGGCGTGAACGCCGGCGTGTGCGGGTCGCGCGCCGCGGGATCGGGCATCAGGTAAACGGTGATCTCGCCGGTAACCGGATCGAGCATGCCCATCGAGCTGTTACTGTTACCCGTATACCAGATATTGCCGGCCACATCGTCAATGATGCTATGCGGCCGAGCGGTCGGATCGAGCAAGAATTCCGTCATCTCCCCGGTCTTCGGATCGAGCCGGCCGACAAGGCTGCCGTACATCCCGGCCCACCAGACCATGCCGTCCGGCGTCATCAGCGGGTCGCGGGGCCGTTGCCCGAGTGTGGGTACGGTCCACTCCTGAAAGGTGATTTCGGTGTCGCCGGCGATCAGCGTCGGAAAAAGTGCATCGTTTTCGGGGAAGCTCGTTGCCAGATACTGCGCAATATCGGACGCCAACGACTCCGGCAGATCAATCATCTTGCTCATCAGATGGCGCCATCGTTCATTCGTGTAGCCATTCGAGGCGACGATGAGATCGGTTTCATGACAGGCCACACAGGCGGCCTGGACGAGCTCCTTACCGGCCCCGTCCGGCAACTCGTGCCCGGCTTGTGCCTGGGCCAGCGCCGGGAGACCAAGCGCCATTAAACTGGTAATCAGAAAACGACCTAACGACTCGGACATGATTCTCTCCCGTGGTTCGGCTCTGGCTGCCGTTGTGGTTATGGGGCTCATCTTATCCCCTCGGGCTCACCTTATACCAGCGCGCACCGCGCCAGGTCGGAACCTTAGCCTATACTCACACTCGAAGTACCGAGCGATGAGGCCGAATACGCCTGGTTATTCGTAGGATCGATGACTAGTCGGGTCAATAACAGGAGAGTGTCATGACGAACCAACAACGAATCAGCTACGTCCCACTCGATCTGATGACTCCCGAAATGCGGGAGGAGATGGAGCGCTGTGTACGTGAGGGAACGCCGCGTCCTGAGAGTAGTGCGGTACGCGCCCACGTGCCGGCCTGTTTTTGGTTTTTCGCCGAGTCCTGGAATAATATTTTTCGTAACGGCGTCCTTGCGCACGAAGTAAAAGAGCTTTGCCGTCTCTACGTCTCGCGGTCGGTCATCTGTGAATTTTGCGGCAATCAACGCTCCGTCAAAGGTCAGAATGCAGGCGTTAAAGAAGCGCAGGTGGACGATCTCATGGACTTCGAGAAATCCGAGAGATACGACGACCGCCAGAAAGCGGCACTCTCCTATGCAGAAGCGATCGTCTGGCGACTCGACACGGACGACGCCTTCTGGGATCGGCAGCACAAACACTTCAGCGAGCAGGAACTGGTAGAGCTAGGGTGCGCGATCGGCCTGACGCTGGGGCAGCAGAGTTGGTTGCGGCTGCTGAACATCGATCATCACGAGGTGATGGTCGGACAATCTTCGGCTTCGATGGCACCGGGCTTTGAGACTAGAGAGGGGCTGAAGAAATCCAAAGCCGCTCCGGATTATTGGGTTAACCAGACGCCCGCCGGAAAAGCCGACTCCGCATAACGCCTGTCGGAGAGAAGCCGCGGTCTGTAGCCCCGCTACTGATCGAGACGGCGGAATTTCTGGACGCGCTGCCCGGTGTTCACCTCGGTCGTGAATAGATTGCCTTGCGAATCTATCGCGATGTCATGGACAGCGTGAAACTGCCCTGCCCAGCGGCCCGGCCGACCAACGCGCGCCCGTGTTAAATTAGACGCGCGATCGACAATTCTCATCTCGTTGTTAAAACCGTCGACCATGAAAATGAAACGCTGATCAGCGTCCACAGACAGCACGAGATCGTAGACCGAACCGTTCATTAGAGTGTCTGGCTCAAAGAACGCCTCCGAAACAAAAGTGCCGTCTTTCTGGAAGATCTGATAGCGGTCGTTGGTACGGTCGCAGACATAGACGAGCCCGCCCCTAGAAACCTGGACGCAGTGAACCGGGTTCCCAAACTGGTCGGATGGAGGCACGGCTGGATCGTATGACGGTATGGGATTGTCGTGAGGCCTGTTGCCATAGGCTCCCCAATGCCGTTTGTAGTCGCCGGTTTCGGAATCGAACACGACGATGCGGCGATTGCCGTAACCGTCCGCTACATAGACCTCACCCCCCTCGACATCGACGAACAGGTCCGCCGGACGACCGAGATTCTGAAGATCATTGCTGCCTGTGCCCTGGTCCGGCCGGCCGATCTGCATCACAAACTCGCCGTCCATCGTGAATTTAAGAATCTGACTGTCGCCCTGGCCGTTGCCGGCGAGCCAGACGAATCCGTCCGCGAGATGAATGCCGTGCTCCGAACTCGGCCAGTCATAGCCCTCGCCAGGTCCGCCCCAGGCTCGCAACACATTGCCGCTCTGATCGAACTCCAGCACGGGCGGAGCGGGAAAGCAGCACTTGCTGCCCGGCGGATCCTGGGTGGCTGCGATTTCTCGGTCGCTCAGAGAATTAGGCCGCTGAACGATCCAGACGTGGTCGTCCGAATCAACGTGGACACCAGAGACCTGGCCGACAATCCAGTTATTCGGCAGCGGCTTCGGCCAGAATGGATCCACGATAAACTGCGGGATCTCCGCCACGAGTTCGTCAGCCGCGACTGTTGTGGGCGTATTGGCGGTACGCTGGTCGAACGGCAAGTCGCGCACAGTATTCTGCGCAGCCGCCCAATTCCACGTAAGTGGCAACAAGCCGACAATGGCCCACACACTTCGATACCGGGTTGCTATCCGCATGACGTTAATCCTTCCTGCAGCGATGGCGTGTTTCAAGCCGTCGAATCGGCCGAGCGAAACTTACTGCCCGACAATCTCGTCGTACGCGGCCGTGATCAGTGCTTGAGAGCCTCTCGGTCCTGCCCATCTCTCGTCGCAGTTTGACGAAGGACTGGCAGCGATGACCTGCGCCTGCACGGGCATACTCGCGCTGAGGGCAAGCACCAAGGCACAGCAAATGATGGAAGCTAGGGTAGACATCTTTTCTTGTTCTCTCGTCTTCACGAGATCTTCTCCTTCTTAATCTTACCCCACACTTATCCTACGAAGATAACGCGGAGATCCGGCCGATTTTTCCCGTAGCCCCGCTCGGGGTGCCCACGGCAGCTACGGCGAACTTATCATATTTGTCACCGATAGGTCCCTGCTCGGGCAATAGCGCAGGACGAAATTTCTGCGACCCAGGCAAACATGGAATCTTACTCTAGTCGATGCTGATATTTATATCGTAAGCAATTGTTCCATATGCATTTACTGGTTATTCCCCAACCGCTCTCACCGAGGCCGCGCGCAGTGACGTCAAAGAGATGCTGGAGCGAAAGGATCAAATCATGGGCTTTGGCCATGCAATGTATAGTGTGCGCTTCTTGTTGATTGCCGGCCGGTGTCTGAACGAACCGGTCGCGCGTGGCGGCCCATTCGTCATGAATACCCGCCAGGAAGTGATGCAGGCTTTTAGAGATTTCAAAAATAACCGCTTTCAGGAGTAGCCAATGGGACTTCTCATCGACGGCGTATGGCACGATCAATGGTATGACACGAAGGCATCAAGGGGACGCTTCGTCCGCACCGAGACTCAGTTCCGCAACTGGATAACCGCGGATGGATCGCCCGGGATCAGCGGAGATGGCGGCTTTAACGCAGAATCCGATCGCTATCACCTGTACGTCTCTTATGCGTGCCCCTGGGCCCACCGGACGATGATTTATCGCGTCTTGAAGGGGCTAGAGGACGTGATCTCGCTGTCGGTTGTCGATTGGTTTATGGGCACGGACGGCTGGACATTCAAGGATTCTGAGCTTCCGGATATCGTCAACAACGCCAAGCTATTTCACGAGATCTATACGGCAGCCCAAAAACATTATTCTGGGCGGGTTACCGTACCCGTGCTTTGGGACAAGGAACGCGACACGATCGTGTCGAACGAGTCATCCGAAATAATCAGGATGCTGAACAGCGCATTCGACGAGGTTGGCGCAACTCCAGGCGACTACTATCCCAAACACCTGCGCGCGGAGATCGACGCGCTGAATGAGCGCATCTACACTACCGTCAACAACGGCGTCTACAAATCCGGTTTCGCAACCACGCAGGAAGCCTACGAACAGGCGGTGGCACCGTTGTTCGAGACGTTGGATTGGCTCGATGCGCGACTATCGAGCCAGCGTTACCTGACCGGCGACAGCATTACCGAAGCAGACTGGCGACTGGTGACAACCCTGTTGCGTTTTGATCCCGTCTACGTTGGGCATTTCAAGTGCAACATCCGACGAATCGCTGACTACCAGAATCTATCGGGTTACGTGCGCGATCTCTATCAGCAGCCGGGGATTGCGGGGACGCTCCGACTCGATCACATAAAATCTCACTACTACGGCAGTCATGAGAAAATCAATCCGACTCGCATCGTTTCGATTGGACCCGAGCTGGACTATGCAGCACCACACGACAGAGCCCGCCTCATTTAATGAAAGTCGCGGCACAAATCTCCGTTGATGATGCTGCGAGATTAATTAAGACGGGAGACACCTTGGTCGTTGGCGGCTTTGGCATGACCGGCCATCCGATACATTTACTGCACGCGATCGCGAAAACTGATGCCAAGGAGCTGACCTATATCGGCAACAACGTCGGAGAGCCAGGACTGGGGGGCGGCCGCTTACTGCGCCAGGGGCGGATCGCGAAAGCGATTGGATCTTTTTTCACCGGCAATCCGGAGGTCGTGAAAGCTGCTCAATCCGGCACCTTCAAGGTAGAGCTGTTACCGCAGGGTACGCTGGCCGAGGCGATACGCGCGGGCGGCGCTGGTCTGGGTGGATTCTATACGCCGACCGCTGCGGGTACGCCGCTCGCGGAGGGACGGGAACTCCGAGTCATCAACGGGCAGGAACATGTCTTCCAACCGGCCTTGACAGCCGACGTCGCTCTGGTTCGCGCGTGGCAAGCGGATACGGCGGGAAACCTCGTGTATCGGATGACCGAGAATAATTTCAACCAGGCAGCCGCTACCGCAGCGAAACTCGTCATCGCGGAGGCCGAGCACATCGTGCCGATCGGAGAACTTAACCCAAATCATATTCACACACCGGCGTGCTTCGTCGATTATCTCGTACAAGCTCATACGAGTCTTCACGATTTGGGCTCATCGGCATCGATCGCGGCGAGCGATAAACGCGTCGACGATTCCCGCATGAATATGGCCCGTGCCGCGCTCAACGAATTGCAGCGCGGCGATATCGTAAACCTCGGCATCGGCATTCCTACGCTTGTTGCCGACCTGATTCGTCCCGAGCATGGCATCATCATGCACACGGAGAACGGCATGCTGGGCGTCGGCCCTGAGCCGGAGTCGGGTGGCGCCATGGACTACCCCGTCAACGCCGGCAAGATACCAGTGACGGCGCTACCCGGCAGTAGCTATTTCGACAGCGCGAATTCATTCGCAATGATTCGCGGCGGACACGTCGACGTCGCGGTCATGGGTGGACTGCAAGTCGATCGACAGGCAAATCTTGCGAACTGGGCGGTACCAGGCAAGCCACTGCTCGGCGTTGGCGGCGCGATGGATCTCGCGAGTGGCGCCAGGCGACTGATTGTCACGATGACGCATACGAGCAGAGACGGAAAACCGAAGCTGGTCTCGGAATGCACGCTGCCGCTTACCGCCACACGGGCGGTGAACGTACTCATTACCGATCTGGCGAAATTTCGATTCGTGGCCGGGGAAATTCGCCTAGTAGCACTGCTACCCGGCGCATCCTTGGAAGATGTCGAGAACAACACCGACGCAGACTACGCCGTCGCTATCGAGTCCTCGTAAGCGCACGCGATCAAACCGGTTTTCCTCCGAATCAGGCGTTTCTGTGCCACCGTCTTCACCTCAATCTGTCTGCTCTACCCGCCATTCGACGCCTAGTACACCGCTTGCGCTCTAACCTTTCTTGAGATTTCGTTGTTTGACCCACGTAGACTAGCCAATGACCGAGCTTGTTCGCTTATTGCCTTCGGCGACCGCCACCTGTCTCTGCCTATCGTCGTTGGTTGCGCGCAGCAAGACGACGGCGCGGATGCTCCCCTACGGGCGATAACGAACATAACGGGTAATCTCTACGAAGCACGAGACAACATACACAACACGGTGTTTCTCGTGACGCCCGACGGCGTGATCTTGGGCTATCCGATCGGCATCGCTTTCGCGCGATGGCTCAAGACGAAGCTGGCGGAGCGATTCAACTCCGCCGTGAAGTACGTGATCTACAGCCACCATCATCCGGAACACGCAACAGGCGGAATCGTATTTGCCGACACAGCAACGTTTGTGGCACACGAAAACGTGGTAACCGCATTTAACGCGTCTTTCCCCAGCAATGCTGGGCAGATGGACCGCAACGATAACGGCAGAATCGAGCGGTCCGAAGCGATCGACCCCGACTATCCCGGGAGCTTCGATACCTACGATCGCGACGGGGGCGATAGTATTACCGGCATAGAAATCAATGCCGACACCCCTCGACTAGACATCGTTTATTCGACGCAGATGAGCCTCGAATTGGGAGGCAGCCGCGTCATGTTGATGCACCCGGGTCCGTCGCACTCCGATGACATGACCGTGTTGCTTTTTCCCGAGGAGCGCACAGTGTTCGGCGTAGATCTTCTACACGTGAAACGCTTTCCGGTGAGTTTAAACGGCTATACCGTGAGTGAGTACGTAGACGCCAACGCCTAAGTTCAGGAACTGGATTTTGACATTCTCGTTCCCGGACACGGCAACCTTGTCGGGAACAAAGCCGATTTTACTCTCTATCTAGACTTTTTTCGAGCACTCGAGGCGGCGGTATCGAACGGGATCGCCGATGGGAGAAGTCTGGAGGAGATGCGCGAGAATCTGTCCTTTCCCGGTTACGAAAACTGGCTCCTCTTCAAGACAAGGAAAGTCGGCTTGATCACGGAAGCCTACGGACTTTTGACCGGCGACGTCGCGGAGTAGTGAGGCCTATGAGACTGACTCGTTTCGCCTGAAGAGTCAGCTGCGGTGGGGGCGATGGCTTTAACTCTTTCCTTCGCCGGCCCTCGCCGAGCCGATCCGGGAAACCTGCGTCGAGCTCTCAACGTCAGCGCCGGATTCAGGCTTCGGGACCTCGCTCGCTTCTTCCGCCGTTTCCTCTGCTTCGTGCACGGAATAGAGCTGCGGTGCATTGCGGTTGACATGCAGCTGGAATATGTCGGCACGGTTATAGTGCCCCGCAAAGTCGTGCCGTAGTTTCATCATGATGCCGGCTTCGAGGTCGCAGTCCGCGTAGAGGATCCCCTCCTCCGCGCCCATTGGGCCGGCAATGATACGGCTATTGGGCGCAACGATGACGCTGCCGCCACTACAGTCGGGATCGCGCAAGAACTTCTCGGCCTCCGGGCCGGCCTGGAGCTTGTCGATCATACTCTCGTCAACGGTGCCGCACGAAGAGACGACATAGGCCTTGGTCATTTGCGCGAACGCCTGCGAATCGATCGACACGCGATTTCGCAACGGGTCACCGCTGGTCGGAAAATGATTGGGCCAACTCATTACATGGACTCGGGTACCCTCCGCAGTAAGGCCGAACACGGCGAGGGGATTGGAATTCTCGCCGCAGATCAAACCGCTGGCAGGGCCGAACTCGGTCTCGAAAGCACCGAATGTGTCGCCGAAGCCGCCCATATGTACGAGCCGCTCACCTACCGTGGGCATAAACTTCTGATGCTTACCGATAAACTTGCCCTCTCGGTTTATCCACACCTGTGAGTTGAACATCGTGCCAAGCGTGTTCGGCAGCTTTTCGCACACGCCCATGACGACGTATGCGTTCGCATCCCGTGCCGCGGCACAGAGCGCGTCGATTTCCGGGCCCGGAATCTCGACGGAGTTCTTGAAGAGCTCTACAGACAGTTTATTGACGACCGCACTGGTCGCGGGATGATGGTGATACCAGACCGGGTGCGCGGGGATGAACCCCTCAGGAAAGGCGATGAACTCGGCGCCGTTTCGGCCTGCTTCTCGGATCAGATCGCAGGCTTTAGCGGTCGTTTTTTCGCGATCGAGAAAAACCGATGCCGCCTGCACTGCCGCAACTTTAACTACCGCATACTGGTCACCCATCACGATCTCCTCTGAGGGTCGATTCGCCTTCGGACCCCGCAACAGCCTATCTGGTCGGCTTCCCGTTCTAGGTGCCGACCTCGACCAACGCAACTCGATTCACGGCGCTACAGGCCAATACGAGGTTGCCGTCTGCGGTCGCCATCATGTTGCGGATGACGCCGCCGCCTGACGGAATCACCCAGGATTGAAACACCTCTGTTTCCGTGTCGAAGCGCACGAGCGTATTTGGCCGCGCCGACGATTCGCTGTACCAGATCACGTTACCCACTGTCGCAATGCCGTAGGGCCTCGAGTCGGCTCCGCCCGGGGAAGCCCATTCCTGAACGTCACCGGTCTCGGGATCGAACCGACCCAGATAGCCGCGCGTGTAGTCCGTATACCAGACCGCGTCATCCGGAGTAAGCGCAATACGTCGGGGACGCGAATCGGCATGCGGCAGCTCATATTCGGTAATTTCAGCCGTCACCGGGTCAATACTGCCGACCCGGTTACCGCGAAAGTCGACGTACCAAGGCACGCCCTTAGAATTGACCTGGATACCATAAGGATACGTGCCGGAGGTCGGCGTCGCCGAAATCGTCATCTCTTCGGTCTCGGGCACGAGCCTGCCCACGTGACCGGATTGCAGCGTGAACCACAGCGTACCGTCCTGGTCGAAAATGGGCGTGTGCGGACCACGC
>Ga0310122_10000394_pt1 | contig 27790 bp, 19 predicted proteins | sample CB6_Bottom_1051__FD_203503 | JGI IMG/M metagenome (GOLD analysis project Ga0310122, IMG submission 203503) | Marine microbial communities from Western Arctic Ocean, Canada - CB6_Bottom_1051 | ecosystem: Environmental > Aquatic > Marine > Oceanic | place: Canada: Western Arctic Ocean | collected...
AAGAAGATCGTGCCTAAAAGCATTATTAAACTCTGGTAACGATTCTTTTATTTTTTTTTGTTTAGATAACTCCAAAAATTTTGCATAACTTTTCTTAGCGTTAGTTTGATTTAAAAAAGAGGATGTATTAAACCACTGATCATAAACATTTTTTACCAACCGCCACTGAATGTTGTCACCACGCAAAAAACCAACACCCTGCTTCTGTAAAATATGGTGATTGATAAGCCCTAAAATGCCGTAATAAATTTGCAAGCTTTTTATGTCATCTTGGCCCCAAGAACTTGAATATACTCTTAGTTTAATCAGTGGCTCTGCTATGGAAGCTATCATCCCCCCTGAGTCAATCAATTCGAGATACATATTGAAATCAATGGATTTTTCGCATCTTTCAAGATACCCCCCAAAGTTAATAATCTTCTTCCTTTGAAACATGACTGAGGAATGTGGAAAAGGACTTAAATTGTATAGACATCCCAACAAAGATTTATGATCTGTGGGGTATGTTTTTTTGCCAATAATTTTACCATCTATGTCTATCAGGAGTGCATCGCTGGAAAGAAGGGAAATATCAGGTCTACTTGCAAATATCCTTATCTGATGAGATAAGCGATGAGGAAGGGCAATATCATCAGCATCTAAAATTGCAATATAATCACCCTTGGATTTTTCTAGGCCCAGATTGAGTGCAGCTGCTCTACCGATTCTGCCTGGTTGTATTAATGTCATTCTTTGATCCAATAATTGATTTACATACTCTGGTGATCGATCATCAGAACCATCATCGACCAATATGTACTCAAAGTCTCGGTAGGTTTGACTTTTGATGCTTTCTATTGCTTCTTGTATAGTTGTTTCAGAATTGTAGAAAGTGGTAATGATGGAAACTGTAGACATCTTAAAACAAACTCCTGTTAGCAAATTTTTTTGAGCACGATCCTGATAATGTTCTCTTTTGCATTGCTTTCCTTCTTTATCCAGCTGATTCGATTTGTACCTGCTTTAATGCCATAAGACGGAAAGTATGATACTTGAGTAATTTCAACAGTATCTGCCCCAAAGACGGATAGTGAGAAATCAAACTCATCTATTTTAAAATAAATTGAATGGTTGTTCATTCCTTTAATGCTGATATGTGGAGAAAAATATAAAAAACCCTCCAAAGACAATGCATAAAAAGAATCAGTAATAACTACCTCATGCTGATCAACCAATTGGATGTTTCGTGTCCATTTGAATTCATTTGGTCTGTCAATCCCCCTAACAATATATTGTTGATCTGAATCACCCCGGTACTTTACCAAACTTAGATCCGAACCACCTAGCAATGGCATAAATCCATCTAGATGAAATAAAAGCTCTCGATTATTCAAAATTACAGTTGAATGTGCCTCTGCCTCATTTCCAATTAGCTGTTCGCTTGAATGAGAATCGTAAGAATATCTCCCAATATCTATAAAAATAGGATAGCCGGAATTGTAAAGAACAAAGCTTCCGAAATCTCTATGTCCATGGCCAATAGGGTAGGCTTGGTTTGATGGATGAGAATATGCAATTGCAAACCAGTCGCTCCAATCTACAACATCCCAACCATTATTATCTTTTGATTGAGTATCTGATGGACCGGTTGTATTGATTGTGGAACCCCATATTTTATTCCACAAACCACGATTGTGAGTTTCTCGAGGATCAAACCAATCAAAAGGAACATCAGGGGAAACATCACCAATTGCTGGCAGGTCACTTAATCTTTTTAAATCTGTAGGTATCAATCTTCTTGATGCTCCAGTCATTGCTCTTGAATACTTTCCAATCCAATCGGTAAAGGCAGAATCGTCAAATATATTTGCAACCACCGAGATTTCCAAAATGGTTCTAGTCAGGAGCAACTGATAGTGACTTGATGCTTCAAGTAAAAATCCTCCATTTCCAATCATCTTGGGTAAATGCCTTTTTAAGATAGTTGTTGCAAGTAAAATAAAGTCTTCTCTAAGTGTGAAATAGCCACCTATATATAATGCTCTTGCGTTGTTGATTACATGGTTATTAATAATCCCACTAGCAGGGTATTCCAAATTATCTTTCAAGGTTAACAAATGATCCTCTATAACAAGTTGTAATTCTTGAAATTGATTTTTTGTAATACATGAATGATTAATTGCTACAGATGCGTAAACGATTAAATTACAAATTCTTTCTGAAATATTGTATGGCTGCCAAGCAATTCCTTTCTTCTGTTCTGAATGAAGTGAAATCCAAATCATTATTTGTTCAAAATAAGATTTGAGTTTTGATGCCTCAACACCTGAGGCGATATGTTCTACCAACCAATGGAAACGGTGTGCAAGATTCACCGTCTCATTATCGACTGTGGATAAATTTTTCTCATTCCATATATCGGTTAACCCAGACATGGAAACTTTTGCTCCTGCCAAATTTATCTTCGGATGATTGGACTGTGGCTGAAAAGTAAAAAAACTCCATGAACGATGATCAATATTGCCTAGCTTTTTTTCGCCATTTATTCCTTTCCATGCCTCTAAAACTTCATCTGGATACCATCTGCTGCTGTATAGGCCGAATAATAGAACCTTAAGCCGATTTATCATTGGCTTGAAAAGACCTATAGCTATGGCCTTAGGCCATAAGGTGAGTTTAATAATTAGTTTTTGAATTGGATTTGAAAAAACTTAATAATATTAATGCTACTAACCCAAAAAATCATCCTCTGGTAATGTAATCTTGCGTCTTGGATCGATCAAACGCTGATAACCATCAATTAAAGCAGCTGAATGAGTGATTTTGTAAACTTCCCAAAACAGATAAATCGGCCCAACCACGCCAATGTATAACAATAACAACAAACGATAATCTAAGAAAAATATATCCAAGTAGGTTGTAAAAATATGCATTAAAGACAGCAACAACAATAGCAGCGGACACCAGCGATCTTGGAACGGGGTTAACAATAGAAAGATGATGCGACGCATCCACTTAGGTTGTTTACTTTTTGCTGGTGGGGTCAACTCCTGAAACTCTTTAATTTTCAGATTCAATGAGTCGCTATCTAGTTTATCCCTCATTAAAGTCCAACAAATAACCGTCCATCCTGCATTTTGTACAGTTTTACTCATGATAGGCACTAGAATTGCGAGCAGACCAATCATAAGAATCGACGTTTCAGATAAACTCTCTAAACTCGCTAAAAACAAACCCATGACCAAAGCTGTCGGTGTTATAAAGTGCATAAACCAATCCATGTAATGCCCTTGTACTCCACCTTCTTTTCTGTATCTTGCTACTTCTCCATCGCTCATATCTAAAATTGCAAATATTTGAAAACAAAGAGCTCCTGCAAAAATTAGAAATGCCGAATCATTAGAAATCAAAAATCCTCCTAAAATAGCGATCAAAGCTGACAGAAATGTCACCTGATTGGCATTCATGCCTAAATTCAAGCACACCCAGGTAAAATAAATTGAAACTTTGTAATAAAATTGAGACAGAAAATCTGTAAAAATTGATGGTCTTGATGCTTGGCAAATAACTCTTAATTGACTGATTGATTCTTTAACCATGAAACGTTCCTTTTTGGCTTGGTGACTAATACGGTACTTATTCAAAATCTCGTCCAATGCTAAAATTGTTTGAGTATCATTCTTAATAAAAGGACACTTGCGTAATCCTTTTCCACCCGATGCAAAAGTGTGTAAACCTTCTTCACCCGAAGCAATAAAATCGGAGATGGCGTTTCTGAGCCACATTGCTGGTGATTGTATCACTTCAACTGGAAGTTCAAATATACTATTAATTTCAGAAAATAATTCCCAATACATGGATACTGCACGCTTGTGAACTGATGATCTTCTTTTAACAAAACTAAATAACATTATCTCTGTAATGCAATACACCAGATCATAATAAGCAGGGAGGATGTTGTTGAAATTTTCCCAATCAATTATCCATTCAACCTGACCATTTAAATACACTACATTTGATACAGATAAATCTCCATGACTAGCATTTTCCTTATTCTTAGTAATGTGGTCCTTAAAGTATTTAATTAAGGAAAGACAATGTAGGTAATTGGCATCGATTCCGGCATGACAATCTCCTATTTGACCATTAATATACTGCATTTGAAGTTCGGCATATTTACCATTGTTCTCATATCCTAGTATGTAACTTTCAGGGTCATGTTTGTTCTGCTTACAGAAAGTCTTAATTCCCTCATACTCCATTAAGAGTGCAGAGGCTCCTTCTGGCGTGAACGCTTTCTTAATTATTGTTGTAAAGTTGTTGTTTTGGATTAATACCCCCGTTTGAACATCAGTGAAATGGTTGCAATTACGAATGATCGATAAATTTGTGTTTCTTTCAAACATTTTATTTCTCAGCATGAATAACGAAGGATGGCGAAAAAAACATTAATTTGAGTGTTTTATAAAAAATAAACTCCATGCCTCTTATTAGAATCTTCATAAACCATAACTTATCACCTAAGAGTGAACTATAGGGGTGGTAAAAATATTGGTAGAATTCTTTTAAATTTAAATTATTCAGCACAATTACAGGATTTCTATGCCCTGGAAATGCATAGCTAATTTTTATGTTTTTAAATCCTGCCCGCTTTAAAAGATTGCGTAATCCCGTTTTTGAATATGTCCAGTTTCTGAATTTAGATCCCCTGAGAACAGAATGCACAATATCCTGAGCAAATCTTGGCAAAATAGAGAAGAAACGGATGTTGCAGTGTGACTCAGGCAATCCAAGAAAATATGATAAATTGTACCTATTTTCAATAGCCAAATACAGTGTGCCGCCTTCTTTAAGAGAGTCATGCATTTTTTTCAAGAAATTCTTTTGCATCTCGTAAGGAGATGCTGAGTGTTTCTTGCCTTTTTGATGTTTATTCTCTGAGGAATTTGCTTCAAAATCATCGATACATGGAATCCATTCAAGAACGTCGTTAACAATTACTTTCGTATAGAACTGCTCCTGTAACTTCTGTTGGTTTAAATCTGCACAAATAATCTCTAGATTTGTTAAGCCCTCATCCTGCTTTCTCCTTTTGAGAAATAGAAGACTCTGCTCAGTTTGATCAATTGCAAAAATCTTTGCTCCAGTTCTTGCCAGGGGAATAGTCACTGCACCCCACATACAACCAGCATCAAGAATGACATCATCTTTGCTGATATTTAATGATGCAACTCCACCCATGCGCCCTGGGGAAGAAAACTCTTCTTCATGCTGAGGAAAATATTTTTTCATTACCTCATAGGCACTTTCTTCTCTCAAATGCTGAGCAAATAATGAGTGCTCTTTTTGTGAAATATATGACCAATAGTTACCTTGTTTTCCATACCATATTCCATCTTTATTAATCAAATCCATTCCTCTTGGATCAAAAAAATAATCATTATTCACAGTATTCACTCCTAAAATTAGTAGCTGTTTGCTTCAATTTATTTGTTAGTGGATAATGGCAAAATGTGCCAAATAGATTCTTAAATGAGTTAAAATACTCGCAATATTATTCAAATAATTCGGCATTTTCACGAATTCTAGTCTTTAAATCCTCCAGATCAGGATGAAAATCAATTTCTGCCCAATCACCAGGTTCAATTTCACAGGGTAAAACCTCAAAATCACTATCCATAATCTCTTGCATGGCAGAAAGATAAAAAAGGCTATGATTAGATTGATCTTTGAGCATTGAATGCAATGTTTTACTTATTTCCTGATAACCCTTCAATGTGAATTTAATAATCCCTACAGATTCTGCATTGGCAATTTTTCTATCTAATTTTTTACCAACAGCAACAACCCTATTCCCCTCTATTACAGCGAGCATATCATCAGAATCGTATCTCTGTTTTTTATCAATCGTCATTACTATGTCTCCGGGAGTTTTTAACAATTTTGATATCACGCTTTTCTTAAAAATATTATCCCCATTTATTGAGATGCTTGGGCCATCTACTTGGAGTAGCCCTAACCATAAAGAAATTATGTTATTTGAAGTTTCATAGAATGGGTTATGGAGTATCTGTATATCAGCATCTGAATCGTATTTAGTAATCATATCCTCAACTTGTTCTATAAGATATCCTGCCACAATATAAATACTTGTAATTCCACAATCTATTAAAACATTCAGCTGATTTTGCAAAACGGAAGTACCATTGCCTATATCTATAAGACATTTAGGAGTACTGGCAGTTAATGGGTACATTCGACTACCTTTACCAGCAGAGAGTATAATTGCATGCATTATAGTAATCCTTACATATATTTTGAGTTAGCGTAGCATCTTCTTTTAAACGTTTACATTGTAAATGTTCATCCATTCCTCGACGTTTAACATCATCCAAATCTTTAAACCAGCCTGTTTATCGCCATCGTTGAGTAAGATAGACTTTATTGCTTGCTGGTTAAAAATATCTTTTGTTTTGGCATTGGTATCTAATAATTTCGCTGATGCATATTCATGTAAAGGGCCTGACAACCATTTTGTTAAAGGTACTGGAAACCCAATTTTTCTTCTTTGGCTAACACTTTCCGGCAACCTATCTTGATATTGGGTTCTTAAAATAAACTTAGTAATATCTGCTTCTTCACTTATTTGGTCACTATTCAAATTTCGTGCTTGGCGTTCCCATTTTTTGCTAACCCATCGCAACTTATAATCAAGAGGCAGTGCATTGATGTTTTCAATAAGCCTGTGATCAACAAAAGGTACCCGGCCTTCAACGGATGCAGACATTGTTGCACTATCCAATCTACCCAACAATCCTTCCAGATGAACTCGCTGAAAAATCCAAATGTATTTTTCATGAAGATCCATCCCGTCCAATCTGCCCCACAACTTACTAAAAAATCTTCGATTGTGAGGATCGTCTCCTAAAGTATCCATAACCATTGGATTTAAAATTTTCATTTTTTCATCAAAAAGAAAATAACTATACTGACTAAGAAAATGATCTATTTCATTACCGAACTCTAAGTCTGAATATTTTTGATATAAATTTCCTTTTAGCTCTTTAGAGATTGTGTGAGTTTTAAGGCCACTTAGTCTTTGAAAATCAAAGGCTGATCTAAATATCCTGCCATAACCACCAAACAATTCATCAGCTCCCTCGCCTGACAATACAACTGTAATATCCTTTTTAAGAATCTTAGACAATTTATGAAGTGCAATTTCATTGGGAACCGCTAAGGGGGCATCTTTTACCATCAGCATAGTATGGAGTGATTCCAAATAAGTGTTTGCATCCAATAAGATTTCTTTGTGATCAGTCTGACAGAACTTAGCAACCTCTCTTGCATAATCAAATTCATTGAAACCCTCTTCTTGAAAACCAATTGTAAACGTCTTTATCGGCTCTTTATGAAGTTTTGCCATCAATGCTACCAGTACACTTGAATCAAGACCGCCACTTAGAAAAGAGCCTACTGGAACATCTGCAATCATTCTATATTCAACTGCTGTATACATTAGCTCTTCCAATTCTTCTCTTGCTCTTTTCTCTCCTGGGTCTGTTTTTTCTTTAACAACAGGTAATTGCCAAAATCTTTGCTTTATAATTTTTTGATCTTGAAAAATAATATGCGTTCCTGCTTCCACGGATTCAATTCCTGAAAAAAAAGAACTGCCACCCAAGACATAGCGATAGCTAAAATAATCAGATAATGATTTTAGATTAAGTTTTCTGGAACTCGGAACTTGTTCCACAATCACTTTGGGTTCGGATCCAAAAATCAGTGATTTACCATCAAATGCATAATACAAAGGTTTGATGCCCAATCTATCTCTAGAGAGAATGAATCTATTCTTCGTTTGATCCCATAACCCTAATGCCCACATACCAATAAAACGCTCAAAGCACCCAGTGCCCCAGTGCCTATAAGCAGCCAATATTACCTCTGTGTCACTTTTGCTCTTAAATATGAAACCATGTGAAATTAACTCATCACGTAGTTCCTGAAAATTATAAATTTCACCATTGAAAACAATCCATAATGAACCGTCATAACTAGACATGGGTTGTGCGGCATTATTGCTGAGATCAATAATTTTGAGTCTTGTGTGTGCCAACAATATATTGCCAGACTGATGGTGATTAATAATTTTGATCCCGTTTGCATCAGGCCCTCTATGATTAAGTTGTTGGACCATTTTTTGTCCAATCATATGAAGCTCTGCAACTGATAAAGGTGAATTTACTATTCCTGCAATGCCACACATAACTTAATTAATAATCATTACGTAAGATCAAACTGGGTTTTCACCAGTTTAGAAAACACACCAGAACCTATGCTTAAATCTGAAAAATTACCCTGCTCCACTAATCGACCCTCTTCCATTACATATATTCGATGTGCTCGTTTTATAGTTGACAATCGGTGTGCAACGACAATCAGAGTATAGTTATCGGCTATTTGTTCCAAAGTTTTTTGAAAATTTCTTTCTGACTGTGAATCCATAGCACTGGTTGCTTCATCCAAAATTAGCAATACTGGTTGTCTTATCAATGCCCTAGCAATGGCTAATCTTTGTCGCTGACCACCAGATAATTTAACACCTGCTTCTCCAATTGGGGTATTCAAACCCTCGGGTAAACTTTCAATAAAATCTTTTATTTGAGCTATTGCAAGAGAGTCCCAAATCAACTTTTCTTCATTTGAACTTGCAAAACAAAGATTTTCCCTAATGGTGCCATCGAAAAAAGTTGCCTCTTGTGGAACAAATCCAATACGGGTGCGGTATGACTCCAGATTTAGTGCTCGAAATTCATTATTATCAATAAATAATTTTCCAGAAGTCGGTTCAAGTAAACCCATAAGAATATCCAAGAGTGTAGATTTTCCGCAACCGCTTCTACCAACAAAAGCTGTAAATTCTTTTGCTTTGATATCAATACAAATCTCTTTCAATACATCGTCTGCTGTCCCAGGATAACGATAGTGAACCTGATCAAATGTAATGTTTCCCTCTAGACTCTTAAAAACTTTGCCCTTTTTTCTTGAATCTTCAACCATTGATTCACTCTTAAATATCGTTTGATCAACTATCTCCAGCGAAGGTCTATGGGCAAAATAACTATGAACTTGTCCTTGGAAGGTTGTAAATTTAGGAGAAATACGCATAACAATAAATAAAAATACCAGCAGAAGTGTTAGTGAAATATCTAATACACTGACTGCTAGATAGATGATCAAAACCAAGACTGACCCAATCATAAATTGCAGTAGGAGTTTCATGATTGAATGATTGATCAAAATATTCTTGGATGTTGTGGTGGAAAGATGATTGATATCTAATAATTTCAAAATTACTGTATCGACTAGATGAGTTGCTTTTACAAGCTTAGAACCTCTGAAAAAGTCGACAAAAATTTTGCTATACAAAGTGTTTGCTTCCACACTACTCTTTCCAAGTTTCCTCACTTTATTTATAAGACTCCTTGAAAATACACCAACTACTATAATGGTAACCAAGGTAACTAAACTCATTTGCCATGAAAGCAAAAAAGATAAAATAATGTACACCGTTAACTGAAAAAACGTTGCAACAAGAGTAGTTAGAGCCATCAAGGCCTCCGATGCTCTCTCAGACTCAAAAATCACTTTGTTCGCCATTTCACCAGAAGATAATTCTGAAATATGCTCCCAAGTAGAAAATAAAATTGCATTTGTTGCCCGGTTTCTTAAGCCTTCACAAAAATTATATCGAGCAGTAGCAACTACCCTTTCTTGCATATGAATGACAAGGAATGAAGCCGAAATCAGAACTAATGTCAACACTAATAGCCTGTTAAAAGTCGGCTCCAGACCCACTGAAGTGAAGATCGAGGGCAGATAACTGAACGGAAGGGGTAATCCGTCTTCTCCAATAAATTCATTTGTCAAAGTCGATACTAGTGGTACAAGGGCAGATATACCAATAGCTTCAGCTACACCAGCTAGAAGGATTAAGAGCAAAATTGGAAGGATATGCGGAAGCCTTTTCAGTAATCTAAGGTGTGTTAATATTTTCATGGTGAGATGTATGCTTTGTTTTCAAAAGACTTATGCAATTAGCTGTGTAAACATTAGTCCATATTTTTTGTTAGTATATTTATTATATCTGGATTGTATTGCAGGTACTTTTTCTCAAATGCCTGACTATTTTTGTCTGCCAATGTCCCTTGTGAAAATGCCCTAAGTAACTTGTCTAATTCGCCATAATCGCTAACGACATGTACTCTATTTTCCAAATCAGGGAATGTTAGTTGATTAAGACTATGTTCTTGTTGCCTAAATAAAATAATTTCCATGCCCATTGATAAGGCTGAGGACAGTATTTGTGTACCAATTATGTCGATGATTAAAAGATCATAGCTAGAAAAAAGTCTCTGAATAGTTCCACCTACGATTAGCTTGGCCTGAATCTTTTTATATTGTTCTTCCTTTAATAAATGCTGAAAATAAGTTTGGTAAATTTGCCACTCCTTGGGGTGCAGCTTAATGTCAATTGGAAGATTATTTTTTGCAATACTGTCTAACAAGTCTTTGGTCCACAGGTGACGATCGGAATCATTGAGATTCCAGTGGTAGCCATGAAAGGAGGCATGATCGGTAGGCCCAACACCGTAGATGATTTTGTTAGATTTGAGGATATTCTTTTCATTGCGTCTTGCCCTTCTAGCCCTTGGTTTCAAATTACCCAAAACAACTGCATTTACGGCATCGGAATCTTTGAAAATATCTAATTCAACTTCATTGTGGAGGAATTGAGTTCTTTTGATATCTAGATGGTAATCACGGTAAGTATCAAGGTACTGTGAGTATGCAAGAAATGAGAGTTCAATTCCACTGTGTTTAAATGCATACACCGGTATGTCATTTTCAGATGCAACATCTGCAACAGTTGCATGCAGCACATTTGCGATTCCGGCAGAAAAAAGCACTGAATGAGGTTTTTCCTCTTTAATCCTTTTGTCAATACTGAGTCGCACCTGGGGAATCTTTGCAACAACATTTTGGATATAATCTCTAATTATATCTAGCAAAATTGATGAAAATCGAGGTAGCCACCTACCAAAAAATATCTTGCTAAACCCTATAATTCTCTCTTCAAGAAGGCTTGTATCAATAGACCTAGATTTATTAGCTATCAACATCTCTTTCTTCAAAAAAGGTTTAAAATGCCATTCTGCACACAGCATTTCTATGTTTTTAATATTGTAATCCTTATCAGTTACCCAAAAAATGCCTTTTTTCGCTTGAATTGAGTGAATCAAATTTTTTATAAATTCTCTAAATCTTCTCGTTACTACCTCTGGCGATCTCTTGACTAATTGATTGAGGGGCTGATTTAAAAAAGCGCATTGTTGAAAATTCTGATCTGCATCCATTCTATGTATTTTTTTTATTTTCATACCTAATATTAAGCACTCAACCAAACCATCTAAGCCAGTTAAAGAATTGATGTAAATTTGGAGAGAGAAAAAATCAATTTTCTGTCTTTCGTAGCTAGATGATTGTATTAAAGTATACAAATCAATATGATCATATTGCTTCTCCAATTTATCCATTAGTATCTGTGACATAGATAAATGTAAGCAGAGATGTAAAAATCCAAAACCGTTGGATGAAAATAATTTTTTTGTTGACATCAATTTTTCTGATTGATGATCACAATTTTCTAAAAATTCTGAAAAAGCTTCCGAAAATACAGAAAGATATACATCATGTTCTTTCTGTTTGATGAAGTCGCCCAAAGAAAAATAGGCTATTTGTTTAGCATCCAAATACTGTATTGCCGGTAGAGATAACGCTAAAATATCTCCACAATTGGATAGAATATCTTCACCAGAAGACTCATCTGGCCGATGTGTCAGGATTATCAATCTATCGCTTTTTTTACCCAAGGGTTTATATAATCGAAGTGTTAAGAATTTTTCCTATACAACCTCTAATAACCCATGTTTAGATAGTTCATCTGTTAAACCTATCAGCTCCCAAAAGGGTACAGAAATAATATCGGCTATCTCTAAAAGAGTTTTTTGTCCATCACAATAAGAAATTAAATTCATCATAGGTTTTGTATTGATTGAAGAACCTTGGAAACTTAAGGTTGGGTAAAGGCCCCTTTTGCCTAATTGTGGCTCACATAAAATAGTGGTTTTAAGATTTTTGTTTTTCTCAAGAATTTCTACCATTCTTAATAAAGCTAAATAACTACCTGCCAACCCCTTTGGGGTAACAAAGTCTAGATTATCAAGTGATGTATGACATTCAGGAAACTCCCCAAATTTACTTCTGGATATGCCGACTACAGGCAAATCTACTCCTGGTGAACAATATTGCCTCTCATCACTTCCTCTATCCAACCATGTATAAGATATGTAGTTAGGATCTATATGCTTTAGAACATGTTTAGCTACTTCATCAGACAAAGCATCTCCTGATCTTGAAGGTATATAAGAATGCCTCCCTTCGTCGCCTACACAACTGATATTAAAGCCTGCAATTACTTCTTTTTTGAGAATATCAATATTTCTACTCAAATAAGTAATTGAGCCTATGGTTTCGGGAATAAAGATTATCCTATAAGAATTCTTAAGATCCTTCTTATTTCGCAACCACTGACTTAAGGCAGTTAGGACTGTTGGACCAGAAAGTTCATTATTAGCCATTGATGGATGACAAATATAGGAGGATAAAAAAACTTCTTCTTTAGATTTACCAGGTATTAATAATTCTCCATAGTTTAAAAAACCTGGTTCTAATTTTGAGTTTATAACAACATGATATTTTCCTGGTTTAAGGGATTGTCTTTGATTATGAGACATACAAAAACCCCACGTCCTCTTGTAATAAGAAGTTAGATAAGGAACTGCAGAAGGCTGGTCCGGAAGGGAGTGTAGATTCTTATCTAGATCATCTAAGTTAAGCCACTCATCTATCGGTTCAGAATAACCAACAACATGTAAATTATTATCCTTAAAGTCTACAATTATTTTTTCATTCTCATCAGTGATATATGCTTCAGATATGTTCCATTCATCAGGCACTTCCCAGTCAAAAACCTTTGTTCCAGATTTAACTTCAAATACTTTTAACTCAGGCAAGATATTTTTAATATATGTAAGAGTATCTCTTAACCCTTGGCCGGTAATGCTTCTACAGATTGGAAACAGTTCTTCCACCCACGTATAGATTTCAGAGCCTTTTAATTCAGCTTCTTTAATAACATCAACCATTTCGAAAATACTATTTTTTCTCCAATAGATTGCAAAGATCATGAAAATTGGTGGTTAATTCTACCTCTTTTGAAGTAAGTTTTATGGAAAATCTCCTTTCTAACTCTAAGATGAATTCAATATGACGAAGTGAGTCCCAACCAGATATAAGGCCTATCCCAACATTGTCCCAATTTGCGTTTTTATCTACGTTAAAAAAATCAGTTATTAAATCTTTCAAAGCATCCCTTCGATTTGAAGATACTTCTTGCATAATTTTGTCATTTTTAATTTCAGGTTCAAGACTTCTTTCGGTCTTATTTTCTATAAAATCATAGTCCCCTACTCTTAACCCTGAATTCTCTAACCAGTAATAAAAATTTGATGTCCCCTTATCTTGTGCAAGATTAACTACCTGTTCTGCAACTTGTTCAGGAATCATCTGGATTACACTTGGAAGATTTAGATTTTCTGAGAAACTTGTATCTACCTTGCCTGAAGCTAGGCAGTGAACTCTCACTCCCCATTGTACAAATCTTTTTCTAATACCATCGAGATAATTGGTGGCAGCAGCCTTTGCCGCAGTGTAATCATCAACCCCTTGAGGATGATAATGAATAGCAGAACTTGATAAATATATTATTTTCCCATACTGCCTCTTTAGCCAAAAAGGTAGGCAGCTTTCAATTATATTCTTTAAACCTGAATAGTTGACCGCCATTTGTTTATCTATGTTTGCATTTATTTTAGGTGAGGCTGCGAAAATAACCGTTTCTATAAAACCCTTATATTTGCTAACAAAATTCTTAAATTTCTTGTAATTTTTTTCATCAGAAATATCCATCTGAATAACTTGTATGTTAGGAGAGTACTCCTTCGCGTCATTTATTAATTTGTTAGTTTTTCCATTTAATTCTCTTACTAAGAGTACTAGATTTTCACCTTTTTTAGCCAATTGCATGGTTATTGCTTGCCCTATTTCCCCAGCAGCTCCTGTTATCAAAATAGAAGATTCTTCCTTGGAGATAATAGAACCTTGAAATTTCATATTCTTCAGTTTATTAGAATCTATTTCTCCATCTCTAACTTGAACCTTTTGATGGGCAGATAATAGGATATCTGTACCTTGATAAACGATTGTCCTTATCAAGAGAATCTTTTCAGCAGTATTCTTTTCTATAATCTTTGAAGAGTAAGTCACTTCCTTATTAAAAAGGACTGGTAAGTGAGATTTAACTTCATGGCTTAAATATAATGAGCGATGGCCAGGAAAAACCATTCCTGCTACTGAAGAAAGAGGAGCTATAACTAAATGTAACGGAACTATAGTTCCCTTGAAAGCATTTAATTTTGCGTAGTCTTCGTCATGATGAAGCGGGTTCTTATCACCTGAAAGTTTCGAAAAAGAAGAATAATCACTTTTGTTAAAGATTTTATTGACAACATAAGTATCACCTACTTGAAAATCGTCAAATTTTTTATCCTTGCTAATGTTATCTACTCTCAATCAATTCAATCCAAGATGGGACTTTTATCTTATGATTTAAATTGCTTATCCAGTTTAAAGCATGATCATCATACATAAATTTATTCACCTTATAAAAATTTTGAGCCGGTGTATTTCTGGGAGTTTTAATAATATCTCCTATAAGGCTATTGATACCCTCATCTTTAGCATAATTGAATATCCAATTCAGAGCTGCTTGTTCAATGCCACGATCTAATACACGACAAGACAAAAGAAAATTCTCTATATGCAATTCTTTTTCTACTTTCTTAAGAATAAATACTCCAATGTTCTCAAAATCAGTCATTTTATCTTCATAACCTATTACCTTAATGACATCATTTAAGGAATCATGAATCTGGATTACTTTCTTATCATCGTATCTAAGGGTAGTTGTGTTAAATTGATTGGTCTTATTTATCAACTGAAGAGTTCTGGCAAAGTTTCCATCATTTATCTCTTGAATAAATACTTTTATTTTTAAATTTTGATAAAAGTCATTGATATTCTTAAAAGAAGACCTAGTTCTTTTAAGTTCTTTCAGCTTCAGATAACTATCAGCTCTTTTTAAGTCTTCAGAAGTAAAAATCGATAAGCCGAGTGAAACATGTTCAAGTAAAGATTTTCTGTATAATGAAGGATCTTCAGGTAAATCTAAAACATTTACTTCAGGTAAATTTACTTTCACCTTCTCTCGCTCAATAGGGTTATCATCTACAAAAAGAACATTGTTTAAACCTAGAGAAAGATCACTACAAATATCAATAATATTTTGATACTTCTCGTTCCAATTAATTCTATAAGATGCCAAGTCTGATTCTTTTATGAGGATCTCAGGATGATTCTTTAATGCCCTTAAAGCTAAATCTTCCTCATTCTTAGAAACAACAGCTAAAGCGATACCTCTTTCTTTTAATTTTAATATAGTACTTTGGAAATCTTTATAGGCGTTACCTGGAAAATCTCCTCCAATCTTAATCCCTTTTATTCCATCTTCGCTTAGTACTCCTCCCCAAAGGGTATTGTCTAAATCAAGAATAATAAGACGTGCGGTTTTACCCAAATCATTCGCTATAAAGGAACAATAAGAATAAGCCATCTTCCTTGTAATTTCATTGGAAAAGGGGATTCTTCCTAAGTACCATAATCTTAGATCGCTTTCTAGGGAGCCACCTGTCATAACCTCAGGAGACATAACGTATATATTTGGATGTTTGTTTACTTCATTGTGTAAAAAAGTATTCGCATTTCTTACAAATTCTTTAGCGCTTTGAAACTTTTCAACATAGAGAGGTCCATGTATTTGCTCGTTACCTATAAAGAATTCGTTAATAAAGACTTTCCTTGAATTCAATTTTCCTATTTCACATATAAAATTTAGGTAACGATGTAAAGGTTCTAAATTTTTTAAATCAATGAGGTCCACACTTGCAACTTGAAAAATATCCTCAAGACGATTAGGCAAAAAAGAATAATCCAACTTCAATTTTTTTAATTTATTCGCAGCTAAATCAGAATAAATCTGACCAAAATCAGAAGAAAAATGATTTATAGTGCATCCTGGAATAAGCTTCTCAGAGAAGTCTTTAAATTTATTTCTTAATACAACTAGATTGCTATCACCAAGAATTGCAACATTAATAGATAACTTCCTTGCTTCTTCTTCTTCATTTACCAATTTTCTTATTTGCCTAGAATTCTCAAGAAAAGCATATTTATCTTCTTCTAAAAGTTTATTACAAGTAATTGATAGATCACTGAAAGTAGTTGACTCTATGGTCCCCCCAAGGAAATTATGTGAAATTATAGAAGAGTTTTCTCTTAGAATCTTAATTGAAGGAAGAAAATCATTCTTAGGCTTCTTTTTTAGATCTCTCACAAACATTTCTGTGTATTCTTTTTTTTCATCCAGATAATAAAATTTCTTGTAATACCTATAAGGAACCTTATGTATTTCTTCAAAATAATGAAAACTGGTGCAAAATTCCCAACCACATCCAAACATAACTAAACATGCATCTTTTTTATCAAAAATTGAAAAAATAGAACCTTTCCCGAAACATGTTTCTGTTGATCCAGATAAGCCTTCTATTGAGTTTGGTCCTATTAGAATATGTGAATAAATAGGATGTTTTGTCCTAACAGACTGGTTCAGCTGAAAAATCCAATCCGCAAGAATACCCGTTTCTGATGGTGAAGAAACTGGATCAAATTCTCCTGTTGCGGTAAAAGAGAAAGTAAAACTTGGGAAGGCAAGAGTATACCCCTCATCCGCTAATCTCTTAATTGCTTTAATAAAAGCCCATTTAGGAGACTTTTGACCCTCAAAATCAAACTTAAGAAGAGATGAGTGGATAACTATCCAACAAGGCTGAGTGGGTATAACTTTCTTTAAGGAAGAATATATATCTTCTTCGTTAATATTTAACACATCTGTACCCCCAAAATGCTCCAAAAGACCATTTTCTCTATTCAGAGTTTTTTCAGTCGATTCATGTAGTTCGTAACCACTCGGAGTCGGTTGATATGTTTTTTCTTTCTCGATTAATTTTTTACTGAAATATCGGAAAGTTTGATTTTCTTCTGATACGGGACTATCTAGATCAGATAAGAGTTCATTCTTCCATTGAAAAAGTAATTCTTCTCCTTCATTCTTATTTTCCGTGTTCAGACATTTCCGATAATACTTTCCGTTAATTCTCAAACACCCATAAAACCGAGGACTGTCTTTTCGTTTATAGAGAGACATTCCTCTGCACAGATTCCAACTTTTTGATTCAAAAAGGTATTTTTTAGTCTTTCTTTCACTCATATCTATAACAGTAACATTACTGTGTATAACTGTGTATATTTTTTTTGAGAGGTAATTGAGTGATGAACTTATCTACATCACTTGTCTTGATAGACCGAATATCTGTGTCCCAATTTATTGTGTCCTAATTTATTTTGTACTTATAATTTTTGCTAGAGAATCTAGATAATTATTACTTCTATTACAGTATATTTTACAGAATTTATTTACTACTTCCTGAATTTCATCACTTTCCCGCCCAAAGAAAAATAGGCTATTTTTTTAGCATCCAAATACTGTATTACCGGTAGAGACAACGCCAAAATATCTCCAGAATTAGATAGAATATCTTCACCAGAAGACTCATCTGGCCGATGTGTTAGGATTATTAATCTATTGTTTTTTTTGCTCAAATGGTGTCTATATTTTTTAAGATGTGACTTTGGGCTTTGTAGTTGTTTTCTTGATGAACATCACCAATAAATATGCTGGAATAAAATTGTAAAGAATAGCGTAGGGCAGATACACAGTGCTTGCTCTAAACATATAGTACGCCTTAATAGCTACAAAAACATAAAAGACAGTTCCCCAGAATGAATCATTGTTTCTTAAGTACCACTTATGCAGTAAACCAAAAACTGATCCGGTAATCACTCCTCTTATTGCCAACTCGAACATTCCTCCACCTACAACACCCTGTGAAATGACGCCAAACGTAAAACCAGCACTTCTGCCATGAAGACCGATTATTCGCAAATACCAATTAGATAAATCTGTTTTTTCAAAGGGAAGGAGTTGGCTGGGTATGAGATATATAATATCGTCAAATCTCACCTGCCAAGGTATCTCTCCTAGGGTGTTCAAAGCGTTTTTTCTCATGTATAGATCGTAGGCTGTACCCAAATTTGATGTAAACTCATTGGAACCGCCAATATAGAAATAAACATTTGTTATATTTTGGAAGAGATCAACTGGACTGTGTCTGTAAAAACCAAAAAACATAAAGAGAATGAACATTCCTGTGAAGACTAATACCATTTGCCTCATTCTTATGGGTGATACAAAACGGTGATATAACATTGTAAATGCACAAAAATGCAAGAACACCCAGGTACGACCTGCATTGCCCAAAAATATCTGCAAAATCTCGTAAGCAAGATATACAAACAGAGTATAACGGACTACACGATCCTGCCAATGTACCATTGCAAATATCATAAGCCATATAGTGAACACGAATTTTATTGCACCAACCATATTAATCATTTGCATCACAAAATGGGGTCTGACTGCCTCTCTAAAAATACCCACAGCAAGCTCGAAGGCAAGAATTGCCAACAATACTGTCACTGAGATTATTGCCTGGTCTTTATGAACAATAAGTGGTTTAGTGGATTGGCTAATGCTAGTTTTGGGTCTAAATATTATATAGCCTGTGATCAGTGAGATGAGGTAAGTGACGTGATGCCAAGCAAATAACCCTAGTTCATCAGGTTTAACCCGATAGCTGTTCAATCTGTTATCTCCACCTAATCCCACTTCAAAGCCAGTCATGACAAAGGAGAGATAGGGGTAAAAACTATAAAGGAAAGTTATTGCTATCATGAAAAAGCCAGCATCAAAAATTGGTAGTGATTTTTCAATTCTCACTAACCAAAATACCAAAATTCCAAAAGCCATGATCATGATCATCATTGGTATAATTAATGTTTGCTGGATTTGATCAAAAACGAAGAAACTTAATACAAAAAAGAAACAAAAAACTAATAGCGAAAATAGCTCTGCTTTGTATAGACCTTTACTTTGATTTATGACTACACTATTCATTTATAAACATAAGAAAAAATGTTCATTGGCCAATCTTTTTAAACGTTATAACCCACATGCTACCAAACCTAGAATTTAAATAATTTGCAGAACTTGATCCTATATTTGTCTTAGCAAAATATTTTCCTAAAACTGGAATTACGTCACCCCACTGAAATCCTGTGACTCTAAGTGTCAAATCTGAGCATTTGTTATTATCAAATAACCTTAAGAGTCCTTTTTTTGAATACGTGGATGTAAATGGGCTTAGATTCGAATCAGTTTGCCATGCAGATTCAGTTTGCTGATACCAACTCATTTTTTTGCCACTCACTATTGAACGGAGAATACCTATTATCCTTGCCATTATAAACTTAGGACTGTGCTTGTTATAGAGGCCTATGACAGCCCTACCTTCATGTTTAAGAACTCTAAATATCTCTTCGATAGCTTGTTTGGTATTGTGAGTATGATGAAGAACACCACTGGAATAAACTAGATCTACAGACGCTGTTTTTATAGGTAAGAACTCGGCATTTGCTTGGGCGGTAACACCCTCGCTTCTTAGTTTTTTGAGAGCTTCAAGACTGACTTTCGCTGCGACATAACTATAATCAATGCCTATGTATCGTTTCGCTCCTAGAATAGTTAATTGTGATGACTCGTCGAATCCACATCCAATATTTAGAACTATATCTTCTTTAGTAGGATTAGCAGACATCATTGGTGTATTAGTCCGCCTAGCTTCATAAATATTTTCTTCTACTATCGTTGTATACTCTTCCAAATTATTTTTATGAAAACGATGGTCGCCAGAATTATATCTGCTCGTCCAGCCAGAATCCCAAAACTCATGTAAAGAATCTGTATCTTTACCAGTCATAAAAACAGGAACTCCAGACTTAATTTCATAACTTAACCCGTTGGCATCACAAATAAATGCATTACCAGATTTTCTAAGGCTTTTTTTTGAAATTGGACAAACAAAAATATTATGCAATTCAGGGTATTTTACGGTCATTTTCTTTTACTCGAAAAAAAACTTAACATCTTTGGCTCTAGTTTTATATTCAATTTGTTATTTGTGTATCTAAATATTCTGTTTGAATATCTTGACTAATTCTTAACCACGTTTTTCCAGGTGGTTGTACTGTAAAATTATTTTTTATTGTATTTTGAGCTTTTTTTATCTTGGTATGATCTTTGTTTGCAACAAAGGCTGCAATCATATCTATCAGCTCCGACATATCCTCAGCGACAATCTCTTGTTGCAATTCAAACGAAGGATATCGGACATTTAAGGAAACCAGGAATAAATCTTCGAGATGTGCAGCCTCAATAATGACGCTTGAGCCATCTTCAGCAATACAAACATCAACATAAGCAATTAATTCCTGTGTTGTAAAATCATCAAGCTCTATGGTTACTGTTTTTGACTCAATGCAATCATTCAGTTCTGGAAACATCCCTAATAATGGCTGAACCGAATGATAATGTCTTGGTCTTAAAATAAGATGGATCCTTGGATCGATTTCGGTGAGTTTATGAATACCTTGATATTTTTTTTTCAACAACCATGCAGGCGACATTTCATTATCAGGGGAAGAGAACAATAACAGAACAGTAATTTGCTTTTTGTATTTGTGTGTAAATCTTTCTTTAACCTCTAAATTTTCTCTGGCCTCGACAATGCAGTGATCACGATGTGGGCCCACACTTTTCATTGATTTATTAGTGTCCCAATATGGATGCCATAGTTTCTTAAACCCATCTCCTGCCAAATAGTATCTATGAAAATAAGTGTGAGCAGCAAAAGGAATCAATTCAGGCTTAACGAAAGCTGAATGCTGGATACCGACATTGATTAAAGAGTATTTATCCTGCACAACTGTTCTTAAAATATGATCCTTATCATAGTCGTCTCTACTGACAAATACTTTCGCCTTATAGTATTTACAAAACAACATGTGATGAAGATACGAAAGATGTACTTTTTGAATCGCAAAAAGAATTTTTTGTGAGACTTTCACTCCTTGAAGCAAAAGAGAGCCGACTTTTATAATTGGTTTTATACATCCAATGTAAAGGTATTCATGAAGCAACATTTTGAGAGGTACTTTCAGCTCCGAGTCTCTTACATAAGATGAACCAAGACTTTTTATTTTCCTTTTAAATGAATCTTCTATTTTACTTGAAAATTTCCATCTACCCTGAACGAAGATCGTTTGTTTAGGATTTAAAAAACCATATTTGAAGTATTGATCATCGCCGAAATTTCTTTTTTTCATTTTATCAGCTTCAATTACTTCAAGTGTATTGAACCCCCAAGTAAGATGAATAGCAGTATCGAATAATTGTTTTTTTATTTTTCTCACTCTTACACCTCTTGAGAAAATATCTCTCATTAATAAAGGTGATACGAGTATGAGGAAAGATACTCCCAAAATGTTTGACATTGAACTAAACAAAGATCCTAATTTTGATTGTCTCTTTGTCGGCATATTTAACTCAAGATATTTGTCAATTTCTAAAACATCGGTTTCACAGACGATGATATCAATCTCCTTGTCAGTAGCCTCTTGCAGCTCTTGCAATTGCAGATAGAAGAGAAACTTTTGAAAGACATATGGCATAAGCATTTTTTTTATTGCCAGAATTATATGTTCGTCACCGTGGAAGTTAATTAAAGGTTTAATTAAGATATTCGCCTTATTATGAAAGTGTTTTGAGTCAAGAAATTCCAAGGTTTTTTTATTTGCTTGCCAACAAATATTTTTCCTATCTTTTGCCACTGGGCCCTGTTCATAAAGAGGAAGCCTTATAATTTCTGTGTATTTGAATAATTTAATACTTATTTTTTCTAAAAGATTTTTTTCATTAGGATTGTGCTCGTAAAAATCAACTGAGTCCAAAATAAAAATTCTTGCAACTCTTTTTCTGGAAAACATCACCTTGAGTAAAACTGCTAAAGTATACTTTTCTATGTAGAGATTATTTCGAGTCATGTTGAAATATATTGTGAAGCTGCAAATGATAAATGCATTTTCAGTTTAATTAAGTGTTATATATTTGTGATTACAGTATCTTGATAATCTATTTCTTGGTGTCCACCCAACCACGACCCATTAAGATATATTTCTCTTGAGAAATTTCTTTTAGTGTATTGTTAACTTTGAAATCAATCCACCTCTCTGAATGAGTAATTTTAGATTTTTTATCTTTGGATTTTCTTTTCATCACATTATTTTAAGAGTTTTTCATTAATCACAGAATGTTACTGAATATTTTAATTTGAATTCTCCCTGTTTGTTTTTGATCCAAAGGTCTGGATTTCTATGTTTTTTGATCATCCTCCAAAAAATATTATCTTCTAACCCAATCCATTTAGTAAAGATTTTAGTGTCGTTGGGCTTTATCTCCTCGTATCTCTTAACTAAGCTTATCCCTTCATCCCTTGTCATAGCTCGAAGTCTTATTTCTCTTGATGCATGATCAGTGACTTTCCCATAACCATATTTTAGTAGTTTAATGTAGTCATGAATTCCTGAGTAATGATGTGAATCTACATCGTTGTAGTTGTCAAATGTTCTTTGTTGCAGGTCGGCATGATAATTGTACAACTCTATCATTTTTTCATGTTGTTTCCTTGAATCCCACCTGATGTAATTATTTAAATAGATGCCCCTGACTCCAATAGCGGCCAATGCAGCATCATGAGGATAAAAATATTGATGCAAATCAGATTCTTCAAGATCATTGTCCATCATTAATAGATCTTCAGCTTCGATACCCATCAAATCATGGTCTTTCCGGTACTTTCTAGTCATTTCAACTTCATCTAAATGAGAAAACATACCAACTTGATCTATACCCTGATGTGCACCCCAAATTATTAAGGGAATTTTATATTTAGTAGCTACCTGAACAGGAAAAACAGTCTGTCCAGCCAGAATATGCCAATAAATACTACCTAAATCCTTGATAGTCTGTAATGTAATTTTTTTTACTCTATCTGGACTGACTGTCATTTGCATAAAATCAGCCCCTAAAAGAGTTCTTAAATAGGCCAAGTTTCTAATTCCCAGTTGAGTGTTGTAATGTATATTATAATTGACCAGAAGTGGGTTCAGGCCCAAAACATTCTTGACTGTATGTAAAATAAAGTGTGCATCTCTGGCCCCAGATATAGGCACTATACAATCATGAATTGTTCTGCTTTTGGATTTGTAATCATCAGCAATCTTTTGGAGAATTATCAGACGCTTTTCCCATATAATTTCATCTTTCTCTCTGTGAATAATACAGCCACTACACACCCCCTCATCAAAGGTAATTCCCAAGGGATGATTTTCTGGATAAAGACATGAAATGCAATATTTCAAATTATTTCCTCTTCGATTTTTTCGAACCTCATTCCTTCAAGAACCGCTTCATCTGCTTTACAAAGCCTGTAACTTTGAGGATCATATCCTGTTTGCTTATATGAAGCATATGTATCTTGTCTAACAGATATGTTCTGCCTACTCATTATTTCCTTAGAAAGGATTACACTCATTTCAGTAAAGTGAAAAAAATTACCAACCGCAAGTGCATCAATACCAGCCGTTGCACCCTCGATTATGTGACCAACATTACCGACACCGCCACAAAAAATAATTGGTACTTTGACTAAATCTTTGACTTCACTAAACAAGTTTAAATCATAACCATTCTTCATGCCGTCCCTATGAACTGCATTGATAAAAATTTCTCCTGCCCCTTGATCTTCAGCCTGTTTAACTAGATCAAAAAATTTAGTCTTTGAGCAGTTTTCATTTCTATTAAAAACCCTATAATCACCCGTTGTAGTTTTTTCAATATCTATAGATGCAACTACACATTGATTACCAAAATATTTGGCGCCTTCAGTGAGCACTGTTGGCCTTCTTAGAAATTCTGTATTAATTACAATTTTATCTGCGCCAGATTTAATCATTTCAATCATATCATTAGTAGATTTTATGCCGCCTCCAATGGTCAATGGTGCTTGTGAAAATTTTGATGCTTGTTTAATTTTCTGAAAGTTTGGTTTCTGACCTTTATTCGTAGAGTCAATATCAAGAATAACAATTTCATCAATGCCCCATTTATTCAGATATTCTATAGAAACATCCAGAGACCCAACTGGTAAATATCTTGAAAAACCTATACTTTGAACAACCCATCCATTTTTTAGAATTAATACGGCAATTATTCTCTTTTTTAACAAGGCTGCTACATCTGATTGATAATATTTATAAAGTTTCTAAGAAGTTTTAAACCATTTCTTTGACTTTTTTCTGGATGAAACTGAGTCCCAAAAATATGGTCCTTCCTAACAACAGAAATTATCTCTTTATCGTAGCTAGAGCTTGCTAGTACTACTTTTTGAGAAGTCGAAATAAATTCAAAACTGTGATCGAAATAAAAATTAGACCCTTCATCAATATTTTGTAAAAGACATCTATTATTTTTTATTTTTAAATCATTCCAACCTACATGTGGAATTGGAAAATTGGGTTTATTTTGCAGAATAACTACATGTGAATCTATCCAACCTAACCCTTCTGTGAATCCTTGTTCGTCTGAACTATTGGCTAATAACTGCATCCCTAAACAAATGCCCAGAAATGGTTTTTTTTTAGCAATGACTTGCTTGTCAAGAAATTTTCCAAAACCATTTTTATGAAAATTTCTTATTGCTTGAGGAAATGCACCAACTCCTGGGAGTACATAAGCATCAAGTTTTTCTAATACATTCTTAGATTCCGAAGCAATTACATCTTCACTCAGCATCTTAAAAGCGTTGACTACAGAACCAATATTGCCCATTTGGTTGTCTATAATACCTATTTTCATTAAAGCCACTGTTTTTACTAAAAATTAATAGCTTTCTTGAAGGAACCACTCATCATCTTTATTTTTCACCCAGATTTCTTTATTTCTGTTATTTTCAAGTTTGGTAAAAAATTCATCCTCTTCAATCTCCATATAACTACATAATTTCTGAACATATTTCTTATGGCATTTTCCATCATATTTTTTTATAAGTTCAATTGCTTCTTCTCTTGTCATTTCTCCTGCATGGATTCTTTCCATTGCTTGATCAGTAACGTGGCCAAAACCTAGCTTTACAAACTTCATCATCTGATTTACGATTCTGAAATCCTCATCAAGGGCTGATATACCCCATAAATCTCCTGTGTTTTCAGGATCATCGTTTCTAATTGTAAGACCTCTTTGAATTGCAAACGTCCCATTGTTCCATCCTGACCAATCTTTAATGTAATAGCCGAGATAAACAATTTTAAGTTGTCCATACTCCACATCTTCTTCACTGGGGTAATTATAAAAATGAAGATCTTGATCAGAAATATATTCATCAATAAAAATATTTGCTTTACCTTCCATGAGAGTATTAGATTTTCTCATTTGGGAAGCATCTCCATCTAGCTTTCCATGTTTTTCTCCGATTGTATGCGCTGGATTTTCACCCAAAAAAATCAAAGGAATATTTTCAGCTATAGCAACGTGAATTGGAATAGCATAAAGAGCCATTTCTGTAGCATTGAAAACATTAAAATATCGATCAAAGCATTGCTTCATTAAGTACTTAGACTTTTGTGGATTCAACCCAACAGATATGCAATCAAAACCATGTTCTATTAAATTTGCGAGATTTTTCGGGCCTCTTTCGTGAGCGTGCTCTGGTGGGTATACAGCACTAACTAATAATGGATTCATGCCTAATTCATCTCTTGCGAAAAATGCTTGTCTTGTCGAGTCCTTGCCTCCACTGACGGTCACTATGCAGTCATAAATACTTTTAGTATTTTGCTGTCCCCAGATTTTTATTGCTGAAATTTCATTGGCTCTGGATTCCCAATCAATTGCACCCATATTATCTTTTTCAAACAATCTACAAACACTGCATACACCGTTCGAATCTATATAAACATTAGGTCTAGTCGTAGGATTAACACATTTTCTACAAAGACTAACTATCATAATTGAAAAAAAGATTAAAAGTTTTTAGCATCAACACTCCATCTGTATTAGGTTCAAATAATATTCTTATTGATTTATCTTAGATTTCACTCTACTGGCAATCAGCTTATAGCTTATAATCTCCACAATTTCATCCGCAGTGAACTCAATGTCAAACTCATCTTCAAGCGATAGAACCATATTCATGTGTTTAAGTGAAGACCATGATTTAATTGTTACTGTTGATGAATCATCCTGTATCTTTTCCATAGATATTCCAAAAACTGCTGACATTACATTTTTTATGCACTCATCGGTATCATTACTCATCAATAACCTCCATTTAGACTATCTTTCTGGTCAATGCTGACTCATCTATAAATCACAAGCTACAATCGATTCATTGTTATGAATAAAAAACATAGTAGTAAATATTAAAAAATTCTTTCACCCTACATTTTTTTGGTTTTGAAGTACTTTTCCTTTGATTAAATGGTCGTCATAATGATTTTGGCCCTAGCCTCCATAAAGATATCTTAATATTTTAAAATGATCTTCTAATGATGCCTTTTATAAAGTATTCACAACTCTATCCATTTCCTCAATCAATGAACCAAGGAACTCATTAGCCTGATTTGCATCTAAGAAACTGTGATCAAAACTAATACCTAAATTCATGTATTGATTTTGAGTAACTGATCCTTTTTCATCAACTTCATTGTTTGTTTGTACTTTGGGTATGGCTAAAACAGCCGCCTGCTGTGGATGAACTATGGGAATAAATCTAGTAACTTCCGTATGATCCATCGCTGACACTGTAAATGTTCCTCCCGTTAAATCTTCAATATTGGGCTTCCTTTTCATAATACTTTTACGTATTTCCATTAATTTCTTAACCACATCTGCTGGGTGTAAATTGTCAGCATTCTTAATTATAGGTATCGAAATACTATTGTCATGAGTCATAACCACTCCTATATTAATATCTTTATAAACGAATATTTGATCTCCCTTTCGATAAGAATTAAACATTTCGTGTTTAGTTAAAGCTTGGGCCAAACTACAGATGATAATTGAAAGCATTGTGATAAATTTACCTTCCTGTTCTATGTATGCTGTAGTTTTCTTTTTCAATTTATTTACCTGTACAATTCTTTCTACATATGAATGTGGGATGTTACTCAAACTTTCCAGCATCATTGTTTTACCCATCTTTTGATTACCAATCAAATCAATAATCTGTTCTATATTGTTATTCTTCTCAGTGATAACTTTGCCCTCTGACGTAATATTTAGACCAGATTGAATAGCAAAATTTTTTACATCTTTTTCTTTTATTATCCCTTCAACTTCAATATCCTCTATATTAATATTGTTCTCTTTTGCCAAAGTTAATGCTTTTTTTGTAGCTTTGATTGATCCGCTTGCCTCACTAATTTCCTTTTGAAGTTT
>Ga0310122_10000395_pt1 | contig 27773 bp, 19 predicted proteins | sample CB6_Bottom_1051__FD_203503 | JGI IMG/M metagenome (GOLD analysis project Ga0310122, IMG submission 203503) | Marine microbial communities from Western Arctic Ocean, Canada - CB6_Bottom_1051 | ecosystem: Environmental > Aquatic > Marine > Oceanic | place: Canada: Western Arctic Ocean | collected...
AGCCGGTATTTCTCGGTGTTTCGGCTCGGCGGGAGCCTCGCCCTCCCAGGTTTGAAACCACCTCTCGTGAATCCCGGTTTCGTTGAAGAAGCCGGGATTTCAGATCCATCAACTACGCCGTCTTCCGTTGCGGCAGCGCGTACTCCATGATTTCCATCAGCAGTTCCATCTTTGACGGCCGCGTCAACATCGGCACCAGGTTTGGCAACGAGTAGTAATCACCGCTGAACTGAAACAGGTCGACGACGATTCCATTGTGGCGGCACTGGCTTTCCAAGTGATTTGCTCCGTTTGGAGTTCGCACCAGACAGATGCTAGGATCGGCCGTCATTTCGCTACGGTACTCTTGCAGCTCATTCACAAACATCGGCGGAGTGTTCTCGCCTTCGTCAGTGATCATAATGATCTGCTCGACGTACTGCTTCTTGCGGCGCAACTGGGCCAGAGCAACACCGCATGATGTCGCACCGCCCGCCTTGATGCCGCGGAAGGCACGTTCCCAATCGGCCAAGTCGCCTCCCTTTCGGGTGATCGCATACGCCATAGTGTCGAACGCGTACACGTACAACTGGTCGTCGCAGATCGTCGAGATCATCGAACCGATCCGCTTGCCCAATTCGATTGCCTGGTCCATCGACGCCGACTTGTCGACCAGCAACGCCGTTGGACGCTTGATACGTCCCTTGGCCTTGATTTGTGTGTCAGCGATTTCTTCCAATTGCTTCCGGACATCTTCCGACACGCCGGCTGACTTCATGGCTTCGTCGGCCTTGAACGCGCTGACGCGCTTGGCCGTCTTGGCCACTTGCAGCTTGTCTTCGATCATTGCCTTCAGGTCAGCGTTGTCGAACGCACCCCGTCGCTTCAGTGATCCCAGATTGTTGATCAGGTCTTGCGGACTCATCCGTTCGATCAACGCCAGCATGACTGTCGGCGTCATCTGCTTGACGACTGTCGCCGCCACTCGGTACGGGATGCGGTGTTCGACAATCGCCCGGGCCTGATCGGCCGGTTTCTCGGCCTTCGAAAGCTCGCGCAACGCGAATAACCGGCTGTCGGCCGGCGGTTCCTTGTCGAACAGGATCTTCTGCGCCCGCTCGCCCGGCCGAATATGCAGCACAGCATACAGCCGTTTCAGCGCACGGCGGGCAACGAGTGCTGTCGAGTCGAACCAATCGGCGTCGGCTTCCCGCTCGCGCAGGTACCGCGCGACTTCGGTCTTCACCGAACGCGGAACATTGCGGAACAATCCGAAGTTGTCGGTTCTCGTCTCGAATTCCGGCTCGTTATTCTGACGCTTGTGGCCTCGGGCAGTGCCGACCAACTCACGAGCCTGCCGGCGTCGCTGCTTCTTGTCAGCGACAGCAACCTTGCGAGTCGTCTTGCGACCGTGAATGAAGTCGATCACGCGCACCAATTCGTACGGCGGCAGACCACGCAGCATGGCAAGTCCCACGTCGCGATGTCCGTCAAATTCACTCTGCACGAGCGTCACAACGAACATTTCCTTGTGATCGCGTACGTCACCGTTGTCCTGATACCATGCCGCAAGCCGAACGTAGAACAACGGATCCAACTCGACGAGATCACGGTGCACCGGCCAGATCTTTTGCAGATCACGATGCGGTGTCGTCAGCAGCGTGTTAAAGATGTCAAGCCGCAGATCGTGCTCGTGTGTCGCCATTAGTGCTATTCCTATTCGCGTCGGAATGATGTTTAACCGAGCGAGGCTGAATTAAAAAAGTCCGTACAAGTCACAAAAGCGATTTTCAACCCCTCCCAAAAAATGTTTGCCGCAAGCGGAGGGGCCAGGACTTGAACCTGAACACGATTAGAAGTCGTGGTGACCAGTTTGTAAGCTCATGCCATTGGGTACGGACTTTGTTTCCTCTTTATAGCTGGCCGTAGGCCACATCGCCGGTTGTTGCAGCCAGGGTTTTCAAATTCGCCGGGTGATCAGATCTATGACTTCTCCTTTCAGAAATCCTTTGTATTCAAAAGACCCGTACAAGTCGCCAAAGCAATTTAAACTGAGCGCTCTGCCATTGAGCTACGGTCCCGTGCTGTCGTGAATGGAACCGGTGGGACTCGAACCCACAACCTCTCCCATATTAAGGGTGTGTTTGTAGGCTTTCGCCGTTGGGTACGGGTGCTTTGTTTCGAATTATCCAAAGACCGCTTCCGGTCGAACCGTCAGGTTACCGGTGTCGTGGCGGTCGACAACATAGTGCCGTAACTTTCCGGCCGGCACATCCAAATAATTGGCAACGGCTTGCTTGATCTCGTGAGACGATGATAGCTGACCGACATCAAGATCGCTCAGTGGAATGTCTAAGCTGCGACCGTCGAAACGCACGTGTAAAACGTGTACGGCTTTAACCATGTGATTGTCTCCGAGAAGGCTGTCGCGTTGCCAATAAAAAACCCGGTGTCCTGACACCGGGCCGATGATCGAAATCTCAAACGTCGGTCGGTGTCAATGTTGCAATGGAAAACCAGATGGACCTCCGAATCGATTAACGGATTCGGCGGTCTGCCCTGACAGTTTCAGATTCGTTGATGTTGCGGAATTCATCGGTCCAAGACTAATTTGCGAATTGATTCACTTTCTCGAATAAGACCCTCGATTGGCCAAGTTAGTTCGCTCGTTTTCTTCACAAACGGTAAAATTTGTCCGATTTACGAATTCCGGTTTATATGTGGAAGTCAGAGATGGTTTTGACTCAACGCCCCATTCAGCGGTATAGTGCATCTTCGAGGATTTTGAGCGGCTACGACAACCGAGTGAACCTGCGACCCTTCGAGAAGCGCGATTCGTTTTCTCTCAATACCACATCCGTGACTTCCCCGCCCGCAAAGACACCCAGGAATCTCAAGATGAGTCAGGATTTCGGAATTTGTCCCGGACCTCAAACGCGCCGAAGTTTTCTGCAGGCTGGATTTCTGACGCTTGGCGGACTCGGGCTGAGCGATCTGTTGCGACTTCGGGCAAACGCGGATTCTCAATCCACGAAGTCGTCGCCCGATACTTCCGTGATTCTGATTTGGCTACAAGGCGGCCCCAGCCACATGGAGACGTACGATCTGAAGCCGGATGCTCCGCTCGATTATCGTGGCGAGATGAATCCGATCGCGACGAAAGTTGACGGCATCGACATTTGTGAGTTGCTGCCGTTGCACGCCAAAGTTGCTGACAAGTTTACGATCATCCGTTCGATCTCGCACAAGTTTGCCAATCATGCTGGCGGAGCGGGACGGTTTCTTTCCGGTAGAGACCCGCTGCGGCCACTTGAGCCGATTTCCCAATTCCCAACAATTGGAACAGTCGTTAACCGTGTCCAGGAAAACCGAAGCATCGGCATTCCGAATTACATCGGCAATCAAAACCGAGTCTACGGTGGCGGCAGTGCGTATCTGGGTGAGTCGGCATTGCCGTTCGTCGTCAGCGGCGATCCCAATGCCAAGAACTTTCGAGTTCCCAACCTGTCGCTCGCTCCGCAATTAAAGCAACGATTGGATGACCGAGTCACGCTGCTGAGCGCATTCGACGACATGAAACGCGGAATCGATCGCAGCGGCTCGATTGCCGCGATGGATAAGTTCAACGAACAGGCACTCGGACTACTGACCAGTGACAAAGCGCGCAAGGCGTTCGACATCAGTCTGGAAGATCCCAAGACTCGCGAGCGATTCGGGCGTCACAAGTGGGGACAGCGAGCGCTGTTGGCTCGGCGATTGGTCGAAGCCGGTTGCAGTTTCGTCACAATGCAGATGCAGAACCCCGGCATTCCGGGCGGTATCGGTAACTGGGACATCCACGCCGTCAACGGTCACTTGTATGACGACACGCGGGCTCGACTGCCGGTTTTCGACAAGGCGATAGCCGCGTTGATCGAAGATATCCACGCTCGCGGTCTCGACAAGAAAGTGATGGTCGTTGTCACTGGAGAATTCGGCCGCACTCCGCGAATCAATCCGCAAAAGGGCACGCAGTCTGGAATCGTCCAACCGGGCCGCGATCATTGGCCGGGAGCGATGTCGGTCCTCGTATCGGGCGGCGGGATGAACATGGGACAAGTCATCGGTTCAACCACGGCCAACGGAGCCTATGCGAAAGACCGTAAGTTGGAACCGAACGACTTGCTGGCCAACATGTATCGGTTCTTGGGAATCGATTACGACCGGTCGTTCATCGACCCCAGCGGCCGGCCGATGCCGATTCTACCCCACGGCGAACCGATCGCCGAGTTGGGATAATGCACGGGACATGCGCCGTCGGCCGTAATCATTCAACAGAATAGCGACCGGAGGACTTGCGTCCGCCGGTCGCTTTCGTTGATGGCGTATTTCTTGACGAATCACGCAATCTTGCGGAGATCTTTGAAGATGGCGTCGAGTTTCTCTTCGAAACTCTTGTTCTTCGGCTTCAGTTCACCTTTGTCCCACGCTCTTGCGAGCGCCTTGGCGTGCTTCCGCATTCTGTCAACGGGACTGTCCACTAATGCGATTCCCCGTGACAGATGAGCCTCGCGTTTGATGTGCCCCTTCTTTTCCAATGCCTTTAAGTGACACATAACTCCATTCGGAGAACGGATACCAGTCAGATCACCGATTTCCCGTACGGTTGGGCCATAACCACGATCAACAATCCTATCCGAGATAATTTTGAGGATTTCCTTTTGCCGTGCTGTCAGAGGCGGCGACTTGTATTTCTTTGCCATCCGAGTTCGTCCCTTCGCATGTCTTTGGCCCGCTTCGAAAAGTAAACCCATCCTAGTCAATGAATTCGGTCCATCGGAACATGGTTCAAGAATCTACCGTTTGATTTTCGTCCATGTACAACAACAGATTACCAGACAGTCTCTGTCAACGGCAGTATACAAACCATGCAAATTACGCAAGTTGCGGTTAACCGCATGAATATGTGCGCATGTTTACAATCGCCGGTCCAGACTCTTTGTTTGTGGCCAAACAGCCGCGCTGGATTGTGATGGCGGTAAACGTACGGCAAACTTGTTTTGGTTCGCCAGCCAACGTGCAATCCGTGAAGCGCCCTACACGGGTGAGTCTCAACAAACCTGGGGATATGCGATGGCCTCGCAACGCGATGTCCGTGTAACCGTCATCGAAAGCGCGATCGCCTCGTTCCGCGCCAACAAGAATTGGGCGGACAAGGCGGTCATTCAATTGCCCGACGCGCAATTGCACATTGCATTGGATCCGAACACGAACAGCGTTGCCGTGATCATGAAACATGTTGCCGGGAATTTGCTTTCGCGATGGACGCACTTCCTGGCGACTGATGGCGAAAAACCGTGGCGGAACCGAGACGACGAGTTTGTCGATTCGTTTGGCGATCGGACGGAATTGATTGATTATTGGGAGCAGGGTTGGAATTGTCTCTTCGACACGCTGAATGGCCTCGCGGTGGAAGACTTGTTGAAGACGATCACTATTCGTGGCGAACCGCATTCGGTGCCGCTGGCCATTCATCGCTCGTTAGCACATTGCGGTTATCATGTCGGCCAAATCATCATGATTGCCCGGATACTGGCCGGCGATGACTGGGAAACGATCACGATTCCCCGTGGAGAATCTTCCAGCTACAACCAGAACGTCTGGGGCAAAGGCCACTACCAAACTGCGCCAGACGGACAAACTGCGCCAGACGGAGACTCGAACGAGAATTCACAGGATTGAATTCTTACAGCCTGTTGGCGAGCGGCTGACGTGGGCCTGTCGTGAGGACCTCGGCGCTTTGGTCACCTAGCGAGATTCGTCGCTATTCGGCACACCGGATTTCTTATCAGGCTTTGATCGTTTCTCGGCGGGCGGTGTGTCATCGGCAAATGCCAAGTCGATGGCAGAGTCAGCGAAATTGACCGAAATGCGATTCGATTTGGGATCCACCGAATACGAATACGTGATGAATGATTCCCTTGTCGCCTCTTCATAAACAAAGTCACCCGTGCGTTTGTCGAGAATTGAGATTAGATATCTCGGCGCCTTGGTTATCCGATTGTTGTCGTCTTTCGCAGATCGCCGGCTTGTGAATACGAGAACGGGTAGCTCTTGCGGTTGATCAAGTTTGATACCGTGGCTTGCGAGTTTCGTGTCCCAGAGTTTCCGCCCTGAACGGCGATCAAATCCAAAGGCATGGCCGTGTACGATTGGCTGATTGTTGATCGTATTCGTACTGAATGGGTTTCGTTCTTGAAAACGTGTGTTGGCTAGCAGGACATAATGATTTAGCGAGCGAAGCACGTAAATTCGTCTGAGCGATGCAACATGATCGGGATCGAGTGCCGCCTCGAGTACTGATTCACCGCTATCAATTTTCAACACACGGAATTTTCCCGTCGGTTCGACAATGGCTAGCTCATCCTTCGCGATCAGTGTCGTCTGGGCTTGCTAGTCAAATTCACGCTGCCAAATTGTTTGCACGGCGACCGGGTCGTACAGGCTAATCCGTTGCCGATTGCCGACGATCTTGACACCCAGTTCACGATGTCCGATCGTCTTAAACCGCATGTCCAAGTCCCCCGGATCGCGCTTTCCAATCGTCGCGCCGTCGGTGGCTCGCAGAATGATCAGTTGATCATTCAAGCCATCCGGGACACACACAAATTCTCGGTCGCCGAAGTATTCGCTACCAAACGGAATGTCGTGTTTGACCCACAATATCTTGCCGGTCAACGGCTCGGCGGCAAACAAACGGCTGCCGGCCTGATAGCAAATAAAATCGTCGTTCACGATGCCGACCATTCCGATCGGCTGGCCGAATTGATCGGCAATTCCGAATCGCCGACGTCCGCCCGGCAAGAACAACGGCTGCACCCGAACACCGCCCGAATTCGCCGGACCGATCGATCCGCTAAACAGATTGCGTTGCCACAGCAATTTTGGAGTTGCGTTTTTAGCCAACGTATCCAGGACAACAAACCGGTTTCCCAAGGTCAGCACCAGTAGGTGTCCGTATGACCGGACATAATTGCCGGCACTGCTAGAAATCGATAATGGAGCATCCGCGACCTTTAACCTCCAAAGCTCGTTGCCGCGTTCATCGTGAGCGGCAACGTTTTGCAATTGTTGATCGAGTTTTAGCCGCCAAGTCGTTGGAGCCGATGACGCATCGCCGCGAAACGGGATGGAATAGAACCGTTCGATCGGCGTTTCACGTTCCACCTTTTCAGCCTGCAATGGCTGGTCTGGCCACGGCTGTATCGACGGGATCTGTTGAGCGAGTTTCGACCAATTCGTGACAAGCTGGCCGCCCGTTTTGTTGTCCAGGCACAGCTTGTCTTTCCATTCTGTCGACAGGCGGTGTAGCAGCGGACGCGCTTGTGCTCTGCCGTTTTTCAAATACAACCAGGCCAGCCGTGCCGTCGCGGCGCGCACGGCCGACGGATCGTCACTGGCAACCATCCGCTTGGACAAAAACTCGAGTTCCAAATTGTTCTCTGAAACAACGAATCGTTCGGCCAATGTCTGTCGGGCGGAAATGGCGACCGCTTCATTCGGCGAAAACCTTGACAAGGCCTGTAGTGACCGGGGTGTTTGGCCGGCGCGGGCCGATTTGAGCTGTTCTTTCAACATCTGATCAAGCAACTGCCGTTCATCCGGCACGGCCCTGGCATAGGTCGAGCGGATCACGGCCTGCACACGCCGGCCACTTCGCACGAAATGCGAACCATCGACGCGTTCCAATCCGTCGTCTCCCGATTCCAATGCCGCCAGTTTCAAATACGCGCCAAAGGCATTGACACGATCGCCGGCATTCGTAAGCCCATCGGCATACAACCGCAGAAATTGTGCCTGCTGAAAAGGATCGTTGGCCAGCCGTTTGATCTCGGGCACGGCATCACGGTGACGATCGAAATCAATCCGCAGGCGTTCCAACAGCACATCGACGATCATCGTCCGTGCGATTGGCGAAGGCTTTGTGGCGAGCGATGCGCGGAGATCGGCGAGGCCGGATTCGGTCTGCCCGAGATGCAACCGAGCCGCACCGCGTAACGCCAAGGCCTTCGGATCACGCGGATTTCGGTTCAGGTCGCTGGAATACTGTTCCACCAATTCCTCGTAGCCGAGAAACACCACGATTGCGTCGGAACTTTGAGAGACCAAGGCGGACTTGGCGGCGACCAAGTTGCCGGGGCTGTATTTTTGCCGCGCGCGAGACCTCGCCAGCAGACTTCCCGTCCGCAAGTCGATCGTCGCGACATCGCCAGTCGAGAGCGGCAGATGATAGACATTCCGCACGTGAACTCCGCGTCCGCTTGGCACTGGCACGGGCAGTTCGTGCTTCCACACGGGTTCGCCATCATCCAGACGGAAGGCCTGAACTTTAGACCGGCCCACGACAACGACCGCGCCGTCGTGAACGGCGGCGACGTACATTTTTTCACCGCGAGGCTTTTTCCAAGCCAATGATCCGTCATCAAGATTGACGCAATGTAGTTCGTTCGAATCACGAGGAGTCAATATCACTCGGCCGTCGGCAATTGTGGGAACGGCGTCAACCCAGCGGGACTCGTCGTTAAAGCTCGCCATTGAGTAGACACGGCCCCGGCGGCCACGAAAACGCCTGGCAAACGGATTCGTTTCCGTATGACGTTCGATCTTCGTTGGGTATTGGTAAACCCAACTGAGCACGCGTCGGTCCAGATTCACCGCAACAATCGACCCCGCCGTCGTTGGACACACCATGAACCCGTCCGCATAAGCCGGGCTGATCCCCGACTGGCGCCGCAACGAGTTTTGAATCACTGACAAGTCGGGCATCATCAGTGGCTGTTCCCAATCGAGTTTTCCACTGGCGGGATTGCGTGCTTCCAACCGAATCTCGCCGTTTGTCTCGACAAGACAAAACAGCAATTTCTTGTGCGGTAACGGCGGCCCCAGGAAAAACGAACCGGCGGCACCTAACTCGTATTGTCCGCGATGGTCTTCAATCTCAGCATCCGACGGCCCGCCGACTTCCCATAAGAACCGACCGCTACGCACCTCGAATGCGGTTAGCTTGTTGTGCCCCGTGATTGCGAACGACTCTCGGAGCGGATTGTTCGTTAGATTGCCAAACGATCCATCAATTCCTGTTTCGTTAATAGCGAATACGGCATGGCCGTCGCTGCTGAGTGTTCCGGACGTCACGTCGTGCCACGCCCTTTGCTTCAAGAAACGATCGGCCGCATTCCGTAGCATGGTCTGTTGAGCCGATAACCTCTCTGTGTTCTCGCTCGATTCGGTTACGTTGTTATCCAGAAACATCGACAGGTCGCGGAACGCCGGATCCGGGGCAATCGTCTTCCACAATAATTGGCCCGTACTCACGCTAATGGCCTTTAGGTTTCGGAAAGTCCGGTAAATGATGACGTCACCGACAATCAACGGATGCGTTGCGGGCAGAGTTGTCGCATTGCTCTCGCTTTGAAGTTGAGCGAGCACGGCAAGCCGTGCCCGCAAGAACTGCCATGTGAACGGCCGAACGCCACTGACTTCGCTGTCGTTTGCTGGCACGTATGCACTTGATGTTCCGAGCGTCGCGGATACCAAAATCTCCTCCCCAACTGGCACCGAATCAACACTTCTCGCATTGCGAGACGCGTCTCCGCGAAAGACGGCCCATTCTTCGCTGGGTGAGCTGACCGGTTGTTTCTGCGGCCCCAGGATTTCAGCCAGCCAACCGAAGGCGTCGTCCTTGGTTTCGAAGAACGGAATCTTGCGGCCGGACAACTCAAGGGCATCTTGACCGGCGGCTTCCTTCAAATTCACCAACGTTCGCGCCGAACGTTGGGGCCTTCCGCCACGAGCCCAACAGACGGCTGTTTTCAGAGACAACACCGGCTCCCACTTTTTGCACTCGGCGGGATACGCCAGCAGCCGTTCGAAACACAGCGCGGCTGAGATGGGTTCGGCGTGATCCAGATAGTGGCAACCCAGCAGATACGTGGCCTCGAAGCCGGCCTTCGTCAGGAAAAAACGCCGCGACAGGTCTTGCAATTGGGCCGCGTTGTTCGTGGCCAACGCCCGTTCGAGCTGTTGCCGCGCCTCGTGGCCGAATTGCAACTCGTACGTTGCACGGCCATTCTTATTGACGGTCGACAGCAGTGCCTCGGTTTTCGCCTTGAGACTGATGTATCCGTTTGCCGATGCCTTCGATGGAATGAAAGAATCTCGTGGATGATCCAGGATCCGTTGTAGTGACGAAAAGGCCTCATGGAATTGACCCTGAGCGAGTTTGGCTTCCGCCGCCGCCAGCCCTCGTGTTAAATCCCGGTCGACGACGAATGTGGACTGTCCGGTACCACTGGCGGGAACGGCGCGTCGGCCGTTGAACGGATTGCGACGAATGATGATGTTTTGCGCGATTGCCCGATCCGCTGCCGGTGGAGCCGTGACACCGTGGCCGTGAACCGCCAAGGCACCAACGAAGGCGATCGCAACACCAAACCGACGACAACTCTGGCAGACCATGGATTCTCTCGCAACAGATCCGAGCCAACTCAAATCGGACCAAACACTGCTGGAATTTGACCAACAAACCTTCCGCGAGCATAATCGATTTTTCGAGATGTCGATACTCCACATATTCCTTCCAATCGGAGCCAACCAACAATGACGCAATCCGACGATCAGGCCATCGCCCAGTTGGAAGCCGCGATGCAGGCGGCTGACGACTACTACAAAGAACGCGGGATCTTCCAGGAAAAGTTTGGCCGTGGAGCACGCCCCGCGATCGTCGTCGTCGACTTTGCGTACGGCTGGACCGACGATGCCTACGCGGGAGGCAGCCGGCGACTGGACGCTCCGGTCGAAAACACGGCGATCTTGTTGGAAGCAGCCCGGCCGATGAACATCCCCATCATCTATACGACCAGCCCGTTTCGTCCTGAAGCGGGAGATCAGCCTTTCAAGTCGGCGGCCGACGAATCACCCAAGTTTCGTGAATGGGACGCCCGCGCCTGCCAAATCGACGAACGGCTTGCGCCCCGGCCGTCGGATTTGATCATCGAGAAAGACAATGCCAGCGCATTTTTCGGAACGCATCTTGTTTCCTATTTGGTCCAGCACAAAGTCGACACCGTGTTAATCACTGGATGCAGCACCAGCGCTTGCATTCGCGCCACGGCCACCGATGCCAAGAGTTTTCGCTTCCGCCCTGTCATCATCCGAGAATGCGTCGGCGACCGGGCTCCCGCCGCGCACGTCTTCACGCTGTTCGACATCCAAGCCCGATTCGCGGACGTGGTTCCACTGCAAGACATCTTGGAATATGTCGTCGCACTATGATGCCAGAATTCCGTTTTAATCAACGGAAACTAAACAGAAACCTATCTTGAAAGAAACTGTTAGCTGCTATGATAGAACAATCGGCTTCGTCCCATATTAGAATACCAGCTTCCAGGTCTTTGTTGTGTCCGATACTCTCATACAGATTCCGGAATATGAGTATCTCAGAAGCTTGAGCACAGGGAGTTCAAGTACCGTTGTCCTTGCACGGCACCGAACACTCGATCGCTTGGCCGTGGTCAAATTCATCAAGCAAACTGCCGACCAAATGGTCGCGGGCGAATCAGATCAGTTTCGTCGGGAAGCTCAGTTTGCGGCGCAAGTCCGGCACCCGAACATTGTCACGGTTTTCGATGCCGGCACGCTCGATGGCCAATTCTATCTTGTTATGGAGTACATTGATGGGGGTAATCTTCGTGAGCGATTGAAACCCGGCATGCCAATGGCGATGGGCGAGATCAAGAGAATCGTTTCGCAAGTCGCTGGCGCTCTTTCAGAGTTGCACCGCCGCGGAATCATCCACTGTGATTTGAAGCCCGAGAACATTTTGTTTCGAAAAGACGGGACGGCAATGCTCTCGGATTTCGGAGTCTCAACACTGACCAGCCCAAATCAGCCGACCGAAGCATTCGGAACGCTGGGTTATGTCGCTCCCGAGCAGCAATACCGGCTGCCTTTCGACGAGCGAGCCGATCTGTATGCGCTCGCAAGCGTTGTCTTTGAAATGCTGACCGGCAAGCGTCCTTTGGGATTGATCAAACCGCCATCGAATGTGAATCCGCGTCTGTCGTCCGATGTTGACGATGTGATCATAAAAGCGCTCGCTGATGATCCTGATCGCCGATTTAAGAGCATCGAGGATTTTGCGAACGTGATCGCCGCGATGCCAATTGCGCGGCCGGTGTCCTTGAAACGAGCCAAAATGGTTGCCGTTTCTTGTGCTGGTTTGCTTGTCGCGCTGGGAGGATACTTCGTCGCGGCCAATGCATTCACGACGAGCACTTACGTAGACGCAAATGCTGACGCAGTCTCGCAAACCTCACCGCCGCAACCGATCGAGAATCAGCATGACGAATTAATGCAAGCGGATGTCAGCGCGGTTCCTCGTCAGCCGGAATCAGTCACCGACACCGCGCAGGACGACGAAACAGACGTCACGTTACAGAAACTTGAAGAATTAACTTTCAAAGAACTTCGTTCGGAAGCTCGAAAGAGATCACTAACCGGTTACAGCAAACTGAGAAAAGCCGATCTGATACAATTCTTGCTCGACGGCCAGCCGCCGGTTTCTCTGCCGCCAAAATGGACCACCAGCGTCGAAGAAGATCGTATTGGACGCCGGTATCGATGGTACGTCTCGCCGGAAGGAAAGCGGTTCCGAAAACTGCCCGATTGGGCAGTGGTAAAGGACGAATCCAGCCAATAGAACGATTGCTTGTCATCCCTTTCCACAACGTGAGTATTCACCAAATGATCAACTGAAAGGCGGCGATGGAACTTCTTTCATATTCGATCGAGGATGCGGAACTTAGCCGTTGTTTGTTTAACGAAGCCAATGATGCATTCATAATTTTCGAACCGGACTCGCACCGCATTCTGGAAGTGAATCCGGCAACGCAGCGGATTTCTGGCTTTCGCAAGAGTGATCTTCTTTCGATGACGCTCGATCAATTGCTGATTTCCAAGACGACAATTGATTACGACAAGTTTCTCGCTGCCTGCCGCACGACCTGTTTTTTCCATTCCGAAGAGGGATACCGCCTGATCTGCAATACCGATGGCGCGATCGACATCAATATCTCAGTCAGCCGGATTCATGTGGAGCCGGATCCTCTGGGCTTGCTGGTTGTGCGAGATGTTTCGAAGCGTCGGATCGCGGAAGAACTAGCTGCCACGCAGAGGGTCGCGCTCGAACGTGCGTCTCGTTTGAATGCAGCCGGTTTGCTTGTCGCCGGTATATCCCACGAATTGGCTCAGCCGCTCTCGGCGATCTCGAACTACGCGGGTGCCATTCGAATAAAGTCCGAGATGGGTAAGATTGACGACGGCACGATCAGCCCGTGGATTGAAGTCATCTCCGAACAATCACAACGCGCCAAGGAAATCATTCGCTGTCTGCGAAGCTTTGTCGCGAAAGAGGATCGTCCATGGGAAAACTGCAGTTTGAGTCAATTGATTCGGGATACGGTCGCTCTTATTGAAAGCGAGTTAAGTCGTCATGCAGTCGCTGTTCATCTCGAATTGTCAACAAGCACATCGACCATTTGCGTTGAGCGAGTTCAGCTGCAACAAGTCCTCGTGAATCTGCTGCAAAATGCACTTCAGGCAGTACAAGATGCTCAGGACCGTGTTGTCATCATCAGCAGTTCAGAATCGAAACGCGGAGACACGTTGGTCGCACTGGTGCGAGTCACAGATTTCGGATGCGGCGTTAGTCCCGAGGTCCGTGATTCGATCTTCGATTCATTCTGCACGACAAAGTCCGACGGACTAGGATTGGGGCTTTCAATCAGCCGAACGATCGTCGAAGCGCATGGCGGACAACTTTGGCTGGATGATACCGACGAGGACTCGACGACCTTCAGTTTCTTTATCCCAATATCCACTCGGCCTTCGGGGCCGGCATCCGAGAGAGATTAGCGCCGACTCAAAGGCTATTCAAGAATTGCAAGAGATCCCTTAGTTGCTCCTTGCTCAAATCATCGGACAAACCGTGTCCAAACCGGATAAACACATCTCGTAAACGGCGGGCACGATTGTCGTGAAAGTAGGAGCCTCGCTGACTGACGCCGCGCAGTGACGGAGGATTGAATTGCTTCGCCCCTTTTTCATCCGACAGGCCAACGTTATACGTCGATGGAGTCGTGTAGAACGGCGAGCGATGGCAACGCGCACATTCGAGGCGACGAAACACCGCGCCGCCACGCTCGACCGACGCCGCGTCTCGTGAATCGCGGCAATCCGAAATTGACGGCGGAGCATTCAACGTGGCCAAGTACGCGGCGATCGCGGGAACTTTGTCGCCGCTCGAGTTTTCACCCTGCATCGTCACGTGAATCGAGCGTTTGATCTGATCGCCGAATGACGATGCACTGCCATTCCAGGCCCACGGAGCAGTCTCGCCCGTTCCTAGCAGCGAAAGGATTCGTTTCGGAGTAGCGTACGTGCCGTCTCCAAAATTGTCATTCAGCAGACCGTTGGTATGCCCGTCGGTGTGACAACTGTGGCAACTGTACCAGCCATCCAACGACAACCGCGCGTCATGAAAATGCTGCTCGCCACGTTGCGCCAACGAAAGTTGGACCGGCAGGCCAAGTTTGATCTCATCAACCAACCGTAAGCTGGAAAGATCGAATACCGAGATGGAATCATCCAAAGTGTTGGCGATGTAGGCTATTCGATTGGAGTGGTCCTCGGCCAACGCTGTCGGCCGCCGTCCTACAACACGGCTGGAAAACGGCTCGATCGCGCGCGGGCGGACGGCAATGCGATTCACGCCAGAGAGCGAAATCAACGTTCGTCCTTGCGATGTGACCAACACATTAGCCGGGTCGCCAGTTCCATCGGTGGGTTTGCTGAGCGGGTACGTCGCACTCCTGATCTCGCTGGCCGCATCCGACAAAAAGTCTTCTTTCGGAATGATCCGTATCACGTTTTTGATCACTCCGCCCCAAAAGACGCCTTCATGAGTTGTCGGCGTTCTGCTGTTAAGAACTTGATGCGTCAAATAGATCGATTCGCCGTCATGACTGGCGGCGAGGCCGCGGATGTTGTGGCCATCTAGCGTTTTGTAAATAACTTTGATCGGTTGTTGGCCGAGATCGACGATTGCTAAACGACCACCGAATGAATCGGCCACGATGACTTTTGAAGATTTGGGAATGACAAACTGCACTCGTGGAGCAAACGGCAAATCGATTGATTGCTTGAGCCTGACGCGGGTCGTCGGTTGATCGGCATCGGATCGGATTTCGCAGACACTCAATCGCCGTGACCAAAGTGACGCGACGCAGCATGTCTTGCCGTTATTCGCGATGCATACGTTGACGGGATACTTCGCGACCGGTAATCGCTGCACGACATACAGTCGTCGCCCATTCCGCTTCAAAAGAACTAATTGATGAGACTCGAAGTCGGTGGCGAGCAGCAACTTCGAATACGGCACCGTGGCGAGGTGCGAGAGTTGCTTGCCGATTGGAACTTCGTCAACAACACGACGGTTCCGTGTGTCAATAATCGAGATGCTGCCGCTATCTCGGTTGGCTACGTATAACCAACCGTCGGCAACAACAAGTCCGATGGGACGTCGGACTCCATTCGACGGTCGCTGTTCCGCGAGAAGACGGTGCGAATCGCCACACAACAAGACTGTTACAACAACGCAAGCGATACGAAAACGATATTTCATCCGGAATCCAATCAGACACTGCGCCATTCGCAACGAACCGGGTTGTGAGTTTACCCGCCGAGGCTCCAGCGTGCTTGCCGCAAGACGGCTTTGCTTGTTCCTTTCATTAACTCGTACCATACGGTGACGAGCGAACCGTCGTCGAGTTGAACGGTCGAGGGATAACCGAGATCGCCGCCGGGACCGTCTCCGGAAATTATCATCGGTTCCGACCACGTTCGACCGTGGTCGTCACTGATGCGTGCTTGATTGCCGAACGGACGACGCCGATGCCCATACGACATCAACAGCCGGCCATCCTTCAATTGCAACAGATGCGATGGCAGTCCCCAGACTCCGATCGCATGCGGCACCGACCACGTCTTGCCGCCATCGGTTGATTCTGACTGTAGCGTCTCGCGTGAATTGGATTTGTTGTGGTTGCGGATGTGGATGACCACGCTTCCGTCGGCCGCTTCGATCGCGTGCAGTTCGTGGTAGTCCTTGTGGTCGTCGCCCGGACGAGTGGGAATGGTGGCCAGCCAGCGCCACGATTGGCCATCATCGGCCGATTCACAAACGCCGATGCGGTTATCACCGTGCCAGAGTTCTTTACCGGCATACAGCACTCGGCCGTCCGACAACGGAATCGGTCCGTGCGGGCTATTGACTTTGCAGTCGTATCGGACTGACCACGTCACACCGCCGTCGGTCGAGCGGATCATCCACACGCCCAGTTCTTCCTTGCGCTGTTCGGCCGGAATCCGATCGCGAGCCGCGATCCAGCGAGACAACTTTTCGGCCGGCCAACCCGTTCCCGGTTTCGCTTGTTCCGCGCTGCGCAGTGTCGATTCAAATGCGAGCGACGTAAACGTTGTCACCAAAATCGATCCCTTCGCCGTTTCCAACACACCCGCGTCACGGTCGTCGATCGCGCCGTCCAACAAGATTCGTGGCCAAGACCAAGTCTTGCCGCCGTCGTCGGATCGCATCAATTCAACCCGGCCAAACGGACAAACATGCGATTCCCGGCCTCCCGAGCAGACGACAAGCAATTGCCCGTCCTTGCGACGTGCCAACGTTGGCCAACCGTTGTAAAGATGCGGCTGACGGCTGATGACATCAATCGATTTGATCTTGGCCTTTGGAGCAGCGGACGCACTGCGGCCAATGAAGAAAGTCGTCGCTACTGCGGCGGAACCAGCGAGCATCTCTCGGCGTGTGATTTGTGTGTTCATGAAACGCCTCCGAAAAAGTTATGTTGAACGGCAGACTCAAGCCCACCGCCCGCTTGCAATTAATTCGAATGACGAACGTATTTGCGTCTATTGGTATCCGATATTCCCATCGGCATCGATTTGGAACGACCGATGCCATTTCTTTAATGGATTACCGGCGAACGCGTCTTCGTTCAGTTCGATTCCCATACCTGGTGTTTCTGGAATTTCGAGATGTCCGTCGACAAGCTTCAATGGTTGCTTGACCAACTTCCGCATCGGTCCTTCGCTGTCGATGCGGTATTCCAGAATCAGGAAGTTCCCAGTGCTGGCGGCGAAATGAGTTGACACGGCGGTTGAAACTGGGCCGAGCGGATTGTGTGGTGCGACTGTCAAGTATTCGGCTTCAGCCATCGCTGCGATCTTCTTGCCTTCCAACAATCCGCCGCATAGTACAAGATCCGGCTGAACAATGTCGGCGGCTCCGGACGAGATCAGATCGCGGAATTCGTACTTCGTGTAGAGCATCTCGCCCGTCGCGATCGGAATGCTTATTTTTTCGTGTAGCCGCGCCATCGCTTGAATGTTCTCGGGACGCAGCGGTTCTTCGAAGAACATCGGCCGATAGGGTTTGGCGGCATCGGCAAGTTCCAATGCTCGAACAGGTTCGGAAATCTGGGCATGCGGATCCAAACCAATCTCGATGTCATCGCCGACAGCCTTGCGGACGGCCGCCAATCGTTCGGCCGTACCTTTGAGGACTTGGTTCCATGACAGCTTTTCGATACCCGGCGGATGCGGCCGCATCTTGACCGCCGTCATGCCGTGTCGCCCGACGGCTTCGCGAGCGGCTTCGGCAACCTCGCGCGGCGTGTCGCCCCCGATTCCCAAATACACGCGGATCCGGTCACGGCATCGTCCACCCAACAGTTGATAAACGGGAACTCCGTGAGCCTTGCCCTTAACGTCCCACAGCGCCGTTTCGATCCCGCTGATGGCCGCATTCAACATCGATCCGCCGGGAAAACGCGAGCCGTTGTACATCAGCCGCCACAAATGTTCGATTCGCGTCGGGTCCTGACCGATCAGCCAGTCCTTGAAATAATGCACGATCTGCTCGACGGCGTGATCGGGACCGACACGGTACGCTTCGCCAATTCCATGCAGATGTTCGTCGGTCAACACTTTGACGAAAACATGGTTACCACCGTCATCGATGTTTACGCCGAAAGTTTTGATATCGATGATCTTCATGCAGGCCTCGAAGTTACGATTATTGGTGCTTTGCGAACACTTTTCCTGTTGCATACCCTGTGTCTTGTGAGCACAACAACGTGACGAAGTTAAGCGGACAAGCAATGCACGCCTAACGTAACAAAGGTTGGTCCAAAATGTCAGATCCTGTTCGACGCAATAAGCTGAAGGACTGGTTGGAATCCAAAATCCGCCAGGAATGCTGGCTCAGTGTTTCCGGATCGATCGGATTGATACTGCTCGGCTCGTTTGTCACTTTCTTAACTTTTTGGATCATCTATGGAATCGCTGGCTTTGTCGGATTGAGTCTATTTTCAGTTTCACACAACGGGCTGTTGGTGTTTTCGGGAATCATCGTTGCCGTTCTTTTCATTGCCAATGCCATTTCAGATCGTGAGCATTTGGAGCGTCTGGAATTCGAGAAAGGACCTGGAGTTACCGCGACAATATGGATTGGCCGCTTGACGGGACACGGAATGACGGCGGCATTTGTCGGACCGAAGAATTTCAGTTCTTTCGTCAAGATTCTCTCGACAATTATTCTGAGCGGTCCTCGACTGTTTGCACTCGCGTGGCGGTTAGCTTACAAGGCGGCGCGACTGCGCCGCATGGATATCGCCACGTGTGCCCGCATCATTTCGATGCTGACCAAGAAAGAATCAAAAATTCCAATCACCAAGATCGTCGCGAAGTTTTCGAACATCGATCCTCAGATCGTGTTTCCACAACTTCGCGACATCAACGGAATCGTGTTTCTCCTCAAAGAGCCCATTGGATTGACGATTACCCCCGGACTCGTCGACGAGATTCGCGAGTGGAAAGCTCAGCAGGCCGGTCGCGTGCCGGCCTGAAGCAATCACACGATCCAACACTCCTCTCAACGAGGAATCGACTGCACGGCCGCCGCGGATCGGACTGGACGTGGATCGTTGGCGGCTTCAAAGTCGTTTTCGTGCCGCAACGTTACTGAGGCGTCCAGCGATTTGCCCAACTCGGACAGACCCGCGCTGAAGCGTGCAATGTCGACATTTGTCGGCACCGCCAGTTCCATCGCGACGATGAATGAACTGGCTTCTTCGTGATGAGTTGCGAACAGGTCGGTGATGTCAATTTCGTCGCTGGCCAGTCGCGTTGTCACCTGTCGCAACACGCCGGGCTCGTCGTTGCCTTCAATGGTCAGGAAGTAGCGTTCGAATTCGTGCCCGTTCTCGGGTTGCAGAGTTTCTTGCGTGGGGTCTTTGAGGCTGACTTCGACACCGAACGACCGGCAGATGTCTTGAATGTGGTCGAAGATCACCTGGCGGTCGCGATGTTCTGGAAAGTCGGCGGCCAGAATCAATGTAAAAAACTTCTGCACGACCGTTTGGCTGACCTCGCGCAGGTCGCCGCCGAGTTCGTCAAGAGCGGTTGTCAGAGCCGCGAGAATACCGACCCGGTTCGCGGCCGTTAGCGTGATGATGTATCGTTTTGCCATTTGTTGTCCCTCCATTGGCACTGGCCCGATTGTTTTGGCAGTTTTGTGAACGGATGCGTGAATAATGCCGTTACAGTATCATCGAGCGGCTGATCGTGAATGAACGATGCAGCCAAGAAATGTGGCCCTGATCCTACGCGAGAACATCGCCGAATTCCACAACTTTATTCTTATCCCCGCGATTTCAGGTGATATTGTTGACTTTCAATTCGAGTTGGCGTTCGCTTACCCGAGTTATCCCAATGCTGCGAGGACTGTAATGGTTCGGCTTGCATCGCTGTCAATTCTGCTGGCGTTGATCATCTTTTTGGGGATCACGTTTTTCCAAGTCATTGCGCCGTTTCTACTTCCGCTGTTTCTGGCGGGTGTGGTCACGATCCTTTTTCAGCCGGTTTTCCGGTATTTCCTGAAACGAACCAACCAGCGAGTTCGCATTGCGGCCGGACTGACGACAGCCAGCGTCATGGCAATCCTGCTGATCCCATTGCTGGTCGGCACATTCCTCGGTGCCGTGCAACTTTACGTTTTAACGCAAGATACGCTCGGTGGCGGACAACTGAATGAACGAGTGGCAAAGGCCCGCGACAAGCTGCAGCGAACGATTGAGACTAACGAAGACACACTCTTCGAACTTGTCCAGCCGCTGCTTCCGACGTACGCCGACTCGGAACGACGGGATGCGCGCGATCCCAAAATCGAGGAGACCGAAGAAACTCGAGAAGAACGAATTAGGCGGGAAGAAAAGCAATTAGCACTCCAGCGAGCGGCCTTTAAGCAACACATGGCAACTTTTCAGGAGAACACCCGCAGCCAATTGAACGCGATCGCGGCTCGCAGTTTGGGAATTGCCAGTGACAAGACGTTCGACATTCTCGGCGCTTTGCTGTCGGCCGTGATTGGAACCGCGATGTTCATGATCGGCCTGTATTATTTCCTCGCTGATGGTCCATCGCTGCTGAAAGCGGCCGAGAGTTTGATCCCAGTCCACGCGAAATACCAACGCGAATTACTCAATCAATTCGACCGAGTTGTCCGGGCCGTCGTGCTTGCCACATTCTTGGCCGCGATTGGTCAAGGCTTGGCGACGGCGCTGGGACTGTACGTTGTCGGGTTCCATCACTTCTTTATTTTCTTCGTCGTCGCGACGTTCGCATCGCTCGTTCCGTTGGCGGGAACATGGCTGATTTGGGTGCCGTGCGCCGTGATGCTGGCAATGGACGGACATTGGTTTTCTGCCATCGTGCTGGCACTTTACGGCTCGATCGTCATCGGCACGCTGGACAACGTGATTCGAACGTTTGTGCTCCAAAGTGACGCCAAGCTGCATCCGTTGCTCGCCTTCGTCAGCGTGTTGGGCGGGTTGAAGGTGATGGGGCTGTGGGGAGTCTTCTTTGGACCCATTGTCGCCTGTTGTCTGCACGCATTGATCCAAATTTTTAACGACGAACTGAAAGATTTCACGTTCGAGCGCCGGACGAAAGAAGCTGCCGGGCCGGACGATGACTCACCGGCCGATGCTACTTCTGATTCCGGAAAAACCGTCGCGGAACAGACTGGCGAGAGAGAAAAGCCTGAAGCCGATGCTAATGAGCCGCCCGACGATGCAACGAAACAAGATTCTCCGATACCGGCTGATACACAACCTAATACCGCGAATCCATCGAAAAACGTTGACGACGCGGCGACTCCACGAAAATGATGGCAGATAGTGACCAACGTCGCCCTCTGGATGTTTTACGGCACGCCGTTGCCGCGTGGGATTCTCGCTCACTGAAAACCACGTCGTTCGTTCGCTGGCGCGTTTTGCAGTTGCGGATTTCATAGTCCCGGAGCGGCTTCAAAAAGCGCTACTTCAAAAATCGTAAGCGACGAGGAGAACACCGGGGATTCCTTGCTTACGCTTCGGCTTACGAATAATCCGAGCCAAGGAAATTCATGGGAATCGGAGATGCTGCAATGCAAAGCCAATCTTTAGTACACAGTTTCACGTGTGCGTTTGCCGGGCTGGCTCGGATGATTCGAACTGGGCGGAACGCCAAGATTCACGGGGCCGCGGCTGTCGTCGTAATCTCGATCGGCAGTTTTCTTGGACGATCTCGCACGGAGTGGGCCATTCTGATTCTTACAATCGGAGTAGTCATGGCCGTCGAGGCACTGAATACCGCGGTCGAAGTCGTTGTCGATTTGGTATCTCCAGAATTCAACGAACTCGCGAAAGTGGCCAAGGACACCGCCGCGGCTGCCGTGTTGTTGGTGGCGATGGCCGCTGTCGCTGTTGGATTGGTGATCCTTGCCCCGCCGCTCTTCGGTTGGTTGTTCGCTTGAAGGAACATGCGACATACGGTCTGCTGTGGCTCGACGAAAATGGCGCACGTACAACGTGATTCTTCTGAATGGTTAATCGGACTTTCGGCGCCAATCGGCAAATTCAACGCTCAGAATAATCAACCATTGGTTGCGCAACGGTATACTTCAAGCGGTTAGGAATGACGCATTTGATCGTTTAACGGCAAGCCGCAGGCGACGGTTTTTTCCGCCACGCAGCCGCCTTCGGTTAAGCCGTTCAACGAGCCATTCCTTGCCGTGAGCGGTACAACAGGAGAAATGACGTGGTCAACGTTGTTGAATTTGGAGCGACCGGCGACGGCACGACTGACGACACCGAGGCGCTGCAGCACGCACTGGAAGCCGGCGACGGAATCCTGAAACTCCATAAAGGCACATTTCGAATCTCGCGGCCGTTGGTGCTCGATTTGACGAAGCTGGGTTATGGGTCGGTGCAGGGCGACGGCGGCACGTCTCGGATTGTGATGACGGGTGCCGGGCCGGCGATTCGGATCATCGGTGACCACCGTGGGACGGCTCAGCCAAGAAGCTATCAGCCGCACACTTGGGAGAAAGAACGGTTTCCGTCCGTGAACGGGATCGAAGTGCTCGGCGAACATCCAGAAGCCGTCGGGATCGAACTGAAAAAGACGACGAAGACGAACATTACGAACGTGCTGGTACGGCGCTGCAAATACGGAATTCATCTGGTTGAACGCAATCGAGATTTCATCTTGGCCGATTCGCATTTGTTGGACAATCACGAGTATGGCCTGTTTTTTGACCGGTGTAATTTGCACCAGATCATCGTGCATGGAAATCACATCAGTTGGAACAAAAAAGCCGGCATCAAGTCGCTCGATGGTGACGTCCACAACTTGCAGATCACCGGAAATGACATCGAGTACAACAATAATCCCGGCGTCGACAAGTCCGAGAACGGCGAACCGACCGGAGCGGAAATCTGGTTTGAAGCTTCCGACGGAGTCATCAGCGAAGTCACGATCGCCAGCAACACAATTCAGGCGACTGTCCAACCGGGCGGAGCCAACGTTAGAATCCACGGTGCGGCGACCACCTCGACCCGAGCCGCTCGATTGGTGACGATCTGCGGCAACGTGCTGGGAAGTCAGGCGCGCGGCATCGAGCTGAAACATGTCCAACGAGTCGCGATTACCGGCAACACGATTTACAACTCGATCGATCTTTCGATCTTGGCTCAGCATTCATCCGGGCTTGCGATTGGTTCCAACACGTTTGTCTGGCGCGGAGTCGATGACGATCCGCCACAAGACGGAATCAAGCTGGAAGATTGCGAAAACGGTTCATTGGTGGGACTCGTCACGCAGCGGCTTTGTTATGGAACTAAAGAACGCGGAGCCGGCATCACACTAATTCGTTGCCGCGACATGGCTGTGAGCGAATGCCAGATTCTGGACCCTTTGGTACGTGGAATTGAGTTGGAAGACTGCATCCGCTGCCGTGTGTCGAGTAACAGCATTGTCGACCGTCGAGAAAAACCATCGATGGCTCACGCGGTTCGAGTGACCGGTGACAGCCGTGACAACGTCATTCAAAACAACTTGCTCGGCGGTGCTACGGAAGAACTGATTTCCGCAAAGCCCGATGCGGTAGTCGTCCATGGAAACACGCTGCTCGATTGAGAACGAGGAAACTCGCGATGCGGAATCTGATTGCTTTATTACTCGTCGGCTCGCTGTTGGCCGGTAACGATAACTGTCATGCCGCCGAGCGCGTGCTTGATAAGAAGCTCCATCATTTGCGCATCGACGGCGAACGCGAATGGAGCGAGTTTCCTGAAGAGGCCGAGGCTTCGGAATTGGTTATCCGTTTTTCAGGCATGAAGAACACGACGGAATACGCTCTGCGGCTGCGGCAACAAGATGTGAAGCAAACGTGGAAAATCACGCTCAACGGCAAGGAAATCGGCCGTCTGCATCGCAACGAGAACGACATGGTCGTCTATTGGCCCATTCCCGCCGACACTTTAATCGATGGCGAGAACTCACTGATCATTCGCCAGTCGGGCCGTACAGCCGATGATGTTCGAGTTGGCGAGATACGAATGTCGGAATCACCTGTCGACGCGATTCTGAATCAACATTCCGTAAATGTCTTCGTTCACGAACGGCATGGTAACACGCTTTCCAAGGATTCGTTGCCGTGCCGGATTACGGTCATTGATGAGAACGGGGCGTTGCATCAAGTTGGTGCGGATTCGGACGCAACGATGGCCGTTCGCCCTGGCGTGATTTATTGCAATGGCCGTGCAAAGTTCGGCCTGCCGCCGGGGAATTTCACGGTGTACTGCGGTCGCGGCTTCGAATATGGAATCGAGTCGGTCAAGGTCGAGCTACCACCGTCGAAAAAGAAACCGCGTTCGGTTGTTATCAGGACTTCAATCTCACGCGAAGTTGAGACACCCGGACTCGTCAGTTGCGACACTCACGTCCACACTTTCACGTATTCACGTCACGGCGACTCGACGATCGAAGAACGCATGCTGACGCTTGCCGGCGAGAATATCGAGTTGCCGATTGCCACTGATCACAATGTACATATTGATTACGAACAAATCGCACGACGGATGAAATTGCGAAGGTATTTCACTCCGGTCATTGGCAATGAGGTCACGACGAAGATCGGCCACTTCAATGTTTTTCCCATTCAGGCAGGCGCCGCGATTCCGGATTACAAACTGACGGATTGGAAAGACATCTTCCGCAGCATTCACGCCACTCCGAATGTGAAAGTCGTGATTCTGAATCACGGGCGCGACATTCATGGAGGCTATCGTCCGTTCGATCCGAAACACCACATTTCCATCACGGGTGAGAATTTGGACGGCTGGGAACTGAAAGCCAACGCGATGGAACTGGTCAACTCAGGCGCGACGCAGACCGATGTGATGCAGTTGTACGGCGACTGGTTCGGACTATTGAATCGTGGATTGTCGATCACTCCCGTTGGTTCCAGCGATTCGCACGATGTCGCTCGTCACTTCGTCGGTCAGGCACGCACCTACATCCGTTGCGACGACAGCGATCCGGGAAACATCGACGTCGCGGCGGCTGTCGACAGCTTCGTCAACGGACGCGTGATGGTCAGTTACGGGTTGCTGGCGGAAATCGTGGTTAATGAAAAATTCGGCCCCGGCGACCTCGTGAAAATCTCCGACGCCGTCGATGTCTCCGTCCGAGTACTCGGGCCCAGTTGGACGACAGCCGAACGAGTGGAACTGTATGCCAACGGCCAATTGATCCGCGAAGCCAAGATTGCGGACGGCCAGAAGGGGGGAATCAAATGGAGTGGCAAGTGGAAACTGAATGACCTGCAACACGACGTGCATCTGGTTGCGATTGCTCATGGGCCCGGAGTGAAAAAGTTGTACTGGCCCACGGCAAAGGCGTATCAACCGACTTCGCCGCGATGGGAATCTTACGTCATCGGCTCGACGGGTGCTGTTTGGCTGGATGTTGACGGAGATGGGAAGAAAACCAGCGCCGTCAACTATGCAACTCGTTTGCTGAAGGAATCCAGCGGCGACGTCAAGAAACTGATTCAGTTGCTGAGTGGATACGACACGGCGGTCGCCGCACAGGCCGCCAGTTTGTTGAACTCACAGGGAGTTCGCCTGACAGAGTCTGAATTCCGCAAACAATTGCGATTTGCCGCGAAGCCAGTGCAGAATGGCTTCAATATGTTCATTAAGGAGTGGCGAGATAGCCAGATTGCTCGCAGCAAGTAAAAACTTGTATCGCGAGCCGAATCGCTCCAGGCACGGCGTCGCCCAACAAGTTACTACTAGCGATCCGTCTTACAGGAAATCGCGGCGACTTCGCTCATCCAATCCTGCAGCGCCCGGACTTTCGGTACGGGATTCTCGGCTGATGCCTCCAGCGCCCGAACGACGGCCAAACAACCGGAAACGGTCGTCGTGCAGGGAACTCCGTGAGTCACCGTCGCGGCGCGAATCTTGCCTTCATCCGTACGAGCCCCCTTGCCGCTGGGTGTGTTGAAAACAAATTGAATCTCGTCGTTGGCGAGGGAATCGAGCAGATTCGGCCGGCCTTCCTGAATCTTCTTGACGGTTTCGACTTCGATACCCGCCTCGCGCAGCGTATTGGCGGTGCCTTCCGTGCTGACAATCTTGAAGCCCATTTCCCGCAACTTGCGGGCCGGTTCGATCATGGTCTGTTTGTGGTTGCTGGCCATACTGATAAAGACCGTGCCTTCACGCGGAAGAGTATTGCCGGCGGCGATCTGGCTCTTGGCGAACGCCATCGAGAATTTTTTGTCGATCCCCATCACTTCGCCAGTCGACCGCATTTCAGGACCCAGGATAATGTCGACGCCGGCGAATCGGTTGAACGGGAACACACTTTCTTTCACCGAAGTGTGTTCTGGCCAGATCTCGTCGGTGACGCCTTGTTCTTTCAACGAAACGCCCGCCATGACTTTAGCGGCGATTTTGGCCAGTGAACGCCCAATCGACTTCGAGACGAATGGAATCGTGCGGCTGGCACGCGGGTTGACTTCCAGCAGATAAACGTCGTGCCTGTCGCCTTCTGTCTTGATGGCGTATTGGATGTTCATCAACCCGCGAACCTGCAATTCATCAGCCAGTTTGTACGTGGCCTGCTTGATCTCATCGATGACACTCTCGGGCAACGAATGTGGCGGCAGGACACAGGCCGAATCGCCGGAATGCACGCCCGCTTCTTCGATGTGTTCCATCACGCCGCCGATGAGTGTCGTTTCGCCGTCGGAAATCGCATCGACGTCGACTTCGATGGCATCTTCCAAAAACTTGTCGATCAAAACCGGATGACCGGGCGAGGCATCGACGGCCTCGTTCATGTACTTGACCAGCGATCCCTCGTCATAGCAAATCTCCATCGCGCGGCCGCCCAACACATAGCTGGGGCGGACAAGAATCGGATAACCGATCCGTTCGGCCGCCAGCCGAGCTCCCTCGATGTCCGTGGCAATGCCGTTGGGCGGCTGTCGCAAGCCCAGCTTCCGCAAAATCGCCTGGAACCGCTCGCGGTCTTCGGCAGCGTCGATCATATCGGGACTGGTGCCGATGATGTTGACTCCGGCCGCTTCCAATCCGCGTGCCAAGTTTAGCGGCGTCTGTCCGCCGAATTGCACGATGACTCCGTCGGGCTGTAACCGGTCACAGATATTCAAGACGTCTTCGGTCGTTAGCGGCTCGAAGAACAATAGGTCGGAAGTGTCATAGTCAGTCGAAACGGTTTCCGGATTCGAGTTGACCATGATGCTGTCGATGCCCAGTTCTTCCAACGCGAACGAAGCCTGGCAGCAGCAGTAATCGAATTCGATTCCTTGTCCAATTCGGTTGGGTCCGCCGCCGAGAATCATGATCCGTTTGCGACCGGGTTTTCGCGCGGGCGTCTCGTCTTCCTGCTCGTAGGTCGAATAGTAATACGGAGTGTGCGCTTCAAATTCCGCGGCACACGTATCAACCTGCTTGAATGTCGCTTCGATGCCCAACTTCTTGCGATACTGGCGGGCTTCCATTTCGGTCGTGTCCCACCAAAACGCCAGTTGCTTGTCGGAAAACCCATGCCGTTTCGCGCGACGCAAGAGTTGCTCGTCGGCATCTTCCAGCCGTTCAACAGCGCGAATTTCGTCTTCAACGCCGATGATTTGCCGAATTGTGTTTAAGAACCACGGGTCGATGCCGGTCAGATCGTACATCCGTTCGACTGACATTCCCGCTTTGAACGCATAGCGCAGATAGAACACGCGTTCTTCATTCGGGACGGAAAGTTTCCGT
>Ga0310122_10000396_pt1 | contig 27745 bp, 35 predicted proteins | sample CB6_Bottom_1051__FD_203503 | JGI IMG/M metagenome (GOLD analysis project Ga0310122, IMG submission 203503) | Marine microbial communities from Western Arctic Ocean, Canada - CB6_Bottom_1051 | ecosystem: Environmental > Aquatic > Marine > Oceanic | place: Canada: Western Arctic Ocean | collected...
TATTTTTCCCACTCTTTAAAAGCAACATTTATATAGACTCTTCCTTTAAACCGAATAGCCATGGCGGAAGAGTCTGAATCATACGAAGTTGTTGCGTCAAGCCCTTATGACGAGCTCGAACGAAAGGAAGAGAAGCTCGAGCACGATATAAATGAAATTAAATCCGCTCTGCGTGGCACTGTCGGGCTCACAAAAATTGAATCACACGCAGACGAATTCATAAAAAAAATGATGGGACTTTTAGAGTCAACTCAGCAAATGCAAATGCAGGTCTCAAAATCCAATCAGCAAGTCGCAGAAAAGATACAGAATGCTCTTGACTTGATGAATGAGACTAACCGCGGGCTTTCCCAGAAGCTTTCCAAAATACTTACAATATTCGCCGAAGCAACAGAGGCAATGGAAACTGAAGAAGAAGGAAGTATGAAAGAAGTTTCGTCAGCAGTAGGTGAAATGAAATCTGCAATGAATGATTTCAAGGAGCAAAACAAGAAACTATCTAAGACTCTCGATTCCTTGGAAAGATATTTAAGGCGACAGAGCGTAGCGCCACAAAGAGCAGCAGCGACTCCTGCGCCTGTTCAGAGACAGCAGCAGCCAAGAAGGCAGCTACCGCCGCCTCCACTACCTCCACAATAATATGACTACCAGAAAATCCCGTAAAATCGTAATCCAGATAACAATAATTCTGGCTTTTATATTCTCTCTAGTAATTGCTTATATTGCGAGAGGAACCGGTATGTCTTCAATGCTTCTAATTTTCATGGCAGGTCTTCAGGTCATTGTCCTGCTTTCAATATTGTATGTCCTTGAAACTGTAATCGAGCTTATGGAGGCAAAATGAGATTTCCAAAATTCTTTTCAAGCAAAAAGGGAATAACTCCTATAATTTCAGTTATTCTACTTCTTATGATGACTATAGCGATAGCCGGTCTAGCTTATACTTTTCTTCAGAGAATGCAGGGTACAATCCAGACTTCAAGCGAGAACACAAGCCTGGAGCTGCTTGCCGGTCTTAACGTACAGCTGAAAGTTGAGGGTTTTGTAGCAAACTGTTCGGCAAGCACCGATAAAGTAAACATCACAATTTATATAAGAAATGCAGGAACAGAGCAGGCTGAGAAGCTTCAGCTCTTTGTGGATGATGCTCTGCAGTCAGGTATGTCTAATGACACACTCGCCGCCGGAACTGTAACTTCCTACAGCGGAGGCGTCCTAGATGATGTTTCCTGTTCTGAGTGGGTAAACAAGACGAAAGAGGTAAGAATCTCTTCAAGAGAAACATCTGCCGAGAAGCTCATCAAGTTTACATGCACCTATTCGAGCTATCTTTGCTAGGCATCATTTCATATTATGGTTTCTCATCACCTCTCTAGAAAAGCCCAGTCCCCTGTTATATCTTCAGTCGTGATGATCCTTGTTGTAACAGCTCTTGTTATACTGACTTTTACCTGGGGGAATGAGATGCTGGAAACTCAGCAAGTTTCCGTTACGGTTACTTATTCTCAGGCAAAACTTCTCGATATAAAGAACGCAATTCTTGAAGTCGCACAGGAGCAGATAAACTCTACCCGTATAGTGCGAATGAACTTGAGGATGGGAAGTTTATCCGTTCTGAACGGAAGCCATTGCTCTGGTACGAATGTGAACAAGAATGCAATTCTATACAATCTCACGCACAACCGGAAGCTCATCGATTCATTAGATTGGGTGTCTATAGATCCTGTAGAGCCGAATTTCCGATGCTCAGCAAATCAGACTAACGGAAGCTCTGGTGTTCTGGTGGCCCGGCCTTTCAAAGCTGGGAACAGTTATGCGAATTCCTTTATGATATGGTTCAGACAGATAAACGACACCACCTCGTCAACGTCCTATCTGATTAATATTTCAATTGGTGAGGTTTCCAGAATTTCAGGAACTTCAACAACAATTATCGCAAGAAACATAGGTAGAGTTAACAGTAGCGGTACAATACATACAAATGTCCTCGTTGACCTAAGATGAGGTATCAAAATAGATAAATAAGCGCTTTCTTTAGTCGTAATATGGGCTTCTATAACCGTAAGGGCAGCACGGCCATATTCGAGCAGGTATGCTTCGCGGTTATGGGCGTTTTCATCTTTGTAATGTTTCTCACAGTTTTCGGCGGAATAAAAGATGATATGTCTGATTTCCAGGCAGGTCACCAGTTCAGGAACGTTGCCTCCTACGTTCACTTGGCCATATCAAACTCATACATCTACGGAAGGTATGTTGATAACTACTCACTTAATATAGAACTTCCTCCCTATCTTGCGGGCCGTCGATACGTTATCATTACAAACAATACATCAATACTCGTTCGAGATGAATTCTACGACATAAATCGGACTCTTCCAATACTAAAATTCAACATTTCAATCAATGGAAGCTTCAGTTCTACAGCCGGCGGGCAGCATCGTATAGCTTATAATTCAACAGCTGGTATTATGGTATTAGAGGATGTATAATGAAGAACCTGACAAAGTTCCTAAAACACGCAAAGAAGACATATCATTCCAGCCAGGCTCCTGTGCAGATGCCTCCTGATGTTTCCCAAAAGAGGGCCTCTCCAAATCTTATGGACATACTTCAACCTGCCATTGATGCCAGGAACAAGCAGGCAATAAGTGAGGAAAGTTTTGACAGGATTTCATCTGAACTTTCAAAAGAGAATGGAGAAGGAGTTTCAGAGAGAGAGCTGAAATCGCTTGTATCCGAGCTTCTGAAACTTGCTCTTGAAAAGCAGGTAAAGAAAGAATCTGTAGCCCTTCCTGCAGATGAGCCAAAGATGACACTCCGCGCACAATCTGACTTGTCACTTTCACTTCCATCAACTTCTAGTGGTCGGAGAAAACCTAGTACGCAAAAACATGAGCCTGAAAGGAGAGAATCCCTTCTCGGAGTCAATATAACTTATCCTCTGATATATCGGGGAGGGAAAATTCATGTCTACGCAAATATACGCTATCATCCCGGGTCTCAAGGTCTTCTTTACAAGGTTATAGAGCCTATTCTTACTCCCCAGGAAAATGAGATGCTCAAAAGAATAGAGAGTACTCTTGTCGAGGAACTGGAGGTTGACTTTGCCGCACTAAAGACTCTCAAGGCAGAGGAGTACCTCGCACAAAAACTGGATTCTGTTATAAGCTACTATAATTTCAGAATGAGTGAAAGAACTAGGCACTTCATAGAATATTACATCCAGCGAAATTTCATAGGCTTTGGTAAGATAGATTCTTTGCTAAATGATCCTAATATAGAAGACATAAGTTGCGATGGTGTTGGCGTCCCAATTTATGTGTACCACCGTGACCAAAGATTCGGCTCCGTGAGGACAAACGTCAAGTTCGACACAGAGGAGGAGTTGGATTCCTTCGTTATGCGCTTGTCCCAGAAATGCGGGCGTTCCATCAGCATAGCAGATCCCCTACTTGACGGAGCTCTCCCTGATGGCTCACGTGTACAGGCAACTTTCGGCTCTGGAATATCAATGAAAGGTTCAAACTTTACAATAAGGAAATTCACAGCCGATCCAATGACCTGTATAGATCTTCTTAATTATGGTACTGTGAACTCAGAAATCCTTGCATATCTCTGGCTTGCTATAGAGCACGGAAAGTCTATACTGATTGCTGGACCTACTGCGTCCGGAAAAACTACAATGCTGAATGCTCTGTCTCTTTTCATCCGTCCTGAGTTGAAAGTAATCACTATTGAAGATACTCCTGAGCTTCGCCTTCCCCATGAGAATTGGGTGTCGCAGGTTTCAAGAACTGGCTTCGGTCCTGAAGGAGTAAGCGGAAAGAAACTTGGAGAGATAGATCTCTTTGACTTGCTCAAAGCTTCTCTGCGTCAGAGACCTGATATTATAATCGTCGGTGAAGTGAGAGGCCGTGAAGCTTACGTTCTCTTCCAGCAGATGGCAACAGGACACCCTGGTCTGAGCACTATCCACGCTGAATCTATGATGGCAGTAGTTAATCGGCTCAGAACTCCTCCTATAAACCTGCCCCCGAGTCTGCTTCAGCACCTTGACTTACTTCTGGTTCTTACAAGGCAGAGAATAAAGGGCAAGTACATCCGCAGGTCAAAGGAGCTAGTTGAGATAACAGGATATGACATAGAAAAAGATGTTCCAAAAACAAACACGGCCTTTACCTGGTCTGCCTCAAACGATAAATATTCCTATTCTGGCAAGAGCTCAATACTAAATCTCATCATGGAGCTTACAGGAGGAACTCCTGATTCAATTTACGAGGAGGTTAAGAACAGAATGAAGGTGCTGGACTGGATGAAGTCAAAGAATATCAGGGACTACAGGAACGTTGGAAGAGTCATACATGAGTACTACCAGAATCCTAGCAATCTTCTCAATCATATAAAGTGATATGGCAGAGAAACAATCATCTTACGAAAAGTATGTAGAAGTTGCCAGCCGGCTTTTTCGTGACTTTGTTGAGACAAAGATAGACAAATTCCGATGGGTACATCCGTTTCTCCGGCAGGCGAATATGGGTATAATGCTCCGCGAGTATATTTGCCTATGTTTTCTGAATGCTCTGATAACTCCTGCTATCGCCCTTCCAATAACTTATCTTTACATAATTCTTCTTGGGAAGCCTTTCCTTCTTGCTCTTGTACTTTCTCTTGCAGTTACGGCAGTTCTGACAGCCGGAATTTTTGTCGGGTCTCTCTATTATCCTAAGATGATCGCTGCAGAGAGAAAGAAAGATATAGAAAATAACCTTCCTTTCGCGACTTTGTATATGAATACAATAGCCGGAACTGGAGCTCCTCCCTTTGCCATGTTCAAACTTCTTGCTGATTTCAAGGAATACGGAGAAGTTTCCAAGGAGGCACAGAAAATAGTGGAAGACGTTGAAGTAATGGGGCGTGACATAGATGCTGCTCTTCACAAGGCAGCAGAGCAGACGCCTTCTGATCAGTTCAAAGAAATGCTTTTGGGAATTTCAACTACAATAGTCGGCGGAGGTAATCTAAGGGTTCTTCTCTCAGGAAAGTCCAAAATTCTCATGAATGAATACAGAAGGAAGATAGAGAAATACACAAATGAACTCTCGATTTACATAGAACTTTACATCACTCTTGTCATCGTCGGCTCAATATTTTCGACAGTCATGCTCACCATAATGGGTTCAATCTCTGGTTTCGAAAGCTTTAGGTTCCTCCAGCAGGCGCTTGTATACATCTTCCTGCCTGTTGCCGGAATTGTTATGATAGGTCTACTAAAAATCGCTTCCCCACTCTAATGGATATAAAAAATCTTTCAGTAAAAACACAGCACATTGTGCTTGCTATAAGTGGAGCCTTGGCAATAATTCTTATGATAATCCCCTTTGCTATCGGTAGAACTGATTTACTTCCTCCAGTTTTCAGCGTGGCGATTCTATTTGTATTCCTCCCTTACTCTTATTTCTCCTACACATCACGAAAGGAAATCGAGGAAATCGAGGACAAGCTTCCGGCATTTCTCAGAGATATAGCAGAATCAAGAAAGTCAGGGCTGACGCTTCCTCAGGCTGTTTCAAAAAGTTCAAAAACTGATTATGGAGTCCTTAGCAAATATGTCAAGAAAATGGCTGTTCAGTTATCTTGGGGCGTCCCTTTTACTGAAGCTCTAAGAAGATTTTCCACAAAGTCCCGAAGTCGTTTCGTACAGAGGGCTATTGCAATTATAATTGAAACTCAGATGAGCGGTGGAGCGCTTTCCGAGACGCTTGACGCGGTCGCGAATGACGCCCGCATAATTAAGGAAGCCGAAGCCGAGCGGAAGACAAAGCTTCAACAGCAGACAGTAATAATGTATGCAATATTCTTTCTCTTTCTGATGATAGTTATTTCGCTTCAGAGGCTTCTCGTTCCTCTTGTATTCTCGGGCGGATTTGCAATTGCCTCAATTGACCCTGAGGGAGTTCTTTCCTTTTATCAGGGAATTTTCTTTTCTATGATAGTTATACAGGCTATATTTACTGGGTTGATAGCCGGCCAGATAGCTGATGACTCGGTAAAGCTCGGACTCAAGCACAGCGCAATATTCCTTGTAACGGGGGTCATGGCATCATGGATATTCCTCTTCTAAAGCAAGATAAAGCTCAGGGAAATCTAGGAGTTATTATAGCGGTAGTTCTCCTCATAATAATGGTTATGTCAGCGACTATGTCAATTCTTGATATGGCTCCGTCTGTGAAAGAGGCCTCTGACCGCTTTGTCCTTCAGTCAAGGACTCTCGATATAAGCAATCTTCTCTTGAATGATCCCGGACTTCCTGCTGACTGGAATTCAGGAAATCTCCCAGACAGAATCGGGCTTGCGGAATACAACAATTTTACTAATTCAACTCTCAGGAACAAACTGGACTGGAAAAAAGTCCTCTACATAAATGATACTATAGCTAATAACTACACAAAAGTGAGCCAGAACTTAAGCCTCGAAAATAGTACACGATTCTGGCTCAAAATAGAGTCATCTGGTCGGGTTTATCTTAATATGACTGAAGGATACCCTTCAAGGCTTTCAAACGTTGTGGTTCTTACAAGAATTATGGTCATAAACCAGACAATAGTTAACGTGACTTTGATGGTATGGTAGAATGATAAAAAACAGAAAAGCGTGGATAAAATTAGTAGGTCTAGTCTTAGCCTCAGTTTTGATATTTGCCTCTATAATGTATCTGCAGTCTCTTCAGCTTACGGAAAGCAGCCAGCCAGGGGACTGGGGAAATGTTATTCTTAATACCTATGCACAAGATTCTCTTAACTCTCTTTGGAGAAGTGACTTGAACAATGACAGTTCAAAAGATCTTGCTAAGTTTGTTATAGACCAAGTTTGGACTAGTGCTGACGACCCCTTTAATCTTGAAGGTGAGCTGACTAAAATGCTTCCTGACCACATAGGTTTCACATTTTACTTATATGATAATGGAACAATATCACGTAAGGGTGGTTCTCTAGTTGGTTTACAACCTTCCACAAAAGAAATAGTCTCTGTCGATAGAACAATCTCAGGTGCAAATGTTAACAGCACCTGCACTGTTGTTCCTTGCTCGATATATCTGGCACTATGGTTTATACAATGAACAAAAATAGAAAGGCTCTCATCGGAGTTGCTGCGATAGCCGGAGCAGTTATTGTCATCGTTGTTGCAACGAGTGTTTTCATAGAAGCAGAGCAAGCAGAGGAAATTACTACACAACAGGCTCAGTCTATTGTTGCCCAGAATCCGGGAGAGGTTTTTGAAGTTATTCGCGAGGTTATGGATGAATGTGTCAGCGAAGCTCTATTCTTCGCAAACTTTGAGGATATCGGGGACCCACTTGCATATGAGGATTTTCTTAACGTTATATGTTCTGATTCATTACTTGAGTTAGAGTACTTCATAAGTTCAAAAGGGTTTTCGCAAAATATCACTTTTGTGGTGGACACAGCTCTTCAGGAAGTTATGTCTATAAATGTTTCAGCTCAGTTGTCCTCAGCCGCAGGAAGGGTAAGCCAGGACTTTGTATCTTCTGATGCTGTCTATGTTTGCGTTCCTCAAACAGAGGCGGTAGATCTTGAATGCATAAGTGACAGCGCAAATCTTAAGGATTTTAACAAATCTCCGCTGAATCCAACCACTGACTGCGAGCTCCACTTCACTATACTTGATGAATCTCTGAACTACCTACAAATGCCAGTTATGGTAGGTTTTGGGGATACCCCTCCTCCTCTAGGAGGGGGTCCTGGTATTCCTTATACTGTTAGATTTATTACAGCTGAAGATATTCTTGCAACGGTTAAAGTAGAGGATTATAGGTTGAGTTTATGTACATTGAATGCAAATTTCTCAAGTACTGGAGAAATCTTAGATCTAACTCTAGATACATCAAATTGTCTAGAAAGAGAGGTTGTACAGTCACCCCTCGGTCCTGTTTGTGAGGATTGTGCCCAGTGCGAGTCAGTAAATCCTCTCTATTATAGGTTCTTATCTCTCAACCTGGCTATTGAACATCCTGAAGATATCAGTGTAAGCCACTGCCGTATAGAAAATCTTACTGACTGCTTCCCTGTCCTTGGTGTTGGAAAATAATATCAAAATAGGGCATCTGCTCAAGCACGCGTTTTTTTGAGCAGTGCAGAGCTTCCCCAATCTCGGCGGCTTCGGAATCTCTTTTTGCTCGTTGAAACTTTGTTCTTCCCATAAGAGCAATTATCTGCGGAAAGACATAATCTACACTTTTTCCATTCTTCTCTTTTTTCGCCCGGGCAGTTCCTATTGACATCAGCTCGGAGGCGTAGCTAAGCAGAGCCCACTGCTGCCCTCTTCTTATTCTTCTCAAAAAGATGTCTGCCCGTGAGACTTTGTCATAGGCCTCTGCAATCTCCGAAGCATCTCCGTACTCACGCGCTATATTCTCTTCTATCCACAGCATTATTTCGTCAGGCGCCACATCGCAGGCAAACATAGACTTCCGTATAAAATCTGCATCCTTAGTTTTGAATATAGCTTTTAGAGCGTCAGAAATGGCAATTCTCTTGCCATGTTCTCCTAAATGCTCCAAATTTTCCTTTGTTATTTTCTGTCTTCCGGTCGAAACTGCCTGGAGCTCATTTATTGCAATTCTCATATCTCCCTCTGAGCGCCACGCTATCTGCATAATTACGCTGTCGGCTGCTTCTATTCCTTCTAAAGAAAGTATATCCTTAAGCCTCTTCGCCACATCTGCCTCACTCAGCTTTGCCATTTTAACAACTTTGCACTTCTTCTTCAGCTCTTTTACTGCTCTAACATCAGGATTATTTGCAGTTAGAACAATCGGGAATGCGCTGTTTTGAACTATCTTCAGTATCGCAGGCACTCCTCCTCTATCAGAGTTTCCGTGGATTCCGTCTGCTTCGTCAACGAGTATTATTTTTCCATCCCCTGTCAGACTCATCTGACGGGAAGCACTTCCTATAATTTCTTCTATATCTGCCTTCTTCCTTACATCTGATGCATTTGTTTCCAGAAGCTCATTTCCAGTTTCCTTTGCCAGGGCTGAAACAAGAACGTTTTTCCCGCAACCACTTGGTCCAATAAGAAGAATCCCTGAGCCTGGCTTGTAATTATTAACAAAAGTTCTCAGAGTCTCAGCAGCCTTTTCCTGGCCAACAAGTTCCTCAATTTTCGTCGGGCTGTATTTCTCAACCCATAGTTCATTTCTCATCTTTTCCGGTCTTGTAAAGCTGAGCCAAGAAGGCGTTTATCTGTATTATATCGTTCGAGCCTTCGGTTATTCTGAAGTCGTATTCGCCGAGCCTGTCAAGAAGCCCTGCCAAGGCGTTTTCCGGTATTTCATCCATGCTAAGAAGCGCCCGATGCATTTGCCTTATCACATCTCCACCTGAAACTCCCTTTTCAATCATCATAGCGGTAATCATTTTTCGTGCTTCTTTGAAGCCGCCATTCATAGCAAGCTTGAGACATTCCTCAATTTCCCCTGGCTTAGTTCTTGCCGAAATAGTGTAAACAGATTCCTCGCTTATACTTTCCCCGCTGGATGCAACAGACTGCATAAGGTTTATCGCTGTTCTAAGGTCGCCGTTTGATATTTCAAGAAGAGCTTCCATTCCTTTAGCATCTACGGAAAGTTTTTCTTCCTCTGCTATAAATTTCAGTCTTTTTTCAAGTTCTCCTCTTTCAACTGGTCCGAATCTGAAAATTGCGCATCGTGACTGTATTGGGTCTATAATTTTTGAACTGTAGTTGCAAGATAGTATGAAGCGGCATGTGTGTGTATAATTTTCCATAGTACGTCTTAGTGCCTGCTGAGCTTCCTTGGTCAGAGCGTCGCTTTCATCCAAGTAAATTATCTTGTAAGGAACATCTCCAAGTGCCTTTGTCCGTGCAAAATCCTTTACTTTGTTTCTTACTACATCAATCCCTCGTTCGTCAGAGGCATTTAGCTCAAGAAAATTGCCCTGCCAGTTATCTCCGAATGTTTCTTTCGCAAGAGCAAGGGCGCAGGTAGTTTTTCCTGTTCCTGCAGGTCCGGAGAAGAGGAGATGCTGAAGAGTTTTTTCTTTTGCGAAGGCACTCAGTCTTTCCACTATATGCTTCTGTCCAACGACTTCCGACAGTACAGCGGGCCTGTACTTCTCTGTCCAAATAGCTGTGTTAAATTCCATCTCCCAAAACTGTTTTGTTCTGCGTGTTATATAAAACTTCTTTGCCTCTTATTTTTTATAGAAGCTTCACCAAAGATAGTGTATGAATTATCCTCTTCATATGGCAATAATCCCGGATGGCTGCCGCCGATGGTCTTCTGAAAAAGGTTCACTTCCTTGGGACGGTCACCTTAAGGGAATTGAAGTTATGGAAACCGTTTCCAAATGGCTTCTTTCAGAAACTCCTGTGAAACATCTTACTGCCTACGGACTTTCTGAGTCAAATTTGAAGCGTCCCTCTATTCAGCTGAAGGCTCTTGAAAAATTGTACGTAAAATACTTCACTAAACTCTCAAAGGATGAGAATATTCACGAAAATCAAGTAAGAGTCGGAATTATAGGTTCCCGTGACTTTGTACCGGAAAAAGTTCTTAAGGCTACTGATATCGCTGTTGAAGCAACAGCTGATTACGACAGCAAGTTTTTCAGGGTTGCCTTAGCTTATTCCGGTCGTCAGGAAATAGTAGACGCTGCTAAGAAATCAGAGGGAAATCTTTCTGTTGAAAGCATATCACGAAATCTTTATTCAGATTATCCTGATGTCGACCTGATATTCAGAACTTCTGAGTGCCGTCTGAGTGACTTTATGCTATGGGGCTCAAGTTACTCTGAACTTTACTTTTTAGATAAGTACTGGCCTGATGTGACTATTGATGACATCAAAACCGCACTTGAGGACTACGATTCTCGTCAGCGAAGGCACGGAAAATAACTATTTCAGAAGACCTCTAATAAAGGGAACTTGAGTTATAAGTCCCGGATTTTTTAAGAAGCCTTTCAGAAGAAGTGTCGGTTTGTCCATATCCCCATATTCCTGCATAAGTTTCACCATACTATCCTTTCCGAGAGTGTCCCAGAACTTATTCAGCTCTTCATCTGTCATACTAGACAGAATTTTATTAATCGCTACAGCCTTTTTCAAGTCCGGATAAATTTCCGTAGTAAATCGTTTTTCATATATGTTCAAGTCTTTCGCTTCTATGGCATCTGCCAGTATCTCTGCGGATTTCATACCCATGTAAATTCCTCCGCCTGTTGTTGCCTTTACCTGTCCTGCTGCGTCTCCAACCAAGGCAATATTTCCCTTCCACATCGGCTTTCTGACTCTCATCGGTATAAATCCTGCAAGACATTCCCTCTGTTCGACTTTTCCGAATCTCTCTTCTATAAATCTGTCAAGATATTCCTTTGGCTTTTCTGTCGTTCCAAGACCTACACGAAGATTTTTGTCCGTCGGTATTATCCAGGCAAAGAATCCAGGAGCTACACTCTGTCCAAGATGAAGCTCTACAAAGTCCTTGTCGTAGCTGTCGTTGTCTATCTCAACCTGAACTCCGATGACGTGTTTTTCTAGTGGCGGAAATCCCGCCAGCCTCGCAACCGTTGAATGGGCTCCATCTGCTCCGACTATATACTCAGAATCAAAGTCCAAAGAGTTGACGTGTTCTCCCTCTCTTACATCAAGACCCTTCGCTAAATGTCTGTCATATTCTCCGCGGTCAACAATATCTGCCTGTTTCTCACCCTTTGAGATTTCAACAATTTTTTTGCTTGGTGAGTAGAGTTTAGCTCCTTTTACTTGATTGAGTATTATTTTTTTTGGCATCTCAAGAAGTTCTGCAAAATTGTTGCTAAAAACTCCTGAGCACTGAACCGGTCTTCCTAGATCAGGACTACTCTCATACACTGTCGAATCTATCCCCTTCTCTTTGAGCTTTCTCGAAAGGTGCAGACCTGCCGGCCCGCCTCCGACTATTGTAACTTGAGAATCCATAAGTTTAAATTGCTCCTGAGGATATAATAATTTATGGTAGAACAGGAATATCTTGAGGAGTTAAAGCGTGCAGTTCTTGAACTTGAGGGACATGCTAATATGTTCTCATTTGAAGATCTTGAAAATTATGCAAAAGGGCACGGAATTCCTGAAAAAGAAGTAGATGGCTTGATTCATGAGCTCATTGCTGAAGAATATATTCACAAAATACATGGAACAGAACTTTATTCAAGAACTGTTCACAAGGATTACAGTCAGGCGGCAGAGAAGCAGCCCCTTTAGGCCGTCGCGCCTTCCATTGCGTTTTCACACTCAGCCGAGCGTTCATCAGGAATTTTTGCTATAACTTCAGAAAGAAGTTTTTTGATTTTCCCGACATTCTGCTCCATAACTGAGATTACTTCTTCATGACTTACAACATGCCCCTCTTTCCAGCAGTCGTAATCAGTTACCATTGAAACAGGCGCATAGCAAATTGATGCTTCTTTTGCAAGAACAGATTCCGGAACAAGAGTCATTCCTATTAGGTCTGCATTCCAGCTCTTGAAAAGTTCTGACTCTGCACGCGTCGAAAATCTTGGTCCCTCTATGCAGACGTAGGTAGCCTTTTCGTGGTGCGCAAGCTCAAGTTTCTGTGCTCCCTTTATCAAGATTTCTCGCAGGGACTGGCACATCGGCTCAGCCATTGAAACATGGGCAACTTTTCCTTCATCGAAAAATGTTGAATCACGTCCTAAAGTTCTGTCTATAAACTGGTCTGTAAAAGCAAGGTCTCCAGGCTTATATTCCTCTTTCAAAGAGCCGACTGCCTGCGCTGCTATTATTCTTCGTACTCCAAGCTGCCTGAATCCGTCTATATTTGCACGATAGTTTACCTGATGGGGTGCAAGAGCGTGGTCCTTTCCGTGCCTCGGAAGAAATGCCACCTGCTTTCCAAGGTATTCTCCAACAAGATAGCTGTCAGCCGGACTTCCGTACTTGCTTTCCAGTGTAATTTCTTCGGAATTTTTCAAAAACTCTGCGTCGTAGACTCCAGAGCCGCCTATAATTCCTATGTCAACCTGATTTTCCATTGTTTTTCTATGCCTAATAAAAGTTATAAGCTTATCTTACAACTTTCCTGTATGGATTTAAAGGACAAAATACGGGATATACAAGACTTTCCTAAAGAGGGAATAGTTTTCCGTGACATCACGACTTTAATACAGGATCCTGAAGCTTTTCAATATGTTGTTGACAATTTCAAGAATGAATTTTCAGGCTCTGAAATCGATGTAATAGTTGGTGTTGAATCTCGAGGCTTTATTTTCGGAGCCGCTCTTGCCTATGCAATGAAAATTCCCTTTGCAATAGTCAGAAAACCCGGAAAACTTCCCAGTACCATCGTCTACGAAGAATATGAGCTCGAGTACGGAACAGACAGACTGGAAGTCCACGATGATGCGGTCAAGGAAGGGGACAAGGTCTTAATTGTCGATGACCTGCTTGCAACCGGAGGAACTTCACGCGCAACTGCCAACTTAATAGAAAAAATAGGTGGAGAAATCGCAGCCTTCGCATTTGTTATAGAGCTGTCCTTCCTTAAGGGTCGAGAAAAACTTAAAGATTATAAGTTATACTCACTTGTTGATTACAAATCAGACTAATGAGCAAAATAGCAGATGAAAAACTGGCGGCTCAGGGCCGAAAGAAAATAGAATGGGCAGAATCCAGAATGCCTGTTCTTATGAGCCTGCGCGAGAAGTACGGAAAGAGCAAGCCTCTGAAAGCTCAGAGAATAGCTGGCTGTCTTCACGTTACAAAGGAAACTGCAGTTCTTATTGAAACTTTGAAAGAGGCAGGAGCGGAAGTATCTTGGAGTGGCTGCAATCCTCTTTCTACGCAGGACGATGTCGCCGCAGCTCTCGCGGAAGAAGGTACTGATATCTATGCCTGGCATGGTCTTTCAAATGAAGAATTTTACTGGTGTATAGAGCAGACTTTGAATTTCAAGCCGACACTTACTCTTGATGACGGAGCTGATCTAATCTTTACAATACATAAAAAGCATCCTGAACTCGCCAAAGAAATAATTGGGGGAACTGAGGAAACGACAACTGGTGTTCACAGGCTTCGCGCAATGGGGGAGGAAGGGAAGCTTCTCTATCCTGTAATAGCTGTCAATGATGCAGAGACAAAATGGGATTTTGACAACGTTTACGGAACTGGTCAGAGCACTCTCGACGGAATAATGCGGTCTACGTCCGTTCTTTTCGCCGGAAAAACAGTTGTTATCGCCGGATATGGGCACTGCGGTCGCGGACTTGCTCTTAGAGCAAGCGGTCTAGGAGCGAATGTAATTGCAACCGAGGTTAATCCAATAGCAGCTCTAAAGGCAACTCTGGAAGGTCACCGTGTTATGAAGATGGATGATGCAGCAAAGCTCGGAGACATATTCATAACAGCAACAGGAATGAAAGACGTTATTATAGGGAGACACTTCGAGAGCATGAAGGACGGGGCAATAGTCTGCAACACTGGGCATTATGATCTTGAAATAAATCTGAATGATTTAGAATCCTTGGCTAAAACAAAACGTGAAGTGAGAACTAACAATGAAGAGTATGTTCTAAAAAACGGCAACAGAATATATCTTCTTGCCAAAGGCCGTCTAGTTAATCTTGCTGCGGCAGAAGGTCACCCCTCAGAAGTTATGGATATGAGTTTTGCAAACCAGTTTATGTCAATGATAAGTTTGGTTGAGAATAAGGGAAGCCTGGAGAATAAGGTTCACGATATATCTGGTGAGCAGGACCGTGATATAGCGACTCTTAAGCTCAAAACCATGGGCTTTTCTCTGGACAAGCTCACAGCAGAGCAGGTAAAGTATCTGACTGATTATGCTGCAGGCACCTAGCACCAAGCCTTTATATACTTTAAATACTACTTAAAGAGCCCCTGGGAGGGATTATTATGCCAAAAACTTCAAAAACTAAAACTAAAACTTCAAAAACTAAAACTAAAACTTCAAAAACTAAAACTAAAACTTCAAAAACTAAAACTAAAACTTCAAAAACTAAATCAAACGTACCACTTAAACCAAAGATAAAGATTGAAAATGTTGTCGCAAGCGCTGCCGTTGATGCAGAAATGGATCTCGACAAAATTGCTGCGACTCTAGATAATGCTGAATACGAGCCTGAGCAATTTCCAGGTCTCGTTCTGAGACTTGAAAAGGATGTTCCCAAAGGAATCCCAAAGGCTGCTATTCTCGTTTTCTCTTCGGGCAAGATGGTTTGCACTGGCTCGAAAGAGATAAGATTAGTGAAGGTCGCACTTACAGAAACTCTTAAGCAAATTCGCAAATGCGGTATAAAGGTAAAGGGAGAAGCAACGATAAAAATACAGAACATTGTCGCATCCTCTGACCTCAAGTCTGAGCTTAATCTGGACAAGATTGCCTTTACACTGGAGAACACAGAGTTCGAACCGGAACAGTTCCCTGGTCTGGTTTTCAGAGTGGCTGAACCGAAAGTAGTTTTCCTGCTTTTCAGGTCAGGTAAAATTGTGTGTACAGGTGCAAAGAAAATTATCGACGTCAGAAGGGGCGTTGAAGTGTTGGTCAAGGAGTTAAAAAAAGCCAAAGTTCTTTAACTAGACTTTCCTAATACCAATTCTGTGAGTGGGAGATATGCAGGATTCTATTGACAAATTTGAGCAGTTTTTCAAGACGAAGAAATACTACGGAAGGCTTCTCGAAATAGCTAAGGAATACCCGGACAAGAGGTCTGTTTTAGTGGACTTTGCTGATATTGATAAGTCCTTCCCGGATCTTGCTGATGACCTTCTTCTCAATCCTGAAGAGGCGCTTCGCCAGGCTCATGATGCAATATCTGAGATAGATCTTCCGATTGACGTTGAAAATCTATCTATTAACATTCGCCTACACAATCTTCCAAAAGCAAACACAGTTGTTCTCAGGGATATCCGTTCTGACCACCTTGACAGATTAATTTCTATTGAAGGGATAGTAAAAAACGCGGCAGAAGTCAGACCAAAGGCTTTGAAAGTAACATTCGAGTGTCCTGAATGTAAGACGAATATGGTTTTGCCTCAGTTTACTAAAAACATGATTTCTCCGAGCCAGTGTGATAATTTTGAGTGCGCACGTCGTGGAAGATTCAAGATTATCAATGAAACTCTGATTGACTCACAGATACTTAAGGTGCAGGAACCCCCTGAGTCTATGTTCGGCGGCGAGCAGCCCTCCGAACTCTATGTTCACCTAGCTGATGATTTGGTTTCCCCCTCTGAAAGAAAAAAAGTGATGCCAGGAAACAGGGTTCAGCTTGTTGGCTCTCTAAAGAAAGTTCCAATTCCCTCAAGGAGCGGAGTTCAGACTGTTAACTACGATTTCTATCTGGAGGTTAATCATGTTGATCCGACTGAGCAGGAATTCGAGGAAATAGACCTGTCGGATGAAGATATTGAAGATATAAAGAAATTCTCAAAAGACCCAAAAGTTTATGAAAAGCTTATCGCATCAATAGCGCCGTCCATCAAAGGATATGAACCGATCAAGGAGGGAATCCTTCTCCAGCTGGTTGGAGGTGTCCGAAAACAGCATCCTGACGGAACCATTATCAGGGGAAATATCCACATTTTCATAGTTGGAGATCCTGCTGTTGGAAAATCCCAGATACTTCGTTATGTCGCCGGACTGGCTCCAAAAGGTCGCTTCGTTTCAGGAAAAAAAGCATCCGGTGTAGGTCTCACTGCGGCAGTTGTTCGTGATGAGTTCTCGGGCGGATGGACTCTTGAAGCCGGGGCTCTCATCCTTGCAAACAATGGAGTAGTCTCTGTCGATGAGTTTGACAAGATGAGCGATGACGACCGCTCGGCAATGCTGGAAGCTATGGAGCAGGGAACAATTTCCATAGCAAAAGCAGGAATAGTAACAACGCTACGCGCGAATACATCAGTTCTTGCGGCAGCAAACCCAAAATACGGGCGCTTTGATGTATACAAACCCCTTTACGAACAGATAGACCTGTCTCCAGTTATACTGAGTAGATTTGATCTGAAGTTCACTTCGAGGGACTTGCCTGGGCTTGAAAGGGACACAGCCCTGTCTGAGCATGTTCTCAATGCTATTATCTCTCCAAAGACAATTGAGCCTGAACTCTCTGCTGAATTCATTCAGAAATATATTTCCTATGCACGCAGACTGAATCCTGAAATGACAGAAAAAGCAAAGGAGTTAATTCAGCATTTCTATGTTAGCTGGCGTGGCAAATATCGTGATGACGACGACAATGGTGGAGTGGTCCCTTTGACTCCAAGACAGCTCGAAGCTATGGTTCGCCTTTCGGAGGCTTCAGCCCGAATCCGCCTGGCGGAGAAGGTATCTCTTAATGATGCTAAGAGGGCCACAAAGCTCATAGAGCAGTCCTTAAGGGACCTCGGTACCGACCCTGAGACTGGTAAGATTGATATAGACAGGATGGAAGCAGGAACTTCCTCAGTGCAGAGGAGCAGAATAAATACAATCCTCACTATAATAGATGAACTCTCAAAAGAGCATGGTCCTAATATAAAAATAGATGATGTTTTGATAGAGTCAGCCAATCGTGGAATAGACAATCTAAAGACCCTTGAGCTGATAAGCAAACTAAAATCAAAGGGTGATTTGTTTGAGCCAAGACAAGGCATTCTCAAAAAACCCTAATTTCAGGCCAAGACTACTCTTTTCTGAGATGTCTCTTTTCCTTGCGGTTCAGATTATTGGAATTTATGTTGCCATTCAAATTTCAGCGATTGAGGTAATCCCTGTTGCAGAGACAGGACCTGCTGTAAAAGGTTTCCTGCTTATGTTTGCAGCAGCAACTGCACTGTTTCTCCTTTTAATAAAATTCCTTAAAAGGCGTCTCGGGTTCATGAAGGTGCTTATGGCCTTCATAATCTTTGTCGGAAGCGAAACAGTTTTCAGTGTTATTTTTTCTGAACTGACTGCGCTACTTCTTGCACTTTCCCTTGTGGTAATAAGATTTACATATCCAACAATTTTGGTTCAGAATGTGTCTCTCATATTAGCTCTTGCTGGAGTCGGAGCAACAATTGGTCTCCTATTCAATGTGAGCACTATTTTCATAATACTTGCTATACTCTCAGTTTACGATATCATAGCTGTTTACAAAACAAAACATATGCTGACATTGTTCAAGGGCACTCTAGACAGCGGAGTACCTCTTGCTCTCATAGCTTCTGAAAAGCTTTCTGATATGGGTTCAGAACTAAAAAAAGCCACACTAAAAACGCCAACTACAAAACGAGAATATACCTTCATCGGAACCGGTGACGTAGCATTTCCATTAATACTTGCGGTGTCAGCCCTGCGAACAGGTTTCTCTGTCTCAGCCTTCGTCATTGTTGGAGGTCTCGTCGGAATATTAATAATTCACAGTCTTCTAATCTATGGAAAGGGAAAGCCGATTCCAGCTTTGCCTCCCCTCGCGGCGTGTACAATGGGGGCATATCTTCTTGCTTCTTATCTCTTAATTTAAAATGGCAGAAAACTCTCAGCTTGCATCGAAGAAAGTACATATAGACAAAATTGTTTCCGGTGAGTACGTAGAGAGTGAAGGCTACGGAGTTCTCAGGGCAGCCGACGGCTCAGAGCTATCAAGAGTTCGTATATTGGGAACTATCGTTGATAAATTTGTTTCAGATGATGGTGAGTACTCAAGCGTGACTCTCGACGATTCCTCAGAGACAATACGTGCAAAGGCCTTCAAAAAGCGTGCAAGTACACTTGCGAAACTCGAAGTCGGGGATATTGCGGATGTAACTGGAACTATTCGTGAATATGATGATGAAATTTACATAAACTCGTTCGTGGCTCAGAAGATAATAGATCCAAACTTTGAGCTCCTGAGAAGGATTGAACTTGCTCAGCCAGGAGAGTCTCAGCCAGGAAACTTGCATGAAGATGTAGAGGCGCTTATTTTGAAGACCATAAGCGATACTGGAGCAGATGGAGCTTCTTTGGAGGTATTGGCAAGTGTTTTAAAGGATTTGGATGACAATGATATACTCGTGGCAGTAAAGTCTCTTCTTCACAAAGGAGATTTGTATGAGCCAGTAAGAGGGGTATTCAAACAAGTATGAAATCATATGAAGAACTTCTAAAAAAAGCTAAAGAACAGCTTCCAGAGGTAGCCAGTGAAAAAGCTAGGTTTGAAATCCCAGTCTTCGAGTCCTTTATCCAGGGATCCGAAACAATAATCTCAAATTTTGTAGAAGTAGCCAACAAAGTAGAGCGCGACCCTGCACATCTGCAAAAATTTATCCTCTCTGAAGCCGGAACTTCTGGAACTCTTTCAGGTCAAAGACTGACCTTCAAAGGTAATAAAACTCCTAAGTTCCTAAATTTAAAGCTCAGTGACTACTACAAGGCTTTTGTTGCCTGTAAGCAATGCGATCTTCCTGACACAATCCTAAATGAAGGGGCTGATTCTGCAGAACTCAAGTGCAAAGCCTGCGGAACTAACTATATGGTAAAAGTCCTATGATTTATGCAAGAATAATTTCTTCAGGCTCAGACTCAATTCTTGCGGCCTGTGACAAGGAACTTCTTGGAAAGACATTTTCTGAAGGAGATATTTCCATTACTGTTGATAAGGATTTTTATGGAGATGAAGAAGTTGATCTTGAAAGTTTCAAAGAAATGCTGAACTTATCTAGTATCTCCAATCTTGTCGGTGAAAAATGTGTTTCTATTTCAATTGAGCTTGGATTGGTTACAGAAAATAATGTTCTTAAAATAGAAGGCGTTCCACATGCGCAGATTCTTAGCCTCTAATAAAGCATAGTTTCCAGGTCTGCTTCACTGATATCTACAGTTATTGCGTCCTGTCCCTGTGCCCTTCTTATGACTGTCATAGGAACGGTTCTCTCTTTAAATTCCTTAACAGCTATCTCAGTTGGGTCTATCTCACTTTTTCCAAGCTTAACTAGAACTGGAGCACCCATGGATATCTGGAGGGATCTTGCTCCGATTATCCTTGCCCTCTCAAATCTTGTAAGCCTGTTTTCTTTGTACATTGAGATCTCTTATTATCTCCACAGTGATATATAAAGCTTGACCTACTCTACCAAAACCTTAAAAACAAGACCCCTAACATAGAGTGTCATATGGCCTATTATAAAAAAAGGAAAAAACACGGAAGCTTCGATCCAAATGCTCCAGTCCGTGTTAGAATGCCTCGAAAGGAAAATCGCGAGGTTCTTGGAATAATTATTGAGCATTACGGCACAAAACTTCTCGTTGAGTGTATGGATGGCTATACAAGGCTTTGTAGAGTTCCTGGAAAGATACGATATAAGCTTAGAGTAAAACCTGGAGATGTTATTCTTGTTCAAAAGTGGCCAGTGCAGGAGAATGAAAAAGGGGATTATTTGTATAAATACAGACCAAATCAAGTTAACATACTCAGGAGAAAAGGTCTCTTGACTACAGAGTCAGAGGAAGCTGAGCAGTCTGAAGAAAAATCAGAAACACCTCCAGAACTTCCTGAAAAAGAAGCTGAAAATAAGTCTGAAGAAGCTACAAAAGAGAAAGGGGACACAGCAGATGGAAGTGAAAAAACCGAGAGCGAAGGAGAAAATTCGCTTGACGCATAGCGATTAGACATAATTAACTTTATATACTTTCAGCCACAATATATAGTATTGAATTTTGTTTCACTCAAATGGCCGAATACATAAAAATTCCAAAAGAGCGACTAAAAATTCTCACTGAGAATAAAGGGAAGCTCATAAAATACATAGAATCGCAGTCCGATACTAAAATTAGTATCGACAGGGAGGCTCAGGAGATTTCCATAGAGTCATCTGGGAAATCAGAAGAAATCTTTGATTTGTGGCGGGCCCGTGACACCGTGAAGGCAGTAGGGAGGGGGGCAGAGCCTGAGGCTGCACTTGATATATTAGAATCTGGTGCAGAGCTACAACTTGTCGATCTGAGTGAGTTCGTCGGAAAAAAACACAATGCATTAGTCAGAATAAAAGGTAGAGTTATCGGAACAAAAGGAAAGGCAAAGAATATAATAGAGAACCTAACAAATACACAAATCTTCGTTTACGGAAAAACTGTTACGATAATTGGCGAACACGATATGTCTATCATCGCAAGGGGTGCGGTGGAGCTTCTTGCCGGCGGTACTATGCATAGTACTGCAATCCGTCACATAGAGACTGAGTTGAGTAAATTAGGAGTGAAATATAAAGATGCCTGAGCAAATATCTGGAGAAAAACTGTTTGAGGAATTCAAGACTGTTCAACTTAGCGAATTCTTCCGGAAAAACAGGCAGTACCTTGGCTACGTCGGGAAAATAAAATCTCTGACTACCGTTATACACGAGCTCCTATCAAACTCTCTTGACGCTTGCGAGGAGGCTAAGATTTCTCCTTCAATAAAAATTACAATTAGCGAACTTGGAACTGAGCACTACAAAGTTCGCGTTGAGGATAATGGTCCTGGAATTCCTGAGCAGCATCTTGAGAAAGTATTCGGACAGCTTCTCACAGGAACAAAATTTCATAGAAATATTCAACTGCGGGGTCAGCAGGGACTTGGTGTCTCTGGTTGTGTTCTTTTCTCTCAAATGACGACTGGAAAGTCGACCTATATAAAATCTGGCACAGGAAAAGGGAAGATTGTTGAAGCCAGAGTTGAGATTGACATAAAAACCAATTCTCCAAATCTTATAGACAAGAAAGTTGAAAACAGTATTATGCGTGGAACTGTAGTTGAAGCCGAATTCAAAGGAGTTCAGTATACTAAAGGAATTCGCGGACCATTCGAATATATTCGCTGGACAGCTGCGGCAAATCCTCACGCCGAGATTATGTTCAAGGACCCGGAAGGAAGTGAGATGCTCTTTGAACGTGTAATTGATAAGGTTCCAAAAGTTCCAAAAGAGGTAAAGCCACATCCCTCTGGCCTGGAAGCTCATGATATCTTGGATCTGGCTCTCAAATCCAAATCCCGTGCCATTTCTTCATTCCTTTCGTCTGACCTTTCACGAGTAAGTTCTGACAAAGTTAGTGAAATCCAGGCTCTTGTTGACTTTGACCTTGCAAAAAGTCCGAAAAGGCTTGAATGGCCTGAGGCTGAGCAGATAGTCAAGTCCTTTAAGAAGATAAAGTTCATGGCACCCCCTACTGACGGTCTTATACCAATTGGAAAAGACCAGATAGAAAAGGCTCTGAATAACTTATTATCTCCTGACTTCATAGAAGTCATTTCAAGGAAGCCAACAACCTACAAGGGTGGTATTCCTTTCATAGTTGAGATAGCGATAGCCTATGGAGGAAATTCAGGTAGGGCTGCTGCTTCGAAGGAAATTAACGAAAGGAAGGTCGAGATAATGCGCTTTGCGAACCGTTCACCTCTTCTTTTTGATGCCGGAGGTTGCGCTCTTACTAAGGCAGTTAACTCAATAGACTGGAGGCGATATAAATTGAAAGATATGGAAAATTCCCCAGTATCACTTTTTATCAATCTCATTTCGACTCACGTTCCTTACACATCTGCAGGAAAGCAGGCAGTTGCCGGCGAGGAAGAAATCCTTAATGAAATAAGGATGGCGTTAATGCGCGCTTCCCGTTCTCTGCAGCTCTTCCTTTCCGGAAGGAGAAAAGCATCTGAAATCGCAGAGAGGAAAAAAATGTACGAAAGGTACATACCTGAGACTGCCAAAGCTCTTGCAAAGCTTACTGGAAAAAAGAAAGACGAGATAGAGGAGATGCTGAAAGCTCTGGTTCTTGAGCGCTTCGGTGACGACAAGCCGGATGATGATGAAGTAGAGGAAGAATTAGAGGAAGAGTCTGCAGCATATGATGAGATTCCGGAAGATGTATCAGAGGAGGATGAATAATTATGGCAGCGAAAAATAAGGACAAAAAGTTTGATGAGAAAATTAAGAAAGAATCTCTGGACTCAATAAGCGGCTTCGGTAAGAAGCTTGTTGCCGCCGTGGAGAACAAAAATCCTCCTTCTTTCGAGATACCACTTCGCTCAAAGACAAACATAAGTTTTGATGAAAAGAAGAAAATTCTCGTTCTCGGAGACAAGACATCAAGCAGGCGTTTCCTTAATGTGGCTCACGCAAGAAAGTTCATGCAGTCCGCTTTGATAGCCTCCGCTTGCAAGGAATACATTGAGCACGACAGGACAGTCGGAAAGCGTGAATTGTATTACAACCTTAAGCACTCTCTTCCAAACTCCAAGGAGAATACATTTGAGGACGATATAGAATCTGGAACAGTTCTCAACGACCTGGAGGCTTCTATGGGTGTTCTGAGGGAGCGTCTCCACATAGAAGCAAAAGCCCGCGGTTCTATTTACGGAGACATCACACTCAGCCAGGCAGGAGATACATTCGACTGCAGCAAGCTCGGAAGAGGCGGATGGGCAATTCCCGGATATACAGAAGACGTTGATATTATAAACTACAAAGCGGATTTCATTCTTGCAATAGAGAACGACGCAATGATGTCTCGTCTCATACAGGAAAAGGTCTATAAGAATTTGAACTGTCTCCTCATCACTGGTGAAGGTATGTTTCCGCGCGGTGTGAGAAGGTTCATCAAGCTTCTTAACGAGAAACTAAAACTTCCGGTTATAGCCTTCGTTGACGGAGACCCTTATGGGTTTTACATATATTCTGTTCTGAAATACGGCTCCATTGAACTGGCCCATCTTTCAGAAAGGTATGCGGTTCCTAATACTCGCTATGTCGGGATGACAATGGATGATATAGAGACTTACGAGCTTCAGAATGTTACAGAACAGCTCAAGGAAGTTGACAAAAAGCGAATAAAAGAAGAGCTCGGCTATATGTGGTTCAAGAACAATCCGGCCTGGGTGAGACAGCTCGAGAAAATGCTTGATATGGGTGTCAGAATTGAACAGCAGGCTCTCGCAAACAAGAGCCTTGACTTTGTTGCAAAGAAGTATCTTCCTGAGAAAATAAATGAAGAGAAATTCCTAGATTGATTAGTGTCCTGGGAGAGTGACCACCGAACTTTCCTCTGACTTATCTTCAATATTTACTAAGATAATTGTCAAGCTCCCAATTACTTACGTGGAGCCTATAATTGTCCCATTCAGCATTTTTGCCTTCCAGATATTTTGAGTAGATATGTTCTCCGAGAGTTTTTTCCATAAATTTACTTTCTTCCATAAATCCAATTGCTTCTCCAAGAGAGCCGGGCAAGGTCTCTATTCCTCTTTTCTTAAGCTCATCAGCAGAAAGCCCATACAAATCCTCCCTCTGTGGTTCAGGGACTTCAAGCTTTTTCTCAATTCCATCTAGACCACTTCCTAACATTGCAGCAAAAGCTAAGTAGGGATTTGTACTTGGATCCGGGCACCTGAGTTCAAGTCGTGTACTTGCTTCTCTACCTTTACTCACTCTTGGAATTCTAATTAATGCAGATCTATTTCTCGGACCCCAGCAGATGTAAACAGGGGCTTCGTAGCCCGGTACCAGCCTTTTATAGGAGTTTACAGTTGGGCTTAGTACAGCTGCCATACCTTTTACGTGACTGAGTTGTCCCGCTATGAAACTCTTGGCTGTTTCTGAGAGGCCGAATTCTCCCTCTGAGTCATACATCACAGTTTCTCCTTCATTAGTGAAAAGGCTCTGGTGAACGTGCATTCCTGAGCCGTTTACGCCCTCTATCGGCTTTGGCATAAAGGTTCCATGCAGACCATTTATGTGGGCTATTGATTTGACAGTGTATTTGAGCATTTGAGCATTGTCAGCCGTTCTCAAAGCATCTCCATACTTAAAATTTATCTCATGCTGACCTGCAGCTACTTCATGGTGACTCATTTCCACTTCAATACCAAAAGAATGCAGGGCATTTATGATTTCTCTCCGTATTCCATGCGCTGAGTCGCGTGGATTATGGTCAAAATAACCCCCTGAGTCATGAGGAACTGCAGAAATGGTCCCATTATCTGTCTTGAAAAGAAAAAACTCCAGTTCAGGTCCTGTATTGTAAATGAATCCTGCGTCTCTGGCATTTTCCAGCATTTTTTTGAGCGCATTTCTTGGACATCCCTCAAAAGGTTTTCCGTCTGGAGTGTGTACATCAGCTATCATCCTTGCAACTGGGGGTCCTTCAGTTTTCCAGGGGATAAGAGAAAAGGTGTTTTCGTCAGGAACTAAATACATATCACTTTCATGTATTTTTGTGAATCCGTCTATTGAAGAGCCGTCAAACCATACTCCATGGTCAAGTGCTTCTTCAAGTCGTCCGACCGGGATGGTCACATTCTTCATACTTCCCCATATGTCTGTGAACTGTATGTTGACCAGCTCAACGTCTTCTTCACTTGCCCGTTCGAGCACTTTTGTTTTTAGGTCTTCTTTTGCCATAGCAATCTCACTCTTAATAATAGGGTATTATTTTGTTATATTAAAAAATTATGGAGAAAATCATTAATAATATAAAGTAAAAACCAAAAAACTTAAAAATACCTAAAGAAAATAAGAGAAATATGGGTGCAGATGATAAAGATATTAAGCTTATTAGAGAACTTTCTCAAGACGGTCGCAGGTCTTTGAAATCACTGGCAACGGAGTTGGGGGTGTCTACAGTTACTGTGATGAACCGGATGAAGCGCCTGCGAGAAAGCGGAGTCCTAAAAGGCTTCACAGCTGTGGTTGATCCTTCTAAACTGGGCTACAATATTACGGCGATAATAAGCATTGTCACCAAGCGGAAAGAGCTTGTCTCAATAGAGAAAAAACTTGCACAACATCCGAATGTTCTGGCAATTTATGACGTTACAGGCACTTATGATTTCATTGTCGTATCTCGTTTCAGAAAAATAACAGATTTGAACAGGTTTTTAAAAAAGTCTCTGGCGATAGAAGGCATAGAAAACACTTATACTCAGGTTGCGTTGAATGTCATGAAAGAAACCATAGGAATCCCTCTTAAGTAAAGTATTTTAAGCTGTTAAATTATGAATTTATTCTATTATCTTAAAGGTGCCCATGTAGTTCAGACAGCAACCTGCAAACAGGTTGATCATTTTGACTACATCAGCCCATCTGACGATGGGCTAAATAGACATATCATAGATAAAGTGCCCCTGTAGCTCAGCGGTAGAGCGTGTGGCTGTTAACCACAAGGTCGCAGGTTCGAATCCTGCCGGGGGCGCTACTATTTTTCGCATATAACTCTAGGTATAAACTCCGTTAACAACTCAACAAATAAAAAAAATATTAGCCCCGTAAAAGCGGTTTAGACTTTAACAGGGCGTAATTTTAACTAAAATTAGTAAACTTAGTAGTTCCTTCGCTTTGCAAAGCAATCCCTGCAATATACAGGTCTGTCCTCTGCTGGCTTGAAGGGAACTTCACATTCGTTCTTGCACTCAGCGCATGTTGCCTTATGCATTTCTCTCTGTGGTCTTTCAAATTCTGCCATGATATCTATCCTCCTATATTACTTTATAGCTACTTTATCTGCAGGTTGGGGTTTATTAAGCTTTTGTAGAGGCCCTTTTCTGAATATTCCTGCGTTTTTTTATGTTATTGACTTTATAGTATTCTGGGTCATCCATAGTATAAAAAAACCGCCTACTAATGTCGTGACATGGCTCAGCAGGTACTGCTCTGGAAATATATATTTATCCATCAGACCCCAGAGTCCTCTCCATACTCCTATTATGGCGATAATTATGAGACTTCCAAAAAGAGCTCTGTGATGTCTCTGAAGCTTCCAGAACTTTCTGTGAACCATATTTTCCTTTAATAAATAGGCCTATAAATAATTATTCTGAACCATCTTCAAGGTATTTTTGTATTTTTTCGTAGTCTTCTTGGCTCAGTTCTCCTGTTTTCAGACCGTAGTCTAGAGTTTCGCTGAGGGTCACCAGAGAATGAAGCTCGATTCCATTTTCCTTCAGACGTTCGCGTCCTCCCTGCTCTCGGTCAAAGACCACAAGGCAGTGTTCTATGGTCGCTCCTGTGTTTCTTATTCCCTCTACAAATGACTCTTTGCTGTATCCTGTTGTTATCAGGTCCTCGACCAAAAGAACTTTTTTCCCTGAGTCCATAGAACCCTCTACTTGTGAGGTTCTCCCATAGCCCTTCGGCCTCCTCCTGATGTATGCCATTGGAATATTTGTTCTGGCAGATATCCATGCTGCATATGGGATTCCTGCGGTTTCTCCCCCTGCCAATATTTCGACTCCTGTTTTTTTAACTATTTTAGATGATTCCTTTGCTATGAGGTCCATTACATCAGGATATGATATGAGGGATCGGCAGTCAATATATATTGGACTTTTTTTCCCGGATGCAAGATCAAATCCATCATCTGTCGATACAAGAATCGCCCCATACTCCCAAATCTTCTCAACTATGTTGTTCATCTCTTTTCATAACCTCTCACAGCGCTTTCATATATCTCCTCTACAGCTTTCAAGGGGTCTTCGGAAAGGTAGATGGCCCTTCCAACTATAGGATAGTCAGTTCCTGCTTCAACTGCCTTCTCGGCCTGACCTCCCTGGCTTCCTATCCCTGGGGACATTATCTTTGCCCCTGAACTGGACTCTTCAATCCATTTTCTGTATTCTCTAAGCCTTTCATATTTATTTCCGGGTGCGACAATATTCTTCACTCCCAGTTCCATAATATGGTCAAAAATTTTCCTCGCTGTATCTTCTTTATGATAGTCATG
>Ga0310122_10000397_pt1 | contig 27690 bp, 16 predicted proteins | sample CB6_Bottom_1051__FD_203503 | JGI IMG/M metagenome (GOLD analysis project Ga0310122, IMG submission 203503) | Marine microbial communities from Western Arctic Ocean, Canada - CB6_Bottom_1051 | ecosystem: Environmental > Aquatic > Marine > Oceanic | place: Canada: Western Arctic Ocean | collected...
GGCGGCCGACACGGTGGTCAACTTCCTCCGCCGGGGCCGGCCGTATCGCTTGAAGATCCGACGGCCATAGCACGAAGAAGACAGGAGGCGGGGGTCGCCCGCACCGCTGTCGTAGCATAGTCGGATGACATCGGTACACTCCCTGGCACTGGCGCGACCGCTCCGGCTGGTGCTACTGGTCATGCTGGTCGGGCTTCCAGCCTTGTCCTCGGCCCACCCGCTGACCTTCACCGAGACGACCATCCTGCTGCGCCCCGATGGCAGCTTCCAGACCGACCTCATCTGGGACCTCGACGCGCTGGCGCTGGGCGCGCCGCTGAACGCCGACGACGCCACCCTCGTGGCGGCACTGAGCGCGCTCTCCGCTGACGATCTCGAGGCACGTCTCGACCGGCTACGACAACTGTTTCAGCGTCGTGTGCGCATGCGATTCGACGGCGAGCCGGCACCCTTCGTGGTCTCGTTTCCCGACCAGGGCACCCCAGCCGCGACTGCATCGAGTATCCCGACGCTGCTTGGGTTGACGACGCGGCTCACCGGCACGGTCCCTGCCAACGCCGCCGAGATGGAGTTCTTCGCGTCGCGGGCATTCTCCGACGTGCACCTGACGGTTCGCGACGAGGTCCGCGACGTGACCACCCGATCGGTGCTCGAGCGGGGCGCCCGCAGCGACCCGTATTCGCTGGCCGGACCTCTCGAACCCCCAACGGCGCTACAGACCGGGCGCCAGTATCTGGAGCTCGGGTTCGTGCATATCGTTCCCCGGGGGCTCGACCATATCCTGTTCGTCGTCGGTCTGTTCCTGCTCGGTACCGGGATCCGCCCATTGCTGTGGCAGGTCAGCGCGTTTACCGTCGCCCATGCGACAACGCTGTCGCTCGCCGTCTTCGAGGTGGTCGCCCTCCCAGCGCGTGTGGTCGAACCGCTCATCGCGCTCTCCATCGTCTATGTGGCGGTTGAGAACATCCTGACCGACCGGCTCACGCCCTGGCGACCGGCGGTCGTCTTCGGGTTTGGGTTGCTCCACGGTCTCGGATTCGCCGGGGTGCTCGGGCAGCTCGGTCTCCCCGAAGAGGAGCGGCTCGTCGGTCTGGTGAGCTTCAACGTCGGGATAGAACTGGGCCAGCTCCTGGTGATCGCCGTCGCGCTGGCGCTGGTCGGGTGGTGTCGCCACCGACCGTGGTATCGGGCACGGGTCACGGTCCCGGTGTCGCTCGCCATCGCCGGGGTGGGGCTGTTCTGGGCCGTGGAACGGATTCAACCTTAGGGCCCACACCGCGCCCGCGGGGGGCGCACTGTCGCGCGCCAGGGCGGGGCTGAAATGGTGGCGCTGGCCGTGTAGTATATTGGATTGATTCGAGTGCTTCGCGGCTCGCGGTGGGGTGTGAACGCGTTCCGCTTCAGTGAGGGATGACCGGATGAACATGGCTGCACACGGGACGTCGGCACGCGTGGCCTCGGCGCTGCTGGCCGGCCTGCTGCTGGCGCTAACGGCTCCGGCCGAGGCCCAGGACTGGCCGAGCTGGCGCGGACGCGGTCAGACCGGTGTCTCGGACCAGACCGGCCTGGTCTCGAGCTGGTCGCCAGAGGGCGAGAATCTCATCTGGTCCGCCCCCTGGGTCGGCCGCTCCACACCAGCGGTGTTTGACGGGCGCGTGTGCGCCAACGGGCGCTCCGGCAACGGGGTCGACGAGCAGGAGGTCGTGGCCTGCTGGAACGCCGACACCGGCGCCAAGCTGTGGGAACACGCGTTCAACGTCCTCAACACGACGGTCCCGTTCAACCGCGTCGGCTGGGGCAGCGTCACCGGTGACCCGGAGACCGGCTATCTCTATGCGCTGAACATCGATGGGCACTTGAACACGTTCGACCGTGACGGCACCATCGTCTGGAGCTGGCGGCTCGCCGAGGATCTGGGGCGCGCCTCCGGCTACGGCGGGCGTACCTCGACACCGATCGTCGACGAGGACCAGCTGCTGCTGAGCATCATCGGCGGCGGATGGGGCAACCTCGGCGGTCCGCCACGTCATCGCTACTTCGCCTTCGACAAGCGGTCGGGTGAGGTGCGCTGGGCATCGACACCGGGCGGCACGGTCGCCGACATGAACACCCAGTCGGTCGGCGTGGTCGGGGTGGTCAACGGCCAGCGGCTGTGGATCGACGGCAACGCCGACGGTCACATCTACGCGCTCAAGGCCCGCACCGGGGAGAAGGTCTGGGAGTTCCATCTCAGCAAGCGCGGCATCAACGTCTCGCCGGTACTCGACGGGACCACAATCTACGTCGCCCACAGCGAAGAGAATGTCGATGGCGGCGCCATGGGACGCGTGGTGGCCATCGACGCGACCGGCAGCGGTGACGTCACGGCTACCCACGAGCGCTGGCGGGTCAACGAGATGGCGATCGGATTCTCGTCGCCTCTGGTCCACGACGGACGGCTCTATGTGATCGACAACTCGGCGAACCTCTTCGCGCTCGATGCAGAGACCGGCACCACACAGTGGGAGATGAGCGTCGGCACCGTCGGCAAGTCCTCGCCGGTCTGGGCCGACGGCAAGCTCTATATCACCGAGGTCAACGGCAACATCCGCATTCTGCAGCCGGGCGAAGACGGCGCGACCGAGCTCGACCATGACGAGCTGCAGGTGGAGGACGGCCGCCATGCCGAGATCTACGGGTCGTTTGCCATCGGCTATGGTCGTCTCTACCTGACCGCCGAATCGGGCATCTATTGCATCGGGAATCCGGCCGCCACGTTCATGGCGACCGCCGGAGTCAGCCCGGACCTGGGCACCGAGACGGCATCCACCGGGACGCCTGCCCTCATTCAGGTCGTGCCCGCGGAGGTCATCGTGTCGGCCGGTGACACGGTCGACTTCCAGATACGTGCCTTCGACGCCAACGGGCAGTTCCTGGGCGTACGAGACGCCACGTGGTCGGTCGAGGATCTGGCCGGGGGACGCATCTCGTCCCAGGGTGTACTCTCGACCGACGCGCGGGCCACCAATCAGGCCGGCACGGTGACGGCGACCGTCGGTGGGTTGAGCGCCGTCGCGCAGGTGCGTGCTTTCGCCCCGCTCCCGTGGTCCGAGAATTTCGAAAGCGGACGTCCGCCCCACTGGATCGGCGGCGGTGGGAGCCTGGCCGTGGTCGGCCTGGGTGGCAACCAGGTGTTCCAGAAGAGCGCGTCGCGTACCGGGATCCATCGTCATGCCATCTACATGGGGCCGGCGAGCGGGTCCGATTACACGGTGCAAGTCGACGTGCTCGCCACCCAGCAGGGACGCCGGCGCCCGGACATCGGTGTAATCAACAGCGGCTACACGATGGATCTGCAAGGCAATCGTCAGAAGGTCCAGCTTCAGTCCTGGGCGGCCGAGCTGCGGATCAACGAAGAGGTCGAATTCTCGTGGGAACCGGATGTCTGGTATCGGCTGAAGCTGCGGGTCGACATCCAGGGCGACCGGGGCCTGATCCGTGGCAAGGTGTGGCGGCGTGACGGAACGGAGCCGGCCGACTGGACGATCACAGCGGAAGATCCGCTACCGATCCGCCAGGGAAGCCCGGGCATCATCGGCTACTCGCCGATCCCTATCTACTTCGACAACGTCAGTGTGGTGGAGAACCAATGATTCGACAGCGTGTGACGTATGTGCTGATGTGCCTCGTCGTGGCGGCGGGGGTGCGGACCGTGGAGGCCCAGACCGAAGTGGCCATGTTCGGCAACACCCTATCGCGGAACATGGTGTCCGGGGAGACCGGTGTACCCGACAGTTTCGACCCGCGGACCGGCGCCAACATCCTCTGGACGCAACCGGTCGGTTCGCAGGCCTATGGGGGCCCGGTGGTGGCCAACGGCAAGGTCTACGTCGGCACCAACAACGAAGGGGTACGCGACCCCGCCTATGAAGGCGACATGGGCGTGCTGATGGCGTTCGACGCGACGACGGGCGACTTCGTGTGGCAGATGGTGCACAGCAAGCTCTCGGCTGGCCGGGTCAACGACTGGCCGTTGCAAGGGATCTGCTCGACGGCATTCGTCGAAGGTGACCGGGTCTACTACGTGTCGAACCAGGCCCACGTCGTCTGTCTCGACACCAATGGACTCGCCAACGGCAACGATGGTCCGTTCACCGGCGAGACCGGCACGGGACCGACCGACGGCGACATCATCTGGTCCTACGACATGATTGGCGAGCTCGACGTCTTTCCGCACAATCTCGCCACCGGGTCCCCGCTGATCGTGGGGGACGTGCTCTTCACGGCGACCAGCAATGGTGTCGACGAAGGCCACGTCAACATCCCGTCGCCATTCTCACCGCACATCATCGCCCTCGACAAGAACACCGGTGAGCTGCTGTGGGAGAACACCGACGTCGGCGAGGGCGTCCTGCACGGCAGCTGGACAAACCCCGCCTACGCGGAAATCAACGGACAGGGCCAGATCATCGTCCCGGGCGGCGACGGCGTCATCTACAGTCTGGACCCTGGGACCGGCGAGGTCATCTGGCAGTTCGACTGCAACCCGAAAGACTCGGAGTGGATTCTCGGTGGCCGGGGTACCCGCAACAACATTCTCTCCACGCCGGTCATCCACGACAACAAGGTCTACATCGGCGTCGGCCAGGACCCGGAGCACGGCGAGGCGCCGGGGCATTTCTACGTAATCGACGCGACCGGCACCGGGGATGTCACCGACACACACAAGGTGTGGAGCCGCGATGGCGACGATTTCTACCGCACGATGTCGACCGCCGCGATCGCCGACGGCATCCTCTACATCTCGAGCCTGTCCGGGTTCCTGCACGCGCTCGACGCGAGCACCGGTGAGGAGTTCTGGACCTACGACGCATTCGCCGCGGTCTGGGGCTCGGCGTTCGTGGTCGATGGCAAGGTGTTCCTGGGTGACGAGGATGGCGACCTCGTGATCCTCCGCGCCGGCAAGGAAATGGAACTCCTCCGCGAGATCAACATGGGCGCCTCGGTCTACAGCACCCCGGTCGTGCGGGACGGCGTCATGTATATCCTGACCCGCAACCGCATCTGGGCCATCAAAGACGGCGCGCAGTCGGACCCGATCGGGAACGACTGAGGGTTGCGGGCAGGGCTCCGCCTGGCTTCGACAATCAGGCTCATCAGTCTCATGCGCACCATCTCCGCGTTGCTGCTCGGTCTCACAGTCACCGTGTGGCCGTCGGTCGCCCGGGGCCAGCCGCGCGACACGCTGGATATCTACGTCATCGACGTCGAGGGCGGGGAGGCCACGCTCTTCGTGGCGCCGTCCGGCGAGTCGATGCTGGTCGACACCGGGTGGCCGGGTTTCGATGGGCGCGACGCCGATCGCATCGCCGCGGTAGCCGCACTGGCTGGCGTGACGCAGATCGATTTTCTGATCGTCACCCACTTCCACACCGACCACATGGGCGGTGCGATGCAACTGGCGGAGCGGCTGCCGATTCGGAACTACATCGACCACGGCCTGACGGTCGATCAGGGTGAGCGTCCCAGAGCCGCGTTTGAGAGATACTCGAATCTACGGGGCGGAGGCACCCACCGTGTGGTGAGACCGGGCGACCCCATTCCGGTCACAGGGTTGGATGTGCGCATCATCGCGTCAGACGGCTCCGTCCTGACCACGCCGCTCTCAGCGGGCGGCGACACCAACCGGTTCTGCGAGGACTTCGCCTTCCACGGAGAGGACGTCACCAGCCGATACGGCGACGCGGAGGACCAACGGTCGGTGAGCGCCGTCATCGGCTTCGGCCAATTTCGGACCCTCATCATGGGCGATTTGACCTGGAACAAAGAGCACGCGCTGATGTGCCCGGAGAACATGATCGGCACAGTCGGTCTCTACCTCGTGTCGCACCATGGGTCCGAGACGTCAGGCTCGGAAGCGCTCGTCCACGCACTCCAGCCACGGGTCGCGATCATGAACAACGGACCGCGCAAAGGCGGCGCGGTGCAGACGTTCCAGATCCTCCAGGCCGCCACGAGCCTGGAGCAGCTCTGGCAGAATCACTACTCCGTCGCTGGTGGTGCCGAACACAACATGCCCGAGCGGTTCATCGCGAACCTGCAGGACGAGGCGCCATCGCAGGGCGACCAAGCTGTCCACATGGGCACCGCGCACTGGATCAAGGTCTCGGCCCGGCAAGACGGTTCGTTCACCGTGACGAACAGTCGGGACGGCTTCACGCAGAGCTACGGCCCGAGAAACTGAACGGGAACGTCTCGGCGCCAGAACACCAGCGCGCACCAAGAGGCCGGCGTTTGCCTACGACCTCCGTCGCTTGTAGCGACGCCGCGCTGCTGCGCGGCAGTCTCACGGAACCCCCGAATCCTACAGTCCGTAGCTCTTGATAGAAGAGCGCCGTCTCGATCCAACGGCTGTGGGCTCTGGGGCTAGGAAGGGAGCAAGAACGGATGGCTATGTGGGACCAGGTGGTTGATCTTCTCCGAGAATCGATTTTCTTCTACGCGCAGGTCTGCAATGGGAATCTCAGCGCGGGCATCATCGCGGTGGCCGTTCTCGCTCGGCTCGCGCTGTTCCCGCTGACCCTTCATGTCGCCCGACTCTCTGCGACCCATCAGAAGCGGATGCGCGAGGTCCAGCCTGAGCTGGACGCGCTCAAACAGCGGCTCCAGGACAATCCACGTAAGCTTGCCGATGAGACACGGCGGCTCCTCGACCGGAAGGGGGTCTCCCTCCTGCCGGGAGCCGGGTGTCTTGGCGTGCTGATTCAAACGCCCATACTGCTCGCCCTGTTCTCGGCGGTCCGCCAAGTTGCCGCGCTGGGCGGACGGTTTCTGTGGATCGGCACGATTGGCAGACCGGATCTGATTCTCACGATTGTCGTGACCGCGGTCACCGCTGCGGCGGTCGCCTTTGGCCCGCAGTCGATGCCACAAGGCCGAGCGCTGCTGATCATCCTGCCAACCCTCATCACGCTGGTGGCACTGTCGCAGATGGCGGCCGGGGTCGGTCTCTACTGGGGGGTGTCCAGTGTGGGCAGCCTGGCCCAGGCCGTTGTACTTCGACGTACTTAGACGGGGCTACGCCCCGAACCCCACTCCGGGCCAGCGGGGCGCGCACGTGCGCGCGCTGGCACAGACGGGGCTCCGCCACCGAACCGCCGCGACTACTCTCGCGCTTCGGGGATGAGCTCGGTCTCGACGCGCTCGTCTCCACGCATGAAGACCACCGCGGCGGGCTGGCCGACCTTGAGCAGGTCGAGCGCAAACATGTAGTCGTAGATGTTGGCGACTGACTCGCCGGCCAGCTCGACGATGATGTCACCCTCCAGGAGACCGGCTTTTTCGGCCGGGCCGCCGCCCATGACACCGGACAGCCGCAACCCGTCGACTTCGGAGCTGTAGTCGGGAATGGTGCCGGTGAAGATGCGCATCGCGGACTGGCCGCCCTGCTGAGCGATCCGCTCCACCCTGATGAAATCCGGCGGCGCCACCTCGTTGACCAGACGGGCGGCAACCGCGGCGCCGTAGCTCGCGACCCGCTCCAGGTCCGGGTAGTTCACCGTGTCTGCATCGTCAGTCGGCCGGTGATAGTCCTCGTGGCTCCCGGTGAAGAGCGCCAGCGTCGGCACCTCGGCCAGGTTGAGGCTCATCGCGTCGGTCGGCAGATACGGGTCACTGACCGGCTGCAGGTCGAAGTCGAACGACTCGTTGACCTCCTCGACCAGGTCAGGCCAGATGGTGCTGCTGCCCAGTGCCTGCACAGTCAACTTGTTGTCGCGCATGCGCCCGACCATGTCGAAGTTCACATACGCGGCGATCTGGTCCATGCGGACAGGCGAGTTGTCGACGAAATCGGCCGAGCCGAGCATGCCGATCTCCTCTCCCGACCAGAACGCCAGAATCACGCCACGCGCCCGGTCTTGCCGTGCCAGCTCGGCGCCCGCCGCGAGTACGGCCGCCACACCGGACGCGTTGTCATCGGCGCCGTTGTGGATGTCGCCCGCCTCGTCGGCCTTGGCCAGCGAGCTCTGATCCCCCCGGCCGAGATGGTCATAGTGGGCGCCCAACAGGACATAGGGCTTCTCCACCGACTGATCCATCGTCGGCGGCAGGTAGGCCACGACGTTATGACCGGTGCGCTGCTCCCTGATGACCTGGGCGTCGAGCGTCGCTTCGGCCGGAATCTCAAACCCGGCGACGTGGGGATTCCCGGAATCGAGCTCGCGCTGCGCCTCCTCCAGGGTCCGATCCGGCACCAGCTCGAACAGGGTCTCCGCCACCGCCAGGCTAACGCTGGCCGCCGCGATCCCGGAGTCGGCGACGGCGGTATCGGCGGTCATCGGCACCATCGCCCCGGCGTTCGGCGACCGTGGACCGGTCACCACCAGCAGCCCCTTCGCGCCGCGCTGTCGAGCGGCCTGGGCCTTGAAGCGCAACCCCGCGTATCGGGAAAACATGGCTCGGAGATCCTGCTCCGCATCTTCCGGCGAGTAGCGCAGCACCACCACAATCTTGTCGGTCACATCGATCGTGGCGTAGCTGTCGTAGCTGAACCCGTCGGTCTCCGGCACGACGAGCCCGTAGCCTGCGAACACGAGCGGTCCGGTCACCTCGTCTGCCTCCGAGAACGAGAGCGCCCGAACCGACTCGGCGTCCTCCCAGCTCAGCCCGTCATCGGTATCGAGCCGCAGACTGGTCCCACCATCGGTGGCACTTCCGGTGTAGGGGAACGACAGCCGATACCCGTCGCTGCCCGGCAGCGGGACCGCCCCAATCGCCTCGAGCTCGGTCACGATGTGCTCTGCCGCCTGCTGGATACCGGTCGTCCCGGTCATCCGGCCTTCGAACGCGTCGGATGCGAGCACCTCGACATTGGTCTGGATGGAGGACGGTTCGCGTTGGGGCTCGGGCGTCGCCGCCGGTTGAGCCACGCACGCCGAGACCAGGACGGCACAGAGCAGAACACCGTAACGCATACCGCTGACCAAGAAGCTCATGCGATCACTCTGGACGGAAGCGGGTCAGGCTGTCAACTGACCGGCGGCCCTGAAGGGCCTTGCTGCGGCGACCCTGGCCGACCGCATGCTCAGACGCTCTGGACGGAGGGCTCCGAGCGAGCGTCCGTCTGGGCCGACGCATCGTCGACGTCAACGGCAGGCAAGAGCTCGACGAGGCCACCGGAGAGCGCGCTGACCCTTGGACCCGGCAGGACGATGCCGGTCAAGTTCAACGGGTCCGCGGCGGGCACCGACAGCGGCTGAGCCAACGGCCCCTCCCGTCGAACCACCCGTAGCAGCTCGACCGCCTCGGCGCGCGCGAACTGCTCGCCGACGAACCCCGAGACGAACCTGCCGCCGCGGATCTCGCCGCGGGCCTCCATGCGCCGCAACGCCATCAGCAGCTCCCGCCACCTCGGTGCCAGTGTTTCACGGGCCAGTAGATCGCGGAACACGACACCCCATCGGTCGAGCATCTGCGACGCGAACCGGGCGACCACCTCGTCGCGACGCGCCGGCGCGTTGGTGTTGCCGACGGTGTCGCCGGCCGGCTCGGGGTGACCGGTCTCGTCTAGCAGCGCCCAGCGTCCGGCAGCATGCCGGGGCCGAGCGGCGCGTCCACGCCCTTCGCCTCGACGCCGCTTTGGATCCACCAACGCCCGAAGGTTGTCGTACCCGTCGGCCGTGACCAGCCCGGCCGCGACCAACTCCCAAAGTCCGTCCTCCACCTCGCTCGCAAGCCGGCCGGTCGCACGTACCACCTCGGCGAGAAAAGAGGCACCGCGTGTCGTCAGAGCGTCGAGCACCTCACGAGCCGGATGCGAGAGCGCCAGAGGGTCAGCCACGATGCCCCTTCGACCAGCACAGTCCAATAACCAGTCGGCGTCCTCGCGGAGAAACACCGTGACCGGCGCGACCCGCGTCGGTCGCACACGCTTGGGCCGGATGGTGGTCGGTGCGGATGGTGGTTCGCCCTCCGCTGCCCGAGACCGCGATGCCGATGTCAGGGTGGCCGGCGACTCAAACGCCGGATGAGGAGACAGCCGCCCCCACATGACCTCGCCCGACAGACAGAGACGGTCGAGCATCTCCGGGTCGTATTGCGAGATCCGGCGCGCAAGCACCTCCCGTTCCAGCGAGGCGCCGGAGACTTCATACCCCTGCAGCTGTCTCAGAATCTGGAGCAACCCGTCCGTCCCATGCAACGTCGTGCCGGGCGCCAGGTGCTGCCAGCGGTGCAGGAACCGGACGAAGTCGGCCGACGACACCGGCGCGATTTCTCGGCGGAGCCGCCCCAGCGTCATACGGTGAATACGCGCCAGCACCCGTCGGTTGCACCATTCGACCACCGGGACATCTGGGTCCGTGGCGCCGGAGCTCCGCGTGGTAAACCGGCCCCGTAGCACCTGCCCCTCTCCTTCGAGACGCGCCAGCCCGGCATCGACCAGATCACCGGGCACCGCGAGTCGCGCCGCCAGCGCCGCGGCCGTGTCCGGTCCAGTCGACTCCAACCACCCGCGCAACAGCTCGGTGACGGCCTGCTCGCGCCCCTCCGGTCGAGGCTGGCCGATCTCGGGGAGCGACGGGACCACCGTGCTCTCAGGATAGAGACAACGGATCAGCTGGAGACGCTCGGTCGGCACCCAGAGCACGGTGTCGCCGACCCGAAGCTCCCCCGCCCGGCGGTCGGCCACGAGCGGGCCGAACCAGACCGCCCACTCGGGGACCGGCGGCACCGCCACCAGCGTCAGCAACGCATCGTGGAGCTCGTCGGCATCCCGAACGACCGGCCAGGACTCGTCCGCCACCGTGGCGATCGCCGTCGCGTCGAGTGCCCCGATCTCATCCACGTCGGTCCCGAGCGTGCGTCGCAGCTGCACCGCACGTGCCCGCCGCTCCTCGAGCGGCGCGTCATCGAGAAACGCGTACGGGTTGGCATTGAGAATCTCGTGACAGAACGGAGACGGTTCGGCGGTGTCGATCGCCCGCGTCCGGATGTCACCCCGTGCGATCCCGGACAGCACCGCCCGTAGCCCGTCCAGGTCCATCGCCTCGTGGAGACAGTCGCGGATCGTCTCGTTGACCAGCGGGTGGTCCGGAATGCGGATGTCGCCGGTCAGGTTCTCCTGGCACGCCACCTGGTCCGGAAAGACCGATGCCAGCAGGTCGTCGGACCGCATGCGCTGAATCGGCGGGGGCACCTTTCGGCTCCCGGCAAACCGTAGCACCGCCAGGGCACGTGAGGCGTTCCACCGCCACCGCGCCCCGAACATGGGTGACGGAAGCATCGCCTGGGTCAGCACCGCCTCGACCGTGTCGACGTTGAGAAACTCGAAGATGACCTCGAGCGGGAAACTGTGTTGCTCGGCGAGCGAGATCACGATCCCGTTGTCGGTCGCCGCGGCCTGCAACTCGAAGTTAAAGGAGCGACAGAACCGCTTCCGTAGCGCGAGCCCCCACGCACGATTGATCCGCGCGCCGAACGGCGCGTGCACGATCAGCTGCATGCCGCCGGCCTCGTCAAAGAACCGCTCGGCGACCACACACCGGTCGGTCGGCAGGACACCCAGCGCGGCCACCCCGGCCCGAACGTAGGCGACCACCTGCTCGGCACCGGCCCGGTCCAGACCACAGTCGTCCTGCAGTTCGCTCAGCGCCCGAGTCTCGCCGTCCGGGGTCTGCCCCGTGTCGCCCACCGGCGTAAGAGCCTCGGCGATCCGTTCCCGAAGACCCGAGACCTCCTCCGACAGTTCGGTCGTTCGTCCGGGGGCCTCGCCGCGCCAGAACGGCAGGGATGGCGCGGCGCCATGCGCGTCCTCGACACGCAGCCGACCCGACTCCACCCGGCGGATCCGCCAGGAGGTGGTACCGAGCAGGAAGATGTCACCCGACATGCTCTCGACAGCGAAGTCCTCGTCCACCGTCCCGACCGTCGTCTGATCCGGTTCGGCGACGACCAGGTAGTTGGCGTTGTCGGGGATGGCGCCGCCGCCCGTGATGGCCGCCAGCCGCGCGCCACGGCGCCCGCGCAGCGTGCCATTCACCCGGTCCAGATGCAGGTAGGCCCCGCGACGGCCACGGGAGGTCGTGATACCGTCGGCCAGCATATCCACCACCGCGTCGAACGCCGTCCGGGGTAGTGCGGCGTACGGGGCGGCGCGGCGCACCAGGGCGAACAGGTCGTCCACGCGCCAGCTCTCGCTGGCGCAAGCTGCCACCAGTTGCTGCGCCAACACGTCGACCGGCCAGTCCGGTATCGACAGCCGATCAAGGCGTCCCTGACGGATGGCTCGCACGAGCGCTGCACACTCGATCAGCTCGTCGCGGGTCGTCGCGAAGAGCCGTCCCTTGGGTATATGGGGGTCATCGGGCGTATCGACCTGGTGCCCCGACCGACCGACTCGCTGCACGGTGACCGCAATCGAGCGGGGCGACCCGATCTGACACACCAGATCCACGGTGCCGATGTCGATCCCGAGCTCGAGCGAGGCGGTGGCGACAACCGCGCGCAACCGCCCGGCTCTGAGCTGTGACTCCGCGGTCTGCCGGAGCCGTCGCGACAGACTGCCGTGATGCGCCAGCACCGCGTCGTCGCCCAGCCGCTCCGTCAAGTGGTGCGCGACCCGCTCGCACAGGCGTCGCGTGTTGACGAAGATCAATGTCGTGCGATGCGAAAGGACCAACGCCGCGAGGCGCTCGTAGATCTCCGCCCACATCTCGTTGGTCGCCACCACCCCCAGCTCGTCTCGCGGAACCTCGACCGCTAGATCGAGCGCGCGCCGGTGTCCCGAGTTGACTACGGCCACGCCCGCGGGTCCGCTGCCGTGCAGAAAACGCGCAACCGCCTCGACCGGTCGCACCGTGGCGGACAGCCCAACACGCTGGGGACGGGCGCCACCCGCCTTCATGACTAGGTCGTCGAGCCGGGCGAGTGTCAAGGCGAGATGCGATCCACGCTTGTCATCCACCACGGCATGGATCTCGTCCACGATGACCGTACGGGTCCGGCTGAGCGCCGCACGACTCTTGACCGCCGTCAGCAGGATGAAGAGCGATTCCGGTGTCGTGACCAGGATGTGCGGGGGCCGTCGCACCATCCGCGCACGCTCCCAGGCGGGGGTGTCTCCGGTGCGGACCGCCGTGCGGATACCCGGGGCCGGCAACCCACGATCGACCGCCAGCGACTCGATCTCGGCCAGCGGCGTTTCCAGATTCTTCGCGATGTCGTTGCTCAGCGCCTTCAACGGCGACACATACACGACATCAATGCAGTCGTCGAGCGGCCCGTCGATCCCGGCCGTCACCAATCGGTCGAGACAGATGAGGAAGGCCGCCAGTGTCTTGCCGGACCCGGTAGGGGCCGACACGAGCACATCCCGACCGGCCCGGATCCGCGGCCAGGCCTCGAGCTGGCACGCGGTAGGCTGGGCGAACCGACCACGAAACCACTCGGCGATCAGCGGATGGAAATCCTGCACTTGGGGAAATGACTAGTCCCGCCGGCGCGGGGCGGGGCGGGGTCTGGAATGGCGGGAGCGGCTGGCATCGTCGCGGGACCGCGGCGCGCGGTCGGAGCGCGATGGTGGATGCTGCTGAAAGAAGCGGTCACAGGCCACACGGAACCGGTTCGAGAGCTGGCGACCGGCCTCACCCGGCATCACACCGAGTGCGCGGCGTGCGGTCTGCGCCCGTTTGACTGCGTCGGCGTCGGCGCGTCGCTTCACCTCGGGGTCCTCGCGCGCCCCCATGGTGTTGCTCGCCAGCGCGTCGCGCAGTCGCGCGGCCAGAATCTCCGCCGGCGACCCTCCGCCGGCGGTCGACGTCGTGGCGTCGTCGAGCAACGCCTCGACCTGGCCGCAGAGCCGCTCTAACGCGATGCGATTGCGTTCCGGGTCGAGGTCGGACCCGCTGAACGCGGCCGGGTAACGCTCGACCACAGCGGTCAGCGCCGTCTGGAACCGGTCGGTCAGACTGCGCTCCTGTGTTCGAGGCACCGGTGGTAACTGGCGCCACTCGGTTCTGGCGGCAGCGACGGTCGCGGCCACGGTGTCCGATGGCTCGGTCTCGGTGTCGCCCGCCTCGGGGGGCTGGGAGATCTGGGGCACCAGGGCCTCGAGACGCTCACAGACCGCGGCCCTCGCCGTGATCTTGTCGGCGAACTCGGCGTCGTTCGCCTCTTGCGCGCGCGTGTAGACACGGTCGCAGGCGGTCCGGAATCGCTGCCAGAGTGTCTCGGACCGTGTGCGACGGACCGAGCCCACCGTCTTCCACTCCGTCTGTAGCTGCCTGACCGTCTCCCGCGCCGACCCCAGGTCACTCTCGCTCTCCAGCGCCTCGGCCTTCTCACACAACGCCTCTTTCAGCGTGGCGTTCTTCGCCCAGACCTGTTTGCGCACGGCGAGATCGTCGCGACGGCGGTGGAAGAACCGGCCGCACGCCGCGCGAAAACGATTCCAGGTCTCGCGTTCCCGCTTCCGGGTCGCGGACCCGATCTGTTTCCATTGCTCCTGTAGCTCGGTAATACGTTGCGCCGTGTTGAGCCAGTCGGTCGACTCCGCGAGCCGCTCGGCCTCTTCGCACAACGCGACCTTCTTGGCGAGGTGCTCCTCGCGCACGGCGTCCTGCTTGTCCAGATAGACCTCAGTTCTCGGGCGGATCGCATCATGCGCCGTCTTGAACCGCTGCCAGAGCGCTTCGCCTTCGCCGGGCGACACATCGCTCGCCTCTCGCCACTCCACCATGATCTGCCGAGACGTTTGCGCCACGAGCGCCTCGTCGTCCACCGCGGCCAGCGCTTCGAGCCGTTTGCAGAGCGCGGCCTGAACACCCAGGTTCGCCCACTGCTTCCACTCGACAAGCCCACGCAACTCGCGGACACGCCCGATCAGCGCGCTCTGCGCCTCACGCAGTCGCTTCGTCAGCCCGTTGCGATCCGCTTGGGTCGGCAACCGCCCCAGGTTGCCCAGCAGCGAGCGCGTCGTGCGCTGCCAGCGCTCGGCGTCCTTGAGCGCGAGATCCGCGTCCCCCAGCGCCCGTTCGAGCTCATCACATCGCCGCTGTTGTTTGGCCAGGTTGGCCTGTGCGCGTCGACCGCGCTCTTCGCGAGCAGCCCTCAGCCGATCGGTCCGTCGTGCCTCGGCCGCGTGGACACGTGCCACCAGCTCGGCCACATCGGCGGGCGTGACCCCCGCCACCAGATCCGTCCACTCCCGATGCGGACCGGCCCAGGCCGTTTTCAGATCGGCCTCAACCGTCTCGCTGATCGTCTCGAGCGCGCCGGCCAGCTCCGTGAGCCGCGTGATGCGGTCGGCTGTGGAGCGCTGCTGGCGCACCTGACTCTCCGTGCACACCACGAGCTCGTCAAAGCGCCGCTGGATCTCCTGCGGGGCGTGGTCAACATGATCGCCATCGCCACCCACCGTGTCCCCGTCGCCCGGCATCACCGGCACACCCTGCCACGCGGTCTGGACAGCCGCCAGCTCGGCCGCGCGGACCGCGGCGTCGGGTGCCTCGTCGGCGACCAGCGCGGCCAGCCTCTCGCAGAGTGCGACACGCGCCCCGAGCGCCGCGCCGCGGGCCTCTCTCAGACGGTCCGCCTCGCCCCGCGCCAGATCCAGCCGGGCCAGATGCTCACGCACCTGTACGCCGGCGGCCGTCCAGCGCTCCCTGACAGCGGCGGCGGTGACGTCGACGTCTGGACCCTCCGCCCCGTCGCTGGAGACGACCAGGGGGTGTACCTCATCGAGCGACTGCCACTCCCGTTCCGCCTGAGCCAGTCCGCCGCTCACCACACGCCAGTCATCGGCACCCGTCAGCGCCTCGAGGCTCTCCGAGAGCCGTTCACGCTGCTGACGCAGCGCGTCGGCAGACGGAGGAATCGGCTGCGCATCGAGCACGGTCAACGCCGTCTTGGCACGTCGCGCCACCGGCTTGGTGCGGGCCTGTACAGCAATCGTGCTCAGCAGCTCGCGGTCCTCCATCCCACCGGAAGCCAGCCGCTCGAAGGCAGCCAGGGCGATGTCTTTGTGGTCAGCCTTCACCGCCACCGCCACCAGCTCGTCGCGGTCATCCAACCGGGCGAGCGCGTCGCGCCGGGTCGCCGGGTGCGCGGACCGCCGAGCCACGGCGCTGATCATCTTTTGGTCATCGAGCCGGGCGAGCGCCGACCCGCTGATCGCCTCGAGCCTGGCCGTCCGTGCCACTTCGCCGAGATCGCGCGCCTCTGAGAGACCAGCCAATGCGAGGGCGGCACGCTCCGGGTCGGTATCGCCGACTGCCATCTCGCGAAGTATCGCCGCCGCCTCGGCCCGCACGCCCCCGTCGGTGTCCGACCGAAGGACCCGCCCCACAGTCTCGGGGTCGGATAACCGCACGACGGCCGCTATGCGGACCCCGGGATCGGCATCTTCGGAAGCAATCGTCGCCAGCAGGTCCTGCGCGTCGTCCTCGAGGTCGTCCACCGCGGACACCCGGACCGACGGATCCTCGTGTTGCCATTCCGGCTGGCCACGGAATCGATCAATCAAGCTCATGTTGTTGGGGCCGCCAGCTCAGTCACTGGACAGTGCGACAGTGAATTATGCATACTCGGGGCCTACGTTGGCGGACGCACGCACACACCGTGAAATCGGCTTGCGACGCCCCGCCAGCGCTGACCGGGGACACCAATTCTCCGGTTGTTTGGATCAAAGATACCAGAATTTGAATCAGTGCCGCCTGTTCACGTGACGGAGGACCTTACCATGTCAGCTCGTACGCTTGTCATCGTGGGCGCGTGTTGTCTTGCCTTGACCCTACAGAGCCCGGACGCACTCGCGCAGGACCACCCGATCGTCATCATCGAGACCAGCCTGGGCACGATGACCGCCGTGCTCGACCGCACCAAAGCGCCGCTCTCGGTGGAGAACTTCCTGCAATATGTCGAAGACGGCCACTTCAACGGCACCGTGTTCCATCGAGTGATCGAGACCTTCATGATCCAGGGTGGCGGGTTCACAGCCGACCTGCAGCAGAAGCCGGTGCGCGCCCCGATCACGAACGAGGCGACCAACGGGCTGACCAACGACCGGGGCACACTGGCGATGGCCCGGACCAATGTCGTGGACAGCGCGACCTCGCAGTTCTTCATCAACACCAGAAACAACGCCGCGCTCAACAATAGCGGCACGGCGCCGGCTGACTACGGGTATGCCGTATTCGGCAAGCTCAGTGGCGGGATGGAGGTGCTCGACGCCATCGCGGGTGTCGCCACCGGCAGCCAAGGTCCACATCAGAACGTACCGAACACGCCGGTCGAGATCATAGCCATCACCCTACAACCATAGCGGCCTCGCGTGGCGTCATGTATTCGTGTACCGGACCATCTCCAGTTTCTGGGGTGCGTCGGTTCGCAGGAAGGAGTGCCCAGTGTCTGTACGCGCCGTGACCGTAGTGCTGGCTTCGGTACTGATGGGAGTCGTGGCGACACCTGTCATCGCCCAGGACGCCCCACCCAATCCGCGTGTGCTCGTCGAAACGAGCGAGGGCGATTTTGAGATCGAGCTCTTCAGGAGCGAGGTGCCGGCGACCGTCGTCAACTTCCTGACCTACGTGCTGGCCGGTTATTACGACGGCACCATCTTCCACCGGGTGATCCGCGATGTGATCATTCAAGGCGGGGGCTTCGTCGACGATGGGAGCGACATGCTCGTCCCTAAGATCGAGGGGCTGCGCGGGCAGATCCTGAACGAAGCGGACCACAGCGCCCGCAATCGTCAGGGCACGATCGCGATGGCCCGGGGCCCCGCGCCTAACAGCGCACGGCAGCAGTTCTTCATCAACCTCGACACCAACCTCACCTTCGACCACAAGAACAGCACGCCGGAGGGGTTCGGGTACGCCGTGTTCGGCCGGGTCACCGACGGCATGGACGTCGCCCGCAAGATCGGCCGCACGAGTACCACGACCGTTGGGCCCTTCGAGAACGTGCCTCGCGAGCCAATCGTCATCCGGTCGATCACCCGAATTGAAGCGAATTAGTAGTTAGACGGGGCTGCGCCCCGAACCCCACGCGACGGCGTGCCGGGAACCCCTTCTCCGCGCGCAGACAGAGGGCCGCCGGGAGGATAATGCGGAACGCGGCACATCTCCCCGCCAACCGCTCCCATGTCGCACCCCACCCCGCACGAGCACGCCACCCTCGAACAGCACATCCTCCAACTCGTCGAACAGCTGGTCGTCGAGCTCAGACCCGGTTCGGCCGCCGGGATCGGTCTGGAGGACTCGCTCGAGCGTGAGCTCGGTATCGGCTCGCTCGAGCGGGTCGAGCTGCTCACCCGGATCGAACGCGGGGTCGGCGTGCGGCTCGCAGACGGCGTGATGGCAGCGGCCGACACCACGGCCGACCTCGTGCGCGCGGTCCTCGCATCCGAACCAGCCGTCGCCGAAACCCTCCCATCGGTCCTGGCCCCGGTTGGCGCGGCTGTTCCGGCACCCTCATCCGCGGACACCCTGCTGGACGTGCTGCACTGGCAGGCCCAGACGGCCCCGGAACGCACGCACATCTTTCTACGTCAGGAAGACGGCACCGAGCGCGCGCTGACCCACGCCTGGCTGTGGCATCGTGCTGTGGAAGTGGCGGCGGCCTTACGCGCCCGCGGGATCGGCCGGCGCGACACGGTGACGATCATGCTCCGCACCGAGGCGGCGTTCTTCCCCACGTTCTTCGGGACTCTGCTGGCCGGCGCCATCCCGGTGCCGATCTACCCACCGTTTCGTGCAGACCGCATTGCCGAGTATGCCGCGCGACAGGTGGGCATCCTGTCGAACGCGGGCACCCGGCTGATGGTGACCTTTGCCGAAGTGGAACGGCTGGCCGGCGTGCTGCGCGGGCAGATTCCGACCCTGACCACCGTCACCACCCTCGATGACCTTGCCCCGGCGGCCGATCACAGCGGACCGCTGCCACCGAGACCACCGGTCCAGCTGACCGCCGAGGACCCGGCGCTCATCCAGTACACCTCCGGCAGCACCGGTCAGCCGAAGGGTGTGCTGCTGACCCATGCCAACCTGCTGGCGAACATCCGCGCGCTCGGCGCCGGTCTCGAGATCCGCCCAGACGACGTCGCCGTGAGCTGGCTGCCGCTCTATCACGACATGGGGTTGATCGGCGCCTGGCTCGGCATGTTGTATTTCGGGATACCGGTCACCATTCTCTCGCCGCTGGCCTTCCTGTCCCGACCCGCGCGCTGGCTGTGGGCGATGCACGCGCATCGGGCCACGCTGGCGGTCGCCCCGAACTTCGCGTTCGATCTGTGTGTCAACAAGATCACCGACGAGGAGATTGAGGGGTTGGATCTCAGCGCATTGCGGGTGATGCTGAACGGCTCTGAGGCCGTGCTGCCGGAGACCCTCACTCGCTTTGCCGGTCGGTTCGGCTCCGCCGGGTTCACCCCGCGTGCAATGCGACCCGTGTATGGGTTGGCCGAGTGCTCGGTCGGCCTCACGTTCGCGCCGGGTCGAGACTCGGCGCGTGTGGACCGGGTGGCCCGCCGGTTCCAGGAGACCGGACACGCGGTGCCCAGCACCGACGCCGATGCCCTCACCTTCGTGTCGTGTGGCGGCCCGCTCCCGGGGCACGACATCCGGATCGTGGACCAGACCGGCGCGGCGGTCGGCGAGCGCACGGAGGGCCGTCTCCAGTTCCGGGGTCCGTCGATGATGGCCGGCTACTTTCGGAACCAGGCCGCCACCCGGGCGGTCACGACCGACGACGGCTGGATCGATTCCGGCGACCTCGGGTATCTGGCCGACCAGGAACTGTTTCTGACGGGCCGGCGCAAGGACGTCGTCATCAAGGGTGGCCGCAACATCTACCCGCACGAGGCCGAGGCGGTCGTGGCGACGATCGACGGGGTTCGAAAAGGCTGCATCGCCGTGTTCGGTGTGACCGATACCGCGCTCGGGACCGAACGACTCGTCGTGGTGGCCGAGACACGTGAGACCGACCCGGCGGCGCGTGACCGACTACAGCAACGCATTCTCGAGGCCGTGTCGGACGCGCTTGGGGTGCCACCCGACACGGTGGTGCTGCCGCGACCTGGCGCCGTATTGAAGACCTCCAGCGGGAAGGTGCGACGCGCCGCCACCCGTGACGCGTATCTTGCGGGCACCCTCGACCGAGGCGCCGGGTCGATGACGCGCCAGTGGCTGACACTTGGCTGGCACACCGTCACCGCCTGGAGCCGGCGCACGACCGATCTGCTGCTCCGCATCCCCTTTACCCTGTATATCGTTGCCGTGACGGTGGTCTCGGTGCCGCCACTCTGGGCGCTCGTCCGGTTGAGCCGACGGCCAGCCACGGCACGGGGACTGCTCAAACGATTCGCACGGTTCGTGGTGGCGGCGTCGGGGTGCCCAGTCGACATCCGCGGACTCGAGCACGTGCGTGACCTGGGCCCGGCGATGTTCGTCGCCAATCACGCGAGCTATTTCGACGTGGTGTTGATACTCGCCGCGCTGCCCGCGAGCCTCCGGTTCGCCGCCAAAGGCCGGTTGGCGACCTACCCCGTCCTCGGAACAATCATTCCGAGGGCAGGCTACATCGCGATCGAGAAGACGAAGCTATCGCAGCAGATGGAAGGGGCCGACGAGGTCAGCGCGGCGCTGAACGCCGGCGAGTCGATGTTCGTCTTCCCGGAGGGCACCTTCGTCCGCACCCCGGGGCTGCTCCCGTTCCGGCTGGGAGCCTTTCGTGCCGCGGCCGAGTCGGGACGCCCCCTGGTACCGGTGGCGATCAGCGGCACCCGTCATATCTTCCCCGCCGACACCCTCTTGCTGCGCCAGGGACCGGTCACCGTGACGATCGCACCGCCGCTGCGACCGGCGGGAAGTGGGTGGGACGAAACCGTCCGTCTGCGCGACGAGGCGCGACGGGTCATCGCGCGTCATGTCGGAGAGGCGGCAGGATGACACCTGCTCCTGCCAGGGCGCGCACGTGCGCGCCCTGCGGCAGCGGAGTGGGGCGATTGGGGCCCCGCGAGCGGCCGCGGGGGTTCGGGGCGAAGCCCGTCCAAGGAAAACCTCAGGGCGTCAGCACCATCCGCCCGACGGCCTTGCCGTCGCGCAGCTCGTTCAGCACCGCCTCCGCGTCCCCAAGCGGTCTGGCACGCACAGGAATCGGCGACACCGTGCCGGTCTGGACCAGGTCCATCAACTCCCGCATCTCCTCGAGGCTGCCGACAAAGGAGCCCTGTATCGTCAGACTTCGCAAGGGCAGCATCGGCAGCGCCGCCCGCAGCTGTCCGCCGAACAGCCCGACAACCACGAGCACACCGCCCGTGGCCAGCGAGCGGAACCCGAGCGAGGCGGTGGTCTCGGCCCCGACGAAGTCGAGGACCGCCGGTGCGCCGCCCTCGGTGAGCCGTCTGATTTGCTTCGCTGCGTCGTCGGCACGAGCATCGACCACGGCGGCGCCGGTCGCGGCCGCAGCCTGCAGCGTCTCCGGGTCGACATCGACCGCGACGATCGAGGCGTTCGTGACCGCCTGCGCCAGCCGTAGCCCCGCGAACCCCACGCCACCCAGACCGATGATGACCAGTGGTTGTCCATCCACGCGGTTCTGGATCTTCCGCACCGCGCTATAGGCGGTCAGCCCCGAGCACGCATAGGTGCAGGCCAGGGTGGCGGGCCGGTCACCGAACTCGAACAGATAGCGGGGATGCGGGACCAGGACATAGTCGCTAAATCCCCCATGACGCATCACACCGAGCGCACGCGACCGGGCGCACAAGTGCTCCTGTCCCGCCTCACACGTGGGACAACTCCGACAACCGATCCACGGGTAGACGACACGTCTCGCGCCGACCCGGACACCACCAGCATTGGGTCCGAGCGCCACCACGGTGCCGGCAATCTCGTGACCCAGCGTCAGCGGCAGCTCGCGGCCCTTCGACAAATCGAGCCGTTTGCCGTCGCCCATATTGAAGAACCCGTCCCACAAGTGCAGATCGCTATGACACACACCACAGGCCTCGGTCTGGACGAGCACTTCCGTCCCAACCGGATCCGGGCAAGCGGTCTCGGCACATTCGAGCGGCTGACCGTAACGCGTGAGTTGATAGCTGATCATGGTGCCTCTGCGGGCTCGGTTCCTCTCCCGCCTCTCTGGGCTTTGGGCTTTGGGCTTTGTAGCCGGCCTCCCCGCGATTCGCTGATGTCTACAGCCGAAAGTCGACGAGTGCTTGTGCGCCCGCCGTCAGTCATCCTCGGTGGCGAGCCGGTCGAGCGCATCGCCCGTCAGCCGGAAGACCGTCCACTCGTCCATCGGCACCGCACCGGCCCGCCGGTAGGACCGAATGGCCAGCTCGTTCCAGTCGAGCACCGCCCACTCGAACCGCCCGCAGTCCCGCTGCTTCGCGATCCGGGCCAGATGCACCAGCAGCCGCCGGCCGAATCCCCGCCCACGGAAGTCCGGTCGGACATAGAGGTCTTCCAGATACAACCCCGGCTTCGCCAAGAAGGTCGAAAAGCTGTGGAAGAACAAGGCGAAGCCGACCGGCGTGTCACCAAGCATCGCGATCACCGCCTCGGCGTGCGGGGTCGCCCCAAACAGCGCACGGTGCACATCCGCCTCGGTGGCCACGACCTGGTCCGCCATCTGCTCGTACTCGGCGAGCTCATGGATCAGGGAGAGCACCAGCGGCACGTCGTCCGCTGCGGCCGCGCGGATCACGAGCCCGGTCTTGTCGGTATCACTCACGCGTAACGGTTCCTTGTAGCGAACGGCGCCAGGGTGTCGTGGCGCTACCCACGGGAGAGCGTCTGCTCCAGATCTGCCAGGAGGTCCTCGACCGCCTCGATCCCGACCGAGAGCCGCAGCAGGTCGTCGGGCACCCGCGTGCCCGGGCCCTCCACCGGCGCTCGATGCTCGACGAGACTCTCGACACCGCCCAGTGACGTCGCGTTCTTGAACAGCCGTAACCTGCCGGCCACGCGCTTGGCGACCGCTGCCCCGCCGCGGAGACGGAACGACAGGAGCATGCCGAAGCCACCCGACATCTGGCGCACGGCGACGGCGTGCCCGGGATGCGACGGCAGACCTGGATAGAACACCTCGGACACCGCCGGCTGCTGGGCCAGCCACTCGGCGATCCGTTGGGCACTCCTGGCCGAGTGGGGCACGCGGAGAAAGAGGGTGCGCATGCCACGCAGCAACAGCCAGGCCTCGAAGGGACCGAGCACGGCCCCCCGATAGCCGCGGTCGTGGGTGACGCGTTCCCACAGCTCGTCCCGCCGGGCGGTGATCAGCGCACCCGCCAACACGTCGCCGTGCCCGTTGAGCTGCTTGGTCGCCGAGTGCATGACGAGGTCGGCCCCATGCTCGATCGGACGACACAGCACCGGGGTACACACGGTGCTGTCGGCCACGACGCGTGCGCCGGCGGCATGGGCCGCCGCGGCGGTCGCGGCGATATCGGTCATCGCACAGGTCGGATTGGCCGGTGTCTCGACCCAGACGATCTTGGTCCGACCCGGCCGGAGCACCGCCTCGAGGGCTGCCTGGTCGCCATTGGGGACCAGGTCGAGCATGATGCGCCCACGTCCGGCAAGCTCCTGGAGCCAGCGCTGGATCGTCCAATACATCTGTTCGGGCGCGACCACATGGTCGCCCATCTCGAGCGTCTCGAAGACGGTGGTCGCCGCCGCCATCCCCGAACTGAAGAGCAATGCGCCCTGGCCACCTTCGAGCCGGCTCAGGAGCGCCTCGGCCTGGTCGTAGGTGGGGTTCTGATCTCGCGTGTAGGTGTGCCCGCCCGGGTAACTGCCATCCGGCGCCCGCTCGTAGGTCGTCGAGGGATAGATGGCCGGGACGATCGCCCGGGTCGTGGGCTCGACCAGGCCGAACGCCTGCGCGGCGAGCGTGGCAGGGCGGTCGTGTGGGTCGCCAGGCATGGCTCTTCAGGTACGTGCCGGACCGATGTCGATGGCGATGTCACGCCATTTGCCCTGCCGGAACCGCACGACGCTGAGCCCGCATCGGGTGATATGCCCGATCAAGATGGCTAGCCAGATGTTGTGTGCCTGGAGACCCACTGTCGCCTGCACGACCGCGCAGATGCCTAGCGGCACGATCACCTGGGACACGATCGAGATATAGAGCGGACTTCGCGTGTCGCCGGTGCCCTGCAACCCACCCGTGTAGACGAGCGCCACGGTGATGAACATCCCGGAGAGGGCCAGGTAGCGCATGAGCTCGACAGCGATGTCGACGACGACCCCCGCCTGCATGCCGAAGATGGCAAGCAGCAACCGCGGGATCGTGAAGAACAGCAACCCGATCGTCGTCGCCACCCCCAGCCCGATCAGTGACGCCACATGCGTCGCCCGGGCACTGCGTTCCGGCTGGTCCGCCCCAAGGTTCTGCCCGGCCACGGCGGCGGTGGCGCCCATCAACCCGACGGACGTCCACGTAATCAGCGAGAAGAGCTGGCTATAGACGACCGCGAAGGCCGCCTGCGCTTCCCCGCTATAGCGCAGCGAGCCGATGAAGCGATACATCAGCACACCGCCGAGGTTCATCGCGATGCCCTGAAACCCGGCCGGCAGCCCAAACCGGAAGAGCGACCGGATGATGTCCCAGTCCGGCCGGAAGGACATCGACCGCGCGAAATGGATGACCAGCCGGTTGGAGAACAACATCCAGAGGAAGACGAGACCGATGAACCCGCTGGCGATCGCGGTCCCCATTGCCGCGCCACGCGTACCGAACGCCGGGATCGGTCCCAGCCCCCGGATCAGCACGATGTTCAGCAGGATGTTCAGCGCGGTCATCAGGATGCCCAGCCGCATCGGCGTCTTGGCATCCCCCGCGGCGCGCAACGCGCCGCTGAACATGAAGAACATCAGCATGCCGATGCTGAACACGAACTGAATCCGGATGTAAGGCAACGCCTCGACCTGCACTTCCGGCTCCGCGTTGATCAGCGACAGCAGGGTCGGCGCCAGCCAGTATCCGATCGGCGCCATCACGCCCATGGCCAACGCGACCGAGACCAGAAGCGCCTGGTAGACGGTCCGGTTCACCTTGTCGTGGTCGCCGGCGCCGGCGAACCGCGCCACCAGCACCCCCATGCCGGTGAAGACCGACACCACGAAGACGATGACCAGGATGAAGATCTGCGAGCTCACGCCGATGGCGGCGTTGCCGGTGTGACCCACGAAGTTGCCCACCATCGCCTGGTCGATGATGCCCTGCAGCCCGCCAATCAGGTTCTGCACCATCGTGGGCCAGGCCAGGTGCCACACGGCACTCCTCAGGGGCCCCTCGACGATCGACCGGTCGAGCTGCTTCCGGGGAACGGTGTCGGTCATGCAGTTGGCAAGGCGGCGGACACCATCGTCAGAAGCGGTAGGATAGATACTCGGATCGTGGTATCGACACTGTATCAGATAGAAGCGCAGGTTCGAGACGCCCTACACGCGCCTGGGCCGCGTCCCGACACCCACAGCGCACTCGCACCACGCCCGAGAACGGGCTGGCAGGCCGGCGTGATCCCGCCGGCGTCGCGCCCGGCAGCTGCACTCGTCCTGCTCTACCCCATCGGGCACAGAATGCACCTGGTGCTGACCCGCAGAGCCGGCACGCTCGGCCAGCACGCCGGGCAGGTCTCGCTGCCGGGCGGTGCCGTCGACGGCGACGAGACCGTCGAGGCAGCGGCGCTGCGAGAGGCGCGGGAGGAGATCGGGCTCGAGACCGCCGCGCTTCGGGTCATCGGGCGGCTCTCGCCGCTTTATATCCCGGTCAGCAACTTCGCGCTCCACCCGGTGGCCGCGGTCGCCGACACGCGTCCAACCCTGGTGCCGGCGACCGCCGAGGTGGCACACATCCTCGAGATCCCCCTCGACGAGCTGCGGGACCCCACGCGGCTCCGCCACGGGCGCCGCTGGCGGGGAGACCAGGCGATAACAGTTCCCTACTACGAGTTGCAGGGCGAGCGTGTCTGGGGCGCTACCGCCATGGTGCTCAGTGAGTTGATCCATCTGCTGCGACGACCCGGTGAGACAGGACGGTAACGACGAGTGGTGAAACGACGCACGCCGGGCGGCACGCCGCTCTTTGACGGGCCCGACGCGGGACTGAGCCCAGAGACGGCCGCACCGACCGGGGAAACCTCCGTCGATCTCATCGACGCCGCCGAGAGCCGGTATCTGAACTACGCACTCTCGGTGATCACCGCGCGCGCGTTGCCCGATGTGCGAGACGGCCTGAAACCGGTGCAACGGCGGATTCTCTACACGATGTGGGAGCAACGGCTCAGGGCCGACGCCAAACCTCGCAAGTCGGCCAAGGTAGTGGGCGACGTGATGGGCAGCTACCACCCGCATGGCGACACCGCGCTCTATGACACGCTCGTGCGCATGGCGCAGCCGTTCGCGTTGCGCTATCCCCTGATCGAAGGGCACGGGAACTTCGGGTCGCTCGACGGGGACCGCGCCGCTGCGATGCGATACACCGAGTGTCGGCTCGCGCCGCCGAGCGCAGAGCTGCTGGGCGAGATCGACCAGGACACGGTGCATTTCCGACCCAACTACGACGGCACGAAGACGGAGCCGGTCGTCCTCCCGGCGCGGCTCCCCAATCTGCTGATCAACGGCGCGACCGGCATCGCCGTTGGTATGGCCACCAACATCCCGCCGCATCATGTCGGAGAGGTCTGCACGGCGCTGCTGAAACTGCTCGGCAACCGTGAGCTGAGTAGCATCCGGCTCTGCGCGTATATCAAGGGACCGGACTTCCCGACCGGCGGACAGATCCTGAACACACCGGACGAGCTGAAGCAGATCTACAGCACCGGCAGCGGGAGCATCCGGCTCCGCGCCACCTGGGAGACGGGACCGACGACACGCGGCAGCCAGACCATCTATGTCACGAGCATCCCGTACATGGTCAACAAGGCGCAGCTGATCGAACGGATCGCCGAGGTGATCCTGGCGCGCAAGCTGCCCCCGCTGGTCGACGTCAGGGACGAGTCCACCGACGACGTCCGGATCGCGCTGGAGCTCAAGCGCGACGCCGACGCACCGATGGTGATGGCGTATCTGTGCAGGCACACGCCGTTACAGACCAACTTCGCGGTGAACCTGACCTGTCTCGTACCGACCGAGCAACCGGAGGTCGGCCGGCCGGAACGACTGGATCTGCATCAGCTGCTGTGGCACTTCCTGCGGTTCCGACTCGACGTCGTCACCCGGCGTCTGGAGCACGAGCTCGCCGCGCTCCACCGCCGCATCCACATGCTCGAGGGGTTCGCGCTTGTCTTCGATGCGCTGGACGAGGTGCTGCGTATCGTGCGCCGATCCGACGGCAAGGCGGACGCAGCCACCCACATTATGAAACGCTTCGCACTCGACGCGGAGCAGACCGACGCCATCCTCGAGCTGAAGGTCTATCGGCTGGCCAAGCTCGAGATCCTGGTGATCCGTGAGGAGCTGACAGCCAAACGCCGGCGCGCCAGGCAGATTGGTGGGCTGCTCGAAGAGGACGCGAAGCGGTGGACGCTGGTACGGGACGAAATCCGCGAGGTGCAGAAAAAGTATGGTCAAGCCAAGACCAACCCGCGGCGGACCCTGATCGAGGGCGCCACGGAGGAGGTTGAGTACAGCGCCGACGATTTCATCGTCGCCGAGGACGCCATCGTGCTTGTCACGACGGACGGCTGGGTGAAGCGTCAGAAGG
>Ga0310122_10000398_pt1 | contig 27649 bp, 26 predicted proteins | sample CB6_Bottom_1051__FD_203503 | JGI IMG/M metagenome (GOLD analysis project Ga0310122, IMG submission 203503) | Marine microbial communities from Western Arctic Ocean, Canada - CB6_Bottom_1051 | ecosystem: Environmental > Aquatic > Marine > Oceanic | place: Canada: Western Arctic Ocean | collected...
CGTCACTCATGTGGCGTATGAGGATATACGGCGAAGGCGAGCCGAGCACTTCATGGGCGGAGGTGCGGGAGATCGCTCTGCCCGCCGCCGAGAAGCCGGGACCGCCGTTCAGAGACGCTCACGCGGCGCTGGTTTTCGCCGCTGCTGGCTACACTGACGAGATGGGTCGGATGCTTGACGGCCTGAAGACCGCCGCGGACAACGGCGACCCGTTGGTCCGAGAGGTCACACTGCCGCTGATTAAAGGGATCGACGCCTTCGCCAACGAAGCATATGACGACGCCGTCGAGTTTCTGGAACCCGCATTCGCAGACCTGCCGCGCATAGGTGGCAGTCACGCCCAGCGCGAGGTTTTCGAGGACACCCTGCTGGAGGCGTACATTCGGGCAGGCCGATTCGACGGCGCAACAGACCTTTTGAACACCCGATTGAAACGCCGGGCATCCCCACGGGATATGTTCTGGCTTGGGCGAACGCAGGCCGGGTTATCCACGACTTCAGACGCCATCGACAGTCTGAGTGAAGCCGAACGGCTGTGGCAGAGCGCAGACCCCGACTCGTCTGAACTATCTGGGCTAAAGCAACTGGCTGGGCAGTTGGCCCCATAGGTCGCGAGGGTTAGACACACCGATGACCGACCTGAGGGTCACCATTGTTGGAACTGAGTTGCGTGACGCTCAGGTCGACGCAGTGATTCGTTGATCGCAAACTCGGCCCTAGTTAGGATCGCGCGGTCAACCACAGCAGGCCCTGTACACACGATGCCCTGTCCGGCGTGCAGTTTTCAAAACCAAGAGGGAATAACCTTCTGCGGCCAATGTGGTATCAAGCTTGATTCTACCGTCAACATGCGAGCGGTTCACATTTCTGCAGCAATCGATTTCGTGGATCGCCAGCGGGAGATGGGTGAGTTGGTTTCAGCTCTGGATGATGCAATGTCAGGCCAGGGACGGGTTGTCATGTTGGCTGGCTACCCGGGTATCGGCAAAACTCGCACTGCCCAGGAGTTTGCCGCCATCGCCGAGACGCGAAACGCGGAGGTCTTCTGGGGTCACTGCTACGAGGACGAAGGCGCCCTTCCATATTGGCCCTGGCTCCAGATCATCCGATCACATATCGATCAGTCGGATGTCGAGAGTCTCAAAGCGTCGATGGGTTCCGGCGCAGAGGCCATCGACGAGATTGTGCCGGAGTTGATCTCCAAACTGACGGACCTGGGCTCCCCGCCGAGGTTCGCTTCAAGCTCCGCCCGGTTCCGGTTGTTTGACTCGATCACGACGTATTTGAAGAACGCATCAGTCGACAAACCGATGGTCCTCATCCTCGAAGACCTGCACTGTGCCGCCGCCTCGTCGCTGGCGCTGCTGGAACACGCCGCAGCCGATGTGAGCGCATCCAATCTTATGATTATTGGCACATACCGCGACATCGAGGTGTCGACTGAGCATCCACTATCACGAACCCTGGGCAGCCTCGTTCGGCACGAAGACTTTCAGAGGTTGCAACTCGGTGGCCTGAGCCACGCCGTCAGAAAAATGGAGGCTTCCACGGGCATCATCAGCGCAGTGGCCGGCGACCTGGGAGACGAAGGCCACACCGGCGAAGGCGGACCTGCCACCAACGCCACGTTGAGAAACCCAAGTGGTTTAGCCGCGGACGCGTCAGGCAATATATTCATCGCCGACCGGCAAAGTAACGCCATCAGGACTGTATTGCTCCGTTAAAATTGGACAAGAAAATGTCGGTTGTTAGTGAACACACGCTCCGTGCTTTGCCACCCACCCTCTTTAACCTTGTAGAATAACCTTGTCCCAACATACCCAGGAGGTACGAAGAATGCCCAACACCCTGCCTCTCGAAGGCGTGAACGTCCTCGACCTTACTCAGATAATGGCTGGGCCGTTTTGCACCATGCTGTTGGCGGATATGGGCGCGGACGTTGTGAAGGTCGAGAAGCCCGGAGGCGGCGACGACACTCGACGCATGGGGCCTCCATTCATCAACGGCGAATCTGCGGCGTTTCTGGGCATCAATCGCAACAAGCGCAGCGTCGTTGTCGATCTGAAGGCCGAGGAGGGTGTCGAGCTTGTCAAACGCATGGCGTCAAAATCCGACGTGTTCGTCCAGAACTTCCGGCCCGGCTCTCTGGAGCGAATGGGCCTGGGGTACGAGCAATTGAGAGAGATCAATCCCGCGCTGGTGTACTGCACGATTTCGGGATTCGGGACCACAGGCCCCTACGCTCGGCGGGCGGGGTTCGACCTTGTGGCCCAAGGGATGTCGGGCCTCATGTCGATCAACGGCCATCCCGGAGGGCCTCCCACCAAAGTCGGAGTGCCGATCACCGACCTCAACGCTGGTATCTTCGCCGCTTACGGCATCCTGACCGCCTATATTCACAGGCTCAAGACCGGCGAGGGCCAGCACGTCGATACCTCGCTCATGGAGAGTGGCATCGCCTGCACATTCTGGGAGTCGGCCATGTACTTCGCCACCGGTAACATTCCGGGACCAATGGGGTCGGCCCACCGCCTGACCGCGCCCTATCAGGCGTTCCAGACCTCCGATGGCTACGTGAACATCGGCGCGGCCAACCAGTCCAACTGGGAGCGGCTGTGCAGGGCAATCGGTCGCGAGAAGCTTGTCGAGGATACGCGATTCCTCCAGCCCTCGGACCGGATGGACAATATCGACGATCTGACGGCCACGCTGGACGAGACCTTCGCCTCGGAAAACTCCCAACACTGGCTGGACACCCTGGCCGAAGCCGGAGTTCCTGCAGGCCCCATTTACAATATGGCCGACGTGTACGCCGATCCCCAGGTTCAAGCGCGGGAGATGATGGTGGAGATGGACCACCCCACCGCAGGCCGAATCAAGAACATCGGAGTGCCGGTGAAGCTGTCGGAAACTCCGGGCAGCGTGCGCTCTCCGTCCCCTCTGCTGGGTCAGCACACTGACGACGTGCTATCCGACATGGGATGCTTGGAAGATGAAATCGCCGCACTGCGCGCAGCCGGGGTTATCCAATGAGCCGTGCGAGACTCCGAGACCTGGGCATCGAGATTGGCGACCTGCCAGTCGGAGCCAACAATGCCATCACCGACGTTCCGGGCGTGACAGTAGGCCACACAACGCTGATTCACGACGAGCCACGCATCGCCAGAACGGGCGTCACGGTGGTGATGCCCCGTGGCGGACAGGTTCAGAACGACAACGTTTTCGCCGCCTATTATTCGTTCAACGGCAACGGCGAGATGACCGGACTCCCGTGGTTGGAGGAGACGGGTTTGCTGAGTTCTCCGGTGGCAATCACCAACACCCATCAGGTGGGAGTCGTGCGCGACGCTCTGGTGGAATGCGCATCGAATCGAGGGGGCGGCTGGTTCCTGCCTGTGGTGGCCGAGACTTACGACGGGTTCCTCAACGACATCAACGCCTTCCACGTCACGAAGGAGCATGTCTTTCAGGCCCTGGACTCGGCGTCCGGTGGGCCAGTGACCGAGGGCAATGTCGGAGGCGGTACAGGAATGATGTGCCACGGTTTCAAGGGCGGCATCGGCACGTCCTCGCGAGTCGCCGAGATCGGAGGCGCCAGTTTCACAGTCGGCGTCCTGGTTCAGGCCAACCACGGACACCGACGACTTCTACGAGTAGACGGCGTGCCAGTCGGCCGCGAGATCGGCCCTAATGTTGTGCCGCTCCCCGGACGCTCCGACGACGGCGAAGGCTCGATTATTGTGATTGTCGCCACCGACGCTCCTTTGCTCCCGATCCAGTGTAAGCGTCTGGTTCAACGAGCCACCGTCGGCCTCGCTCGGACAGGCGGAGTCGGTCACAATGGCTCTGGAGACATCTTTCTGGCCTTCTCAACGGGGAACCATCCAACACAGGGCTCAATCGGAGCAGGCGACGCCAACACGGGCCAGCCGATCGGCGTCCAGATGATTCCCAACCACCATATAGACCCATTATTCGAGGCTATCGCCGAGGCCGTCGAGGAGTCGATTCTAAACGCCCTAACCTCCGCCGAGACCACAACCGGATACCAGGGTCGCACGGCTCACGCCATCCCCCTGGACCAACTCCAGTGCGTGATGGAGCGTTATCGCCCCTAGCCTCTCTGGAACTTCTGTCATCATATAACCCGAACTCGGCGCTGCCGTTGCCGAAGCGGGCGCCGAAGGCACAACCCTTTAGGCTGCCGCGGGCGATCCCAGCATCCCTGGAACTGACCGACTCGGCGGTGCTGCCGGAGCGGGCGTCGCGGGCACTGGAGCGGGAGCAGGCGCGGGCGCAGGCGCAGGCGCAAGCGCGACAAGAACCGCTGGCGATGCGGGTTTATCTAGGGGCGACGAACACGCCACAAAAAACGGAATCGCCAATATCAACATTCCAACAATCACAGCAATTAGCTTCGGAGATTTTCTCATTATTGAGCCCTCCCTGATTAGATGTCTCGCTAAGTTTTCCGCATGTAACATGTATAGACGCCACACTCTGCGGTTTTGTTCCATCGGGGAAATCAATTTGTCAGAGATCCGAATTCCAGGCGCAAAAGGTCACAGATAAAATCGTCATGGCGATTGACTTCAATCGGGCACAACCTTAGAATTCAGTCTCGGTAACGCGGTGTCCCAAGTTGCGTGCGCAGTGTCGAGGGATGAATCATGGCTTCTCGAAATCGTCCATCGTTGCTCTCGTTGATTCCCAATCTGATCAACGCGCTGGTCCCAATAGGCGGCGTGATTTTCCTGGCGATTGGTTTCAGCGGTCTGTTGGTTGTGGGGTTCGGGTCGATCTTCAGCAAGGATTTTATCTCCGGAGACGGCGCAGGCGTTGTTTACACTAGCGAGCGATGCGCCGATTACTTCAGGTTCCACCCCGAAGCTAAGGATTGTTACAGCGCGGCCACAGCCCATCACTATGACGAGGTGGTCGACATTCGCGGAGGCATCGGAGCGGTGGGCTCGATGGTCTTGATTGCATACTACGGCCTCAGACGCCGATTCAAGTGGGCATCAGATACTAGGGTCATCCCCAGAGGATTCTCATCGACAGTTGCGGCGTCACTGTTTGGAGCGGCGGCTTTCTTGCTTCTCGGGATATTCGCGATGCAGGCTGGTTTTGGAAACACGACTGGCGTGGGAGTTCTGCTGGCCAGTGGGCTGGTTTCGGTTGTCGCGTTCCTCGCTTACGCAACCCAACTCTCCAGAGACCTGTTAAGGGCCGGCTAGGCCCGTTGTGAGCCGATTACTGGTTCAGGGCTTGGCAGGACTGGCTCTAATCGCCGTGTTTTGGTCGGTGTCCTGGCTGCACCTTGACCCCGTTGGCAGGCACTCGTTCTTCGGCCTGTGGTTGGGGTACATACTTATGGTAGACGCCGTCGTTCTGTGGCGTCGAGGCGAATCTCTACTCACTCGCAATCCTGCTGGGTTTGTCTTGATGTTCGTGGCGTCCGCGCCGCTGTGGTGGGCGTTTGAGGGGATAAATCAGCTAACCGACAACTGGCATTACCTCGGAGTTTCGCACTACTCGTTTCTGCAATACGGCCTCCTGGCGACTTGGAATTTTTCCGTCGTGATACCGGGTGTTTTCGAGACTGCCGAGTTGTTGAGCGCCTTTGGCGTCGTCAGACGATTTCGTCATGGCCCGAAACTCCGTTTGCCCGGGTCGACCCTGGTCGTGATATCAGCATTCGGTGTTCTGATGATTCCAGCGATGGCCCTGTGGCCGAGGTTTGTGTTCCCGGTGGCGTGGATGAGCCTTTTTCTGATTGTGGACCCTGTGAATCTGGCTCTTGGGCGACCCAGCATTGCGTCCGATCTCCGGAGGGGAGACTGGGGGAACGTGGCCGCTCTTGCGCTGGGCGCGTTGGTATGCGGGTGGTTCTGGGAGATGTGGAACTTTCGAGCGCTTCCCAAATGGGAGTACACAATCCCGTACCTGGGATTTGCGCGAGTGTTCGAGATGCCTGTGTTGGGCTACCTCGGATATCTTCCATTCGGTCTAGAGGTTTATGCAGGCTACCATTTTCTGGCGGGATGGTTCAATCGTTTGGGAACTACGAGTATTTTGGTTATCGAACAACCCGCTGGTGAGCCTGCTAATCGCGCGACGTAGGATTCACTGCGTTTCAGTCCTGAGAGCGCGGGACACGTTGAAGAAGCGTTGCAAGGCCACCAGCGACCACAGGCCTTCGATCACCATAATCGGATAGACCTCCTCCAGTCCGCTGTACGCAGATGTGGCAGCCGACGCCCCAGCGAATATCAGTATGTTCCACCTGGACCGAGACTCCAGCCAGTACGACAAAAACATGATGGCAACGGCTATCGAACCAAAGATGGTCAGCATTTTCTGAATTCATCCTATGTGAGATATTTCAACGGTTGGTGAGGTGACCCGCGTATGCCGCAACTCTCGCTCTGGCAGTGTTTGACAACTACAAATCATGACATCAAAGTCTGAAGCGTTCCAGTTTATCGTAAAATTTATATGATTCATCTGGCAGGTTTTGGGCTAATCCAAATCGGTGGGAAAGTCGAGCGGCTTCCGAAACATGGCGCACCAGTGAAGAACGTGAGGCTCAGATTAGGGTTAATCCCCTGGAGGGCCTGACAATACCTGTAACCCCTCCCCGAGCAGCCGAGATTGTCGGAGCCGTTGGAGAAGATGAGTGGTTGTGGTTTGGAATGTCGACCAGGGCGCGGAGGCAACAAGAACCTTCGTGGACAGTCGCATACAACTGTTCAATCTGATAAGAGAACACGACGGAAATTACTTGAGAGGAGTGATATAGAGGTCTATAGGTGATCCGCGCTCGATGATCATCGCTCACGGGCTGGCCTAATGCAGAGGAAGGACTTGGACCAAGCAGAAGCGAACCAATCCCTGGAACTGCTGAGATCAGAGCGGCGAATCCTCCCAGCAATTTCTCATCCACAGGCCGGCCGGTGATTATCAACCGATGGGAAGTGAAAATGAAAGTCACGCCTTGACGGGGCGTTTTGTTGATTCGCTTGCCTCCAACTTAAGGGCGGACGGGAAGCGTTTCGAGAGAACCGATACTCAGACGATGCCCGTAACCTTCTGCATAAGTCTGGCGGTGTCGTCGGGCGATGTATCCCCTGTCCAGGCAACGTATTGATCAGGTCGGACGAGCGCGAGGCGCGACTCGGTTTTTTTTCTACCATCCTCATATGTGTCTCTCACCACCTTCAGAGGAACATTTAAGGACATCGCTGTTTCCTCGAAATCTTTGACAGTCGAATCCTCAGCATCGAAGGCCAACAGGGTGAAACCGGAGCCGAGTTCCTCGAAGACGTTGTGTCCAGAGGACAGAAGCTGCGGGGCCAGATGATGCCCAGCATTCGCCGTATGAGAGAGGCTCCCGTGAATACTGCACACAGAGTCGGGAGGCCCCATAACCACCGACGAACCCTCGTAATGAGGCTCATAAGTTCGGTTCACCTCGCTATCGGCGGCCTCTACCTGCTTCCAGGCTTGCTTGAACTCTTCTAGATCGCGGTCTGGGCTGTATTGCTCTAGGAACGCTCGGTCCCTCTTGATACCGCCAGCAATTACGTCCTCCCCAGTTTCCCAGAAAATCGGGCGACGTTCCTCGTTGTATGAGTCCAGTAGAGAGTCGCCTCCCCATCCCTCCAGAACGGCAGCTAGCTTCCATCCCAGGTTAGTCACGTCCTCGAGGCCTGTGTTCAGGCCATACGCTCCGTAGGGCGGGTGAGTGTGGGCGGCGTCTCCGGCAATGAAGGCCCTCCTCTTGCGATAGGTGTTGGCGACTGCGACGCGCAGTTCCCAGAATCCGATGTGGTCGAATTCGACCGAGAATTCAAACCCGGCGGCGCGCTGAAGCAAGCCACGAAAATCATAATCCTCGGCAGTGGCGTCCCGGGGCACAGGCGCATGGAAGAACCAGCCTCCGCCCAAGTCGATTCGTCCGAAAAAACACCAGGCGCCTTTGAAGTCGGGACTGAGAGCGCGATAGACTGTTCGTTCGGGAAGATGCTTCAGCCCCTCATGGAGCTCGCGAGACCTAAATACGAGCAGAGCCATCTTTTGATCGAAGTCCGTGCCATCGCGTTCGATGCCGGATTGCTCACGAACCGTCGAGCGCGGGCCGTCGCACCCGACGACATACTCTGCTTCAAATACCTGACTTCCGGGGCCGTCCTCCTCTGTGATCGTGACACGAACGCCTTGCTCATCCTGCTCAATTGTCTTTGCCGACCAACCGGGAATGCTGGTGACGTTCGGGAAATCGGCCATCCGAGCGCGAAGGACCTCTTCGGTCAGATACTGTGGCAGGCGTTCGTTGGCTTGGAAGAAGTAGTCTCCATATGATTCTCGTCCCACCGGAATGTACCAGTGGTCCCTCATCAGGTCTCCGTAGGCAGTGATCCCACCGATTGGGTAGCCTCTGGGCATTACGCGAGCGGCCCTCAATTCGTCAACTGCGCCCCAGAAGTAGAAATGTTCCATCGAGCGATTGGTGAGATTCTGCCCTTTGGGAATCCGTTGTGGCGTCGTGTGGCGCTCGATCAGGACACAGGAAACGCCCCGCTGACCAAGCTCCACGGCCAGCGCGACTCCGACCGGCCCGCCCCCCACGATGATTACCTGATAGCGTTGTTCCATTGAAACAGTGTTTCCTAAATTGGAGTGCGGTGCAGCCACAAACGCATCATTTGAAGATGCCACCGACTATATGGTTGCGCACACACGAAGTCAAACGTCACGCGTTGGCTGACACCTGACGGTCGGGGGCTTTGAAAGCTGATGGCTGAAATCTATGAGGGCCTAGCGGATGGGGCGAAGGGGACTTCATGTGGTGGTGGGGGGGGTGAAGCGCCCTCGTAGGATGCCCCTGAGTTGGCTCTCCACTCGGCCTCTGCCCATATCTATATCACACGTGTGGTTGCCAAATGGTTGCCATGCCTAGGAAAGGATAATGAAGCAAATCTCAGGAACTGCGAAGGCGGCGTTTGCTCGAAACGGCAGCTTCACGTTCTATACTCAGTGTATAGACGATGAACTTACCCGACCCAGGCGGTCAGTGGCCTTCGCTTCCGCCTCCCAGTCCTGAAACCGTGACTCGGTGACTGAGGCCTCGCTCGGCGATGGCGTTTTTGTCTAGGATAATGTTGGCTTTTTGCAGCATGTCTTCGCAATTCTCGCTCAGGTTCAGAAGATGCAGCTTCTTCCCAGCCCGCTCATAACGGCGGGCGAGGTCCACGATGGCCTCCATACCCGAATGATCCCACACCCGTGCGTTCTTAAAATCAATCGCCACCTCGTTGGGGTCAAGTATCGGGTTGAACAGCTCTTTGAACGTGCTGACAGAGGCGAAACAGAGTTGACCGTGGAGGTTGTAGACGCGCCAGTAGGGCTTTGACCCGACGCCGGCGTCAACGTAAATGTAGTGTGCGGTCTTCCACGCGAACACCAGAGCTGACACAATCACCCCGGCGAGAACCGCGATGGCCAGATCGGTGGCGACCGTGACCCCCGCAACGAATACCATTACCAGAGCGTCGGAGCGCGGCACTTTCGTGACGATACGTAGGCTGTTCCAGGATATGGTCCCAACCACCACTACGAACATCACGCCAACGAGAGCGGCGATCGGAATACGTTCGATCAGGGACGAGGCAAACAGAATGAAGAGCAGCAAAAACAGCGCAGCCACTACGCCGGACGTCCGTCCTCGGGCGCCGGATTTTATGTTAATCATGCTCTGGCCGATCATGGCGCAACCGCCCATGCCGCCGAAGAACCCTGTCACCACATTCGCCGCGCCCTGCGCGATGCACTCGCGATTTTTCTGACCCTTAGTTCCCGTCATTCCGTCTATCAGATTTAGCGTGAGAAGCGATTCTATCAGGCCGATCCCAGCCAGGATCAGCGCGTACGGCAGGATGATTTCCAGAGTCTCTAAATTGAACGGCACATCCGGCAAGCTGAAGAGTGGGAAAACGCCTGAAATGCTGGAAAGGTCGCCGACAGTCGTGGTGGGAATGCGAGCGAATATCACCAATGCCGAGACGACCAGTATCCCCGCCAGCGCTGCGGGAAATCGCTTGGTGAGTCTTGGCAACATGAAAATTACAGCCATTGTCACAGCTACCAGGCTGAGCATGACTCCCATTTCGCCCATGGGCAACCACGACGTTATACCATCGTCGCCTTCAATCTTGAAACTCTCGAACTGCGCCAGGAATATGATGATGGCCAGCCCATTGACGAAGCCGAACATCACGGGAAGGGACACCATTCTAATCAGGTTGCCCAATTTCAGCGCACCGATCGCCATCTGGATGATTCCCATCAGAACTACGGTGATGAACAGATATTCGACTCCGTGATCCTTCACCAGCGTGACCATCACGACAGCAAGTGATCCGGTGGCGCCGGAGATCATGCCTGGCCGTCCGCCAGTCAGTGACGTGAAAAAGCCGATAATAAACGCTGCGTACATGCCGACCAGGGGATCGACTCCCGCTACGAAAGCGAAGGCTATTGCCTCGGGAACAAGGGCCAGCGATACGGTAAGTCCGGCCAATATTTCCGTGCGAAGCACGGCCAACTGAGGGATTTTTCGCATAAATAGTCCTGTAAAAAGTAATGAATTTTTCGCTGATGTCCCTGAGTTGTCAGGCGCGCGCCATTGCGTTAAAACCCTGAACGTCGGGGATATCTTCAGCATTCATGTGGATGTCGCCGGTTGCAGAGTCGGCGTGACAACTCATTATCAGAGACGAAGCGAAAAGTTAGGTCTGCGACGAGTTATGGATGAATGCCTGCTTCAACTGGGACCACCCTTGCGTCAGCTTCCTCTGTCCGATGTTACCCAGATGGATGTCCGTGTTTTCATGAATGCAACATCCTGAAGACAACTTAGACTAAACGACCGTGCGTTATACAGTCAACACCAATCTACTCCACTTATTTTTGGTCACATATAATAGAAACGGCTCACAGTGTCTCATTCAGATCGAATCCCACCCGACAAGTCGATAGCTTTGACCAAGGCGAGCTCATGATGTTGGTGATCCTTGTATTCCGATACACTGTGCTCCCAGTAGCGAGATGAAGAGCCAATGTCCTTTGAGCATGCTTATACTCACCATAATCCCGTCCAGCGGTCACACAAACATCACAACGACACCCAAGACGCTGAGACTCGTCACAAGCGATGACTCGGCGATAGACCGTTGATTCCGATACCCAAGAGTCACCAGCCTGAACGCCTGCTATAATTGCGTCGGCGCCGTCAGAAGTCGATAACATGACGGCGCAGGAGAGCCTGTGGCGCCCAGACGTTTCTTCGGCAAAGTTATCAACGTTCACCAGCACGAGGAGACTCGCGCGCCGTTGTCATTTGACCTGGACGGGGAGCAGCACGAGATTCAGGAAGTTATGTCCTCGTGGCAGGACTACGGGATGCCCAACGACGGACGGAAGCACAAGTGGATTCAGCGGCATCACCGGAACTATTTTCGTGTTCGCACCACGAGTGATGAAGCCTACGAAATCTACTACGACCGGGGTGTGTCGATGAACAGCCCCAAGCACATGAAATGGTATGTGACAAGACAACTGTGAGGCGCATTTCAGATTGAGAATACTGGTTACAAACGACGATGGCATCAACGCTCCCGGACTCTGGAAGGTGGCGGACGCAATGCGCGAATTGGGAGACGTGGTGGTGGTTGCCCCGGACCGCGACCAGAGCGGGGTCGGCACGGCTCGCACTCTACTTCAGGCGCTTCGAGTCACTGAGGTCGAATCGCGCATCGAGGGCGTCCCCGCCCGTTCGGTGCAGGGGACTCCCGCCGACTGCGTGATTCTGGCTACTGAGGAGTTGTTTCCCGAGCCTTTCGACCTGTTGGTGTCTGGCATTAATCCCGGGGCGAATCTGGGACTGGATGTCCTGGACTCTGGGACGGTGGGCGGCGCGTTTCGAGGGTTCTTCCGAGGCATTCCGTCCATTGCGGTCTCGGTCACTTCATTGACCAATGTTCGCTACGATCTGGCTGCGCGGGTCACTGCCGAGCTTGCCAAGGCCATCTTCGATCACACGCTATCCAAACCCATGATCTTCAACGTAAACGTGCCAAATATAGCCACCGACCAGATAGAGCGGGTGGAGCATACGACACTGGGACCCAAAGCCTACCTGGAGAGCGTGGAGCGCGGCAACGACGGTCGTCGAGTCCATTATTGGATTTATCACAACAAGCCCATCGGCGACCACGCCGAGGAGGGCACGGACATCTGGGCGGTGCGCCACAACCGGATATCCATAACTCCGATGGATCCGTCCTTCATATCTGGACACGGCGGTTATGATTTCGGGCCGGTGGCCCAACAGCTTTCAAGCAGACTTGGGACCAACGGACATAAAACTAATGGGCATCAGTAGAAGTTGGCAGCTATCAGCCGTCAGCTTTCAGGAATTGCCATATATAGGCCAAGTGTATAGAAAAGGAGCTATGTCATGATCTATGAGTACCGAGTTTATGAGGCCGCGCCCGGAAAACTGCCCGCTCTTCACGCACGGTTCCGTGACCACACTCTGGGCATTTTCGAGAGGCATGGGATAAAGAACATTGGCTATTGGACGAATGACGCAGGCGATTACTCAGACCGGCTGATCTATATTGTTGCCTTCGAGGATGGAGGACATCGGGAGCGCGCCTGGGAAGCCTTCAGGACCGACCCGGAATGGCAGAAGGTGCGGGCCGAGTCTGAGGTAGATGGCCCGCTGACGGCTAGAGTGTTCAACACTCTGCTCTCGCCCACCGACTACTCGCCACTGCAGTAGGATGGCAAGCTATCACATCGCCGTTGACATAGGCGGCACGTTCACCGACGTTGTAATTCAGAACACCAACGACGGCACTCTCTGGACAGCAAAGACCCCCTCGACGCCCCAAGACCTGGCGTCAGGGTTCATGTCGGGCGTCCAGAACGCCATTGCACAGGCGAGCGCCGACCCTTCGGACATACAGCGCATCTTCCACGGCACGACGATTGCCACCAACGCGGTTATCGAACGAACGCCTTCGGAGATTGGCCTTCTTACCACAAGGGGATTCAAGTACGTCCTTGAGATCGGACGGCACGACATACCCCGCCGCCAGAACATATACGCCTGGGTGAAGCCCGAGCGTCCGGTCCCGCCCAACCGAATCTTCGAGATTTCGGAACGTCTGGACCGCACCGGCAGTACACTGATCGCATTGAACGAGGACGAGTGCCGTGAGGCCGCTCGCCAGCTTAGGGACGACGGCGTCGAGGCGGTGGCGGTGTGTTTTCTGTATTCCTACGCGAACCCGACTCATGAAGAGCGAGCCGCCGAAATACTGCGCGAGGAATTGCCCGGAGTCCAGATCGCTCTGTCATCAGAGGTCCTGCCGCAGTTCCGGGAGTTTGAGCGCACGGTCGCCACGGTGTTGAACGCCTATGTCATGCCTCGGGTGGGTCGCTACCTCAGCGGGTTGGAATCAGCGGCCAAACGTCACGGTCTAGACGCTCCGTTATTCATCATGAAATCCAACGGAGGCGTCACCAGCGCGGACATGGCGGCGAGACAGGCCATCCACACCGTGCTGTCTGGCCCGGTGGCCGGAGTGATGGGCGCGACTCAGATCGCCGATGTCGCAGAGTCTCCCAGCTTCATCTCGGTGGATGTGGGCGGCACCAGCGCGGATATATGCCTGGTGCGGGATGGCGAGCCTGAGATGACCGTCGAACGCAGCATCGGCGGACTGCCGCTTCAGATTCCCATGCTGGACATCGTGACCATCGGCGCCGGAGGCGGCAGTATCGCTCGTCCTCTGGCCGCTGGCGGGTTATCCGTCGGCCCAGAAAGCGCAGGCGCCGACCCTGGCCCGGTCTGCTACAACCAGGGCGGGACCATACCGACGGTCACTGACGCTCGGCTCGTCCTCGGACACCTGCCTCCACACCTGCTGGGCGGCGAGATGCCGCTGGACGTCGACGCAGCTCGAAAGGCGATTCAGGACGAGATAGCGACTCCTCTTGGCCTTGAACTGGCCGAAGCTGCATCGGGGATTGTCGAAATCGCCGACAACAACATGGCAGGGGCAATGCGCGCGGTGTCCATCGGTAGGGGACTGGACCCCAAGGACTTCGCGCTGCTGGCCTTTGGTGGCGCGGGGCCTATGCACGCCTGCGCTCTGGCGTCGTTGTTAGGAATGCAGTCGGTGATCGTGCCCCCGACTCCGGGAGTGCTGTCCACCTACGGATTGCTGTTCACCGACCTGCGAAACGACTACGTTCAGACATTCGTGCACTCAGGAGAGACACCGTCGATTGAGGAGATAACGACGGTGTATTCGCGTCTGGAATCGCAGTCGTGGGACTGGTTGAACAGTGAAGGAGTCTCTCGGGATGTCGGTCAGGTAACTCGCTCCGCGGACCTGCGCTACGAGCATCAGGGTTGGGAGATCACGGTGGACATGCCCGACGGCCCTATAACTGAGGCAACGGTGGATCATCTAATAGCTAATTTCCACGATCTCCACAATCGACTCTACACCTACAATCTGCCCCAGGCCAAAGTGGAATTGGTCAACCTGCGTGTCAGCGCATCGGGAGCACTGCCCAGGCACGAAATGTCCACACTGTCCAGCGCCAATGGACGACAGCCAGAGCCTGAATCCCACCGGCCGGCCTTGTTCTCAAGGTCCGTTGGATACGTGGACACGCCGGTGTATCGTCGAGATACGTTGCTTGCGGGTTCAGAATTGGTCGGCCCAGCAATCGTGGAGCAGAGGGATACGACAACGCTTTTGGCTCCGGGGTTCGGAGCGCGGGTGGATTCCTACGGGAATCTGGTGATTACTGGCATGGAGTGATGTTCACTCATCACTCCGACTTTGACTGTTCTTTCTGCTGTTTTGCTTCTTCGGCTTCAATAGCAAGCTGCCCCTTTTGCTTGGTTAGAGGAGGCATTTTTTAATCTTAAACTATGGCTTGCCCATAACAGTTACACTCCGAATGGCTATTCTCCAGAGATATCGTAGATCATGGCCGCATCCCAACCTCTATTGGTTCCACCATAGTGCGGGTATATCAAAATACTCTCAATCGCATTGTCGATTATGAACTCATAATTAACTCGTTCCGTATCGGATGGCTCAACCTCCAGTGGAGCGGCCAGTGGGCGTTCATCAATCCTCGCCCATTGATAGAGAATATCTGGTCCCACGTCGCGTTGCTGTTCAAGAATCATGATGTGATCGGAAGTAATCGGCTTCATGTGTTGAATCGTGGTTAGGTTTTGACGTGCTGGTTCAAAAGACCACAAGACATGACCCGCATTGGAGAAAATTACGGTTAACGACAGATGAAAGGCGCTATCGGTGAGCGGGCGGTGCGTTACTTCGCGGCTGATTGCACCCCTGGGAACACGCTCTCGGAATAGACCGAACCGATATGACGCCCAGGTTGCCGCCGCTACAATCGCCACAATCTGAACGATGTCCTTGGTGATACTGACTATCCTCTTAAGATGGTCAGTCGGCGTTACCGTCAGAGGTGTTGCCTGGTGGGACGCGGTGGCAGGCGAAACCGGATTGCCAGAGGCACATCCGACTGCTATCGTAGCCAGCAGGCTTGCTCCGATGAGGATTTGAATAGCGGTTTTCGTTAGGCTACGAATTTGCGGACTCGCTCGCGAAACGTTAGGACTGACAACAGGATAGTCATTATCTGTAGCAAAACAGAGAACCATCGAGGCCAACACGAAGACAATCGTGTATTAAATTACGACTCCAATACGACCTAACAAATAACGAGGCGAACATGAGCGTTGATCCCATCACCCTTGAGATCGTCCGAGGCGCGGTAAGCTCCATCATCCTTCAGATGGAGGGGCTGGTTGAGCGCACGGCCATGTCTCCGGTCATCAAAGAAAAGATGGACTATTTCGTAGGCATCTATGATCTAAAGGGCAGAATTGTGGACGCCTTTCTGTCCACCAGTGGCCCGAAGATCGTCGATCCGGTCATTCGTGTCTACCCCATTGAGGACATGGAACCCGGCGACTTGTACTGGTACAACGACCCCCACCTCTCTAAAGGAGCCATCCAGCATACCGGGGATATGTGTTTCCTCTCACCTGTCTTTCATGAAGAAAAGCCTGTCGGTTTTGCAGTCAGCTTCGGTCACTTTTGGGACATCGGAGGCAGTGTCGCGGGCAGCCTTTCGCCTAAATCCTCGGAGATATTTCATGAGGGGATTCTGGTCCCTCCCATTCGCATAATGAGGAAGGGAGAGCTGAACCGTGAGGCCTACGCCGTCATCCTCAACAACTCTCGATTTCCTGAGATGCTGGAGGGCGACACCCGCGCTCTGATGGCGGCGTGCCGTCTGGCCGAAGACCGGCTTCAGGAGCTTATGGACCGCTATGGGCAATCCCAGGTTCTAGAGGCTTTCGACCAGATTATCGAGCGCAGTATCGCCGAGTACAGAAAATTCGCCCGTGAGGTGATTCCCGAAGGAGAACACCACTTCTTCGACTATGTCGACGCCGACCCTGTGGACGGCGAGCCTCGTCGCGTGGACGTGAAGTTCATCCATGATGGCGACAGACTGGTGGCCGACCTCACAGGCTCCGGTCCCCAGGCCACCGGCCCGGTCAACTTCATCACAAGCCCCGGAGCCTTCAACCTGATAATGGCCCGTCACTTGAGCTACATGAACCCGGAGCTTCCTTTGAACGAGGGCGCGGTGGATTTCCTGGACGAGGTTCGCACCAAGCCTGGCACCATCACATACCCCAACTTCCCCGCGCCGGTGGGACTGCGAAGTCACACCGTAATCCGTTTGATGGGCTGTCTGGGCGGGATAATCGCTCAGTCCAACGGAGGCCGCGCTCCGGCTTCGTCACCCGTCTATGTCATATACAACCTGAGAACCATCGACGATGGCGGAAAATACCTGTACTTCAGCGAAGGGATAGGCTCAGGGCAGGGCGCGAGACCCCATGCTGACGGACTCAACGGCATCTACTTCCGCGACCAGCGCAACTATCCTGTTGAGTTCGAGGAAGGCGAGTTTCCGCTGAGGATTGAGCGGTATGCCATCCGGCCCGACTCCGCCGGCCCCGGATACTTCCGAGGCGGGTGCGGCATCATTCGTGAGGTGCGGATCATGGTAGATTGCACCCTCAGCACTCGGATGGACAACGTACGGTTCCCGTGTTTTGGTATCGATGGCGGCATGTCCGGCTGGCCCGGTCGGTTCACCTTGAATCCTGGCGCCCCCGATGAGGACGATATACCGCCGGCCAGCGAGGGGATTTCCGTCAAGTCGGGAGATATTCTCAGGATCGAAACGGGCGGAGGCGGAGGTTGGGGAGACCCGTTCACCCGGAACCCAAAGGATGTCCAGCGAGATGTGTTAGAGGGCTATGTGACCCAAAGCGCCGCGCTGTCAGAGTATGGCGTTGCGCTCTCCGATAATGGTCGAGAGATCGACCAATCCGACACCGAAGTCGCTCGAAACCAATCTCGACCTCCGAGGCCAGACGTTGATCGCGGCCCCCACGGTCAGGAGTGGTTGAACCGGCTGGGAGTTTCTTCATAGCAAGATAGTCGAAAATTTCCTGCCGACATTCTATCTCCAGCCCGAAGGAATCTCTCACATTCGAGTGGCAACGCTCCTATATTGGGTAACGATTTGGTGAGCCAACTCCCCGCCTTGACGGCGTTGACTGTTGTTTGTAACCTATGCTGACACAATTCCCAAGGCCCGACACAACAGCAAAAGGAGTCCCGCATGGCTACCAGCACGCAAACCTATGAAGTTGAAGTCGCGGATGTAGAATATCTCCGGCATGGAGACACCCCACTGATGGCGCGTGTCTACAAGCCCCAAGGCGTCGGACCGTTCCCCATCATGGTCGAACTGCATGGCGGGGCCTGGGTCCGAGGAGACCGCCTGAACGGCGATTCGGCCAACGAAGCGCTGGCCAAGTTGGGAGTAATAGTGGCGGCCTTGGACTTCCGAATGCCCCCAGATGGGCCGTATCCGGCCTCTATGGCCGACATCCACTATGGGGTTCGTTGGTGCAAGACTCAGGCTGCGGAATGGAACGGGCGCCCCGATGCCATCGGCGCTATGGGCACCTCAAGCGGCGCACATCAGGCCGTGTTGCTCGGCATGCGCCCGAACGATCCGCGTTACGCCGAACTGTCACCGCCAGCCGGGGCTGAGGAAGTGGACGGAACACTGGGCTGTGTGATTCCTATTTCCCCCGTGATCGATCCCCTGGGACGCTACCATTATGCCCAGGGCCTGCGAGAGGATGTCACTCCGCCAGACGGGATGGCGACCGAGAACGTGGTGAAGTCTCATGACGCGTACTGGCAGACCGAAGAGGCCATGGCTGAAGCGGCGCCGGCGCGTATTCTGGCCGGTGGAGAGCGCACAGCCCTGCCGCCCGCGTTGTGCGTCGCGCGCAGCTACGAGGCGGCGCATCCACGCCCGGACCTCGACGAATTCATCGAGCAGTACCGCAAGGCCGGCGGCCAGATAGATGTGAACATCTTCGAGGGCGAAGGCCCAGGATTGTTGAGCGACCTCTCCTCGCCAATCGCGAAAGAGACGCTCGATCTGATGAGCGCGTTCATCCACCAACACCTCGGATAATCTAGACAGATTGGCGCGCAGTCGAGGGCCAAGGCGGTTCCAAGATTTTGCCTGACGGCGCGCCAGTTTTGTAGTCTATCTGCTGCGGGCGTTCGCTTTCCTGGCTCCTGATCCACCCGAAGCCAGCCTTGGCCTCCGAGACCCAGGTGTTACAAAACGATCGATTCTGGGGCGCGACTCTCCACGTGAAGGTGGATCTCGCTACCAGCCAGACTGCCCAGGATGTCCTGGATAAATTGGACGAAGGCAATCCGCGGATATGGGCCAACTCCGTAGGTGACGACACCGTGACCTTCAATGCCCAAACCCTGAACGCCGACGAAGAAGACATCATCGTGCAACGTCTGCGTGAGATTAGTTCGCAGTGGCCTCGCCGTCATTCTGAGCGACGCCGAAACATCTGATCGCAAGAGGGCCACGTTTGTCTCACATGCGACCAGATTCTTCATTGTCGTTCTGAATGACAGGCTCCTGACACCTGAAAACCTGATACCTGATACCGGAGGAACCTCATGACCAAACAGAAAATCCGACTGGGAATCATTGGAGCCAACGTCGGCTACGGCTGGACCCCTCGCGCCCATGCTCCAGCGATAGCCAATCTTCCGGACATCGAGCTCACAGCGGTATGCACTGCTCACGAGGAGACTGCCCGTGAGTCCGCCGAAAAATTCGGCGCGAAAATGGCTTTCCATAATCACATGGAGATGCTTGAGAAGGCTGATCTGGATGTCGTGGCTGTCGTCGTGCGGGTTCCCATTCACCACCAACTGGCGATGGATGTCCTGCGGGCGGGCAAACACGTCTATACTGAGTGGCCGCTGGGAGCCAATCTCCAGGAAGCCCAGGAGATGGCGGACCTGGCACGAGAGAATGGCGTTCTGTCGATGGTCGGTCTTCAGTCTCGCGTCGCTCCCGTTTTCCTGACGCTGAGAGACCTGATTGCCGATGGCTACGTGGGCGACGTGCTGTCCGTCAATCTCAGCCAGATAAGCTCTGGTGTCCTGACCAGGGTATCGGGCCGAACGTGGCAGAGGGATAACACGCTGGGAGCCACGACGCTGACAATACCCTTCGGTCATTCGATAGACGCACTGTGCATGTGCTTGGGCGAGTTCGAGAGCGTGTCGGCAACGGTTCGCACTCAAGTCCCGCAGTGGCACGAAACCGACACCGACAAGATGGTGGACGTGACTGCCCCGGATAACATCATGGTCAACGGAACGCTGGCCGGCGGCGCGGTGGTGTCAGCACAGTCCAGCAGCATCCCTTACCACGGTTCGGGCTGGAAGCTGGAGGTTTACGGACGCGAAGGCACACTGGTGGTGACCAGCGGCGGCTCGCCTTCCACAAGCGGAGCGCGGCTTCAAGGTGGCAAGGGCGACGTGTCGGAGTTGGAGGACATCGAGATTCCAGCCTGCCACACATGGGTTCCGGACTCGGTTCCCCAGGGCGCTCCTTTCAACATCGCCCAGCTTTGGAGTCGGTTTGCCGATGCCATCCGATCTGGAGAACGCATCGAGCCTGACTTCGACACAGCCGTTCAACGCCACAAATTGCTGGACGCCATACAGCGATCGTCAGACACCGGACAGGCCCAGGCTCCATGACCAATGCCGTTGAAAACTACGAACTGGGCGATGTGGTTTTGCAGTCGGGCCTCACGTTGCGAGGCGCGAGGCTGGCATACAAGACTTTTGGAGAACTGAACGCTAATCGAGACAACGTGATCGTGTTTCCGACGTTCTTCGGATCCAACCATACGGGCAACGAACCGATGATCGGCGAGGATATGGCGTTGGACCCGTCACGATACTTCATTATAGTGCCTAACCTGTTCGGCAACGGGATGTCGTCGTCCCCCAGCAACACTCCGCAGCCGTATGATCGGGCGCGGTTCCCAAAGATGACCTACTACGACAACATCACGTTCCAGCATCGCCTGGTCACGGAGAATTTCGGCGTCGAGCGCATCGCACTGGTCTGTGGATTCTCAATGGGAGCGCAGCAGACCTTCCACTGGGGAGCGCTGCACCCCGATGTGGTGGAGCGCATTGCTCCCTGGTGCGGCTCTGCCAAAACATCCCGGCACAACTTCGTATTTCTGGAAGGAGTCAAGGCCGCGCTCACCGCGGACGACGCCTGGAACAACGGATGGTACGATCAACAGCCCACCAAAGGCGTGCAGGCGGCGGCCCGCGTTTACGCGGGCTGGGGGCCGTCTCAGGCGTTCTACCGCGAGAAGGTATATCTTGAGATGGGGTTCTCGTCTGTTGAAGACTATCTCATCACAGGCTGGGAGGGCCGATTCCGAGAGACTGACGCTAACGACTTTCTGGCGATGATAAACACCTGGCAAAACGGCGACATCTCCAACAATCCGCTCTACGATGGCGACTTCGAGGCCGCGCTTGGTTCAATCAAGGCAAAGGCCATCGTCATGCCGTCCCAGACCGACCAGTACTTCCCTCCAGAGGACAACGAGATCGAGGTGTCCCACATGCCCAACGCTGAGCTTCGGGTCATCCCGTCGATATGGGGTCACCTGGCAGGCGGGCCGGGTCGCAATACTGTCGATACTCAGTTTATAGACGACGCGCTGAAGGAGTTATTGGCTAGCTGAACATAGGGAGAATCTATGCCCGAAGATCAAAAGTACGACCTGAGAGGCCAAGTCGCGATAGTAACCGGTGGAGGTCGCGGAACAGGCCGAGCTTTCGCGCAGGCGTTGGCCGAGGCCGGAGCGTCGGTTGCGGTTACGGCTCGCACTCAGATCGAGCTTGAGCAGACCGTTGGACTGATCCGTTCCGCTGGAGGTCACGCGATTTCGATTCAAGGTGACGTTTCCGATCCAGCGGCGGTCGAGCGGGTTGTCAAGACAACAGAACTCCAGCTCGGCCCTGTGGACATTCTGGTTAACAACGCGGGCGTGACAGGGCCCGTGGGTGCCGAGTGGGAGGCCGACCCTGACGACTGGTGGCGCACGATGGAGATCAACCTGCGCGGGCCGTATCTCATGACCAGAGGCGTGTTGCCTGGGATGGTCTCTCAAAAGTGTGGTCGGATAATCAATATTTCAAGCGCGGTGACTGTGCGAACCTTCCCATACTTCGCGCCCTACACCGTGTCTAAGGCTGCCATTATCTACTACACCCAGAATCTGGCGGGTCAGGTCAAAGAGCATGGAATCAGCGTGTTTGCTTACCACCCCGGCGGGCCTGAGACCGAGATGTCTCGCTATCTGGCTGAGTCTTCGGAGGTTCACGAATCTGTGGGCAACATATTCCGAGGCCTGTACGAACGCGCCGCCCACACTCCGATGGAGATTCCCGTGCGCGACGTTATGCTGATGGCCTCAGGCAAAGCCGACGCTCTGACCGGGCGGTTCCTCATCCACACCGACGACCAGGAAGAGATGCTTGCGCGGGTTGGTGAGATTGAACGCGATGATCTCTATGTCTTGACCCGGAGGACGTAGGAGGAGTCGGGTTTTCAGGTGTCGGGAAAGTCAGGAATTTGCCATTCTGAAGTCGCAACTGAAGCATCTGGTCAGTGCAATTCAACACCTGGTCTGCACATGACCAGATGCTTCGTCGCTCAGCACGGCGACCTTGTGATCGTCAATCACTTCATCGATTACGTGTCGCGCTTTCGCCTTCGAGCCACCGATAGATGGACCAATGCCAGGGGTAGCCCTCATCGGGAACTCCCATCGCCAGAGGGGCAGGAGCTGGGCGAGTCTCGGCAACCGCCGATGTTCCTTTTTCACTTGCCCCGTGTACACCACCGCGCTGGGCAGTCTCACCGCCATCTCCCCGCCGAGATGAAATGTCCTGTTATCCCATCCGTCGAATTCGACGGGTCTGATGGTGAGGCCTGCCCACTGAGGAAACTGTGCGGTGGCCAACTGCCTCGCGAGAGACACGGGAATGTCCACTTTCGTGGCAAGCATATCACTTGAAGGCGCGCGCAAAATATTATCGTGAATAAGACAACACGCCCCTACTCAAATCCGTAGCTGAGTTGTATTGAACCGAACTCGAAATGTAACTCATTTTCCGAATCGCCGATCACGTTGCTGGTAGCTTCGCAAAGCTCGAAGAAAGTCCACCTTGCGAAACGCTGGCCATAAAGCGTCGCAGAAAAATAGTTCGCTGTGAACACTCTGCCACAGCATGAACCCGCCTAGACGCAACTCGCCGCTGGTCCGAATGATCAGGTCAGGATCAGGTTCGCCCTTGGAGTAAAGCCGCTGCGTGATGTCCTCAGGAGTAAGCTCCTCCGCCACGTCCTTTAGAGAGATTTCCTGATCGGCTCGCTCCAACAGCAAGTTGCGGACAGCTTCAGTGATTTCCTCTCGGCCGTCATAACCCACTGCGATATTCAAGCGGAATGGTCCGACTTGCGCTGTCCGCGCCTCTACATCTGCAATTGCTTCGCGCACATGATATGGCAATGCATCCAATCGCCCCACTACGTGCACCGATCTGGCCGATGGGCCTGGAGATGCAGTCTGGGCAAGATCCTTCAACTTGTGCTGAATTACTTCAATGAGTTGGTCCAACTCTTTCGGGTCTCGGTGCAGATTGTCCAACGAAAGAGCCCACACAGTGACTACTGGAATGGCTAACTCGTCGCACCACTCAAGAAGGCGGTCGAGCTTCTCTGCTCCCATAAGGTGCCCTTTGGAAGGGGACGAGAATCCCTGGGATCTAGCGAAACGCCGATTCCCGTCCAAGATGACCGCAACGTGTCGTGGCAGCGGGCGATCCCGAAGTTGGTTCGTCAACCGCCAGTTGTAGAGGCCATATATGGGTAGTTTGATTAGGGAGAGTAAGTCCATCCTGTTAACACACTGAATCCACTATCCAGTTGTGCCCTGCGCCAATTTCTAATATTTTTCAGGTCTCATCGAGGTCCAATGAAGACGCCACACTCCACCCGAACGCTCATCTCAGCGACCACCGGAGTCAGTCACCCCGGACAGTGCCCCCTGCGCACGCGATTCAGTCATTGTGCCTCTTTTTGGAATACAAAGCGGCACTAGGTGGAGTCTCCCAACCGGTACGCCCTCCGAGCAGTGTCCCTGAACAGTGATGCCTTCTCAGAGTCCGAAAAACCTTCCGAGATACGTTTGAATGCGTTCCACATCATGTTGTAGGAGTACGACACCTTATCCACAGGGAAATTGCTTTCGAACATGCAGCGGTCGGGGCCGAACTGCTCGATGCAGTAGAGGTAGTACGGCTTCATTGCCTCGGCAAGCTCTTCCGATCCGATGGGTTGGTCGCGCTCGTGCCAATCGTAGCCGGTGAAGACCATCCCCAGACCACCGACCTTCACCGTCACGTTTGGGCATGTCGCCAGGTCTGCCATAGACTGTTTCCAGGTCTCCAATACCTCGTCGCGGCGTCCCTGGTAGGGGCCGACGCCTATGGGGCCGCCGATATGGTTGAGGATGATGGTTATGTTCGGGAACGCCCGCGCCAGGTCTGTGACTTCAGGAATCTGAGGGTGATAGACCCAGCCCTCGAAGCTCAGATTCATAGGCTCCATCCGAGCGTACCCTTCTCGGAATTTCGAGTCCATAAGTATCCCTTCGGGTGGAGCGCCCGCTACGTTTGCATTGACATTCGCGTCCCAGGCTGCCCTGTGTCGGATTCCTCGGAATCGGTTCGGGCTGGCTTCCAGGTGGGCTTCAAGAACCTCGGTCACTGGGTCTCCCAGCGTGAAATCTGCGGAGCTTACGATGCCAGCGGCGACCTCTGTGGAGCCATATTTCCCCGTTGCGCTCTCGTCGGCGATGCCCTGAACATAGACAGTCTCGCCCACAACTTTCAGAGCTTCCGGCCCGTCGTTCAGATATTCAGAACTGCACTCGACGAACACCGTCTCAGTGATGTTGTGGCCTGATCCTGTATCACCTAACAAATCTTCCAGGATATATCTGCTGGATGGACGGTCCCAAAAGTGGTGATGCGGATCGCATATGGGCAGGTCCGGGTCGATCACGTCTTCGGCTGTCAGGGCCAGCCACGCCTGGCGGTCTGTGGTCATGCTGTCTCCCTAGTAAGGTAGATGTTTTTATTTTGATTCGTTAAGGTTCGGTTATCGCGCTTAAACCTTCGAGCCCTGGATACGCCGTTCTCGGCCCTCCCACTCGCGATCTCGGAGGATGAATTTTTGGATTTTACCGGTGGCGGTTTTGGGCAGGTCTCCGAACTCTACGTGTTTGGGAGCCTTGAATCGGGCTATGCGCTCCTGGGTGAATGCGATGATCTCCTGAGAGTCTATATTGGCGCCCTCGCGGGCCGAAATGAACGCTTTGGGAACCTCGCCCCATCGGTCGTCAGGAACGCCAACGACGCAGACCTCTAGAACTCCGGGATGCTCCATGATGACTTTCTCGACCTCCTGACTGGAGATGTTCTCTCCGCCGGAGATTATGATGTCTTTGGCGCGGTCCTGAAGCTCAATGTACCCGTCTGGATGCCACACGGCCAGATCGCCGGAGTGGAACCACCCGCCCTTGAAGGCAGTGTCGGTGGCGTCCTTGTCGTCGAAGTAACCGGTCATGACATTGTTGCCTCGCATGACCACCTCGCCCATACTCTTGCTGTCCTGGGGAACGTCGTGCATGTCCTCGTCAACGACTCTCAAATACGGACCTGCGAGGATGAATGGCACACCTTGGCGCGACTTGAGGTTTGCTCTCTCCTCAATGGGAAGTTCGTCCCAGCCGGGTTGCATGGCGCATATTGTGTGCGGCCCGTAGGTTTCCGTGAGTCCATAGGCGTGGTGAATGACGGCGCCCATGCCTTCGATAGTGCGGATGACCTGGGGAGCAGGAGGAGCGCCTGCGGTCATGATCGAGAGGCCAGTCAGATCCGCTTCGGCGGCTTCGGGCGCCGAGTACATCATGGTCAGAACAGTGGGCGCGCCGCACATATTCGTGACGCCTTTCTCTCGGATCAGTCTGTAAATCTCGGCGGCGTCAACGCGGCGCAGGCACAGGTGCGTGCCGCCCATCGCGGTGATTCCCCACGTGTGGCACCAGCCGTTGCAATGGAACATGGGTAGTGTCCACAGGTAGATGCTGCGCCACGTGACTCCAGACTCCACCATCTCACCCAGGGCGTTGAGGTACGCCCCGCGAGCGTGGTACTGAACCCCCTTGGGAAGTCCGGTGGTGCCGGAGGTGTAGTTTATGGCGATGGGGTCAAGCTCGGAGTCCAACTCCTCACGGTGCGTGCCTTCGGGAGCGGAGTCAAGGAAATCTTCGTATTCAGGGCCAGGTATGTCATCGACCACAGGCGCGACGTCTGCTACTTGAACGAAGGTCTCGACGTTAGGAACGTCGCCCATGAATCCGCGCACAGTGTCGGCGAACTCGGTGTCGAACACCAGCACCTTGGCGCCGGAGTGGTTCAGTATGTAACCGATTTCCCGAGACGACAGACGGATGTTGACGGCCACCAGCACGGCTCCAAGAGCCAGAGGGCCGTAGTGCCCCTCCAGCATCTGTGGGATGTTGGGGACCATAAAGGCGACCCGTTCGCCCTTCTTTACGCCGGCCTGCCTGAGCGCGCCAGCCAGTTTGTTGGTGCGCTCTGCGAACTCTGCGTAGGTATATGTTCTGTCGTTATAGATGACGGCAGGTTTGTTGGGATAGACCCCAACGCTTCTGTCAAGAAAGCTTATGGGGTTGAGGTCCTGAAACGATACTCCGTTGGTCATGTTGGACGCCTCCATCAAGAATGAGGCGAGTTTACCAACGAGGTATTTTCCCGTCAACTAAATCGTGCGTAGCCGCGCTAAAATCTCAAAATAGCAGCCAGCGTTTGAGATGAAGAGGCCCGGTGGTTCATGTTAACCAATGGAGTTTTACGCCGTGGATGGTGAAAATTTCGCCATCCGAGACAAGCAAACCGAATCGACATGGGATGCTCAGGGCAACGCCGTCTCCGGTCCTCTCGAAGGGAACGTGTTAAAATTCGTGCCGTCATTCATTTCTGAATGGTACGGATGGTCAGGGTATCATCCTGAAACACAGTTGTTTGCTCAGGCTCGGTAGTCTGGCTTTTATCACATAGGCCAGGGCGCGAGACCTGCCTTTTGGAGATCAGGCCGATTATCGATCATCATAAAACGTTCACCCTTGAAGCCAACGACGGCGGCGCTCGCGTCGGAACACTCCACACCGCCCACGGCGACGTGCCCACGCCTGCCTTCATGCCCGTGGCGACCCAGGGTTCCGTCAAAACCCTCGATTCCACCGACATTGACGCCGTCGGGACCAACATCCTGCTGGGAAACACATACCATCTGTACCTGCGGCCCGGCGTCGATCTGGTCGAGGAGATCGGCGGCCTGCACGGATTCATGGTGTGGGACGGCCCCATCCTGACCGACAGCGGCGGATTTCAGGGGTTCAGCCTGGAGCATCTTCGCAGGATCGACGAAGACGGCATCCTGTTCAAGTCGCACCTGGACGGCTCGATGCACAAGTTCACACCTGAGGCCACTATCCAATACGAAGAGAGGCTTGGCGCAGACATCATCATGCCTCTGGATATGTGCGTCTCAGCCGACGCTGAGCGACATGTGGTGGAGGAGGCGGTCGAGCGCACAAACCGATGGGCTGTCCGGTGCAAAGAGGCCCATACTAGGGACGGCCAGCATCTGTTCGGTATCGTGCAGGGTGGGCTGTATGAAGACCTGAGACAGAGGTCTGCCGAGTTCATCATGTCTCTGGGATTCCCAGGCTACGCGGTGGGAGGCCTGAGCGTGGGCGAGGGCAAAGAGCGGATGTACGCTATGACGGGCGTGACCACAGAGCTTCTGCCTTCTGACGCTCCTCGATACCTGATGGGCGTTGGTTCTCCAGAGGATCTCGTGGAGAGCGTTGCGCGGGGCATTGATATGTTTGACTGCGTGCTGCCAA
>Ga0310122_10000399_pt1 | contig 27619 bp, 15 predicted proteins | sample CB6_Bottom_1051__FD_203503 | JGI IMG/M metagenome (GOLD analysis project Ga0310122, IMG submission 203503) | Marine microbial communities from Western Arctic Ocean, Canada - CB6_Bottom_1051 | ecosystem: Environmental > Aquatic > Marine > Oceanic | place: Canada: Western Arctic Ocean | collected...
TCCTGACGAGGCCTGGATGAAGCAGATCGCCAGAAATCTCACCGATCCTGACGATGGCTTTCTCAACGGAAAGCGTTACCTGATCATGGACCGGGATACCAAGTTCTGTGAGGCGTTTCGTGAGATTCTGGAGGACGAAGACGTGAAGCCGTTACGCCTCCCACCACGGAGTCCCAATTTGAACGGCAATCTTGAACGGTTTTTCCGGAGTCTGAAAGCCGAGAGTCTTTCGAGGATCATCTTCTTCGGCGAGAAGTCACTGCGCCGGGCTGTCACTTCGTATCTCTTACATTTTCATGCCGAGAGAAATCATCAGGGACTCGACAATCAGATCATTGAGCTGGGTGATGAAGTTGGCAGCATTGCTGGCAAGATCGAATGCCGTGAACGGCTCGGAGGGATGCTGCGATATTATTTCCGAAGTGCGGCGTGAAGCTCGTCCATGACATCCTTCGACGACATTCCGATCGACGTATGCGCTGATCCAGAATCTTGATGTCAAACGCCTTGCGATTCCTCCCAACAGGCATCAAACTCGGCCGAGATTCGAGACTCGGCCGCCGCCTTTGCAAGCAGAAATACAGTATCCACGGTTCGTTTCAGTATTTTCGCCTTACGGGCGACGGACGAAAGAATGGTTTGCCACACATTTGCAGCAGTAATGGCAGCGCGACGGCCACGACCGAGCGACCAGAAAAGTATTGAGTCATTCCTAGATCAGCCTTCAGCAATCAGCGGTCAGCTTTGGAAGAGGCGTCTGAAATCGTCAGGTGGATTGGGTTGGAGGCGTAATTCGTGCTGATCGAAAACGACATCGCAATCCGGCCCATGACGGCAATCGGGAATCGTTCCAAAGGCTTCGGGGCATCTTTGCCGCTGGCCGCTTCCAGAATGATTGTGCCTTCGACCATATTCTCTGTGAGGCGCGCTTTACTTTCTGACGACATCGTCACGCCGGGTGGCAGTTGGCCGGTCACGATCGAGTTGCCGTACAAGAAAGGCATCGCCAGCGTGATTGGCCCGGTATACTCCTTGCTTCGCTCGACACGGACTTTGATCTCGATTTTCTCTCCGGGGCGAAGCGTAATCTCGCTGGGCGTGGCTTCGAACTTCAGCAAATCGAGCGGCTCGGTGACGCCGACAATCTGCGTGTTGATCGGCCAGCGCGCCTGAGATCCTCCCGATGCTTGCAACTCGCAGGTAATGTGGGCGTATCGGATCACATCGCGCGGTTTGCCGTCGGCATCGGGAATGACCGCCTTTCCGAAGAGGCGAACCAAGCGGGCGTCGACTTTGGCGTCAGCTTGAGCTGACAAGATCAACGCGCATTGATTCAGGCCGGCCGGGATGGTGACCGGCGTCAAGCTGACCCCTTCCGGGAGTCCTTGAATTTGCATTTCGACCGGCCCGTTAAAGCCGTTCCGCCGGCTGAGCCTCGCAAACCAGATCATACGTGTCCCCGGCGCAAGCTGCGCATAGTAGTACTTGCCATGCACTTCGAAATCGGGACCAGATGGTACTACCCTCAGATTGTAAATGAACCGCTCTCCGCCCCGATTGTGCAGATCGCGCACCGACACAAAGAACTTTCCATCCGACGGCGCTTTGAAGTCCAGCTTGGCGTCTTTCGTGTAGTATCCATCGTCGGCTCCGGTCACTCTTTTGCCAGCCGAATCGTAGACGTCGATCACGCTATCCAATGGCAGGTCTCGGCGGTCGGATTCGACTTCAAGTAGATAGTAGGCGTGCTTCTTCGCATCGAACGAGTAAAAGTGAACTTCGTCGCGCTTGGAAAGTCGGCCGTTTACTCCGACCGGCAGCGAAAGAGGCATCGCCTGGGCAATCGAAAAATTCCCATCCTTGGCAATAAGCTGTGGATAGGTGCTCACTAACATTGGCACCGGATTCGTGAGGCCCTGCGGTGTTTCGATTGAAACCTTTTTCCATCCGGGCGAATCGTCGGCTGCAGAACGAACAGTCGATTTCTTAAGTCCCCCCAAATTGTGTCCGATGACCGTTGCCTCGGTTGTTTGTCCCTGTTGAACGGCCATCGGAAAGAGCGCATGGGCGAACGGTTGGTCGGCAATAGTCACACAATAAACGTATTTTGGGTTGCCGATGTAACGGGTATCACGGACTTCCAATACATAGTTGCCGTCTTCCGGAAGTTTGCAGGTCAAGAAAGAATCGCCGCCGATGAAGTTGTCATTCTCCGCGATCACCTGACCATTCGATCCGTACAGCGTTAGTATCGAATCCATCAGGTACATCACGCTCTCACCGCTGCCTCCCGACTGCATGCTGTGAATGGCGTTGGTCACGCGTCGCGCATAGAGATTGACGGTAATCTCCTGACCGGCCGTCCCGGTCAACTGGTAGTAATCGACGTCCTCGGCTTTTTCACACATCCCGCAGATGGCAACCGGGAGCGAAACCTTCTGGGCTGTTGCAGGCGAACCGTTCTCTTTTTTCTCTTCGTTGACAACCGGGTGATCGGTCACCAGCAAATGCGCGACACTGGAGACAGCCGTTTTCGTCGCGATGCGGAACTCGTAGATGCCCAACGGTTGATCGGCCGGAACATCGGCTTCGAAGCGAAACGGCGTGCCCGGCGTGCCTCGTCCCCGATGCGGCGCGGCGATCGGCTTGGTTTCCAGAAACTTCATCTCAATGCCGGGCTTGTCGAACAGCACCTTGTACGCTCCGTCGAGCGTATAGTTCGAGCGGACGTTGATCGTCGACTTTTTGCCCCGTTGGACAGCAACTGGAGTTGTTGATCCAAGTTGCCGGAAGCCGATTTTCGATTCAGCTTGAAGCGATGTGCCCAGAACAAGCAGGGCGGCGACAGCAACTGGAACACGGCGGAGTTTCATGGCGTACCGATCAACCGAGATTGTTCGAGAGTTTCAGGCGAGCGGCAGGTGTCAGGCAATTCGCTGATTCTGATGTCCCAGAGTTTTTTGCAGATTGACAGTAACCCGAAGGATGAGTGAGGGATTCTCGATTTGGTCCCTCGCTCACGCGTCGGGTTACTATGCCGCGGACGGCCCAACTCGCTAGCTCATCAATTCCTGAATGACGCGACCGTCGCACACTTGCACGGGCCGCCCGTCCGGCGCGATGTGCAGCGTATCGAGTGGAATCCCCAGTTTTGTGTAGATTGTGGCGGCCACGTCGTTCGAGTAATACTCTTTCCCGACCGGACGTGAGCCCGTTGCATCGGTCTTCCCGATCACCGTTCCGGCAGGCGTCCCCGCTCCCGCAAAACAGATTGGCCCTGCGCTGGCCCAATGATCGCGTCCCGCTGCCGAGTTAATAACCGGTGTCCGGCCGAAATCGGTCATCCAGACGACGAGTGTAGACTCAAGCAACCCTCGCTCTTTTAAATCCGATACCAGAGCCGGAAAAGCCTGATCCAACGGCGGAAGCAAGCTTCTCAATTTTGCAAAATTATTGACGTGCGTATCCCAACTCGGACTCGAAACCGTCACAAATCGTGATCCCGCTTCGATCAGCCGACGCGCCAGCAAACAACTTTGACCAAGATTCGTCCGCCCGTACGCGTCACGCGTTTGAGAACTCTCCTGCTTCAAGTCAAATGCCTTTTGCGTCGCCGGCGAGGTGATCATGCTAAACGCGTCTTCGTAGTAGCCGTCAAGCGCCTTGAGTGCACTGGGCTGCTTTTCGACACCTCTTTGCAGCCGGTCGATGGCCGCTAACGCCTGCCGCCTCCGATCGACTCGCGCCAGACTGACCCCGCCCGGCAGAGTCACGTCGCGCACAGTGAAATTCTTCTTGCTAGGATCGCCGGGGATTTCGAATGAATTGTAACCAATTCCCAGGTAGCCAGCCGTCCCGCCACCGAAGATACGATCGACTTGTGTGCCAATCTGAATAAACGGCGGCAATTTGCTGCGGGCACCCTTTTCCTTTGCCAAAACGGACCCGAAGCAGGGATAGGTCAGCGATGGATTGAGTTTCTTGCCCGACATCATGATGGCATCGGCGATGCCGTGACCGGCGTTTTGCGGATTGAGATTCCGCATCACCGCAAACTCTTTCAGATGCTTCGCAAATTGGGGCATCTTGTCGGTGAATTGGATTCCCGGCAAAGCCGTATCAATCACGTCGAATTCACCGCGTACCTCGGCCTTCGCTTCGGGCTTGGGGTCGGTGCTGTCATGGTGACTGGTCCCACCCCTCGTCCAAATCAGGATGCAGTTGACGTCGCCGGCCGTCGACTTGCCGTCCGAAGCGGCGCGCGCCTCGGCACGCAACAGCGTATCCAACGAAAGCCCTAGCCCACCCAACGAACCGACTTGCAGCATGAAATTCCGCCTGGTCGATTCACAGTCGATCGCTTGCTGGGGAAAGAGATTCAACACGGCGGATCACCTCCAGTTTAGGTTCAAACGACAAGCTGAACACAACTCTAACAGTCGATACGTTATTCGGAAACCGAAATCGACCGAATTCTCCTTTTGAGCAAACCCGTGAGCGGAATGGCGCTAGCGCGGATTATTCATGACATTCAATAAATTGAACATAAGGTGGCAGCACGGCAACGGTTGTCCCAATCGGTCAAAAAACACTCTGTCGGCGAGTTGTGGGCTTTAGTCCACTGAGTTGTCCCTGACAACCCGACTCAGCGGGCTAACGCCCAGCGCTCGCCGAATAATCCGGGCTAGCCACCGGTTGCGAGAAACCGGCGGCTAGCGCCGTCCCACTCACTGGCAAAAGCCAGGGATAGCCGGAGGGTGGACCTGCAGCGCGGCGGTTCCGCCGGATCGTGTTGAACACCGCGATTTGAACCGGTAAACTTGACCGGCGCGGCTGGTTTGTGCCTCAACCAAATACTTCCTCGTGTAACCCGTTGCCGAAGGCTAGGCGGGCAACCGAAAGCCTAGCCTTCGGCAACGGGTTACACGATTGGCGAGGAATTGATTCGTCGGCGTGATCGTTTCGATTCCTGACCGGAGGATTTCATGACTCGGACAGCTTCGTTCCGAACCCGATTCTTGCTCAGCGTCGTGTTGGTTGCCATAGCAACCACTGGGAGCGATGCCGTCCGTGCGAACGGCACTTCTGTATCCCTCCGTGTCGAACCACAACAAGCAAAGCTTGTCGGAAACCTTGCCCGGTTACAGCTACAGGTGACCGGAACCGACGCCAACGGTCGGCAATTCGATCTCACTCGCGACGTTTCCTACAAGATCACCTCTGACGGCATTGCGTCGGTCTCGAAAACCGGGGCTGTTGTCCCGCTTGCCTCCGGGACCGGCAAAATTCGAGTTCAGCATGGCACTGGGGCCGTCGAAATTCCGATCACGATCACCGAAATCGTGCCTCAGCCCAAAGTCAGCTTCAAACAAGATGTGGTTCCCATTCTCAGCCGGGCGGGCTGTAATCAAGGAGCCTGTCACGGCGCGCAGTTTGGAAAGGGTGGATTCAAACTTTCTCTGCTCGGTTTTGCCCCTGAACGAGATTACGAACCCCTCGTCCGCGACTATCTGGGAAGACGGGTTTCTCTGATCAAGCCCGACGACAGCCTGATTCTCCGCAAAGCACTTTTGGAAATCGGCCATGGTGGCGGTAAACGATTTCAGCGCGATTCCTACGATCACCAAGTCCTCATCTCTTGGTTGAATGCCGGCGCCCCCGCAGCGAAAACCGGCGAACCCGAAGTCGTCAATCTGACCGTCTCGCCCGTAGAGCACGTCTACCGTGTCGACGAAAACCAGCAACTACGAGTCGTTGCCCATTACAGCGATAACACTACCCGCGACGTCACCCTCACCGCAAAATACGACACCCTCAGTGAAGGAATTGCCACGGTGACAGAAGATGGCGACATCACTGTCGTTGGAAAAGGCCAGACCGCCGTTATGGTTCGCTACGAAGGCCAGGCAAAAGTCTCCCACGTGCTGTCCCCCTTCAAAGAAAACGTCGATCTCGCCAGCTTTCAGCCGAACAACTTCGTCGACGAACACGTCAAAGCCCGCTGGAAACGGCTTGGCATCCAGCCGTCAACGCTTTGCACCGATGCAGAGTTCATGCGACGCGCCTTTCTCGATTCCATCGGCACCCTCCCCACGCCGGAGAAAGTCCAGGCATTTCTCGAATCGAACAATCCCAACAAACGCGACGAGCTGGTCGACGAACTCTTAGGACTCACTGGCGACGCGAAACGCAATCTGTACGTCAAGCCTTGGAGTGGCTACTGGGCGTTGAAGTGGGGCGATTTGTTGCGAAACAATCGCAAACAAACGGGTGTCGGCGGCATGTGGAGCTTGTTCAACTGGACGAGACGGTCGCTGCGGGAGAACATGCCCATCGACCAATTTGTCCGCGAGATCATCACCGCCCAGGGATCGACGCTGCAAAACGGACCGGCCAATTACTATCGAATCGCCCGCAAACCGACCGATCTCGCCGAAACCACGGCTCAAGTCTTTCTCGGCGTGCGCATCCAATGCGCCCGCTGTCACCATCATCCTTACGAGACGTACAGTCAGTCCGACTATTACGGGCTGGCCGCTTTCTTCACCCGCGTCGGAACCAAAAACAAAAGCAAATTTGACGTGCTCGGGGGTGACTCGATCGTGATACTCAATAGTTCCGGCTCGATCAAACATCCGCGCTCGGGAAAGACGATGGCTCCCACGCCGCTGGCAGGCAAACCCATCGACGCCGAGGGTGTTCGCGACTTGCGACGTCCGCTGGCAGACTGGCTCACGGCGCCGGAAAACAAACTATTCTCCCGCAACATCGCCAACCGCATCTGGTCGTATTACATGGGTTCCGGACTCGTCGAGCCCGTCGACGATTTGCGGGCCACCAATCCCGCTTCAAATCCCGAACTGCTCGACGCCCTCGGCAATCATTTCGTCGAAATTAAGTTCGACCTTCGCAAGCTCATGCGAACCATCATGACGTCTCGCGTCTATCAACTCAGCTCGACCGCACTTCCTGATAACGCCGACGATCGCCGCTTCTACCCCCACTACAACATCAAACGCCTCCCCGCTGAAGTCCTTCTCGATGCCATCGATTCTGCCTGTGGCACCCAGGAACGATTTAGCGGCGTGCCTTTAGGAACCCGGGCCATCGAACTCCCCGACCCGAACTTCAGTTCCTATTTCCTCGACACCCTTGGCCGTCCACAACGCGCCATCGCGTGTGAATGCGAGCGCACCGCCGAGCCAAACCTCGCCCAGGTGCTGCACATTGCCAACGGTGAACTGCTCAATCGCAAGCTGGCCGACAAACAGGGCCGAATTACACAAATTGCCGAAAACAAAGAGCTAAAAGACGAACAAGCCATCGACCAGCTTTACTTGGTCACCTACAGCCGCCGTCCTACAGCCGACGAACTCCACGAATGCCGACAAATCCTTGCCCGAGCCACCAACCCCCGCGAAGGGCTGGAAGATCTCCTCTGGGCGTTGTTGAACAGTCGCGAGTTTTTGTTCAACCACTAAACTCCTGGCAAGACCGTCAATCGATCCAAAACGAAAACAGCTTCGCGTTTTTCAATTGGAATCGAAATCGCACTTGAGAATGATCTAAGCTAATCAGCTTGGCCCTTGCTTTCCAAGAGACCGGCAAGTCAATGCCGTCTCGGTCGATCGGCACGCAGTCGGCCGCGTGGTAGCCGGAAATCGGTTTTCCGTCGTGGGTCAAGACTCCCACGCGCAGTTTGCCGCCCTGAGCGACCGCAGCGTTGACGTGCAACCGGCTTCCCTGGAAGTCGACGGGGCGAGTGGTCAGCGTGCCGACCTTGTCACCAGCGTTGATCGAGGCAAAACGGTCGCGCGGCAGCTTCGCCAGTCCGGCGGACCAGTCAATGGGTGCAGGCTTCGGATACTTTGGGTTGTCGGTCTCAAGCTCTGTCGGCGCGGCGAAGTAGTAGATCCAGATTTCGTCGCCGACTTCGAGCATCGAAACCGGGCGCATGATGCTCGCGTCCCAAGTGTCATGCTTGGGATTGAACGCCATGAACGGTTGGCCGGCGCCGACGCGGGTCCAGATGCGGCCGTCTCGGCTGCAATCCAGTTCGACGTAGGACGCGTGCCGCCGGCTGTAACTCGGCAGGAAAATCCACCGCATGCCGATGTACATTCCCTGATAAGCAAACCCGCGATGTCCGTAGATCTGGGCATCGTCCTGGCGAGCCAGAAGGGTTGGCGTCGGTCGCGTCCAGTGAATCAAGTCGTCGCTTTCCATCACTCCGCGACAACGCTGGCGGCCGTAGATTACGAACTTCACGTCGCCGATGTACTTTCGCCGGATCGGGTCCCACCAGAATCGCGTCGTGTCTCCAATGCCGCCCTGGGGGATCACGTAGGGGCCGGTGAGACTGGGAATCACGGGTCGCGAAAGATCACCCTTCCAGTGAATCCCGTCCGGCGATGTGTGCACTTAGTATCCTTCGCGGACCACCGGATTCTTTCGCTCGACGCAGACCAGCGCCTTGAAGGTTTTTCGGCGTCCGGTTCATCCGGGTGATAGAAGATGCCCTGGGCCATGCCGTATGGGAACACGACATTGTTCGGTCCGGCCAAACCTTTAACTGTGTGCAGGTCAAGATTCGGTCGCTCCCAGTGCATGCCGTCGTTGCTTGTTGCATAGCTGGTGGCAAAACGGATTTGCTGACCGGTCGGCAGCGTCTGCCATTCGTCCCAGGACGAATACCACATGCGGAATCGCGGTGCTTCGTCGAACTGCAGGACGTGCTGCGCGATCGCGTGATTGAATTTGGCCTTGGCCGCGGCAAGCACCGGGTTGTTCTGGTATCGCTTCGGCCGTTGGACCTGACGTGTGACATTTTGCGATTCGGCCACAAGGTAGTTGTCGAGAAACAATTGTCGCTCCCGCCCGATTTTGACCGGCATGTCTTTCATCTCAAGCGGAAACATGACCTGCTCGTTGGCCAGATTCCGCCAGGTAATCCGCACGTGATCCTGATCCAGCGGCTCAATCAGCGGTCCACCTTCGGGCTCTTGCCCTGCAGCATTTGCCATCATCAAAAAGACCAAGGCGACCACAACGTAAATGTTTGAGCTTGTTTTCATCATTGTTACACACCTTTCCAGCTTTCATCGGCAAATGTGCGCTGATTGTAGCATCACGGAAATCGCGAGCGAACGACTCGCCACAAATGCCAGTCCGGTTCGCTACAATGACGGTTCGTAGGAGTCAGTGAGTCATAACCAAACAGCGCATCCGTCCATCGACGCGTTTCATTATTCCGGAGTTGTATCGATGACTACGAGAGTGCCCGTTGCCGCCGTTGCTCTGCTCTGCGTCGTTGTCGCATCCACCGCGATAGCGGACAGCCCCAAATCGGCCGCTTCCATCCCAGTCGAAGTTCAAAAGCTCACACGTTACGGCTATGGCACGGCGAGCAAGGGTGGCGAAGGCGGACAAGTGATCTGGGTGACGAACCTGGACGACTCCGGTCCCGGTTCGTTACGTGCAGCGCTGGCTGTTAAGGAACGTCGGATCGTCAAGTTCAAAGTCGGCGGAACGATTAAGCTGGACGATCGTATTCTGGTCCAGTCCGGACGCGTCACGATCGACGGTCTGTCGGGGAAGCCCGTCAACGGCTAGGCTTTCGGCGCGTGGATGGCAATTGGGTGGCGGACAAAGAAATCGTCGCCACCGTTGAGCAACTGCGGACGTAAACAATCGGCTGCTGGTACATGCGTGGTTCAGAATGCCTGGTAAACTGACGGTCATGACTTCAAAACGATAGGGACCATTCCAATGCGATTCTTGATCTTATCCTGTCTGGCCTTTTGGTCGGTTCTTCCTGTTGTCGCCAGTGGAGCGGATCATATCACATCTGTTGTGCCCGAGACGTTTGATGGCAAGCGACTTCTGTGGCTTGGTTTGACGGATACTGGCAGAAAGAACACGTTTTCCGCGCTGGCCGTCAAAGGGAAGGCGGCCCTCTCAGCGGCACTGCATAATCCGATCAAACGCCCTTACGAAGGCCACATCGAGGGACTGAATGCCTGGTGGCGGGCGGCGTTCGACCAAGAGAATCTCTACGTCTTTGTACGGGCCGATATGCCGGTGACGAAGTTCCGCCAGCCCAAAGAGGGCGATGAATACGGTGGCGATTTGTTCGAACTGTTTATCGACCCCACTGGTTCCGGCAAGCACAAGTATCAGTTTTGCGCGAACCCGATCGGGCTGCGTTACGACAGCTATCAAGACAAGAAATCCTGGGACGCGAACTGGACGGCCAAGGGGGCTGCCGACAAGACGGGTTGGCAGGTGCTGTATACGATTCCCTTCAAGGCGTTCGGTCCGAATTTCAAATCCGTGACCCGGTCGGTCGGAATCAACGTGGGTGTATTTGGGTCGGGCCAACATATCAGTTGGACGGGACAGTGGGGCGATCCGGGAAGCTACGGTCCATTGGCGCTCGGCGAGATCGACCGACCGGTCAAACCAGCGCTGGACGTCAAGCTGCGGCTCGATCGCAAGGTCTATGATTCACTGGACCTGACAGCGCAAGCGTTGGTTAGTGTAAACGGGGAAATTCCGAACGATTGCGTGTTGAATTTGTCACGCGATTCGGGTGGAAAGCAGGTGTGGAATCGTCAGGTTGCGATCGCGCAGAGTGGTTCGGGGTTGGCGTGCGTGGTCGATCTGCGCGGTCTGAAACCTGGTAAGTATTCGCTCAGCGTACGGCTTTCGAAAAACAGCAAGGAGATGGGGAAGGCTACGACCGCGTTTGAGATGGTGCCCCTCGTTCTTGGAGCGGTTCGCCCGCAACGCGAGGGGAGTATTCCCATTCACGTGCAACCCAATCTGGCCGCGGCCGCATTAGGAACACAACCGCTCACGACCGGCGCGCCTTTGCCGCGCGGCATGGCGCTGACGGCCGAGAATTTCAAACTGATCGGTCCCGACGGTCACACTGAGGTGCCTTTGCAGGTCAGGGTCAGCGGCCGTTGGTCGCCGCGCGGTTACGTGAAGTGGTTGCTGCTCGATTTTCCGGGCGGTGTGGATGAAAAGAAAGTGACGACTTACACGTTGCAATACGGCCCCGGCGTAAAACGGATGGCGGTGCCGAAGCCGCTGAAGATCACACAGAACGACGATCGCGTCACGGTCAACACGGGACCGCTCAAGTTCTCAGTCAACAAGCGCGAATTCTCCTTTCTCGATTCGGTGGAACTCGACGGCAAGCGGCTGATCCGCGGAAGTCGCATGACGCTGACCGACGAACATGGAACGGTGTACGAGGCGGCGAGCGATCCAGATTGCGAAGTCACGATCGAAGAAGCCGGTCCGCTGCGGGCCGTGATCGCGGCGAAGGGCTGGTTCGTCAACGCGGGCCGGCGGGTCGGCAAATATGCCGTGCGGATTTATGCCTATCGAGGCGAACCGTATCTGCGCGTCTTTCACACGTTCATTGTGACGGAGCCCACGAAAAAACTGCGTTACCGCAACATCGCGATGGAGTCGAGATTGACAACGGCTGGACGAGCGGTGTTTGGAATTGAGGGCGGCGACGCGGTGCGTGCGACGGCGCCGCATGCGTATCTGGTGCAAGAGTCGTACGATCGTCTGCGAGTTGAGCAGAACGACCCAGATCAGCAGAAGCAACTCGCGAGCGGCGAGCGCAGTGCCGGATGGGTGCGGGCGGGCAACGTCACCGTGGCTGTGCGGGACATGTGGCAGAACTTTCCGAAGGAATTGGAAGTCGCCGGCGATACGCTGCGGGTCCACTTCTGGCCGCGGCATGCAGGACCGGTTCGCCATCCAACCAAGACCGTAACCGCGCGGGATATTCACATGCTCTGGTTCGCCCACGAGGGCGAGTTATTGGACTTCAACATCCCTGCCGACTACGCGCAGTTTCACAACAAAGATGACACGACGACTCACGAGTTCTACTACATTCCTAACGCCCTCAAGAACAAATCCGACGAAGCGCTGGGCATTGCCAAGACACACGAGATGATCTGGCTGTTTGGCAGTACGATGGCCTTCCAAGGCCGTCGAGATGAGGCGGATTCGACGGCCTTGGAAGGCCATCGTACCAAAGACACCGGTCGCAAGATCACCGCACTCACCCAGGACATTGGCTGTCTCCCTGCGCCGGAGTGGACTGCTGCGAGCCGAGCCGTCGGTATGCTCCACCCAGTTGATCGCAAGCGTTTTCCCGATGTCGAGAAGGCACTGTCGCGTCACTTCGACTGGCTCGGGCGATCGACCAAGTACATGCACGATTACGGGATGTGGAACTTTGGAGATCGCCATAGCCGATGGGATCCATTCAAAAAACGTGTGCCGGTCAATCGCACGTGGGCCAACCATCATCATGGCAACCCACGCACGAATTGGCTGTTGTATCTCCGCTCGGGCGACCCGAAGTATCTGACGGCCGCGCGCCGCCAGGCAATGCATCTGATGGACGTCGATATCTGTCACTATTCCACGCCCGAGTACGAAGCCAAGGGGTATCCCGTCGGAAAAATCCCCGGTGCGTTGTGCGACTATAAGGGTCTGGTGCATTGGCACTCGGGCAATCGCTTGTACGACTACAACAATTTGAGCGACTACCTGTTCTTCGACTACTACCTGACGGGATACAGGAGAGCGGTGGATGTGGCCCGCGAAACAGCGGACTCGGTCGCCCGATTTCCGCGCGGCGGCAATAGCGGGCGCGACGGCGAAGGCCCGGTGGCCAGCCTCTCCTTTCTGTACGAAGCGACCTGGGACGCGCGGCTGCTGCCGCAGATCGAGACCTATGTGGATGTGCTGCTCAAGAGTCAGACCGGCGAGGACCATGAACTCGGTCCCGGCGCGTTCACGGGCTGGGCCGGCTACGCCCCGTGGCTGCCGCGATACATTCAACTGTCGCGTGACCCGGCGGCGATGAAGAGCCTCGAACGCTGGTGCGACTGGATTTCCGCCAACGCGTTTTTTGGCAGTGGCGGGGCGATGTGGCACGACCTTGCCGAGGGCTATCGTCTGTTCGGCAAGCGCGCGTACCTGGAAAAAGGCGTCGCGGAAATGCAGCTCATGTTAAGCGACCAGTTTCTCGAACGCGGGCATTTCTACGATGGGTTCTTCACGCCCGCGCTCACATTGAACGGCGGTTATTTCAGCCAGCGTATGCCCCGGTTCCTGGCGGCCCTGGCATCAACCGAAGAGAAGATTCGCCCCCGCTTCGGCCTGAGTTACTACATGCCGGGGATGATCCGCATGTGGGTCAATCCCAAGACCCATTATGCGAGCGCCCGGTATTACAAAAGGTGGCAAGGGCTACCGGTGGCTGTCGTCCTCGAAGACGACGATCGCGAGTTCGCCTTCACACTGAAGGGCTCGCTCAGTCCCGGTGAGGCTTGGGTGACGCGCGCGGCCGACGGTGTCGAAGTCTTGCGGACTGCACTGCAGGAAGACACCACAGAGCTGCAAGTTCCGGCCGATCGTCGCACCACCGAATACATCCTCTGGATCAGCACCGACCACGGCCGACCGTGGATCGAGTTTCCCGTCAGCAATCTCGCGAAGGAAGTTTTCCCGTGGGAGTTGCTCGTCTCGCGCCGCATGCAGGCGATGTTCTTTAAGACGCTTCCCAATGCGGACAAGGCCGCGCTGAGCATCGCGTTCGGCTATGACGCTGGGCAACCGATGGTGTTACGGTCCGACGGCAGCGAAGTGGCTCGGCTGGCGGACGGCAACATGGCCAAAGCGCGTTGGGGCGATTTGGAGTTTCGCATCACAGCGGACCTTCGCGGCGAACTTCTGCATTTCATCCACGGCCGCAACCATGACGAAGTCGAGTTCCATCCGAAAAGCGGTCTCATCCCCTGGCTGTCGCTGACGCCAGAGCGTTACTTCGTGCCAGCAGTACAACTCGACCCACGCGCCAAGGCGACGCCATGAATTAGGGTGGGCATTGCCCGCCTTCGATCAAAGCAACGCACTTTAGTGGGCAATGCCCACCCTACCAAAGGCATTATCGACATGCTTCGCGCATTCCCTCACTCGGCGGGCGTCATCGTGTCCATTCTCTTTCTTTCGATTCACTGCCCGGACATCCAAGGCGCCGACAACTTGCTCAAAAATCCAAGCTTTGAAACGGATGAGAACAGTGACGGTTTACCCGACGAATGGATACATGGTGCCGGTCACTTCGGCCGTTGGAAGGAAAAGGTGAAGAAGCAACTGGGCAAGGCCGCGCTGGTTAACGATCATGCCGCAAGTGGCAAGCGCAGCATTCGCATCTCGGTGCCAAAGAACAACGAGGGCAAGTACTGGAATCAGGGCTGGGAAGGGATGTCGTTCCGGCAAAAGGTGGCGACGAAACCATTCACCACGTACACGATGTCGATGAAGGTGTTGAACAAGGACGCCGAGGCGTGGGGTGATTACGGCTTCCTGTACGCCATGGCGGGCGAGTTTCGAGAGAACGAGGCGTTTGCCACGATTCGCTTCGAAGACCAGCCCAGCGACGAGTGGGTCGAACGGAAGCTGGTCTTCCAAACTGGTCGCTATGCGAGCTACACGGTGTTGTCCGTCGAAACACGCTGGAACACCGGCACAATTTACATCGACGACGTGCGGCTGGAAGAGGGCGGCAAGCTGGAGTTGAGCAAGTGGGATCAGCCAGTTCCCGATGACCGTCTGCTGACGGTGAAACACACGTTTCGCCGTCCGGACAACGCCGAGGTGCTCAAGCGATTCGAAGCACACCACGCGGCATCGGAAAAGCGTTATCGCGGCGACGGAAGCTGGGAGAGCAAGGACACACTGGCCGGCAAGCCAGGCGGCGAGACGAAAGTACCCGACCTGCGCGCCACCTACCAACGCGTGGAAGGATACCTTGCCGCCTATGCGGCCACGCAGACGGACATCTATCTAAAACGCGCGAAGGAAGGTGCCGCTTACCTTTTGAAGGTGCAGCAGAACAGCGGAATCATTGGTGACGACTATTACAGTTCCGGGCAAGGCGGCGTGGCGTTGATCCATGCCTGGCAAGAGACCGGTGACAGGCAATACCTGGATGCGGCCGAGCGTGTGGTCGGCCACTTTAACAAGGTCGAGCCTTCTTGGAATTACAACTACAACATGATGCTCACCGAAGCCGCGCTTGCTTGGGCTCAATCAACGGACAAGTACGATGCGGTCGCGCCAAGATTGCAGACCGAGATGCTGCAAAGCACGCTCCGCGAGCAGCGTCCGTGGGGCGGTTGGGCGGGACACAATTCTCGCATCGGCTATCACTGCGCCAATATGTCTACGTTCTGTCAGCTCCACCAAGCGCTGCCGAAAGACAAGAAACACGACGACCTGCGAGCGGAACTCCGCCGTCGCGTCATCGCCGCTCTCAACCGCATGACCCGTGAGCAAGTGCTGGCAGGCGGTTTCCCATTCGATCACGGCCAAGTGGGCACGGCCCGCCAGAACTCTGGTATCACGCCCGCGCTGATCCAAGTGCATGAAACCTTCGGCTTCGAGGCGGCCAAACAACTGCTCTACGGCCAGATGACGTACTTAAGCACCGATGCGTGCGGCAAGTACTTCTGGCTGCCCAATAATCGCAACCACCTTGAAATGTCGCTGCTCCATTCGGAAGGCATGTACCTGGAATGGGCGAAGAAGCATCCGGAGTAAAATCGGCGCCTGCCTACGTTGAATCCAATTAGCGAAACAGTCCGATCATCATTCCGAAGTCGCGTCACGCAAGTCATTGAGGCAACCTCTATCATGAATCGTTGCGCTTCTCGTATGGGCTTTCTACTCGTTTGGGGTTGGTGAGACGACGACACATTGTGAGTACTCCAGCCTAGTTCAATATATCCGCTGACTCCACGCCTGAAGCCAACTCCGCGTTATTCGATTGACCCGTGGCCGCAGGCCAGGCAGGGCGTCGTCCACGCCTTCGGGTTAAACGAGCAAGCTATTCCTTCGACGTTACGGCTTGCAAGTCACGCAAGGCGATGCGCGTGACGCCCTCGTCTTCCTTGTTGATCGAATAAGCGACATAGAGATGATCTTTCCAAACGACGGCGGTGGGATACTGCCACCCGTCGAGTTTGTTAATCCCCTTGAACCGCATGGTCGTTTTCCCGGACCGGATCACAAAGGCTCGATCGAAGAGGACACCGTCCTTGCTCAGCGCAATCGTGAGTGGATTGCGGCAACCGATGCTGGGGTGCGTCTTGCTTGGAACACGACTGGGGTTACTGATGATAAATGCGGTTCCGTCCGGCAGGTTTCCCGCGAAGGCACGGGACGTGGCGTCAGGAAAGTTGGTCTTGACCGGCTTTGACCACGACTCGCCGTTGTCTTTGCTCACGCTGGCGTAGATCCACGGATCGCCGCTCTTGGTACGGAAGATCATCACAATCGTGCCGTCCACTCGCACGAACCAACTTGGTTCGGGAAAGCTGAATATGTCTTTGACTTCAGCAATCTTGCCATCCTTCCAGCCGGTGAAGCCATCCGGGGAATCCGTATATCGCAGCCGGGGTTGGCGGTTGGCCCACTGGCCGTTCATCAGCAAACGTCCGTTCGGCAGTCGACGCGGTCCTTCAAGGAAGGAACTTTGAGCCAGTTTTTGGGGGCGACTCCACGTCCTGCCATTCTTCGACGTCAAGTAAAACAGCGCGTTCTTGTCGTCAATCCCCGGACGGTTCTCCACGATTGCCGTGTAATAGGCAACCAGCGTGTCGCCGTGGGCGTGGAATCCTGCCGAGATACACGCCAGCGGGCCCGGCCCATCGTGATCCTCGGCCAGCACGGCTGGCTTCGACCAATGCACGCCGTCTTTGGAGTGCGAATACAAAATGCGCTGGCCGTTGTGGCTTTCGTGCGTGATACCGTTGGACCACATGACATACAGCTTGTCGTTGTACACAGCAATATTCTGCTCGTGACAAAACTTGTAACTGTCCTCGGTCGCACGATAGACGACCTGATGTTCTCCCTTGACGGTCGGAAGGCCGAGCTTTAATTCATCCTTGTGGTTGAATAGACGAGGGGCGATCTTAATCGGCGGGGTGTCGGGTCGTTCCTCGCCACACACGCCAACCGGCGTCAAAGCAGAGGCCGTACAGGCAATCACTGCAAGAATTTGAAATCGCGACATCTTATCTTCTCCCGTGTTACGGAGTAAAGCACAGGTCATGAATCAAACCCGGTCTACTTCTTCGCACGAAACGATTGGCGTAGAAAAGCGATTAGATCGGCGGCGGCTTGGGGGTTGATTTGTTCGTGCAGATTTGACGGCATCAACGAGACGTCGGATGCTTTGATCAGATCGATGTCCTTGCGCAGAATCGATTCCGTCGCACCCTTTTCTTTGCGAAGCGTGACACTGGTGGGCGACTCCGAGGACAGGATTCCGGTGAAGGTGCGGCCGTCTTCGGTCGCCACAATGTAGCTGCGGTATTCCGGCTCGATGCGGCCGCTGGGGTCGAGCAATTCGAGCAGAAGCGCCGCGTCTGGTTTGTTGATAATCGTGCCCAAAGGCGGACCGACCTCGTGGCCTTCGCTGCCCAGCTTGTGACAGGCCAGACAATGTTTAGCGAAGACTTGTTGACCTCGGTTGACGTCGCGGGGGGCGGAAAGCGCCTTTTGGTAGCGGTCGATGCGTTTTTGCAATTCGGCGGTGGCGGTCGGATTCGCGAATAGCTGTTTCGCTCGATTGGCGAGTTGTACGTCGCGACTGGTGGTGAGTTGCTCGCGCTGGATCGCGCTGATTTCTCCGCGGCGAACGGTCTTGTTCTCGATGGCGTCCAGCAACGCAGTCATGCGGTTGGTGCGAGCGAAAACGGCTTGCAACACGGCGTCGCGAACTTGGGGCGTGAAGCTGGACCAGTTTGACAGCAGCGCCGCGCCGACTCGCTCGTCGCCCGATGCGCCCAGCGACAAGATGGCCGCGTGCTGGAGTGCCGGCGGTTGTTTGGCGCTGAGCAGGTTGGTTGCCGCCGGCGCGAGCGTGTCGTACGTCGCACTCGCCAGTACATGCATTGCTTGCCGCCGTTGGTCGAGCGATCCTGTGTCGTCGATCGCTTGCTTGGCGCTGTTGGAGAAAATGATTGTCAGTTGATCGCTGTCGGCCAGCGGCAGACGTGCGGCAAGTTTCGTCGCCAGTTCGCGCAACGGCCGAGAATCGCTGCCCAACAGTTTCGACACGCATGCCCAACCGTCGGGTGATTTTGGCATCGAGCCATCGCCGCGCGAGACCCCGGCGACGAATCCCGCCAGGCACGCTCGGCCAACCGCTTCGTCCATGTCTGCGAGTGTCGTCAACGCTTGCGACATGGCGGCAACGTCGCGACGGCCGGCAACGGTCGCCGCCAGCGGTTGCAACACGGCCCGCGCACCTTGGCTCAACTCCGCTTGCCGCAGCAGTCCCAACAACAGCTTGCCCGCATGGTCGTGCGACGAACTCAGAATCGCCGTCGCCATCCAACGATCGCTGCCATGCTGGTGGGCCAACGTCCGCAGCGCCTCGACCGCCGTCGCATCGTCCGACTGACCCAACGTCATCGCCAATTGAAGACGCACGCTGGGATCGGCGTCGCCGGTCATGGCAACGACTTTCGCCAGTAGTCCGGCGCCAGCGTCCAGCCAGCCGTCCGATAGACGCAGCGCGTGAAGCCGCACTCCGTAATTTTCGTGGTCCAACGCTGCGGCGACGTCTGCGACGCGAAGTTTTCCCAACCCGTCGAGCGTGTACAGCGCGTGGATGCACGCTTGCGGAGTCACTTCCTCGCGAAGGCGCGCGGCGAGCATTGCGGCGACGGACGCGTCACGTCGTTCGATCAGCAGCCGCTGTGCCGTCAACCGCCGCCACGGACTGTCATCGCCCGTCGCTCGCGCCAACTGTGCGGCGCTGAACTTGGAAAAATCGTCGATCTGCCGCTTCGGTCCGGCGTCGTGCACAAGCCGCCAAATGCGCCCGTGATCGCCGCCTTGGTCCAGACCGTACTGCTGTTGCAAAAATCGAGGGATCGCCGAATAGTCTTCGATGATCTCGCGGTACATGTCGACGATGTACAGCGCGCCGTCCGGCCCGACTCGCAAATTCATCGGCCGAAACCATTGATCGGTGGAAGCGAGAAACTCGGATTGTTGCTCGCTCGCCGCCCGACGTCCTCTGTAACCCGCGCCGTCTCGTTGGACGACGCAGCGATGCACGATATTCAAGGACGGCTCACAATAAAAGATGTTTCCGTGATACTGCTGCGGAAACAGCGTGTCGCCATAGAACTCGTTACTGCAACCGCCTGAGAAATAGTTGCTGTTGGTTTCCCGGTCGCCGTAGAACTTCACCCAGGCCGGATCCTGCCGCCGCCGGACTCGCCACGGATGCGGTTGGCTAATGCGATACCCGCGGTTGTAGGTCGCCGCCGAGTGGTTCGTGTCGGGCGTGGCCACGTAGGGATTTCGCGTCAGATAATGATAAGGCAGCGGCAGCGCGTACATGGCGGGTCGTCCACCAGTGGACGGAAAACGGTCGCCGACCTCGTTGATGGTCAAGCCGAATGTGCCGACGCGTCCGCTTACTGGTTCGATCGCCGAGCCGTCGGCCTTGATGCGAAAGTCGGCATGCCGAAGTTCCACCGGCTTGGCCAAGCGCGGCCCGCGAATCGTCCCGCCGGTGCCGCCTGCGCCGACATAAATCCAGTTGTCCAGGCCCCAACGCGGGTTGTTGATGCCGCGCTCCAGCACTTGCGTGCGAAAGCCGGTGAACAGTACCTCGCGGATTTCGGGCTTGCCATCGCCGTCGCGATCGGCCAGGAAGACAATGTCGGGAGCACAGACCACAATGATGCCGCCATTCGCCGGAACGACGCCGTAGCAAGGCGGCAGATCCTTGGCCCAGACTTCGGCTTTGTCCATGACGCCGTCGCCGCCGGCATCGATTACCAGCTTGACGACCCCGTATTGCCGCCGGGCCGCTTCTTCGGCGATCTTGCCGCCTTGCAGTTCCCACCGAATCCGCCGGACTTTCTTGTCCAGCACACCCGTTTTGTTCAGATCCGCGACGTCGATGTGGCCTTCGGTGTTGTAGCCGTGCAGTTCACAAACAAACAACCGCCCGCGCTCGTCGAACGCGATGCACGACGGATCCTGAATGAGCGGTTCGCTGGCCACCAACTCGATGCGGAAGCCAGCGGGCAAGCGGATCTTGGCGGCGCTTTCGGCGGGCGTCATCGGTTTGGGCGCGTCGGCGGCGGGTTGGATGGTTTTGGTGTTGGGCTTTTTGACATCTTCCGGCTGTGCCACACAGGTGTCGGCGGCCATGATCAAGCTGCAAACCGCGAGCACGCAAAGTGTTCGTTTCGTTGTCATGTTGGTCTTAGTGGTTAAGGACTTTCTTGCAAATCTCGACGTGATGAGCAACGCTGTATGGGGACTCATTGGTTTCCACCGTAGACTACCACAAGCAGCGAGCCGCCGCATCGTTTGGAAGTAGGAGCCTGATAACGGCACTGTTGCGTACTTCATCTCGACATCGAGTCCTTCGGTTGCAGACGCGCCGCGTTAAGTTACGCTACACGGCGATTCGATGCAAACATCCAAGTCATAACCGCACCACACACGAGAAGAAACCATGTTTGCTAGATACTTCTTCCGGTCGATACTTTTGACCTGTCTCTGGCCGCATGCGGCTCAAGCTCAAAGCCGCAAGGCTCCGCCGGGGATGTTCAAGGACCTGGACGATGCCATCGTCGGCGACGCGCTGATCCTTCACGGGAAACAGCTCTTCATTGACGACTACGTCATCGCCGAACTGAAAGGCGTGAAGAAGGTCCTCAACCAGCCGGTAAAGCATCGAAAGAACCCGTTGCTTGTGCGAGACCGGCCATGGGAAGAAAGCGGTCCCGGCTACGGCACGGTGCACTACGACGCCGACGAGAAGCTGTTCAAGATGTGGTACACGATTTGGCGCAAGGTCGAGGGGACGTCGACGTCGCTGATGTGCTACGCAACTTCAAAGGATGGGATCGCATGGACAAAACCCGTCACCGACAAACAGGGCGGGACGAACGTGCTGCGGCATCCGCCGATTCAAGGGTTCCAGTGCCCCGGCGTGTTCAAGGATCCCGTTGAGCGTGACCCGGCTCGCCGCTACAAGATGTTGTTCAGTTGCAATCCTGACGGCACGGCCAAGACGTGGATGACCAGTGCCGCGTATTCGGCGGATGGGTTGCACTGGAAACCGGTCAAGCCCACCGCCCTCATCCCGTTCAGCGACACGCAAGTTTGTCCGTTCTGGGATCGTCGCCGCCAGCGGTACGTGGCGATCCTAAGATTCGGTCCGCCCAACACGCGGATCATCAGCCGCACGGAAAGCGATGACTTTCTGCACTGGTCGCCGAAAGTGACCGTGCTACGGCGCACGAGGATGGATGCGCCGCTCGCGACGCAGTTTTACCAGATGGCTCCGTTTCCCTATGGCGACGTGTATTTCGGCTTGATCGCCGCTTATCACAGCGAAACGTTGAAGCCGATACCACCCGACAAGCCGTGGACCGATCGCAAAAACCTACAACTCACATTCAGCCGCAACGGCATCACCTGGCAGCGCGTGGGCAAACAGGGTGTGATTCCAGCACGCGAACTGCAACAGGATCGCGACTGGCAACGAGTCGCTGAGGATGCTGTGTTTCTGCCGTATGGCAACAAAGACAAGGAGTGGGACTGGGGAACGGTTTCGCCGTATTTCACACCAGAGCCGATCATCGTTGGTGACGAGATCTGGTTCTACTACATGGCTCAGAACGGACGGAACTGGTGGAACTACACTGGAGATCCGCCCAAGAAGGATCCCGACGCCAAAGAACCACGAAAAGGCGTTGGGCTGGCGACGCTGCGTCTCGACGGATTTGTTTCCGTGGAAACGAAGAAACAGGGAACGCTCACCACCAAGCCGCTGGTGGTCCTGGGCGATACGCTGGTTGTCAACGCCAATGCAGAAGGCGGGTCGCTGGTCGTCGAGGCCCTCGACGTGAACGGCAAGGTGATCGACGGGTTTGCCCGCGCTGACTGTACACCGATCACGACCGACAACGTTCGACACGTTGTGAGGTGGAAAGGCAAACCGGACTGCCACCTGCTGCAAGCCCGACCCATTACGTTGCGTTTCCATCTGAAGCAGGCGAAGCTGTACTCGTTCGAACCGACGATCCGACACAATCACTATCTGCAGTCGTACGACTAAGAATGGACAACGACGAGTGCCTCGTCACACCTCGGCCAGTCGCTCGTTTGAATCGCCGAACTCCTTCCGTTGCACACCGCATTTGTCCATCATCGAGAGGAACAGGCTGCACATTTTGCGATTCGGCTTGCCGCCGTAGTCGAGTACTCGGCCCGTTTCCAGTTTCCCGCCGGCGCGACCGAGCAGCACGACGGGCAGCTTCGTGGCGTCGTGAATGCCAGACATCATGCTGGAACACATCATCAGCATCGAGTTGTCGAGCGCGGTCCGTTCGCCTTCCTGGATCGCGTCCAGCTTGCGGGCGATGTAGCCGAGTTGTTCCAAGCAAAAATGGTTCACCTTCAGCCAATCGGGCGACTGGACGCCGCGATCGGAGTGCGACAGCTCGTGGTGTCCGACTTCGACACCCAGGTGCGGGAATTGCAGGTAGCTGTGGTCGTTGTTGAGCTTCAACGTGGAGACGCGCGTCGTGTCGGTTTGAAACGCCAGCACCAGAATGTCGCACATCAACCGCGTGTGGTCGGCCAGGTTCTGCGGAATTCCGTCCGGGGGACGCGGAATGTTCGGCTTGTCGAGCGTCGGCCGCCAACCTTGCAACTCGCCTTGTTGACCCGCTTGCTCGATACGCCGCTCGACCTCGCGCACCGAGTTGAGATACTCGTCGAGTTTCTGTTGATCGCGCCGGCTGACCTTCTTGCGGAACCGGGTCGCTTCGCCCAGCACGGCGTCCAACACGCTTTGCTCGCCACGCTCGGCCTGATCCTTGAACAACCGGTCGAACGCGAGAGCCGGGTACAGCTCCAGCGGCGTCGGTGCGGTCGGAGAACTCCAAGAGATGTGCGAGCTGTAAAGCATCGAGTAATTCTTGTGAATCCCCGGATTCGACCGCTCGCAACCGAGCACGAGGCTCGGCACTTTCGTCGACCTGGCGTAATGCTGCGCGATGACCTGGTCGAAGCTGGTCCCACTGCGAATCTCGCCGCCATCGGCAAGCGGCGCCCCGGACAGCATGTTACCGGTTTGCGAGCTGTGAATGTTTCCCTTGAGCGCTTGCTCGTTGTACAACCCGCCGACGAAGAGCAGCTTCTCGCGGAACTCGGTCAGCGGCTTAAGCACCGGGCCGAGTTCCATCTCCTTGCCCGCTCCCTTCGCCCACCAATGGCCGGCGTGGAAGCCGCTGCCGGAAAACAACACCGCCAGACGGACAGGAGCCTGACTTGCCGGTTCCGCGGTTTTTCGCGCGGGTTCATCGCCCCACACCGCGAGCGACTCCATCCAGGGCAAGGCCATGCTGACGCCAAGACCTCGGAGCATCGTTCGTCGGGAAAAGTGATGTGTCATGCGTCTTTCTCCTTTGAGCGGTCTACGGCCCACCTGATTTTCCTCGAATCATCCGAAACTGCTTGCTCAACACAATTGTCTCTACTGCCACCGAAAAACGGTAGTCGTTTTTTTCTAGGCGGGCCAGCATGTTGTCGATCAACGGTCGGTCGGAGAGCTGCAACTCGCGGCCGATCGCGTAGCCCAGGAGTTTGCGGCAAAACTGCCGGAGGAAAGCATCTCGGCGTTTCTCCAGCAAGTAGTCCCGCAGTCCGGAAAGACCTTCGACCTGCGTACCGTCGGGCAGAGTTGTCCGTGAATCGATCGCCAGGCCGCCAGCGTTTTTCCCGCGCCGGCGACCGATGGCATCAAAATTCTCCAGGGCGAATCCGAACGGATCGATGCGAGCGTGACACTTCGCGCAGGCCGCGTCGCTGCTGTGTCGCTCGATGAGTTGCCGTTCGGTCAATCCTTTGGGCACGGTATCGGCAAGCTGCGGAACGTTCTTCGGCGGCTTCGGCAGCTTCTCGCCGAGCAACACTTCACTAATCCAATTGCCTCGCAGGATCGGACTCGTTCGTGTTGCACCTGATTGTTTCGCGAGCGTCGACGCGAGTCCCAGGATACCGCCGCGACCGTGTTGCTGGATTCCGTCCACGCGTCGCCATGCCTCGCCGTCGACTCCCGGAACGTCATAGAACTTCGCCAATCGATCGTTCACAAACGTGTGGTCGGCGTTCAGGAGACTTAACAGCGAGCCGTCGCGCTGGAACAGATCGGTCAAGAACAGGATCGATTCCTCGTACATGTCGCCGCGCAGTACCGCGAATTCGGGGAAGTGCTTGTCGCTCTTTTTTTCAAGCGGGTCGAACTCGTGGATGTGCAGCCACTGGCACGCGAATTCGGTGGCCAAGCGTCTCACGCGCCCGTCCTTGAGCATGCGTCGAGTCTGCTGAGAGAGCATGGCCGGTTCATGCAGCGTCCCGCTGGCAGCCGCAGTCCGAAGCTCGTTATCTGGCGTCGACGACCAGAGGAAATAACTCAACCGGCTCGCCAATTCGTAGTCCGAGACCGGCGCGGCTGCCGCACCTTCCGGCGCTTCTTCGAGCCGATACAAGAACGGGGACGCGACAAACACGCGAGCGAGCGTCAGACGCAAGGCGTCTTCGTGCGGCAGTTCCAGTTCGCGTAATCGCCGATAGAGTCCGCGTAGTTCCGTCTCTTCGGTTTCCGAGAGCGGGCGACGCCAGACCCGTGACGTGAACGCGACCAGTGCGTCGAGATGTGTCGGTTCGCTGGCCACGAGTTTCTTTCGAAACGTGTCGGCCCGCTCGTTGAATGACTTGACGGCGTCGTCGAAAATCCCCGCCTGCGGATGATCGATGGTCGTTTCCAGCAGCGAGTCCAACACGTCCACCACCCGCAACGGCTCGCGGCTCACGTAACGCAACTCGTCCCAAACCTTGTCGAGCTGAGCCGTCTGATCGTCGTCGAGCATCAGCCGCGCAAGATGATCGTCTTCGCGGTACAACAAGGTGAGGGTGAGCAATTCGTCGACCGGCACAATTTGCGTGTAGCAAAGTGCCGCGGGAAACAGGCTGCGGAAATCATTCATCGTCGCTTCGAAGCGTTTCCGGGCTTTGCTCTTTTCCGTGACGAGAATCGGTCGCCGGTAAGAAACAGTTCGCTTGTCTGCGCCGATGTTGACGTGTTCAAACTTGACGTGGACCTCGCTTGGCAGCAGGCCGGACTTGGTGTCTGGCGTACCCGCCACGACTTCCGCTTGCACACTCCCTTCGCCGCCCGTTTCCGGTTCGAGCGAGGCCGTCGTCACAAGCTCACGGTCGGCCAGATCGGCGGGAATGCGAATCGTGATGACCGAGGGGGCGCGAACACAAATCGAGGCCGCGTCGATTGCTTTGCCGTCGGCAGCCACCCAGTCGCGCAACAATACGTCGGGCTTCTTGTCAGCGATGAGCCGCGGCTGCGTCCACACGACAAAGTCATGCTCGCTGCCGTCCCCAGCGTCTCCCGCGACCAGCGAGACGACGAACTCCTTCGCCTTCTCGCCATCCTTCGGCGCTGGAATCTTAAAACGCAATTCTTGTTGTGTCAGCAGTGGACTGACGGGTTCCATCCATTTCGATCGACTCCCCTTGCGGCCCAGCAGCCCGACTGGGTTGAACGTCCACAGTCCGCGTTGCCATGTGGCGACATGTGCGGCCAGCGCCGCGGCGTCTTCCGGCTTCGCGCTGCGCCAGCGGGAACGCAGGTCATCCAGCAGCAGCGATCGGTCGTCGCCAATCAGCTTCGACCAAAGGATGCCAAGATACTTGGCATTCAGACTACGCTCGGCGGCAACGGCTTCGATCGTCTTGTCACCAGTCGAAAGCGAGTCCCGTTCAGCGAGCGTCGCGGCAAAGTACTTTTCGAGCGGCAGCCGACCGGCGTTTCCCAGGTGCGACATTCCGTGACCGTAGTGGTCGGCAAGCCTTTCGACCACACTGAAGTCACCATACAACGCACGAATCTCTGCGAGACTTTCATCCGTCCAGTCGCGCCCCGTCGTGTGCGGCGAGAACCGAAACCCGTCCGGCAGCAACACCACATGCGAGGCGATCTCCTTGCCGGCATCGAGGTATTTCCTCAGCAGTCCTGGCGACATCACCAGCGCGTTGCCCGCATTGGTGAACCCTTCCCCGGCCGCGCCTTCGGTCGGGAATTCGCGAGCCGGATTCAGACCGACGCCGGTCAGATCGCGAAGTGTGTACGTGTATTCGGCATTGGTGAGACGTCGCAAAACGACCGGACCAGGGTCGCCCGCGCTTGCCAATGCCTCGGCATGAAGATACCGCTCGACCCACCCACGCAGTTCCTTCCGTTGTTCGGGTGAAGGCTGCGCCTCATCTTCCGGTGGCATCTCGCCGTTGTCGAGCATCTCGACGACCTTGAGCCAGACCCTCGTCCCACGCCGCACTTCTGCCAGCGTCGCAAACCGCTGGAGATCCAGGTCGCCTTTTTTCTGTTTGCTCGAATGGCATTCCAGACAAAATTGCCTTAGCAGCGGTCGAACGTTTTGTTTGTACTGAGTGCCAAGCCTGTCGAATGTCGTAGGTTCGTCACCAACTACCATGACCGGACGGAAGAGGACGCACAACACAAGACAAAAGAGCGTGCGTCGAAGGTGCGTTGTCATTGCGATCTCTCGTCAATTTATGTCGTTGATCGCTCCGCGATCACAACGGCTGATCGCGGAGCAACGAGTGACTATCATATCAACTCGCGGATCGGTTTGCCGTCCGGCAGGACCGGGACAGGGCGGCCTTCGCGTGCGACCGTGTGCAGCGTGGGGTCGATGCCTAGGTGCCGATAGATCGTCGCCAGCACGTCGGTCGGACGGACGGGACGATCGATGGGCACCTCGCCCTTGTCGTTCGACGCCCCGATCACCTGACCGACTTTCAATCCACCGCCCGCCATCAGAATGCTCATCAGCGCGCCCCAATGGTCACGGCCGCCGGTTTTGTTCACTCGTGGAGTCCGGCCAAACTCGCCCCACACGACTAGCAACACTTTGCGGTCCAGCCCGCGCTGGTACAGATCGGTGACCAGCGCGGAAATCATTTGATCGAGTGGCGGACCGGTGACATCCATTTCGCGGTTAGGCCCGTCGGAGCCGTCGGCTGATCGATGGTCGTTGACAATGTTGCGATGCCAATCCCAACACAGCGAATCCGGAGCGGTGTTCAACGTGACGAACGTGACGCCGGCTTCGACCAATCGCCTCGCGAGCAACTCCATTTTCCCCCAGCGATGCGAGCCGTACATATCGCGTGTTTGTTTCGATTCACGGCTGAGATCGAAAGCCAGCCTCGCCTCGCCACTGGTGACCATCTGCAGCGCCGTGCGGTTGAAATCGTCGACACCGGCGAGGGCGCCAGTCGCATCGACGTCGCGGGCCAACCGATCCAGGCTGGCCAACAGCGATTGGCGGTCCGCATGTCGGCACCGCAACGACAAAGCGCCGGAACCTCGGTGAACAGCAAGTGAAGGTCAACATCGTCACAAAACCGCGGGGCGAACTTCGTC
>Ga0310122_10000400_pt1 | contig 27609 bp, 22 predicted proteins | sample CB6_Bottom_1051__FD_203503 | JGI IMG/M metagenome (GOLD analysis project Ga0310122, IMG submission 203503) | Marine microbial communities from Western Arctic Ocean, Canada - CB6_Bottom_1051 | ecosystem: Environmental > Aquatic > Marine > Oceanic | place: Canada: Western Arctic Ocean | collected...
TTATTCTGCAGACAGTCCTCAATCGAATACCTTCCCTGGGACCCGATAACAAAGATCAGGTTATACTTGGTAATGAAATTCTCGGAGGATTATTTGAATCGCAGTCTCCTCAAAGTCACTCGTGCTATCCACGCACTGTGCCTTGTTCTTATGGTCTTGTCCGTAGGAGCCTGCGAGTGGTTGACCGGAGTGCACATTCCGGACCATGTCAGTGTTGAAATCGGGAGTTCGGACGTATCCAGCGTAACTGTTATCCAAGCTCTCCATTTCTTGATGATTCCCAACCCTGAGTGTCCTGACGATCCTAGTTGCCCATCCATCGTATATCTCGTGAACTCAGATACCTCGTCGGTGTCCCTTCCATTCGAGCGGACGTACCAATTCACAGAACGACATGAGTTCTTCTTAGAGACGTACCCGCCGGAGGGCGAGGAAGCAACGCTTACCTTGCGTGTTTTGATCGATGAAGAGGAATGGTATAACGACTTTCGTCGCCTTCTCCCTGCTAACGCAGAAGGTGATAGGGAGACGCTCCAGTTCGTATATAAGTTCGGCGAACGCACGATCGGCTAGCTTCACTCAGGTGCTAAGAAGTTTAGTTCGTTTACCGGTTCTACTCTGCTTTGTACTAACCGCTTGTGGGATTGCCGATGAAACGGAAGTAGAGGCTCCTCCCGGAGCGCCGTTGCCGGGCCTGAGTCTGGAGGAGGCCGAACAGTTTCGCCTGGGTCAAACTCTTTTCAATCGAGCTTTCACCCCAGAAGAAGGGCTCGGGCCCCTCTTCAACCAAGCACGTTGCAGTTCTTGCCATGACCTTCCGACCAGTGGAGGTCATGGGGCAGAGCCTGTGACCAAAGTCAGCCACTTCGACGAACTCACCGGGTGCGACTTGCTCAGAGAAGAGGGTGGCGATCTACTCCAAGCGTCTGTCGTACCGGCTCTCCGAGCCGCGGGGATTTTACCTGAGCGGATTCCTGTATCTGCTACGGCCGTGACGGAGCTTCGCGCACCCTCGCTTTACGGCATCGGCCTGGTCGAGGTCATCGATGATGATGATATCCTGATCCGAGCCGACCCGGACGACCTGGATGGTGACGGGATTTCTGGTCGACCAGGGCTTGGACCGGGAGGATCACTCGGCCGCTTCGGAAGTAAGGCTCAGCATACTACCCTCGGCGAGTTTATCGAAAACGCGATCCGTGGAGAAATGGGTCTTACTACACCAGCCCATCCCGTTGAGGAGATGCCGAACGGGCTCCCGCTCCCGGAAGGAACTGACCCGGTTCCAGAGCCAGAGATAGAAGCATCTGATCTGGATCTACTCGAAGCCTACCTTCGTTTCCTAGCCCAGCCAGCACGCCTGATACTGGACAACGCAGAAGATCAAGCAGCCAGCCAAGAGGGTGAACGCCTTTTCGGAAGCCTCGGGTGCGGGACTTGCCATACGCCCACATTAGCGACTGGGAGGCATCATTCTGCGGTCTTCAACCAAAAGCGTTTCCGTATCTATTCGGACCTGCTCCTACACGATATGGGGCCAGATTTAGCTGATATCTGTGCACCCGGTGCTCGTCCATCGGAGTGGAGAACCGCGAGGCTCGTAGGGCTCCGCCTCCGCTCGGAGTTCCTGCATGATGGAAGAGCTCGGAGCGTGCGAGACGCCATCCTAATGCACGGAGGGGAGGCAGAATCAGCACGTGATAGGTTCCAGAATCTTACTCCAGATTCACGTCGACGTATCTTACTTTTCCTAAGAACTATCTAGGGAAAGGCTCAACGCCTCCTGACCTGTATCCTGGTCCATATCGCTATGGTGCCGCATGGATCACTGAATCCCCCAGGCGCGCCACCACCAGCGTATACCTCGAGCCCTTCTACCTCTATCGGATCTATGAAATCATAGCTCCGCATCGTGGACCGAACTCCGTCTAGAACCAAACTCGGCTCACAACCGAGTCCGCCGTCCGAAAATGTGATGTTTTGGTTGACGAACACCCTTGGCCCGAACAAGCCACCATAGACGACTCGGAGTCCGGACATTGTGCGGAACAGGTCCGTTAAAACGTTGGGATTTCGATCCTCGATAGCCTCCCTGTCGATGAATACTCCACCGTATCCGCTGCGTTGACGCTCATAGAAACCCCTCTGCTCCAAGAGTCGAGAGCGCACCTCAACGACCAGCTCCTCAAGTTCTACAGGTTCGGTGGACAAGTGGATCGTCAGGTCAATCAACACACCTTGGGGCACCGACAGAGAATCTGATCGTTCTTCATATCCCAAGCGGCGCGAGCGCAGAACAAGAGTTCCAGCTAGAACTCCTTCGAAGTGGAATTCTCCACTCTCGTCCGTGATCGAGAGTACTGGAGTCCCATCCACGCTCACCTCTACACCAGCAACCGGATCGTTAGTTCGCTGGTCGAGCACGCGGCCTGAGATCGAAGCAGTACCGACTCTATCCTGCTGACCTTCGGCCAGCAGGGGGCTCGCTACAATAAGCAGAGCAACGATCCAAAACATCTGGAGGTTTCTTAGGTAGTGAACAGGTGTCCTCATTTGCTCAGGAACGGTAGAAACTCGCATCCGCACCAGCGCGTCTTTGCCCTTCATAATCTTCACTGTCGGCAGGAAAAAGACATTGGCGCGGCACGCCAAGCTGGCGACCGCGCCAATCCCCTTCATTCCTCCCTATGCCTTCCCTTCAATAAGAGGTCAGCTGGTCTTAGGCAGGCACCTCTGCGTAAGATCATTATTGATGTTCGCGTTGTACGTCGGCTCACTATCGCTCATCGAGAACTTAGTCGGTCGCCCGGATGCGGGACGCTCTGAGTCCCCTGCACCACCGTTCAGTGCGGCGAAAACTGACTTCATGAGACCAAACCGATGAAGATCATTCCTGCGACGTCCTTCCATGAAATGTTCAGCAAAACGCTCATTCAGAAGATACGACTGAGCAGTAGCATCGTCAGTCGGTGTAGCAAACGCAGTCAACCCGACCGCTGCCCTGAGCGTATTGAGGATCGTCGTCATCCCGGCGTAGTCACCGGTCCTGTACTTCGCCTCAGCCTCGATGAGCCGCATCCCATCCGAATGAAGCATCGGGATGTCCGCGTTCTCGAGCTTGTACTTGTACTGACTGTAGTGAGGCGTCTCATTGTCAGTTGCGACTTCACCATCGAAGTAGACCGGCATCCGCGGGTCAGGCTCATTCGTCAGCGGATCACGCATAGACGATGACTGTGTGGTGGTCTGATCGATCTTCGGCCACCACTTGTACATGAGCCCTGCAGCCTCGTTGAAGCCCTTGGTCGTAACCAAGACCACCCAGTTCCTGTCCTCCTCGTTAAATACTGCGTCGTAGGAGAACCCATCTGGAATCTTAGACGCTTCTGCAGCTGCTGAAGCGTAGTTCCCAAGTAGCAGGTGTGCCTGCGCTAGGCCTGCAATGGAAGCATACTCGAACTCTGAGTTGTTCGCAGCTTTCGCGACCGATATGGCCTCAGCGAAATTCGTTACTGCCTGCTCGAGGTTCGCCTGGTCCGTAGCTGTCGGACCCGATGCAACCAAAGGTGACTCGCAGAACGTCATCCCGATCATCAGATCCGCCATGCCTTCAGACATCTTCACCTGAGCTAACATGGGATCTGTGGCCGCTGCACCCTCCATCACACGTGTAATACGCTCCGCGGCATCATTCGCAAACCAGCGCGCCCTGAGCCACGAATTGTGGGTGCCGTCCATCGCACTCGTCCCATACTGGAACCGGCCATGATCCGTCTCATCGTAGCCCGACCACGTGCCCGTATGCTGATAGACGTCAGATAACAGTGACTGATAGACCACGAAGTTATCCATCACCTCATGCACCGTACCCTCTACGCCGTTCGCGATCGCTGGCAATGCAAAATCTAGGTCGGCGGACGTATACGCTTGCGGGTCAGACACCGTGAGGATGTCATCACATGCACCTACCGTAAAGGCAATCAGGATCAAACCAAGTATCCCGTTCTTTCTATTCCATCTCATAATCAAGTTGCTCCTATCAGTCCGAGAGAATTCCTGGTTGCTCATTAAAATCTTGTTCGTATTGCTACGAGGAATCTTCTCGGTTGAGGAACCCCCAGGAAGGGAGATGTGCTGAAGTCGTGACCACCCCGGTATTGCTGGTTCGGATCGGGGCAGTTGCAGTTGTCCCACCAGTGTAGGTTGTAGCCCGAAAGCGAGATCGACGTGCGGGAAAGCCCGAGACCACCCAGAAGCCCCTCTGGCAGCTGCCAGCTCAGCGTTACTTCCTGAAGCCGGATGTTGTCCCGTGAATCGACCGGGTACCCGAGCCGGTGGTAATTCAGTGTCGAGTCGCTCGATGCCGTGGTAGCACCACCCGGTGCGAGGTGTTGCAGGTACTCGTCGTACGCCAGTTGGCGCACACCGTAGCCACGGTCTGAGTTCACCATACTCGCACCCCACTCACCGCGGAATTGGACCGCGAGTCTCAGGGAGTTGCCAATCGCAAAATCATTGAAGAACGAAGCCATGTGGCCCGGATAGGACTGACCCCAATAAGGATTGTAGGTCGTCCGGATGTGGCCGAGGGTCGTTGGATCCCAGCCGATCACACCACGTCTGAAGATGGCACCGATCGGATAACCCTCGCGGTAGCCCCCCAAACGATTGATGTAGAGCCAGTGGTCGACGACGTTGCACGACTCCTGGGAGTTACAGAGTCCGTTCTCCATGTTCGCAGCGTAGACGGGAATCGAGTCCGCGTAGGCGGTCTCACCGAGATCGATGATCTCATTCTCGTTCCACTCGTAGTTGAACCCGGTCTGCCAGCGCATGAAGCCTACATCAAGCGCCGTTGCGTTGAACTGGAACTCGAAACCCTGGTTCACGATTTTACCTACGTTACGCAGCATCGAAGATGAGAAGCCCTCACTAGGCGGAAGAGCAATGCCTAGCAGAGCGTTTTGGGTCTCCGCTTTATAGTACGTCGATATGATAGCGACCCGGTCATTGAACAACCCTAAGTCGAGGCCAAACTCCCTCTCGACCTTATTCTCCGGCTCCAGATCGAGGTTACCCGGATTGCTGGGCCTAACACCAGCCAAGTCTTCGAGCACCGTGTTCGGTGAGTAGGTCTGGAAACTAGCGAAAGCACCAGGTGCCTTACCCGCCATGCCGATGGCTGCGCGAAGTTTCGCGCTGCTCACCATAGGGATCGAGTTGACAGGCAGGTTGTACGCCACGTCGGCCTTCGGGTATACCTGGAAACCGTAGTTAATGCCGAAGGCGCTATTACCGTCGACCCGCACCGCCGCAGTAACGAACAGATCATTGCTGAGATCGAAGCGGTTCTGGACGAACGCACCAATGTTGATGTCCTCACTGAAGCTCTCACCACCGAAGCTACGTGCGGCACCACCCACGGTGGTCACACCCTCGCCTGCAAAGTCCTTACCGGTGGCCATTGAATAGGATTCGACATTCCAGTACCCCTGTCCACCGAACGCCAGGCTTCCACCGATGTCACCGAAGAAGCTGAGGAGATCACCGAGGCTGTAATCCAAGGTGGCTAGATAGTCACCCGTGAATACTCTGGCGTTGCGGTAACCGATGTTCCGCTCGCCGCTCTTTCCGATATAGGTGTAGTGCCGTCCAAAGGGCAGTGTGCGCGTCTTCTGGTCGTTGAGCGCATCCAGTCCGACGGTTGCCTTGTGGGTGAAATTCGGAAGCGGTGTCCAGTTGATGTTGATTGAGCCCGTCCACCGATCTGTATCGGAGTATGTCTCGATGGCCTTACCGTCTTCTACAGTTACATCCAAGCCTCCGCCATAGGGCTGATCTTTCGTGGCGTTCAAGGGGTTGGTAAGCAGTGCGTTGGTGTAGATGCCGAGCCAGTTGTTACCCGACTGAAGCGACCAGATACGGTTACGTGTATAACCAGACGTAACGCCGATTGTCATGTTCTCCGACGCCGTCCAGTTGAGATTAACGCGCATGTTTCCGCGCTTCTGGTCATTCGGCTTGATCGATCCCTCTTCGTAGCTGAACCCACCAGACACGAAGTACGTGACCTCCTCGCCACCACCATCTACTGTGATATCGTAGCTGTTGATCAAACCGTTCTCGATCAGCGTCTCGTTCGGATCCCAGGCGACCGTGCCATCGGAACCGCTGAAGTTGCTACGCAGGTGCGTCGGGAAGTTCTCTCTGTGCCTGTTGTAACCAAGTTTGCTGCTCAGAGTGAAGTTGGCCGGGCTGTTGCTACGGCCACGCTTCGTAAAGATCTGGATCACACCACCGGACGCCTCCGACCCATAAAGTGTCGAAGCAGCCGGTCCCTTTAGTACCTCGATCCGATCGATTTCCTCAGGGTTCAAGTCCGAAAGCCTGTCCTCACCAGCACCACCTGAGAACGCGCAGCAGGTCGTAGATCCACCTGCCGAGTAAACCCACTCGCTACCTCTGGTATCGACTCGCACACCGTCGATGTAAATCATCGGGCGTTGGCCGAGAGAAAAGCTGTCCGTGCCGCGAACTTTCAAGACCCTCGTAGTTCCTACGCCACCGACGGTTCCGACGGAGCGTACGCCAGGAATACGACCTTCGAGAATCTGGCTGAAGCTCTCAAGCGGGATGGCTTCCGCGAGGCTGGCTACATCGAGTGTCGCGATTGCTGTACCGATCTTTCGGCGCTCAACCGCGCCCGCGGTACCCGTCACGACAATTTCATCGAGATTCACCGCGGCTACGGTCATGCTGAACTCAACGGTGCCCGTGCTCCCAGACGAGATCGTCACATCTTGTGTCTCGGTCCGGTAGCCGACATGCAGCGCCTGAACTGTATAGCTACCAGCAGGAACACCTACAATCACAAAACGTCCAGCACTGTTCGAGAGGGATCCGTAATTGGTCCCCTCTAGCGTGACCTGAACATTATTGAGCGGCTGTCCAGTGGACACCGTGGTGACCTGTCCTGTCACGGTCCCCTGAGCATCCAACGGTGACGGTCCAAAAGCGAGAGCAAAGACGGCCGTAACAGCTAGTGCCAAAGAAATCGCTCCTGATCGGTTAGACCAGCGAGTACGCATATTCATCTCCAAAGAAAGGAGTACGTAAAGTACAAAGTAGGTGTTACCCAGCAGTTTTGTGTGTTTCTAACTCGTACAGCAATATTAAACTGTCGAGTAAACCTCTAATAAGCAAAGGGTTCTATCGAGTCCTAGCTCAATCCCAAGGCCTTACCTCAGGATATGCTCCAGATCCCGCGCTACTGTTTCCGCGAGTGATCTGATAGCTCCAGCAAGAACTTTGGTGCGTTCACTGAATACGTAGTAACTGCCCCCAGATTCTCTGGATTCAGTATACAACTCTAGAAAGCCTATGGGCTCATCGTCTTCGTCGAAGTACTCAACGCGCATCAGTTCGATGAGCGACTCCGCTGACACTTCCTCTCCGAATCCTTCTATCGAGATCTGATTAACGCGCTCCATGAAGTTCGCAAAGGTTAGGTCAGCTTGCCCGGGCGACCCTAATGGATGCCAGACTGCTGGATCCCCGATTTCTGTCCTCTGGCGCACCATCACACGCTCACGTCCTTGGGACTCGATCAGGACTCGAGCGATGTCGGAAGCCAGAAAGTAGTGAACCTGGCGCTCACGAAGCGCCTCCGATCCGAGCATGAGGGGTCTGATTACATCAGCAGGAATCACGTAGAGACTGCCTTCCGGAGGATCCCATGCGTAGCGGTCCTCAGACCCGACAGGTGCTTTCCCTAAGTGCAACTCCTGAACACCGTCACTGAACTCAATAAACACAGTCGCTTCGGGCTCATCGAGTCCAAATTCATCTGCCCGATCTCTCGCGATATCCCCGAGATCCCGTACGACCCGGAACTCCGCAAAGTCCTCAATCAGCTTGTTACCTGGAAGGCCCAGTGGAAAGCGCAGTGTATCGAACGCTGGCACATTCGATCCACCTTGGTAGCTAACCTGAGACCCAACCCAGAAGGACTCGTCATTCTCAGTGTGCCGCCTGAGATCAATGTCCAGACCCTCTGATCGATAGGCGATCGATAGTACAGCGCTCGTATCACGCTGCCATACGAGAGTTCTCTCAATTTCGATTTCGGTGGGTGCTTCCCTATTCCACGTTTGCAGGGCCAGGAGAAGCGCAATGGCTAGGAGGGCTCCATGGATCTTAGCTCCCATCACGTCGCCAAACTCCTAACCCGCTGCTTTCGCCTTGAACCCTGAGTCACCAGTCCGATCAAGAGGACAAGTGCGGGCATACCGATAATCACTCCATAAAACCAAGCAACGTCTTCCGCCCGTGTGTGCACGATCGGGACGTCTTCTTCGGAGACCATCTCTCCCGAGAATGCCTCCTCACGGCCCAACCAACGAATTCCATCCGCTGCCATCGTTACATTCGATACTAGGCTACCTAGAACCGCATCCGTAAACATTTCAGCATCAGAAAAAACCAGGGCACGTAGGTTGTCACGCCCGTCCGGTGCAGAACCCTCGATGGCCACCGCGAGTTCGTAGCTACGTCTAGATTCTGTGGCTTCATCGAACTGAAAGTCCGCATTCAGGTCAGCGAACGTAGAGGGCAACGAGTGTACAATGAAGCTCCTACGCACCCCTTCGATTTCTTCGATGGAAGTGAGATGACCTGAACCCATAAAGAGTACTCCTGATCCCGCCCCCCCATGACTTGAAGTCGTGACCGCGGCATGCGAGGAGAAGCGATCCGTCACGATGAGCTGACGATCCGAGAGCCCACCTCGCTGCCTCAGGTGATTCTGATCGTCCACAAGCGTGGTCGACTGATACTCAACACCCAGTTGGTCGCGTAGCCCCGCCAAGGTGAACTCAGAGTTGGGTTCAAGAGCGAAGAAAACTGATCCTCCACCCTCGAGATATTCAGCAAGCGCAAGAACTTCCTCGTCGAGGAACGGGTATTGAGGTCCAATCACGAGCACCATCGCCGCGTCGTCAGGCACACGATTCCCCAAGCCGCGCTGCAATGTCAGGGCCCTAACCTCATAGTTCAGGAATCCCAGCAAGTCTCGGAATGCGGTGAGGGAGTCCTGAACCTCCGAACCGAGAGCCCCTCCGAGCACGTTATCAACATCAGGATTGTTCAATTCTCCATGCCCTGCGGTCATGTAAGCGGCCATTCTCGGACGGGTCAGCTGCAAAAGCACGGCATGAGTCTCTTTGTCAAAAACACGCAGGGTACCACGTGCAGTAGAGAGTTCAGAAGAGAGCCCGAGTCTCCCGACACGATCGCCTTGGATCATGATGAGGGTCCCATCACTCTGAACATTGTACTCCTCAGCCACCCGTGGCTCAGAGAGCCTATCGACTTCGGCAATCTCCAAGTTACCCGTGGCATTGCCGAGGGCTTGGAAGTAGCTCAGCACCTCATCCTTGACCGGATCGACAGGCTTAAAAAACAAAAGGACTCGGAGTGGTTCCTCCATGCTCCGAACGATCTCCTGCACGGCCGTTCCAGGGCTGGAAGTCTTGAAGTAGCTAGCATCCAGGACATGATCCCTCACGCCAGTGACATAGCCCGCAAGCATTAGCATCGCACCGGCAAGTGCCACACTCAGAGCACTGGTGGCTGTCTCAGTGATTCTGAAAGACCCGGTGCCTTCCTCGCCTACCCTTCGGCCACTCGAGCGAATAGCCCACTGGGCAGACAGCATAGGTAATAGTGAAACTGCCAGAAGAATTGAGGAGATGGAAAGTAGCCCCCTCCGAAACCGCAGTTCTGACCTACCATCTTCAAAGCTCAGGTTTAGCAAACGAACACCGTCTTCGGTACCAACCAGGAGTCCGGCCAGTGAGAGCGCGCAAATGACGTGGAAAACGGTAAGGAACCCTTGGATACCGTTCTCTCTTCCATTGACCCGGTACCATGCCACTACACGCCATAGCGCTGTTCCAACTACCAGGGCTGAACCAGCAAGTACCAGGAGCATTCGGACCACGAACAGATCGTGGAAAACGCGCTCACCCAGGAAGACAGAACAGAGCCCCACAATGAGGAGCCCTGTCAATCTCGAGGTTGTCATTCCCACCTCTTGGCCTCCAAGACTTTCGTGGCCAACAACAGAAAGAAATAGGTTACCGCGAAGTAGTAGAAGACGTCGCGTGTGTGAAGAAGACCCTGCTGGAATCCCGAGAAGTGTCTCCCGTGAAGAGCGAGCGCAGATAGAACTCGCGACATCGGGGGATCAACGACCATAGAAAGGGGCCAGAACAAGAACATGACCGCAGTGACTGCAGCTCCTACCGCAGTCGCAACAAGTTGGCTTCGAGTCAAAGATGTCGCGAAAATGCCGATCGCGAGCACGGCTGCCCCAAGCAATACAAGGCCAGCATATCCCACCAGGATCTGCGCAATCGATACCCTTCCATTCACGACGATCATCAGTGGCATGTAGAGCGTGCTGAGCGTGATCCCGGTGATGAAGACAAGCGCAGCGGAGAACTTACCGGTCACAATCTCCCAATCACGGACAGGTGAGGTGTTCAGCAGAACTTGCGTACCCAGCTGCCTCTCTTCAGCGATCAGACGAACCGAAAGCACCAAGGCCGCAATCGCAGTCAAGCCACTAGCAGTGTAGAAGAACCTTGCGAGTACTTCGCCGGAAAGTCGCTCGCCAGCCGCAGGACCTAGCGCCTGAGTGTAGAACAAAAGGCCATCGAGCATGAGCACCGTGGCTGCCACTATGTAGCCGACGTAGGAATGGAGATACGCGTTGATTTCTCGTCGGAAAATCACACGCAGGCCGTTCATCTCAGTTGACTTTGTGTCCAAGGAGTTCCACAAACAGGCTCTCTAAGTCGTTGGAGTCCAGCTCTAGACGAACCACGTCGTGTCCGGCCTTCACAAGACTCCTGTTGAGGTGTGCTCGGCAGTCGGTTGTACTTTGGATCGAGAGCGTCAACAACGGATCATCGTGCTGAATCAACTCGACGCTGGTGATATCGGGCAGCCTTCGAACGAAGTGGGTCAGGCCCGCAGCTTGGGTATCAGCTGTCATGCGCACACCCAGCATGATCCGATATGTGCCTGCAAGGTTGGCAGAGATCTCTTCCTCGGTACCGGAAGCGATAAGCTCACCGGCGTTCAGTACGAATACACGATCACACGTTTGGCTTATTTCACTGAGGACATGGCTGGATACCAAGATCGTGTGTTCTTCCTTGAGTCTGATGATCAGCGCACGCAACTCTAGTACTTGAACTGGATCAAGGCCTTTCGTCGGCTCATCCAGAATCAGTAGCTCAGGCTTATGTATCATCGCTTGAGCGATGCCGACACGTTGGCGATAACCGTGCGAAAGGTTCCTCGTGAACTCCCAATGCACATCCGTCAGCTGCGTGTACTCCTCGACTTCGCGAACACGGTCGCTGACGCTATCCGGGCTAATCCCTTTGATACGCCCGACGAATTTGAGGTACTCCCCTACAGTCATGTCTCTGTATAGAGGAGGAGTTTCCGGAAGATAGCCTACTCGTTTTCGGACTTCGTGAGGACTGGTCACAACATTAATCCCCCCGATCTCAACTTCCCCGGTAGACGAGCGGAGGTCAGTAGTAAGTATCCTGAGTAGTGTGGTCTTACCCGCTCCGTTCAAGCCTAAAAAACCCACCGCGCCACCCGGTGATATCTCAAACGAGATAGGACCGAGTGCTCTCTTTTCCCCGAAGTACTTGCTGACCTCAGTTAGTCGAATCATCTGCCACCAGCTCTTCAGAGCGACCTAAGAAAACGCAGTACCATCGCCTGCGCTTGAAGAGAGAGCGCCCGAAACCGGACACGGGCTAGTATCGCTTCGCCCGAATGTCGATCGATAGCCTCACCGAGATCCATCACACTCCCGTCGTGAAGGAAGTGCTCACGATATCTAAGGCCCCAAAGTGGAGCGGTACGGAACTCTCCCGGCGCGGCATCCAAACCACAAAGGTCGCCTTCACTATTGCCAAAATCGTGCAGTAAGAGATCGGAGTAGAGTCGTACGACTTGATTCCTGAGTGCTGGTTCTTCTGCGTTACCCGTGCGCAACTCAGGACGGTGGCATCGAGTACATCCGACCTGATCGAACAGCACTTCACCCTGGGATACGCTGTCCGCAGCTGGCCCATCAGCCAAATGCTCGGGTGCAGGTGCTCCCAGGAAACGGACATAATCCGATAATAAGCCTAGTGTCTCAGCATCTATCTCAGGATCAGGCATCGGGTCGACAACCTGTGGAACAGGAACACCATTCCTGCCTTCCTCTTCAGGATGTCTGGGAGTGGTGAACCCGAGCTCGAATCGAAGAGCGCTCTCAACGAAGTCCTCTACGCTGGCCGCGTCACCTTTGCGGCCGAATCTGGCAAAACGCCCATCAGCCGTACGCGGTAGCCTTCCGGAAATACCGTCCCCGTCCCGGTCTTCTGGATCAGCTATGGATAACAGCGCTGAATCCGGAATCGCCTCAATAAGACCTAGGCCAAAAAGAGATGGTGCAGTGACGTAACCACTGTCGGTGGCTTCCAGTGGAATATCTTCGGGCCCGAACCCATGGGCAGCAAATAGCTCCGTCACTCGAAGTTGGATATTGTCCCCCCCGAATTCCTCAAGGCGATCACATCGACCGTCCACGAATCTCGTGGCTTTCAAAACCCGGACTGACGCTGAACTCCCTCCCCCAACAGTTGGGCTATCGTGACAACTACTACAACGGTCCTGGTTGTACAGAGGGCCCAAGCCCTCTTCCTGTGTCGCGATACGTTCGAATAAGGCTCGCCCTAGCAGGAAACGGCCTCTGTTTCCGTCTGATAACGTAGGTATGGCTTGGCCGGGCAGACCGGCCGAAACAGGTGCGTCGGATTCGGTGCACGCAGCAACAACAAAGATGGCCGAAAGAAGCAGAGCCCTCTGATTAGTCCAGCCTGCACGGCTCACGCTCGATTCCGTCTTCATTGAGGACTCAAGGACGCCACACCTTCCAGTAAACTTCGAACTCTCAACAGCGTAGGAGGGATCCTGGACTCAACCAGGGTCCAATCCACTCGCTCTAGTAACCATGCCTCGAAGAGCGGCCCTAGGACGGGGGGGGAAGCCCGTCGGGATACTACACCTTCCATATATCGACTGAGTCCTACTCTCTCCGGCGCCGCTGTCTCGTCGAGGGCTAGATCCTGATACCACTGGCGAACATCGGCACTGTGACCTTCTTGCAACTGGGCTAGTATTTCTTCACTCAGTTTAAGTCCTCTCTCTTGGGCGTCCCTCAGTCGAATCTCTCGAACTGCAAGCTGTTCAACGAACGTCTCTAGAGCCTCCTCGGATGCTGCAACCATCTCACGGCGCGAATCCGGGGGAAGAGCGAGCACATATCTAGCGGCCATCGCTCCGGAAAGATCCCCCTCCTGCCAAGATCCTAGCACCAAACTCGTTCCAAGCCACGGTGAAGGGTTAGCAGCGATTTGGCGAAGGCTCATGATCGCATCTGAGGATATGAGCCAACCTCGTTGCAACAAGAGTCCCTCATTAGACCTTCCGTCGGCTACGGTGAGGAAATGGTCTCTGAGACGCAGAGCGTAGAGGTCGGATACATCGTCTAAGCGTGGTCGATGGAGGATGTGAAATCCCTGATTGGTTTGGGTTACAGCCGATACCTGTCCAGGCTGAAGTTGGAAAGCCACCCTGTCCAACTCTGGAGGTAATTCCCCACGGACGACCAGCCCGAGAAGCCCGCTGGTTTCCTTGGTATCGGGATCCTCGCTGTCTGCCACTGCAGCGCTCCAACTCCCGCCGGCTATGAGTGCATCCAGGATACGCTGCGCTGTGCGGCGCTGAAGTGCTCTTTCCTCTGGAGGCGTCTCGGTTCCCACTCGTCGTAATACGTGAGCTAATAGACGATAGGATCCTTCTCGGAACGTGCGCTCAACTACACTGGAGTCCACGACGATACTTTCCCCCAGCCTCTCTTCACGCTCCTGGTTGAGGAGAGCCTCGTCTCGCTCCAGCCAAGTCGAGAAGCGTGCTACTTCCTCTCCTTCCAGAAGATCTCCCGCACTAGCAACTTGAGCGATCGCTGCCGCCCCAACCCAGTGCCTCACCAGATCTCCCACTGCTGCTGAATCGAGGGGAAAGGGCTGGGCCAGAACAAGAAGATCCGCAAGCCGGCTTTCCGTCAAAGTCCAATCCTCAACCCGAGCAACAATGCCGCTTTGCGATTCATCCATGCATGCGGCGAGCACAAGCAGTCCAACAATCAGCAATCTGTTGGAGAAGATCCGTATCTTGTCACTCATCGGATCTTGGTTGAGATCCATCCAGAGTTTGACACTCAATGATCTGAGAGAGCAGCGACTCTTATGCGCTGGGGCACTATATCGGTTCTGGTCTGCCGTCATGCACTTCCCGGGCAAGCAGTTATCCGGATCCGGCGAACCTCGTGTATCTACCATTCGCCACACACCGTCTACCGGGAACGTTATCTACCTAAACACCAAGGATAAAGTCGGCGGTCACAGTCCCGGCAGGTCCATGGGGTTTCGCTGGGATGGCACGTGCAGGTTCGATACTGGCAACCTTCGTCTTCTCACTCACAATTCGGACCCTGACATAGCGCACCACTTCGGTCATCATTAAGCCTAGGAATACCTAGACCTACTCCCGGAGCTACAGTGCAGGAGAAGCGACCCAACCCCTTCGGGGCACTGACCACGATCGAGCTGCCCGAGGGTACTACATCCTTCTATCGCCTGGAGCGGCTCGAGGAAGAAGCCGTCATCGACTCGCTAGACCGCTTGCCTTTCTCAATACGCATCCTGCTTGAGAATACCCTGAGACATGCCGGTGGAAGATACGTTTCCGAGGAGCACGTTCTGGCCGTGGGTAACTGGAGTCCTTCACAGTCCGGCGCCGATGTCCCTTTCATGCCAACGCGGGTCGTGTTACAGGACTTCACGGGCGTTCCGGCAGTGGTGGACTTGGCGGCAATGCGTGACGGATTGAAAGCCTTAGGTGGTGACCCGGGACGCATCAATCCCATCGTTCCCGCCGACCTCGTAATCGATCACTCGGTCCAAGTAGACCACTTTGGTTTTGCTGACGCGTTCCGGCTCAACGTCGAGCGTGAATTCGAGCGGAATCAGGAACGTTACACCTTCCTCCGCTGGGCAGCCGAGGCGTTTAATAATTTCTCAGTCGTACCACCCGGTACAGGAATCGTTCACCAGGTGAATCTCGAGTACCTCGCTTCCGTGATTCACCGACAGGAGCACGACGGCACCTGGCTCGCCTATCCTGATACCGTGGTCGGTACGGACTCGCATACGACGATGATCAACGGCCTAGGGGTGGTGGGTTGGGGAGTAGGCGGGATTGAAGCAGAAGCTGTCCTTCTCGGGCAACCGTACTACATGCTGCTACCCGAGGTCGTGGGTATGAAGCTCATGGGAACACTCCCAGAGGGAGCGACGGCAACCGACTTGGTACTTCGGGTTACCGAGATGCTCCGAGCACACGGCGTAGTGGGGAGCTTTGTGGAATATTATGGCACGGGACTTAGTGACCTCTCTCTGCCTGACAAGGCTACCTTGGCCAACATGTCACCCGAGTACGGGGCGACGATCGGCTTCTTCCCCGTTGACGAAGCCACACTGAACTATCTGCGCGGTACAGGACGCTCCGAGGAAATGGTTCAGCGAGTCGACCGGATCTCGAAAGAGCTCCGGCTATTTCGGACAGACGAGACGCCAGACCCCTCATTCACCTCTGGCCTCACGCTTGACCTCTCAACTGTAGAGCCCAGCCTAGCCGGACCGAGACGCCCTCAGGATCGAATCAGGATGGAGGACATGAGAGCTGCGTTCAAGCGGGATTTGCCGGGACTCGTCCCAGCTGGATTCACGCTCCCGGACGGCACAAGCGAACGTGGCCAGTGGGAAGGCGAGAGTCTGATCAGCGGCCAGGAACAACCAACCGCGGTAGTAGAAATGGGTGCTCCAAGCCGGGCATGCACGGTCGAGACCGATGGAGGTGAGTACGAAATCGGTGACGGCACGATCGTCATCGCCTCCATCACAAGTTGCACGAACACTTCAAATCCTTCTGTGATGGTCGGGGCTGGCTTACTAGCTAAGAGAGCCGTCGAGCGGGGTCTTGAGGTCAAGCCGTGGGTAAAGACCGCAATGGCTCCGGGCAGTGGGGTCGTAACCGACTACCTTACGGAGTCCGGTCTCTTACCCTATCTCGAAGCACTGCGTTTCCACGTCGTCGGGTACGGCTGTATGACGTGCATTGGGAATAGTGGCCCGCTCCCGGAGAAGATCGAAGAAGCTGTGGAGCAAGAAGGGCTTGTCGTGGCCGCTGTGCTGTCCGGAAACCGCAACTTCGAAGCTCGTATTCACCCACTCGTGCGTGCTAACTACCTCGCATCACCGGTGCTCGTGGTCGCTTACGCTATCGCAGGACGGATCGATATCGACCTTTACAATGAGCCACTCGGTCGTGACCAGGAGGGGCATCCGGTTTTCCTCTCTGACATATGGCCGTCACCCGAAGAAATTCGAGATACGATCGCGAGTGCGTTGAAACCAGACATGTTTACGAAACGCTACTCTGTTGTGACAACTGGAGACGAGAACTGGCAAGCACTTCCACTTCCACAGGAGGGCGCTCTCTATGAGTGGAACGAGGCCTCGACCTACATTCGTAGACCGCCGTTCTTCGATGATATGGAACTGGAAGTTCCGCCTGGCGATGACATCCAGGGGGCGCGAGTACTAGCGCTACTCGGGCATTCAGTAACGACAGACCACATCTCCCCGGCTGGAGCGATCCCCGGATCTGAGCCAGCTGGATCCTACTTGCGCAAGAACGGCGTTGAGGTCAAAGATTTCAATACCTTCGGTTCGCGTCGTGGGAACCACGAGATCATGATGCGTGGCACCTTCGGCAACGTGCGTATCAAGAACCTTCTTCTCGAGGGGCAGGAAGGCGGCCACACGATCCACTTCCCCACCGAAGAGGTTCTACCGATCTACAAAGCTGCAATGCGATACCGTGAGGCCGGAACACCATTAGTGGTACTCGCGGGGCGGGAGTACGGGACCGGAAGTTCACGTGACTGGGCAGCAAAAGGCACGGACCTCCTAGGCGTGCGTGCGGTTATAGCGGAAAGCTACGAGAGGATTCACCGGAGTAACCTCGTCGGAATGGGGGTATTGCCCCTTGAATACGAGGACGGTACAACGGCTGAAAGCCTTGGACTCACTGGACACGAAACATTCGATATTTCTGGTGTGGCCGATGGACTCGAACCAGGAGATACCGTCGAGGTAGTAGCTACCAAGAACGACGGATCAAGAACTCGCTTCACCGCAAAAGCCAGACTCGATTCAGACGTCGATGTCGAGTATTACTACAATCGTGGCATACTCCAGACCGTTCTTAGAAAGATGGCCAGAGGCGAGATGTGATGGTGTCCAGTCCCTGCTCCTCCCGTAGGGCAATGGGAGGTCCAAGCACTTCGTGGAGGATGACCGCCCTCCTCAGCGCATCGGGATCCATCAGCCCAAGCTGACTCCGCACGACCGAGACATCCTGATCCGAATAGCCCAGTCCGTAGTGCTTGGACGGTGCTCGCTCCGAGGGATCGGTTCCATACTCTGGGTGAGTGCTGTGGATTATGTGGGATGATCCCTCAGACCGGGGTTTCCGACTCGCTTGAACAGGCTCCGGATCCGGAACAGATGTCTCCTTGACGGTAGTCTTCCCCACTGCCAACCCCGTGATCTCCGCCCAAAGGTCACGCGGTATGATCTCGGAGGCCTCGCGCTCTCGTGCAGAGTCGGAGGTGTCGACAGTGTAATCCGACTCCACCGGGACCGGGCTCGGGGCCCGCTTATTCTTACGCCCTCTTCCGAGTAGAGACCCAAAAACAAACCAAAGGAGGATCCCTACGTAGAAGAGTACTTCAATATCCATTGATACGTGCGCCTACTTTGGTTGTGATGGGGTGGATGGTGTGGTTTCGTCGTCCTGGCCCGCGATGGCTGTCCGCATCGCCGTGTCCGCCTCGATATTGCCGTAGCGCATGTAGTCCATCACACCGAGATGACCCTGTCGGAACGCATCGGCGAGTGCGAGGGGCACCTGCGCCTCAGCCTTCACAACTTCCGCCTTCATCTCAACTACTAGGGCCGACATTTCTTGCTCCCGGGCAACTGCCATCGCACGTCGCTCTTCCGCCCGCGCCTGAGCTACCCGCTTATCGGCTTCTGCCTGATCAGTCTGGAGCTCGGCCCCGATGTTCTTGCCTACATCGACATCCGCGATATCGATAGACAGAATCTCGAAGGCTGTCCCTGAATCAAGCCCTTTCCCGAGAACCGTCTTCGAGATCTGATCCGGGTTCTCGAGCACATCCGCATGTGTCTGCGCTGAACCAATCGTGGACACGATGCCCTCCCCCACTCGGGCGAGAATCGTCTCCTCACCGGCACCCCCCACGAGGCGGTCGATGTTTGCACGCACCGTGACACGGGCGATCGCTATAAGCTGGATCCCGTCTTTTGCCATCGCCGCTACTTTCGGGGTATTGATGACCTTTGGGATGACCGAGACCTGTACCGCCTCGAGAACGTCACGACCAGCTAGGTCGATAGCGGCTGCTTGGTTGAAGCTGAGCTCGATCGATGCTTTGTCTGCGCTGATGAGCGCACCTACGACACGGTCAACCCGACCACCTGCCAGGTAATGCGCTTCAAGTTCGTTGATGTCCAGGTCGAGCCCGGCCTTGGTCGCCGTGATCAGCGGACGAACTATGGCGGGCGGAGAAACCTTGCGCAGCCTCATTCCAATGAGCGAACCGATCCCAACTTGGACACTTGCTGAGATCGCCTCGATCCACAGGCGAACCGGGATCGCCCAAAGGATGATCGAGATAAAAATGAATATCCCGATAGTGAGGATGAACGGAAAAATAAGTGCCGTGTCTTCCATGTCTCTACTCCAATATGTGTATGCCGCCTTACAACGCTTAGGCTTCCTCGACCTCTTGTTGCTCTGCGATAGATCTCACTATGTGACGATAACCTTCAGCGCTAAGAACCCTAACTGGCGTCCCTGCACTAATCCATTCCGATTCCGAGACGACATCGATACGCTCGTCTCCAATGAGAGCGGTTCCCGCAGGTCGCAAGTCCGTGATCGCGGTACCGCTCTTTCCGACTAGGTCACTCCTGACCTCGGCCGACTCATAGCCAATCGCGCTAGCCGTCCTCGCTAACAGAAATATGCCACTCTCTGCCAGTCGAGAGCTACTCGGTAAGGTGCGAACAAGTACCCAGGCCGAGCAAATCAACAGTAGCGCGGATGTAGTAAGAACCCAAGCCGCCCGTGTGAAATCCGGCATTGTTGGAATATTGCCCAGCAGACTCATGTAGAGTCCAGTGAGAATCGCCACGATCCCGGCCACCCCAAAGAGCCCGAAACCCGGGACAATGAAAGCTTCTATCCCCAGAAGCACGAGGCCGGCCCCAACAATGAGTACGTCCTCTAGACCAGCCAGACCCACAATCATATTCGAGCCAAAGAATAGGGCCAGGCAAGTAATTCCCACCGCCCCAGCTAGGCCGAAAGAAGGTGTCCTGATCTCAGCTAAGAGTCCCAGGAACCCTAGCGATAGGAGGAACGGGGACACCAGTGAACTGGAAAAGAAACGCACAAGACGCTCTGCCCAATTCAAGTCGGGAGTCACGACCCTCGCGCTCTCTTGACCAAGCTCACGAAGTAGCGCGTCCAGGTCCTCGATCTCTTCCGCGTACCCTATCGCGACGGCTTCTTCAGTCGTCAACGTAAGTAGCTTCCCTTTCTCCACGATGCCATCGATTTCGATATCTTCATCGACCATTGCGGCGGCAACCTCAGGCTCGAGTCCATGAGATTCCGCAAGCGCCCTCATCTGGCTTCGCATGGCCGAAACGATTTTTTCTGGTGCCTTCGTCCCAGTACCGTCGACGGGTGTCGCTGCTCCAATCACAGATCCCGGTCGCATGTAGATGCGGCTTGTCGAGAGAGCGATCAACGCACCTGCAGAGTAAGCCCGGCGATTAACCAGAGCATAGACAGGTACCTCGGAGTCCGTCAGGGCATCGGAGATGGTCTCCGCGGCGTCTACACGGCCTCCCGGGGTATCGATATCGAGTATCAAGGCAGCCGCACCTGCCTCAGCTGCTTCCTGGACAGTCCTCTGAATGTAGGGGGCAAGACCCAGTTCAATTTCTCCGGTTACCGGAATAAGGTACACAATACTTTCGTTCTGTAAGGGTATCGGAACTGCGATGGCTCCAAGCGTAACCGCGATAGCCATGAAAACCGCGAACTGACGACTCATTTTCCAACTCCCGCCTCACGCTCGTTTTTCAGCACGCTCACCTTAACCTTGCCCGTGTTGGCTGGACCCTTTGCATCGTAAGCGTGACGAATCGTGCTTACTCTATCCGTCTCTTGCAACACATGAGGAGTGCGGCAAACGATTCTAGTAGGAGGCATAAGGATGGATCATATCACTAACTTCGCGTAGCATGGAACTCGCGCCAACCCGTGTGTATACGGAGCCGCTTGACTAAAGCTAAGGACTCAGGGGATACCGATGTCTAATGAGGTGCTGATCCACTATGAAGTGCGTGACAAAGTCGCGATCCTAACGCTTGACGATCCTCCCGCGAACACCTACACGCACGAGATGATGCGACAGCTGGATGACCACATCATCCAGGCGCGGTTCGATAAGGGAGTTGAGGTGATCGTGATCACAGGCGCAGGGGGCAAATTCTTCTGCGCGGGGGCAAATATTGGGATGCTCTCTGAAGCAGATCCAGATTGGAAATACTGCTTCTGCTTGCATGCGAACGAGACCCTGAACCGTCTTGAGCATACCCCGAAGCTGGTGATTGCGGCACTGAACGGGCACACGGTGGGTGGTGGTCTCGAAATTGCGATGGCGGCCGACATCCGAATCGCCCGTAGGGACGCCGGAAAGGTCGGCTTACCCGAGGTAGCGCTGGGGGTGCTCCCGGGGACCGGCGGCACTCAGCGGCTGGTCCGCCTTGTTGGGAAATCCAGGGCGATTCAGATGATGACGGAGGGTTCCACCTTCGGATTCGATAGGGCGCTCGAACTCGGAATAGTCAATGAGATCTATGACCACGAAGATCACGAATCCTTTCTCGCCGCCGTGTTGAACTATGCTTCCAAGTTCACCACACCGGGTAAGGCAACGAAGGCCGTCGGACTCATCAAGCGCTCGGCCCAGACCGGTTCGGAAATGCCCTTCGAGCTTGCGCTCACCTTGGAACGAGAGCTTCAAGCGCAACTTTTCGCGAGCCTCGATGCGAAAGAGGGGCTTGATGCCTATGTCGAGAAGCGCAACCCGGAGTTTCGGGGTCAGTAGACGCGGGAGTGTTCTGGAGTTGAGCCTCAGTTCGTTCAGGGCTCTATCTCTTTGCTTCCACACGGAGGCAAGATCGGTGATAGAAAATGCCTGAAGCTTGGATCATCGATGGTGTCGTCAGAGAACCCCCATCGGATGGCATGGTGGAACGCTAGCTCCCGTGAGGCCTGATGACCTCGCAGCAATCATAATAGAAGCGCTAATCAACCGAACGGGCATCGATCCCGGAACGATCGATGACGTCCTCTAGCTGATGGAACGTGACCTGCGCTTTGGGATCACGCAGCACCTAATACGATGCCGTGAAGTCGGAGCCACTCGCTCCCCCCAAGTTGTTGCTTACAATGGTGATGGAGGACAAGCACGTGAAAAAAAGAGCACTCAGGGATTCAAACAGGGGGAGTAAATCATGAGCGATGTGCCGGTGCTACTGCATGACCGTGACGGGTACGTCGCGATCATCACATTGAATCGACCTGAAAAGCTGAATGCGCTTAACGCTGAGTTGAGAGATGCGCTGCTGCACAAGCTCGACGAACTCGAGCGTGATGACGAGGTTCGAGCAGTTGTCATCCACGGTGCTGGCAACAAGGCGTTCGTAGCAGGAGCTGATATCCACGAATTCGCGGCCCGTTCACCAGAAGAGCAACGGGAAGCTTTCCTTGGGCGACGCATCTACGAGGGCGTAGCAGATTTCGATAAGCCAATAATCGCGGCTATCCATGGGTTCTGCATCGGTGGTGGCTGCGAGTTGGCACTGGCATGTGATGTTCGCGTGGCCGATCGAACCACGCGGATCAGCCAGGCTGAGATCCGGATTGGACTGATCCCTGGCGGTGGAGGCACCCAACGTCTCGCCCGACTCGTGGGACGCGGATGGACAACGATCATGTCCTTGACCGGAGATTTCGTCGAGGCCGAAGATGCTTATCGTATAGGCTTGATCGATGTGCTCGTCGAAGAAGGCCAGCACTTGGAACGGGCACTGGAATTGGCAACCAAGATGACTCGGTGGAGCCCTGTAGCCGTCCGCCTCGCGAAGGATGCAATCCGGGTTGCATTCGAGAAACCTCTTGCCGACGGACTCGATTACGAAAGAGACCGCTTCCTCGATGCCTTTGAGTCGGATGACGGTCGGGAGGGGGTCCTGGCTTTTGTCGAGAAGCGTAAACCTCAATTCAAGGGACGTTAGACGTCTGATGAGTCTAAGAACCGCCCGAGTCCTCACCTGCATATACCTTGCGTTAGCGATGTTCTTTGTTACCTGGCCCGGCCTAGTGCCGTTTGCACGCATCGAGCCACTCGTTCTGGGCCTACCGTTCTCGATGGCGTGGATAGCCGGATGGATCGCGGGAAGCGTCTTCGTCCTCTATGGGCTTGACCGAGTTGAGCGCCGACACCGCGATGGAGAGGACTCCTGATGGAGCAATGGGTCGTCGTATCAATCATCGTAGGAGCGTACCTCGCTCTGACGCTTACCATCGGGCTCCTCGCTGGGCGGAAGTCATCGGATAGCGTTACGGGCTATGTGGCCGCCGACCGGAGTTTTGGCCTACTCGTGATGTACTTCGTAACGGGTGCCTCGGTCTTCAGTGCGTTCGCCTTCTTGGGGGGACCTGGGTGGGCGTACTCTCGAGGAGCAGCCGCGTTCTATATCCTCGCGTACGGTGCGCTCGGGATGGCCCCGTTCTATTGGATCGGCCCCAGGGCAGCAGCGTTGGGGCGTAAGTTCGGATACGTGACGCAGGCCCAACTCGTAGTGGGCAGGTTTCCCTCACGGAGCCTTTCGGCACTTATCGCGACCCTAAGCCTGATTGCGTTCATTCCGTACATCACACTCCAGATCCGGGGTGCTGGCATTGTGATCGAGGCGGTAACGGAGGGGCACGTTCCTATCTGGCTTGGTTCGCTCCTAGCATATGGCATCGTCATCTTTTACGTGTTGGCATCAGGAGCAATGGCGGTAGGCTGGACGAATACGTTTCAGGGCGTGTTCATGGTGGTGATCGCGTGGTCGCTGGGTTTATACCTTCCGTATCGACTCTATGGCGGCGTTACACCGATGTTTGAGCAGATCATCGACGCCCGACCGGACATGCTCATCCCACCGGGCCTCACTGCCACCGGGGAGCCTTGGAGCTGGGGAGCTTACTCGACTTTTATCTTAGTTAGCGCGGTCGGGCTAATGATGTGGCCCCATCTCTTCATGAAGGCATTCACTGCCAAAGATGATGACACGATGCGCCGCACCGTAATTCTCTTCCCGACGTTTCAACTTTTCCTTATCCCGGTCTTCTTGATTGGCTTCTCAGGCGTACTCTTCAGCGGCGGGCCTCCATCAGCAGACTTTATACTGCCCTACATGATACTTGAGACAGGTCTACCTGCTGTGGTGGTAGGCCTATTCTGTGCAGGTGCGCTATCGGCATCGATGTCGACTGGTGACGCTCTTCTTCATGCCTCGGCCTCGGTCGTTGTCGAGGACGGGGTAAACCAGTTCATGCAGTTAGATGACCGTCAACAGCGGCTCCTAATGCGTATACTGGTGCTCGTGACCGGTGCGACGGCCTATTACTTCGCACAAGATGCTGAGAGTTCGCTTGTCCTACTACTCGCTACCGCCTACGGGGTTATCTCCCAGCTCGCACCACCGGTCATATCAGCGATGTACTGGAGACGCGCAACCACAAACGGCGTCCTAGCAGGTCTGTTGGCGGGAACTGCCACTTCGGTCTTCTTCTATCTCAACCCTGACCTTAAGCCTTTCGATATGCACGAAGGCATCTTGGGCTTGATCGTGCACATACCCGTTTTACTCGCCGTAAGCTTCATGACTCCGACCCAGAGTGAAAAGCATTTGGAAGGGTTCTTCTCTTAAGCGGGTAGGCACTTCCAGTTTTTCCTGGACAAAGGACTAGGCTGACCTCGCACCCACAAACTGAGGGGTTAGTCGTCGGCCCTGGGGATGTCCGGCCCTCTTGCGAGTGCGGCGACGACCCTCTGTGAGTCACCAACCGGCACGCGCACTCCATAAACTTCAGTTGGAGGTGTGACACCCTGCACTAAGTGTGGGTTTAGGTCCTTGAGAATCTCTACATCGATCTCTAGTGCAGATGCTACACGCCGGAGCGTGGTTCCACCCGGCACGAAAACCAGATCGAAAGCGTACCACTCAGTCGAGTTGACTACGAAGCCGTAAGCAGATGCATTCTTGGCCAGTATTGCTGCCGCGATGAGTCGGGGAACATACTCCCTCGTCTCCTTCGGCAAGTGGTCAACAATTTCCCAGTATAGGTTCTCGTCTCCTACTCTCCCGTCGGCATATCTCCTCAAGACTCGTTCGACCCTTCCTGGGCCCGCGTTGTACGCCGCAGCCGCCAGATACCAGGAGCCGAAGCGCTCGTGTAACCAGTGCAGATAGTCCAATGCGGCTTCAGTTGCACCGATAGGGTCACGCCGCTCATCCACGTAGCTGTCAACCCGCAGCCCGTACTGGAGCGCTGTGGGACTCATGAACTGCCAGAGGCCTACGGCCGAAGCCTTGGATATGGCCCGTGGCTTGAGACCTGATTCCATCATAGCCAGGTATAGGAGGTCTTCCGGCATGCCCTTAGCCCGTAGTGCATCACGCACCAGCTCACCATAAGCACCACGTCTACTTAGGAATACCTCGAAGTCTGACTTCAGTACTGTATGGAATAGATCGATCCACCGCTTAACACGCTCATTGACGTGTAGTGGAAGCTCAGCCTGCAATGCCTCGACCTCAGCTGGGTGGGTCTGAGTGGCTTCCGGAACAGTCTTATCTCCACTCACAAAAAAGACCGGAGTGAACACCAGGGGTATCAGATACCACCAGCTATTCATGCGACGCAGGTGCTCCGTGTTTTTCTTGCTAGACATACTCAACCTCCAACTAGCTAAACCAGCGCTCTAGATCAACTCGCACACATCGTGACTTCAAACGTCGAGTCGGTTGCGAGCGCGCAGGACTTCAAGGCGCTTGAAAGCGGAAAGAGGGAAAAGGTCCGGCCGAGCGCAGTAATCCGCCCGGGCCCAGAGGACCTCTTGGAGAATTACTCCGACGGGTAAACTGAAATGACGCTACGAGCGCGAATGCGCTCAAATTTCACAACGCCATCGACTTGCGAGAAGAGTGTATCATCCCTACCACGGCCAACGTTGCGACCCGGGTGGAAGCGCGTGCCGCGCTGGCGCACCAAGATTCCCCCAGCACGGACAGGTTGTCCCCCAAAGCGTTTTACACCTAGGTGATTCGGGTTGCTGTCCCGGCCGTTTCTGCTGGATCCCCCAGCTTTCTTGTGTGCCATATGATTATCCGTCTGTCAAACTAAATCGACCCAGTAGCTCAAGCGACGATCTCGTCGACCCTGATCTCCGTGAAATTCTGACGGTGACCCTGCTTTTTCCGGTAACCCTTCCTCCGTTTCCGTTTGAAGACGATCAGTTTCTTACTGCGGCCATGCCGAATCACCTCGGCTTTGACCAACGCACCATCGACGATAGGAGTGCCAACTTTCACATTCTCCCCACCGTCTGCAGCCAAGAGTACATGGTCAAACGTCACCAAGTCCCCAGGCTCGACGTCGAGCGACGGGATGCGGAGACGAGCGCCGGGCTCAGCTCGAAAATGTTTTCCACCAGTCTGGAACACCGCGTACATATATATTTCCTGAAGTCTTACTAAATGGCCTTCGATCCAAGGCCCGTAACTATCGACAGGTCAGGAAAATTGGTCAAGGCACAATCGCAAAGACTCAGGCTACCGCATACTTACCGGTGACATCGGTCTCAGAAGGTCCTGAGAGAAGCCTGAACTCATCCAAACCCATAAGTGGGTCATCACGGAAATTCAGGTCTAGACGAGTGCGGCTACGAAGTGTCTTCAATAGCCCTCGTTCCTCCTCGATCACCCTGAGAGCAACCTCCGGGTGTAGCCGCACGACAATCCTTTTTTCTTCCTTGGCAGAGGCCACTCGCCGAAGGCTCCGCTCAATCTGGCGCAACACCGTCGCCGGCGTGTACACACGTCCAACGCCCCTGCAAGACGTGCACACCGAAGTCAGCGAGTTAAAGAGTGAAGGGCGCACACGCTGTCGGGTCATTTCGATTAGCCCAAGGTTCGATACTTCAAACGCTTTGGTCCGAGCGCGATCACGGCCAAGGTGAATTCTGAGTTCGTTAAGAACCTTGTCACGATGATCCTGTGATTCCATGTCGATGAAGTCCGCAACTATGATTCCACCGATATCACGCAGCCGTAGCTGTTTTGCTATCTCGCGCGCCGCGTCCAGGTTGGTCAGCAAAATTGTTTTCTCAGGGTCCTTTTTCTTGCCCTTACCTATGAAGCGACCGGTGTTGACGTCGATCGACACGAGGGCCTCGGTCGGCTCAATTACGATGTGCCCACCGGACTTGAGGTGAACCTTTCTCTCGAAAGCCCTCTGGATCTCTTCCCCGACACCGTATTTGTCGAAAAGAGGCTCCTGACCCTCGTGTAAGTGCACCCGATCACGGAGTTCTGGATCTACACTCTTCACGTACTCCAAAACCTCATTGTAAATAGCCTTGGAATCGATCCGCACGGCTTCGAACTTGTCGCTGAACAGATCCCGGATCACCCCACTGATCAGCTGTGCCTCACGATGCACCGCAGCTGGAGCGCTCTGGGACTCCGAACCGGCCAAGACTTTGGTCCAGCGCTGGCGGAGCCGTTTAAACTCCTTCTCCAACTTCTTTTCAGTGACCTCCTCACTAACAGTCCGAATTATGATTCCACCACTGTCGCGTGGAAGAATCTTTTTCGCTAGCTGGCGTAGCTTCGCGCGCTGGACTCTGTCTTCTATTCGGCGGCTCACGCCGACATTCTCTGAATACGGCATATAGACCAGGAAGCGACCTGGAAGAGAAACTTGGGCTGTGACCCTTGGGCCCTTTGACCCGATAGGCTCTTTGGTCACCTGGACTAGGAGGCTCTGACCCTTCTGGATATGGTCCTGGATCGGCGGATACTTCCTCGCCCGAGGACGACCCCTACGACCTCCCTTTTCGTTCTCCTCTTGGGAATCTTCATCGTATATCAAATCGGAGGCGTGCAGAAACCCCGCTTTCTC